>Ga0182030_10000548_pt1 | contig 71659 bp, 54 predicted proteins | sample 812S3MmetaG_FD_121299 | JGI IMG/M metagenome (GOLD analysis project Ga0182030, IMG submission 121299) | Permafrost microbial communities from Stordalen Mire, Sweden - 812S3M metaG (Illumina Assembly) | ecosystem: Environmental > Terrestrial > Soil > Wetlands > Permafrost | place: Sweden...
GGACAACCTGGTGACGCAAATGCATTCCAGCGGCATGCGCTATGAAGATGCCGTGCGCGAGTTCAAGAAGCAGTATCTGCGCGAAGTATTGGAGGCACACCGGGGAAACCAGTGTAAGGCGGCCGAGGAGCTGGGCATGCACCGCAACACGTTGAGCCGCGCCATGGCGGAATTGGGACTGGATCTGGCCGAAGTTCGCGCCGGACTCAAGCGTCCGCCGCGTAGCGAACGTCCTGTACTCAGTGCGGTACGATCGGTCTATCGCCAAGGCTGACTATCCCCCTGAATACGTGCATGTTCTCGACGGAGCGTTCCCTCTGGGGCTAAAGCCCAACTGAATTCGCCACCTTGATGTGCGGGCTAAAGCCCGTACCCTTCGTGAGCTTCCCAAAAGCAGGTCCTTCGATTCCGCTGAAGTACGCTTCGCTCAGGATGACAGGCCTTTTTGTGGTTTGAACTTTGCAGACTGGATACTCGATTTTAGAGACTGGACACTCTACCTTGGAGACTGGACACTCGAGGATATGCTGACAATTTCATTGAGCAATGAAGCGCGCGTCGCCATAGAGCCGGGGTTTTCCTGGGACGCGCAGAATGCCTATCTTTTTGACATCGACGGCACGCTGCTGAGAAGCCGCGACCGTGTACACGTTGATTCCTTCGCTTCGAGTGTGCACCGGGTAACCGGATTTGAAATCACACTGGCCGGCATTCTGCTGCACGGGAGCACGGATACGGCAATTTTGCGCGAGGCTTGCAATCAGGCTGGAGTGCCCGTCGAAATTCTGGAAACCCGCATCGAGGCAATTCTTGAAGCGATGCGGCACGCGGTTGCGGAGCGCCGGCATGAAATGGACCTGGTACGCATGCCGGGAGTCGAAAAGACCCTTGACCATCTTGCTCGCCGCGGCGCTTTGCTCGGCGTGGCCACGGGCAACCTGGAAATGATTGGCTGGATCAAGGTGGAGGAAGTTGGCCTGCGCCAGTGGTTCCGCTTCGGAGGGTTCAGCGACCACTTTCCCATCCGCTCCGAGCTGATTGGCCAGGCGGCCAACAAAGCCCGGGAGATGGCGGGCAAAGGAGCTTCGATTTGCGTGGTGGGCGACACGCCGCGGGACATTGAAGCTGCACGCGCCAATTTTCTTTCCGTGATTGCGGTCGCCACCGGCAAGTACAGCTTCGACGAGCTGCTTGAGCATCAGCCGGAGGTCTGCGCAACTTCGCTGGCGGATTTGCTGGCGTACCAACGGACCACGGTGTGAAACGGCGCACGGCCCAACCCGGCGTTTTCAGGATTCGATCTACGCATGCAGGGATGCATTTCTGCACCGCCGGGATTCTGTTGGCGCTCCTTCCGGGCGTAGGTCTGGGCCAGACGGCCGGAACGGCGCCCAGCAGTTCGGCGCCCACTACCCAGAACGCTCCCGCTGCGGTTCCTTCAAGCAAGGACGATAAGGCCGGCAAACCGGCAACCAACAGCGACCGTCGCCGCGCGGCCAGGCTTTTTCTGGAAGCCAGCAAGCTTTTCGAAAAAGAGCAGTTCGAAGAGGCCTTGCCCAAATTCAAGCTGGCAGCCGAGCTCGATCCGTCCAACCGGGACTATGCGCTGACAGCCGAGCTGACCCGCAGCCACGCCGTGACGGCACTGATACAGGCCGCGGCCAAAGACCGCATTCGCGGAGATGCCGCGGCGGAGCGTGTCGCACTGGAGCGTGCCCTGGAGCTTGACCCAAAAAATATCCAGGTGGCCGAGCATCTTCACGAACTGGGGGACGACGCGGTGCGGGGGCTATCAAGCCCACTTTATGAGCAGGGTGCGGATTCCGTCGGCGAGGCGTTGACGATTCATCCCACTCCGGGAGTGAAGAGCTTCCATCTGCATACCGATGCGCACCAGGCAATCCAGCAGGTGTTCAAGGGTTACGGGCTCGAAGCAACCGTTGACGACACCGTCCGCCGCGGACAAGTCCGCCTGGATGTGGACGACGCAACGTTTGACCAGGCCATGCAGGTCATGAGTCTGTTGACCACCTCGTTCTATGTTCCCCTCGACACGCGCCGCGTTCTTGTTGCTCGCGATACACCGGACAATCGTAAGCAATTCGAGCGCATGGAGCTCGAGACTATCTACATGCCGGGATTGGTTGCCACGGAACTCACCGAAGTGGGCACGCTGGCCAAGAACGTTTTCGATTTGACACAGGCTGTCGTCGATCCCTCCGCGGGAACGATCACGATCCGTGCATCCTCCACAACACTGAACGCGTTCAACGCCACCATCCGCGACCTGATTGACGGTCATAGCCAGGTGCTGCTGGAGGTGGAACTGATCCAGATTGCGCATACCAGCGATCGCAACACAGGCATCCAGACGCCGCAGTCGATGTCCGCGTTTAACGTCTATGCCGAGGAGCAGTCGATCCTGAATGCCAACCAGGCGCTGGTGCAGCAGATCGTTTCTTCCGGACTGGCCGCGCCGGGAGATACGCTGGCAATTCTCGGAATTCTGCTGGCCTCCGGACAGGTCTCCAGTTCGCTTTTTTCCAGTGGCATCGCTTTGTTCGGGGGCGGACTTACTCAATCCGCACTGGCGCCGGGAAAAATGTCAGCCAACTTTAACCTGAACTCCTCCGATTCCCGCCAACTTGACCACATGCAGTTGCGGCTGGGCGACGGACAGGCGGCATCCATCCGCTCTGGAACGCGCTACCCGATCCAGACCTCATCGTTCTCCAGCTTGTCGGCGAGCCTTCCGAATATCCCGGGGCTGACGGGTGCGGGGAGTTCGAGCAGCCTTGCGTCTCTGCTTGGGTCGTTGGGGAGCAGCGTGCCCAACGTCCCGCAGGTGCAGTATCAGGATCTGGGGCTTAGCTTGAAAGCGACTCCCAGCGTGATGCGCAACGACGACGTTGCCCTGAACATCGATATGAAAATCGACGCCCTGTCCGGCTCCTCTGTCAATGGCAATCCGATCCTCAACAGCCGCACGTATAACGGCGTGATCACGGTCAGGCAGGGCCAAGGCGTGGTGCTTGTCAGCGAACTGGACAAGTCGGAAAGCCGGGCGATCAGCGGGTTGCCGGGAGTAAGCGAAATACCAGGCCTGAACAACGTGACAAGCAAGGACATAAACAAGAACAACTCCACGTTGCTGATTGTGATGACACCGCATGTGATTCGCGGAACGCAGGCCGCGGGACATACGCCGATGATGCGGGTGGAGCGGACGACAACGGCGAGGTAGGTTCGGGCTGGCCTTGTGGGTAGGCTAGGACGGTTTCGCTTTTAATGTAGTCAAGGGTTCGTGCTAGTACTACGGCCGTTTGGAGCGGCAGCATCCCAGGTCTCAAAGACGAGACCTGGGGCACCCCGCATTACTGCGATCGAAGCGGCTTGAAAGCTATAGGCCGAAGTGTTGTTACTTCGACAGGCCGTCGAGTTTTTCCTGATACTCGATGACCTGCTTGATGGTATCGTAGGGTCCATTTGCCGGAACCTGGCGTCCATTCACGAGCAGCGTAGGAGTCTGGTTGATGTTCAGTTCCTTGGCTAGCTTCACTGAGGCGTCCACGGTGGCAACGGTTGCCGGCTCCTTGGCACAGGCGGAGATCTTGGCCGGATCCAACCCCGCCTTGGTGACGGCGCTGTTCAGCGTCAGAGTGGCCCCATCGGGCGATGCCAATCCGTCCTGGCCATCGAAAACGGCCGAGGCGAAGGTGAAGAATGCGTTGCTTCCGCCCTGCTTGGCGACACAGACACCGTATGCGGCTGCTCCGGCTGCTGCGCTGTGTTGGGGCAATGGGTAGTTCTGAAAGACGATGCGCGCCTTGGGGAAATCTACCGCGAGCTTCTCCATGTTGGCTTGCGCATCTTTGCAATGGGGGCACTGGAAATCGGCGAACTCGACAATCTCGAAGTCCTTCGTGGCTGCGCCGCGATAGGGTCCGTCTGCCTTTTGCTGGGTTTGCGCCCGGTATTCCGCGTAGGGGCGCCCGCCAAAGGGAAGAACTTCTTCGCCGGCAATGATGTGCTTGCCGTCCGGAAGGGCGAAGAACTGGATTGCCGAAGGCTTCTGCTTGCCGGTCTTGTCGCCTACAAAGACGATGACCTTGCTGATGCCCTCCACCGGTGTCTTCAGAATGCTCTCGACCTGCCAGACACGGTTATCGTCATATCCCCAGCTCGTCTGAAGGAACGCATTCACTGTTTCTTTGGTAGGCGCTGCAGCGGTGAAGTTTGCCGGGTCGGGCGGAGGAAAAACGGGAGCTGCGGCGGGCGTCGGCGCGGAAGCTTCCGGAGCGGGCGCGGGGGGCACATTCTGTTGAGCAGACGCCTCAAAGATGGGCAACGAAAGGACGGCCAGAACTGCCAGACTGGCGACGCGAATGGACATACGGGTCAAGCTGATTTCTCCTTTTATTGAAAACAAACGGTTTATTCCGAACATTGTGCGAATTGCCAAGAATCTGCCAAAGGAAAACAGTGATTGCATGAGCGCACTAGCAAGTCCCATGACAACTACCATCAGCGTGTTCACACGGCATACCCCCACTTGCGACCACAAGGACGACCGGTTATGGAGACAGTGCAATTGCAGGAAACACCTCTAAATTTACGAGAATGGCCGGGTCCGTTTCATTTCCGCCCACACGTGTGCCTGGAAAAAAGCCAAAGCTCCCGCCAACACTGAACTGGCTGTTCGTGACCCAGTCCTGCGGAGGCTGCGGGAGACTGAAGATCGGGAGGCCGCTAAGCGGGCCGCGGAGGCGGCGAAGCGCTGCACGTGCAACCATCCCCCAGGCACTCCTTGACGGGACAATGAGACTCATCAGGCCCATACTCCTGGCTCTGCTAGTGTACTACGGACGTGTATCCGGAGAGTCGAGCGAGCTTCCAAGGCCGGTTGCGGGAATTCTTTGGGTGAGCATACGACACCGATAAGATAGACCGCGACCTCCCACTTTATGTGCGGCTTGAGGGCGCCGGACGGGATCATCGGTTCACAATGAATTCGTCTCGAAATGGGATTCCTGGGGCTACTGGCCCCGCGAATACATTGACGCCGTGTGAATATGGGGGTAAATTGAACTCTTACGGGGAAGGAGACCGGTCCAAAAGATGCAGACAGATTCTTCCAGCAGCAAAAAACGTGAGGTGCCTGAAGCCTAGGGCATCGCGCCTAAGACCCCGGGGTTGCCCCAGCGGAGAAGGTATAGCCGCATGGGACGCAACCGCATCCTTTCACGCAAGCGTGCTTTCCTCGATCCGATGCGCAGAGCGGCGATTCTTCTAATAGAGCGATGAATCTATCGCCCATGAAGCCCGGTCAACCGGGTGACGCCGCTGAACCATCGCGACTTGGTAGCATAAGTGAAAATGCTCGGGCACTCGCCGCAGCGCGATGGCCTTGGTTCTTTAAATTCTGTTCACTCCAACGGCCCAGGCGATACGCTTGGGCCGTTGCAATTTGGTAGATTGCAATTGGCTGCAAATTCTTCCAGTCGAGTGATCTGAGAAACCTATGCACATCTCGCAGTCTTGAAGAGTACGGGCTTTACAGGTTGCGGAAAAACTCGCCGCTTTGAAAGGGCACGACTTCAGTCGTGCCGTAAGTGCCGCGGAATCGATCTGGGCTTTACAGGCTGCGGAAAAACTCGATGTTTTGAAAGGGCACGACTTCAGTCGTGCCAATAAGCGCAATAGAATGAGGCGGGCTTTAGCCCCTGCGGGATGTCTTACGGGGAATTTGTTCGAGCACAGCCCTTTTTCCGCAGCCTGTTTAGCCCATACATGAAGGTTGCAATATCCATTGGGCTTTAGCCCCTGATGGAATGCACACTCGACAAAAATCGCTTGTTCAGGGTTGCTTGGTTGGAGCACTTGAAGTAAGGCATTTGGCATCTTATTCAACCAGCGCGGTAGGCCAACTGCTCCTCCATCTGCGTCATGAACCGGCACAAGTCCAGCGAACAAGGCGCTGCTTGAGCATCATGTCCTGGACATGCTTCTTGACACTGGAGCGATGAAAGTCCAACAGTTTGAGTTCCGCAAGAACAGCAAAGATCTGATGATCTTCTGCGCCTTGCACTCCGATCGAAGTGCCTCGAAAAATGGGATCGTTTCGAAACACGATTCGCGTAGCTTCAAAAAGAAACGCGCCGGGATTCGTGTTGGTTGTTCCCGTGTAATCGAAGTAGGGACCGTCCTGGACCCGGACGCCGGGCTGAATCAATCCCTCAATCACGATCTCCGCGTGTGCCGGAACCTCCAGGTTCACCGTCTGGCATCGGATAAGTTCCAAAGCCTTCTGTTGCAGACCTCCAGCTAACTCATATTCGTCCATTCCGTAGGGATAAGCAGCGGCTGCCGCCACGATTACCGCTTCGCTTACGCCGATAGCGACTGCCATGGGAAGCGCTCGGCCGTCTCGCTCCGCCCTCGCAACATGCTGAGCCAGGTGGCTCTCCGGAGCTGTACTAACCGTTGCTTGATTTGGCCCCAGCAGTTGCATTCGATAGACACCAACGTTGCGCGCGCCCGTCTCCGGGTCTTTGGTTACATTGATGTGCCAGGTGCCAAGATATCTGCCGCAGTCCTTCTCATTCCAATGAGGAACCGGGAGTGACAAAAGGTTGATGCCGCTTCCCTGGAGAATGTTCTCCAGCACCGGGCCCGTCTCGACAACTCTTGGACTGACCGGTTTGGCAACCCTCTGCCTGACCTCTGCTATGAGATCTTCGCGGCTGATTCTGCCCTCCAGCCCGAAGGCCAGCCCGATCAATCCAATATCGCGCAGGCCGTTTGTGAACACACGCTGGCCTGGATATTCCGCAATGTTCTCAAACAGCAGCGGCGTCTTGTTCTCGCGCGTGATTCTTCCAAGATCGAATCTCCAGTGCGTCGTCTCTCTCACCCGCACAAGCCGGCCGGCATTTGAAAGCGTCTCAATAAAGCTGCGAAGACTTGTGGACTCACCAGGCGTTTCCTGCGGCGGCGGATGTACGGCGGCAGAGCAGTCACGGCCGTTGTCGCAGATGCTATCTGTCATCGAATCGCCGTAAAGTGTTGCTCGGGTGCCTTGTATTCAATTTGAGATTGGGCGAGTTGCTCATTGCGCTGCAGCAGTTCCGCGGCGCGCTTCGCAAAATAGGTAATAATGATGTCCGCTCCCGCGCGCTTCATGCACGAGAGTGCTTCAAGCATGATCGCATCTCTATCGAGACGCCCCATGCGGGCCGCCGCATCGATCATCGCGTATTCTCCGCTGACGTCATATACAGCCAGCGGCATTTTAAACTCCTGCTTGGCGCGATAAACAATGTCCAGGTAAAAGAGCGCGGGCTTGACCATGACGATGTCCGCTCCTTCCTCGACATCGAGCGCAATCTTGCGCATGGCTTCGTCGGAGTTGCAGAAGTCCATTTGATGGGTCCTCTTATCTCCGAACGACACCTCCGATTGTGTCCCCTCTTTGAAGAACGGGTCGTAAAGCTTTGAGGCAAACTTTGCCGAATACGCCATGATCGGCAGGTTATGGAAACCGTGCGAATCCAGCGTCTTCCTGATTGCCTGAATCTGTCCGTCCAGCATGGCTGCCGGCGCCACCATGTCGCTCCCGGCTTGTGCATGGGAAAGAGCAATCTTGGCGATCAATTCAAGCGACAAATCGTTATCGAGATACCCGTCCTTTATGACTCCGCAGTGTCCGTTCGCAGTGTATTCGCATGCGCACACGTCTGTGATAACGATGATGCCCGGAACCGCGTGCTTCACGGCTCTGACGGCCTCCTGCACAATTCCGTTCTCGGCATAAGAACCGGACGCCAGCTCATCCCTGGTCTCCGGCACGCCGAACAAAAGAACCGCGGGGATACCGAGCGCGCGCGCTTCGATAGCCTCCTCAACCAGGCAGTCGACAGACAACTGGTAGTTCCCTGGAAGCGCCTCTATCTCTCGCCTGACCTTGCTGCCGGGCACCGCGAAAAGGGGGAGAACGAAGTTGCCGGCCGAAAGGTGATTCTCGCGAACCAGACCGCGTATCGCTTCGCTTGTCCGTAGTCTTCTGAGTCTCTGCGCCGGGAATCCCATGTTCGATCCTTTCATTTGCTCCCTGATAGGCCAAGGCGGCCGTTCCGTTGCTGTAAACAAAAAGGGAGAATCGACCCGCTCAATCCTCGCTCTGGGCACCGCACTCGATTTGCGCCAGGCATGGCTGCCGCCACCCGCAACCTCGTGACGGCAACTCCATAAATCGCGCGTCCACTGCTTCTGCCGAAGTACGGCCCGATGGCATCGTGAATTTACAGCGAAGCAGTGTAAATTGTACTCAGGAGCGGGCTTAGCGGAAAATCCCGCAATAGTTGTACGCTTGGCAGCCTCTCGCATTCACTTAGGGCCGTATGTGACTCTCATTACTTCGCGTCGATCGTAGCGCAAAAAACAAGCCTGGGGGCATCTGTCACGATAAGTCAAGCATTCCCACGGCGCATCTTCCCCGATTCAGCGATATCCAAAGCGGAAACGAATCGGATCACCGCCGGGACTTTATGCGAAGCAAGAGATTTGCGACAGAACTGAACGATGTCGTCCTCGATTGCGTGTTCCTCGCGAGTTCCCGCTTCTGACGGCGAGATTAACACCACGTCCGCAATTACGACCGAACCTGTAACCGGATTCTTCTTCGCCCGCACCCGCGACATATGAACAGCAGGGTGAAGATTGATGGCCGCCTCTACTTCCTCCGGATGCACCTTGAGCCCTCCAACGTTGATCCGTCCATCCCGACGGCCAACAAAGTAATACCGGCCATCGCGCAAATCAACCATGTCACCCGTATCGACAAACCCATCCGCGCTCCTCAGGGTGAGCGCATCGTCGCCCTGGTAACGGCTTGCCGTCCAAGGCGATCGCACCCGCAGCGTTCGATTCTCGATCTTCATCTCGACATTCCGCGCTTGTCCAATCAAGCCGGCTGGAAATCCGGCCGCGCCATCCTTCACCTCGAACACAGTGCCAGCCTCGGACGAACCGAAGGCGTGTACGATCCTGGCTTGCGGATAAACTGAGCGGAGATGATTCAGTATCGCCTGATCGGCAATTTCTCCCGATAGGCGAACATATTCAGGCTCGATCGAATGAGCAGCCCCGCTCATCAGGGCTCGGCGCCACTGGGAGGGCGTTCCCGAGATATGAGTGACTCCGAGTGAACCCGCACGGGTCAGATAACTCCCAATTGATTCCGTCGGGCTCGAGAGGACCAGCGATGAGCCGGAAAGTGCCGCCCGAAGAAATACCTGAAGGCCGCCAAAGCGGCGAATGTCGTAAAGCGTACCCCAAACGACATTCTCCGCCGGAGCATCGCCGGAAAGAATGGCCCCGGTCAGGCTCGACAGGGTGTGAACTACAAGTTTTGGCCGCCCCATCGTACCGGATGTGAAGGTGATCCATTCTGTTTGCAGTGGCGAGCTTCGGTCGTAATTCCGCGCCAGAATCGTGTGTACACACGGCATGTGATGTCCAACCGAAGAAGAGCCAGCCGGCAAGCCTTTCCGATCCGACACAACAGCATCGGCATTCGTTGCGCCTATGACAAAGGGAAGATATTCGAACGTCGATTCGTTGGGGTAAATAACAATGCGGCGCGCGATGCCGTCCAGTTCAAACAGCGCCAATGCCGTGGACAACTGATCTGTAGTCATGATGACCACGGACTGTCCGCGGAGCTCCTCTCCCCGTCCGTCGAGAATTGAACCCCTCGCCAAATCCGTGCGTGCAACACGGGCTTCCGCGCTGCTGACAAAGGAACCATGTCCATTGTCAGCGGCGATCAACGCATTCCACAAAGATATGGGACCATGCTGCGTCATTCTTGCACACGCTAGAGAGTTCGCTGAAGGTTGTTGAAAAGATAGCACATCCGGCGGATTAACCTTGGGAGCTTGCTGACCTGCATGTTTACCGCTTGTACTACCCCTCTCCGCCATGTGTGGCCATTGCCTCGTCCGTTATATTCGAACGCAGGCATGTTGTCAGAATCCCCCATCAAGACTGTTCTAATTCATTTCTCCGGACGCGGTACGCCGGGACTCACCGCTGAATTCACCGGCATCCTCGCCCGGACCCACGTGAGCATCCTCGACATCGGCCAGGCCGTGGTCCATGAGAATCTTGTTCTTGGCATGTTTGCCTCTTCAGGCTTTGCATGCCCTCCATTCGAGCGCATGCCACGCGGTGAATCGAATCGCGAGCCTGGCAGCGCGGAAAAGCGGCTACCTCTTTTGCCGGGCTCGTTCAATACTTGCGTCGGTCATGTCGATCTTATGCAAAACGATAGATGGTGAACGGAGGCGCACTGTTCGCATCGTGGTATGGCGAAAAGCTATGTTGCATGAAATCCGACACCCAGTGGTGGCCGTCGTACATTTCAATGTGGCCAAAAGGATGTTGGCTTGTCTTATCGAATACCGCTACATCCCCAACCTGAGGGACGTAAGAATCCTGTGGAACGGTCTGTGCGCCGTGCCTCAATAAGAACGGGCCGTAATCTCCGGCATCACCTGTCTGAGGGCGATCCGCGGTGCTGAGGCCCGCGGCCTCCATCCCCATCCGGCAATACATTGCACAATGGTGACTGGAGCGAGTCAACGCATGAGCATCCATCCAATCGGAGAGCTCACTTTTGTTCAAAGCTCCCGCGACGCTTGGCCGCGATGCAAGGCCGCCATCGGCACCCACACCTTGCGCTGGACATTCGATTTTCTGCGCTCTCGTGTTGAGTGCTGCCACAGGAAGCGCCTTGTTGCCATGAGCATCGCTTTCGGTTGAGTTGGTTACAGCCAGGACTTGAGGCCGTCCGGCCTGGGACACGAGTTGGCCGAAGGAAGCACTACCATTCGTCGTACCCAGTCCGCCTGAACTGAAGTTGAGCAGGAGTCCCCCGGCGTCTTCTTCTGTATCAAACGGGTTGTTGGATGCTCCGGTCGCGGAGCACTCCATGTCGGAAAGTCCCAGAGCCGTTTCAAACAAAAGCGCGAAGGTAGTCTCGTTGCCATCGACATCGGCGATGCTGTTGGGCGTTGCCCGTTGGTCCGCGGCGCCGAATGGACCGCTCAAGCTCAGTTGTCCGGTGTACATGGCGTTCTTTCATCTCGCCTATTGCAGCTGGTCATTTTGAATGCTGCGAGCGTTAGGTTTACGAATCAGGACTGAACATCGCAGGCTGTCATGCGAAAGTGTCGAGAATCGTGTTGAGCTTATTCTCTGCGGCCTCGACACTCGAACCACTGGCGCCGGGCAGGCTTGGAGATCCACCGCACTTTGAAATCCGGCCGATCTGCAATATCCGCTGCTATGACTCCAAAGTGAATCTCCTCTGATCGAATATCGGCAAGTATTCCCTTTCCGTTCAATTCTCTCTAAATTGGCGGGTGGCCCAGTTCTGCCCACCCCAAAATGATTGGGTGCCCCATGTCTCGCCTTTGGAGACATGGGATTCGAGAAACCCAGGCAGGTAGCCAAGGACGGGCACGACTCCATGCGCGCTGGCCTCATATTGCCATATCTGCGCAACACCGCCGCCTCCGATAAAAAACGCTACGAGCGCGGTCATCGTCCCCTGCGGGGGCGTTTCTCCTCCACATCTGCATGTGTGCCCACCCGTAGCCGCTCGCCGGAGCAAGATTGATATTCATTTAAGCCGATTTCCACAGCGACCTTCTCCTCCAACCATTTCAAGCGCAATGCAATAACCTTGGACAAACGTTCGAGTGGTATCAAAGCGATTCCATGACCCTCACCCACACCGATTTGCCCAACCGTTCTCAGAAAACCTCCCAACTCGGTCATTGAGAAGCCAAACTCCGCCATCGAAGGGTCATTAAGCTTCTGAAGCACATAGCGCAGCCTTAAACTCAAAGATATTCGGCCAGATTACTTCCACCGTCCGGAGTTACGGCCGCGAGTGAATTTCCAGGGCGCGATCGAGTTCACCTTGTAACCGATGGAAAAGGGGGATGCCGGACCTTCGCTCTGTCGATACAATAGCGGACCTCGGAAGTCGCTAAAACCCCTGTCAACAGGCCACTCCAGAAGAAGAAGAAGCCGCTTAAATCGGCGCGCCTTCCAATCCAAACCATGGTAGAATCGAGGAGATGAGTTCCTCTCCCTTGGGAATGAAAAACGCGCAGGCAGACCTTCTTCTTGTGAAGGACAACCTTGCCGCGTACTTCCGGCAGGAGATTGTTAGCGGCCGTCTAGCTCCTGGAGCGAAAATCGCCGAGGTGAAATACGCCAAGCTGCTAAGACTCTCGCAAACTTCAGTTCGAGAGGCGATCAACATTCTTATGGCGGAGGGTTTCGTTCAGAAAGGATCTGGCCGAACCGCGCAGGTTACTCGACTTAGCTACGAAGATGTTAGTCATAGTTACGAACTCCGCGCGGTACTGGAAGGCTACTGCGCCCGCATTGTTGCCCAGAATAAAGCCGATCTAAGCGACATTGAGCAGACGCTAGCCGATATGCGCTCCGCGGCCGATTGCCAGAATATCAATGCATTCTACGAGCGCGACCTGCACTTCCACCTGCTGTTGGCGGAGATGACGGGGAACCGCATGCTGGTGCAGGCTCTCAGGCGAATCATCGTCCCTCTTTTCGCGTTCGTCGTCGTCCAAACCGTGCGCACGCAAAAGGGCCAGTGGATTGAGAGCATTGAGCGGCACGCCCGCATCATTGAGGCTCTGAAGACGCACGATCCTGTTTTTGCCGAGCGGCTCGTAACACAAACGATCGGGACGTTCCAGGAGCATACCCGTGTTATGGTCGGACCAGATTCTCCGGCTCCGCATTCCACGGAATAGAACGTCGCAAATCCCTACTTGTATCCTCCGTCGATTTTGTAGCCGTATTCGATCTTCCCGTGAGGGAAGCTGCGGGGGACGGCAAGGAACGCTCCCTGATTCTTGACTTCGACACCGTACCCGGCGGGGGCATCCACCTGGTACATCAATGTGCCCGAGGCCTTCTTCCACTTCAGAGACACAAATCCGTCCGGCGTTGGTACCCGCCCCTCGCACATCGAAATGAATGAATTGGAGAAGCGGACCTGGACCACCTTGGCGACCGTATCGACGCGATCGAGGCCCAGCACGTCGCGAAATAAATGCACAATTACGTGCGAACCGAACGCGTGGTTCATGCTCGCCTCGTTGCCCATATTCTCCCAGAATGTCCCCGTCAACTCTGCCATTGGAAGAAAAAAAACCTTTGATTCTTCTACCAGCTGATCTGTCAGGCCCGAACGTGAAAGGAGTTCGATCCGCATCACGTTGCCCATGAAGGCATTCGACGCCGCGATTTCCGGAAATGCTTTTGATGTCCTGCGCGGCGGTCCAAACTCCGTGCTTAGCTTTTTCCATAGTTCCGGATGCGTATCTGCCGTTGCCGTTTCGAAATAAAAAGCATAGTACTGGCAAGTCTCAGTCCGATTGCGGGTCGCAACAAGCTTGCCCCCCTGGCGAACAGCATTATCGACAAAAAACTCGCCGTCGTACGATTGGGCGCGAATTACCCGTCGAATCGATTCTGCCTGCTCCGTGCATCGCGGCAGATTGAACATGCGGCCAACTGCGCCAAGGGCCGCCGCATAGAGCATGTTCGCCGGGTAACTTACATCCTGTACATAGTCATTCGATTTTGACCACTCGATGAATACCCACCCCTTCAGTTTTTCGAGGAGGCCATCCTCATTCTGGAACGGCCTGAAATAATCAAGCAGATTGAGCGCCCTGGGGCGGAGTGCCTCGACTAACTCGTGATCGCCGCTGCGCAGCAGATACTGTTCCAGTTGCACGAGAAACCAAAGCGCCCAGTTGGGAACATATCCGCCGTCGTAATGGTCCGCCGGATAGCACATCGGAATCATCCCATCCGGGATATTTTGGAAACGCTCCGGAAGCATGAAGTTCTCAAAGAAATTCTTCTCTACCTTTGTATGTCCGCTCAGGAGCGGAGAAACTTGTGCAGTAAAAGAACTGTCGCATAGCCATCCGGCTCGTTCCCTGGAAGGCGTGTCCGTAAAGAAGTCCACGCTATTCGCGCGATAAGTCTCCCGGCCCGTATCGAATAACTCGTTCAGCCCTTCGTCGCTCGATAGAAAATGCGCTGTCCAAACATCCGGAGCTGTATATTCGCGAAGGTAGATCCGGTCGATCTCGCATTCGCCTTCAAGTACCATCGCCTTGAGAAACCGAAGCACATACGGCTCAAAGCACTCCAGATTGTATGTGCCGGGCGCAAGTGTATATGCAACGATATTCACGCACATCAAGCGGGTGAAATCCACATCGCCATTGGTCAGTGTCTCGTCGAATGTGAAGTAAAGCTTGGCAGGGGAGCGAACCGTAACTCTTGCGCCAAAGAAGCCGGTAAGATTCGCGCCGAAATCGAAAATCCTGAAGTCGCTCTTAGTAAGTTCAATGGGGCGATGACAATCGTAAGCTTCGTCAATGCGGGAATTCGCAACGCTCTCAGTCCTCTGCAATTCGAGGTACGGAACGATCGTCATTTCCTGTTCGGGATACCCCAGCAGGTGGTTGCTTATCTTCGCCCCGAATGGGACGCTGCGATCCTCCGCAAGGCTCTTCGGAGCATTTCGACCCCATCGAAAGGTTCCTGAAGAACAGACCTGCGCCGGTTGCCGCATCTCGTACGCCGGATAGGGCACTCTCCGCTCGATGAGATTGCGCGGCGCGGAACTGGAACATTCAGCCAATGCGAAATGTGCATCCGCATTCTCCCGCCAGTCGCCGAGGCGCGAATCCAATCGATAAGCTTCAGAAAATGCGCGCTGGAACGAGTAGCGCTGCACCTTCTGCACACGTTCTGAAAGAATTGTCGCCTCAAACTGCTTTCCAGCCCCGCCGGTCGAAGCGAGGACAGTCGAATTCGATGCAACTTCCGCCTGCAAAAACGAAGGCTGATTCAGCACGTAATAGCTGTTGACGTTATACCCGGCGACTTCGATGCAAAGCAGGTTCCTGCCCTCCTTCAAAAGCGGAGTTATCTCCCAGGAGTCGAACCGAAAATAATCGTGAGGTCCTCGCGCCGGGCCCCAGGCGAAGAATCTTCCATTCAGGGTTATCCGGTAGAGCGTTGCTCCGGCCACGCGCAACTGAACCTTGCCGTTCCGCGGAGTCTCGAAGACAGCGCGGAACCCGACAAACAGATTCATCTCCTTGTCGCGCCCGTGCGGCCATATAGGTTTTGCGGAAAGAAACACAACTCCGCGGTCAGCTGTTGGGACTTGCGGCGCAGGGTCCACGGATGCCAGAGGGGGCAGGTTTCCCGGCAGAGCGATCGAGGCAACAGTTGCACCCACCGAGTTACCGAGAAATGCCCTGCGGCTTAGCAATGACTTGGTTCTCGCATCCATTGACAATTCAGACGCTCCTTCTTAACCAGATGAAAGCATATCGCTGCGGGAAAGGCTTGAGAAGATGGGAGCACATGGGCCCAAGCGTGGCGCAGTACATGCCGGGCGCGTTGCCATTTCAATCACAAGCGGGATGCTTGGAGATTGGCGCCCATCGTGAACGGAGAGAACCGGCCGACTCAGCCCGCAGTTACCTTCCGCAAGACCGGGAAGGAGCAAGAATTGCACGAAAAAATGGGGGAAAGGTTTTATCCCTTCCCCCATTCGGATTGGCGGTGTTGGTTAGAACAGCGCCTTCAGTGAGAACTGAATGGTGCGCGGCTGGTTGCCCTGGTGACCATCCGTGCCGAAGCCGGTGCTGCCGACCGAAGTGTTCGTGAAGACGTCAATCAATTGGGCGCGGTTGAATGCGTTGAAGAAGTCGGTGCGGAACTGAAGGGCGGACGACTTGTAGATGTGGAAGTCCTTGCGTGCGCTCAAATCCTCATCCAGGTAGGCCATGCCGCGCAATGGAAGGTCGCGCGACACATTGCCAAAGGCGTTGGGCGCAGGCGCGGTGAAGGCAGCGGCGTTAATGTAAGCGTCGATGTGCGGGTTGAACTTTCCTGACCAGCTTGCCTTCTCCGACACTCCGGGAACATAGTTGGGCCGCAGGATGTCGTTGAAGATGCTCAGATTATTCCCGGCCGAAGTCTCAAACAGCGCGGTTCCACTCTGGTAGTGGTGAATTCCGGCAACGGCCCAACCGCCCACCAGCGTGGCGGCAATGCCGTGGTTGAGCCACTTCTTCTCGTAACCAATGGGAAGCTGGTAGTCATAGGTGACGGTCAGGTTCAGCGGGGGCTGATCCAGAGCCGTGGTGTACTCACCCTGCCTGCCGTACGTATCCTGGGGACCGTCGTTGAACTGGCTGAGTTCATCTTCAGCCGTGCTCATCTGCTTGGCCCAGGTGAAGCTGGTCAGCACGGAGAGTCCATCGTGGAACTGGCGTTGGAGCCGGGCCTGCAGCGAGTTATAGCTGGAGTGGCCATTGTTCTGCTTGATCTCGTTGACGCCGGTGTACTGAGGGTACTTTCTCAGCGCCTGGCCCACGGTTGCGCTGCTGCCCAGGTCTGCCGAGAAGTTGGGGAAGGGCGCCGCAACCCCGGTCGCGATGCCCGCGGGAGAATTGAGCAGCGCGGTCAGAGACGCACCGTACTGGATCTGGTCGCTGATCGGCAACTGCTCGGGGTTATCAAGGCCAGAGGCGATATGCTGGGCGGTATTGCCGACGTAGGAGACGTCAAGCAGGAAGCCCTTCGGCAACTGACGCTGAATGCTGAGCGTGAAGTCGTTGATCACACCCGGAAGGCCGCTGTTCTTCGGTACCCAGGTCGTTCCTGAGAAGTTGTCAAAGGTTGAGTTGACGAACGGTGGAGGGGTGAACGTGGGGTAGCCACCCGCAGTGGTAAACGCCGGCGTCGTGCCGTTGTTGGGAGAGGTGCTGCTCACGGTCGCATCAAAACCGTCCGCCACCTGTCCAAAGCCGTTTCCATTGGTTGATCCGTTGATGCTGATATACATGCCATAGCCAGCGTGAATCACGGTCTTGTCGTCCAGTTGGTAAGCAAGGCCGACGCGGGGCTGCCACATGGTGTAGCGCGTATCTGTCAGGCGGTTGCAGTTGCAGGTAAAGTTACCACTGCCCTGGTAGACGAGCGCGCCGAGGATGTTGTTGGCGCCCGGGTTCGGCACATCCGGCTCAAAGCTGGAGGCAACGTGGACCCCGTTGATCGAATCGCGGACACTCAAGGTAAATGGGATGTCGTAGCGAAGTCCCAGGTTGAGAGTCAGCTTCTGAGAGACCTTCCAATCGTCCGTGATATAGGTGTCAAAGTACTGGAAGCGGTTTTCTACTCCAATAGGGTTGTCCGTCTGCTGCACACTGTCGAAGGATCCGGCCATCAGACTGGCGAAGCTGTTGCCTGTGGTCGGATCAAGAGCGCCAGCACCGGTGAAGCCGGCAGTTTCCTTACCGCTTAGCCTGTCAACGAGGTTGTCCGTCGATTTCTGGTTGCCTCCAATGCGGTCATATTCGCCGCCGAATTTGAATGCGTGGTGGCCCTTGGTCCAGGAGACGAACCCGCTGTCGATGTAGGTGTTTTCGTGGTTGGTTGAGCCGCCTGCTCCATTGGTGTCCGCGTACGTCTGGCAGCAGAAGCCGTCGCCCTGCGTCATATAGAACTGCGGGGTGATAGGCAACGCGTTCCCTATGCCGAATGTATCCACCGTGCTGGTGTACGGGGCTAAGCCATCCTGCGTGTCGTAGTTCCAACCAAAGCCCAGGTGCAGCAGCAGGGACGGCGAGAAGGTGTGATCGTAGCCCAGGCGGGCAAGGCCAAGGTGATTGTTTCCCGAACCGGCGCCATACGTCGCGATGGGGGCCAGGAAGATGTTGGTGTACCCGTTGTTGTTGATGGGGCCGAGGGAGAAGAACCCGTGGAGAAGATTCTTCTCGTTGATGTTGTAATCGACCCTGGCGCCCCAGCGGTTCTCAATGAGGTCATTCACGCCGGTGCTAACAAAGTTGTTCCCATTTCCGAGACCGGCAACGGGTTGGGGAAGATACTTGATGTACTCCGTTCCCGTAGCGGAGATGGCGCTAGGAGGCATCACGTTCAGCACGCCGTTATAGCTGTACTGGGTACGGGTGCAGACGCCTGCACTGTTGCAGGTAGTCGAGTTCGGATCGTAGATGGGGTCGCCATCCGCGGAGAAGTCGCCTGTCCGCTCCGCAAGGCTCGGAATCCGGGTATCGCTCGGAGTCACGCCCCCGGCCAGCCGGAAGCCGCTATAGAAGGCGAAGAAGTACATCTTGTCCTTCTTCAAGCCAAGGAACGGGATGTTCACCGGCCCGCCGATGTTGACGCCAAACTCGTTCTGGTGGGTGATGGTCGAGCTGGTCGCATAGTAGCCTGCCGCGTCCAGATCGGTGTTCCTCGCGTACTCGTAGGCCTGGCCGTGGAAGGAACTGCCGCCGGAGCGCGTGGAGTAGGTGAGATTACCGCCGGGTGTGCGGCTGTATTCGGCAGAGAAATTGTTCCCCACCAGGGAGAACTCCTGGAGCGCCTCAACTGGCACCGGCTGAATGCGGTAATCGCCGCTCTGATTGGCGGAGACGAAGGGGATGCCGTCATACATGACAGCGCCGCCCCATGCCTGGCCGCCGTTGATGGTGGTGGAGAACTCCTGCCCTGTCGCGCCGGTGTTACCGTATCCAATTGCCGACACGTCGGAAACGCCGGGCATCAGGTCGGCAATCGCAGTGACGCTGCGCGCGCCGCCCGACATGGCAATGGGCAGATCGTCAAAAGTCTGCTGGTCAATCGTGGTGGCCGCCTGGGAAGTGGTGGTCTCAAGCTGCGACGACACCCCATGAACCTCGACTGTTGAACTTGCCGATCCAACCTTCAAGACCTCGCTGACTTCGACGGTCTTGTTGAGGCCGACAATGATGTTCCGCTGCTCGACTGTTTCAAAGCCTGGCACGGTGACGGTCACGCTGTAGGTGTCCACCTGGACGAGCGGGAAGACATAGCGGCCTTCTGACGAGGTCCTGGTCGTAAGAGAGGCCCCGGTGTCAGTATTGGTGAGCGTGATTTCAGCTTTCGGAACCGCGGCTCCGGAAGGATCGTGAATGGTGCCAACTACAGAGCCTCCTCCGGCTTGCCCAATCAGAGCAGATCCGCGGAGAAATACGAATATGAGCACTACCAAAATCGAAATCCGATACGGCCTCATTGCGTCTCCTTTTTCCTCAACATGGTCACTCCCTGGCTTGGCCCTCGGTTGACATTCCAATCTCCGCGGGCTTCCGGCCACTCACTTTCAATGCAAGATTCAAATCGACAGCGGCTCTAAAGCTGCCATATCAGGGTCGATTGAGGCGCCCTCGCCGCGCCTGAAAATCGAATCGACCGCCAATCGGGAAGCCGGCGTGCCCATGCATACAAGCTGCCCTTGAACCGCGATGCCAAGGTTCAGGGATATCTCGCATCCGCATCGCCTACGTTGCAAATGCCGCTATTCAATTGAGGTTGTTCCGACGAAAGAGTGAAAAACATAGGTCATCTTCGCGACCTGATTTGGTTGTAGCAAACGTTATCTGATCGCTTACTCGCTTGTCAATAGGAAAAAATTCCACGGCACTTGCGGGCACTATATCCGAGTCTTCTCTATGAAAATATGTATCTTATGTCCAATTTCGGACACTTGATGCTTTCCTGTAAGCAAACTAAACATTCGGATAATTGTGCAGTATAAGCGCTTAAATGCAAATATCCGGCCCATTGCCTCATCGCGCAAATCTGCCTTCAGCGAAACCTCGACAAAACCGGGGTAGCGCGATACCCTGTCGAACAAGGGACCCCACTGTGCGCGAGTTGCTTCGCCCCGGCTCGGGCAAGATCGAAGTGGTTCTGCGATTCTGATTGAAGCATGGAGTGCCGGAACGGAGAGTCTGCCATCCGGCTACGAGGTCGGTGGAATTGGTGGAGTTGCGATACAAGTCGACCACGAAGTGGATGTACATGGCGGCATGCGCTCTCGTCTTCGCTTCATCGGCATGGGCGGCGCTCGCAATGCCTGAGAAGCAGGTTCAAGCCAAGCAACTGATTGACTCGCGGCAACTCGACAGCGCCGAAAAGCTTATCGTGGCCGAGATGATGAACGCGCCCCGTGACGCAGACTGGATCACCCTCCTTGCCGAAGTTCGGCTGGGGCAAAACCGCACCCGCGAGGCGCTCAATCTGCTCGGCGACGCAAATCAAATCGCAGGCGACTCCTCTGCCCGTTTCATGCTGATCAGCCTGGCTATGAGCCAGGCAGGGAAAATGGATCGCGCCGAACCGCCCATCCGAGCCGCCATCCGCCTCGACCCCAATAACGCCACGGCCCACTACTTTCTCGGTCGCCTGCTGTATACGGACAATCGATTCGACGAAGCCATCGAGGAGACGCAGAAGACCATCGACCTTTCGCCGGATTTCGTTCGCGCTTACGAAAACATGGGGCTCTGCTACGAGGGCAAATACCGGCTGGACGAAGCCAAGCGCTGGTATCTGAAAGCCATCGATGCCCAATCCAACAGCCCAGCCAAATCCGAGTGGCCGATGCTCGATCTGGCAATCCTGTTAATGCACGAGAATCACTACACCGAAGCGAAACCGCTCCTCGAACAGGCGCTCGCCATCAATCCGCTGAACACCCAGGCCCTGGTTCAGATGGGCGCGCTCTACGAGGCCGACGGAGAAATCGAGAGAGCTCTGGACGAGTATCGCGCCGCCATTCGCAGCGAGCACGCCAATTTGCAGCCTGGCCTGGCAAGCGCTTACTACAAAGCCGCACGCCTGGCAAAAAAGCTTGGATACACCGAAGAATCTCAGCAATACTTCAAGAAGTTCAATGAAGTCCAGCCCAAACACTAAGCGCTCCGATTCGTCGCTCTGTATGATGTGCAGCATTGGCACGCGCGCATGAGGGCGCGGCCCTTTCTCGAGTCTTCGCTCTGCTGCTTCGCCCTCGCCTGCGCCGCGCAGCAGCAATCCGCGGACCTCGACAAGTTCCTGAAAGAAGGCGCGGCGCTCAATCGCCAGGCAGACTACACACACGCCATTCCGCTCTTGCGACAGGCCATAAATCTGGCGCCTCAGGACCCCACCGCAAACTATCTGCTGGGTGTCGCATTGCTCCAGTGCGGCCATCCGGCCGATGCGGTCGCTCCTTTGCGCATTGCCGCTCAGACGCCTTCCGTGAACCATGCGGCGTGGGGCTATCTTGGCGACGCGGAGATGGAGGTGAAGGAATTTCCTCTCGCGGCGGAAGCGTTTCTCGCCGCAGTGTCACATTCGCCGGAGTCCGAGGAAACGCTGGTATGGTGGACCGACTTCAGTCTGGAACGCTATCGCGTCCTCTCGCTTTCACTCCGGGCTACTGCACGCGGACGCGCCGCCATGCTCCTGGAAGCGGCCGAAGCAGACAATATCGAGGTAAAGCAAAAGGAAACGCTGTTACGACAGGCCGCCGCGTTGGACTCAGGCCTTCCCGAAATCCGTGGCGAATTGGGCCTTGCACAGGCATCGCTCGCCGAGGAGGCCGACGCGGAGACCAGCCTGAAGGCCGCCCAGCAGACCTCGCCCAATGCAGTTTCAACCCTCGAGTTGGAAGCGCTCGTCGATGCCGCGCGTGGAAACTGGAACGAGGCAAGCGGCAAGCTTCTCGACCTCGATCGACGTTCGCGGACCGAATTCAAAAGAACGGTCTCCGCGTGGCCGAAGAATCTGCTTCCCGGCGCCGAGCGCAACAATCCCGTGTGGCAATGCCTCCGCAACAGCCGCTCGGATTGTGCGGCGGTTCAGCTTCAACCTGGCGTGGAGGAGACAGCTTCTTCCCAGCAACTTTTCGCGGAGGGCCGCTGGGAGCAGCTGATCGCCGCGCCTGTGCCGTCCGTTGACGATGCCGCAGCATGGTTCGGGCGTGGAATGGCCCTTGCGCGGACCGGCGACTGCATGCACGCCATCCCCGCCCTCGAACGCGGGCTCAAGGCCGGCGCGGAGACGGACGCCGCTCGACTGGCCAGTTGCTATGAGCGTGAAGCTATTCAGAACGCCGATCGCTTGCAGGCCTTGGGGAAAGACGCGGCCGTTCATCTCATCCGTGGCGACATTCTGCTGTCCATCCGGCTTGACGCGGCAAAAGCCGCCGACGAATATATACAAGCATTGCGTTTGAGGCCGAACGATCCCCAGTTGTCTGAGAAGCTCGCGGAAGCGTACTTTAGCCAGGGCGAGATGGAGAAGGCGCGGCAAACGGCGCAACAAGCCCTCGCACTCAATCCCAACCGCAAACAACTCCTGCGCCTGCTGATTCAGGCTTCCATGAGCGAGCGCGATTATGCGGCAGCGCTCTCGCTGCTTGATCGCCTTGCCGTCATCGAGCCCGAGGATCAGTGGATCGGCGTTCAGCAAGCCACCGCGTACGCGCAGACATCCCGCCCCGAAAAAGCGGTGCAGGCGTTGCAGCCGGCTTTGGACCGAGGCTATCCGGATGAGAAAGGGTCGCTGCACGCGATGCTCGCGGCACAGCTTCGCAAGCTCGGCCGCACCGAGGATGCGAGTCGCGCAACAGCGCAAGCGATCCGTCTTGCCGACACCTTTGCCCAGCAGAAAGAAAATACACCGGCAACCGGACCGCAGTCGCCGCAGCACTGAATCGACCTAGGCTCGCCTGGGGTTGCGCTAATTCTGCTTTTCGGCTTCCTCCAGCAGTTTGTCGAACTCCGCATGCGGCATCTTGAGCTTCTCGGGATGCGCATCGATCCATTTTGCGAAGGCTGCGTACTTCGCCGCGGGCCAGCCTTCGAAGTCTCCGCCATTCTTGCCTTCGCGATTGAGCTCGAAATTGTACATATCCTGGAGAGTGGTAAACTCAGCGGAACTGATCGCCTCCTCGGCGAGAATCGCCGGAATGAAAAGAACTCCCTCCGTCTTGGCAAGCACCAAGTCTCCCGGCAGCACCACCGCTCGCCCAACGCGCACCGGCACATTGATCCCGGTCAACTCCATGCGCGCCCAGGCCGACGGATCGTAGCCGCGATAAAAGCCGTTGAAATTAGGGATTTCACGGTTTTCCTCCTGGTCGCGAATGCCCGCGTCGAATACGAATCCCGCATGTGTATGCCCGGCAATCGCATTGCCGAGATTCGAGCCGATCAGCGTGCCTTCCACAATCTTCCCGAACCCATCGGCAACATACACGTCGCCTTCCTTCAACTCCGCGATCGGCCAGCTATTGGAATCGGCGACGCGGCCCTCGGACTTCCCCTCGGCCAGAATCGCCCTCATCATATCAGGCCGCGTCGGCATGTACTGCGCAGTCAGCGCCCGTCCGGCAAACGGCCGCTCGATATGCAGCGCCTGCCAGCCGCCCTCGAACTGGTCTTTGTAACCGTGGTTCCAGAGAAATCCCCAGATATCTTCAATTGAAATGTCGACCGCTCGCTTGAGCAGTTCGTCCGGGAGCTTCGGACGGCCATCCGGAAAGCGATCGCCCTTCCACTCCGACGTGTAGAACAGGATCTGTTCTTTCGTCATCTTCACCTGAGCCGGAGCGTTGACTGCGCCCATCGAAGCACAAAGGATCAAAGCTCCCAGAATCGTCCTTCTCATGTCGTTCCTCTCCAATTCTTCAACATTCAGGCGATGCCCCAGGGCCGCAACTCAGACCAGAGCGAAATGCTGCGATTTCCTCTTTCAGAGGCCGCCGGGGCATGCACAATTCGTCCCGATTACTTTGCCGCCGGGAAGTTATCCAACGCCGTGACAGCGTCCGGCTTTACGTCGGAGTCCATCCGGTACGGAACCTTCGCGTCGTGGAAGTTATTCTCCAATAGATGAATGTCGCGACTCGTCGCCCCGCCCACATTTACGAAGACATTGTTCCCCTGCGTTGCGTCCATATCGCGCAGCATAGCGTTCTGAACATTCTTAAGAGCGATCGCGGGAAAATCGCGCTCCGGCCACGCCGCAATTCCCGAAAAGCCATCCACGTGCAGCCCATCGATGTCCTCAAGCGAGAGCGCGCTCTCCCACCTCTCGTAGGCCGGCTTCTCCCAGTTCACCTCGATGTTCCGCAGCTTCAGGTCCTTGATCCAGCGGAAGCTCATCGCATTCCTCGCCGTGTCATAAGGCGAATCGGGATTACTTGAAATGAAAAACTTGATATTCTCGAATGTCATACCGCTCAGCCAGCTTTCCGGATGTCCGTAGATCGTGGACTCGCCCTGGCAATGCACGATCGCATCGTGAACAATCACGTTGTGAATCGACCCCGGCCCAGGTTCGTCGGCCTTGCGCGGCTCGTCGTTCCACTCGCTCTGCCGTCTGATTTCGAAGTTGAACGCGTTACCGTCGCCCGCCCAGAACCAATCGAAGCGGTGCAGGTCCATGGTGATATTCGAGATCACGACATTGCTGATATCGCCGCCCGTCGCAATCTGCATGGTCAGTCCGCGATTGGAATCGAAGATCGCGCAGTTATCAATCAATATGTCGCGAATGACGAGGCTATTGCCTTCGCTGAACTTGATCGCGGCCGAGGCCGATGAAAGGCGGCAGTTCGTCACCGTGATGTGTTCGCACGGCGAAGCCGGCCCCCACTCGGGGATTCCGCAGACAAAAACGATGCAGTCGTCGCCCGTGATAATGGTGCTGTTCGAGATGCTCACGTCCTTGCAATCGACGATGTCGATTCCATCCGCCCACACCGCTTCTTTCAAGCTGGAGTAAAGATAAACGCGGTCAATCACGACGCGCGAGCAGTCGAACAACGCGAACGTCCAGCTGAACGATTTGACGAAGGACACGCCGGTGATACTTACGTTCTTGCATCTCCCCAGCCATATCAAATGGGGATAGACCGTGCGTGTGCCGTTGCCGACAGGATAGGAACGCATCTGCGACTTGCCCGACGCGACGATCAACTTCTTGTGCAGAAATGACCGCTCGATGGTATCCGGAGCCCAGTAATATTTGGCTTGGCCATCCACCGTGCCGCGGCCGCCGATGGAGATATCTTCGATATCCTCGCCAAAGAAAAGCGCGTCCTTCGACTGCGCCTTCTGCACGTCGAATGCCGCCGGATCCTCCGATGCAAAAAGCGTCGCGCCCGATTCAAGGTAAATGTTCACATGGCTCCGCAACCGCAGCGTGCCTGAAGTGAATTCACCCGGAGGCAGATACACCACGCCTCCGCCAGCCTCGGACGCCGCATCGATTGCCTTTTGAATTGCCGGCCCCGCGTTGTCCGTCTTCGTCCCCGTCGCTCCATATTCCTTGACGTTGAAGACCGTCATCATGTGTGCCGGCCGTTGATCGTCTGCATAAAGGCAGCAGCGCCCGGCCAGAAAAATCAAAACTATCAAAACGCATTTTTTCGCATCGAACCGTCGCATCGAAATCCTGTCCTTTCGGGTAGCAATCATTCTGTTGAGCAGGAGAATGCCATAACTCGCCATTCAGGTTTCACATTTCTCGTCTAAAGCGAAGTGCACTCCACAATCGTTGAAGCGGGCGTGAGCCCTTCCGAGGTTACCCGCAGCGCAATGCGGCCTTCGCGTCCCAGCGACCGCAGTACCGCAAGACATTTGCCGTTGAAAGTCCTGCAGGTGGGCTCGCGAAAACTAGCCACATCCTTCGGATTCGCGTTTCCTACCGCGGCCAGTTCACCCACGCCGTCGATGTGGAAATCGATTCCGCGCACCAAATCCGGAACCAGCGCACCCGCGCCATCCGTGATCTCGACGGTTACAAAAGCCAGTTCCCCACGACTGGCGCGAATCTTCTCGCGGTCCACTTTCACATGGAGACGCGCTGCGTTGCCGACCGTTTTCAATGCACTCGAAGCAATCTCGCGTCCATCTTTGAAAGCAATCGCTCGCAACTCACCGTCGGCATACGGCACATCGAACTCCGCAATCAGTTTGGCCGATTCGGGAACGGGCTTCTCGCCGATTTCCTTGCCGTTCAACAGCAGTTTCACCCGGTCTCCCGCAGTAAACACGCGTACCTTCAGCGGAAATCCTTCGTACCCCTTCCAGCTCCAACTGCGCAGTTCGTCGCGCCAGCCCCAGTTGGCCAGTTCCTCGGTTCTCTTGCGCGGCAGCGGCCGTTGCACGGCAATTTCCAACTGGCTGCGGCCCCACAGAACATCGCGAAAGTAGGACTGAGGCTTCTTCTCCCCGATCAAGTCGATGTCGCCGCAATACGAGTTGAACCATGGGTACTGCTGCCGCCACCATCCCGGCGTCTGAGAAAGAATCGAATGCCCGATCGCCGACTCGCCAAGGTAGTCGATCGCAGTCCACACAAAATCGCCCAGAACGTAGCTCAGCCGTTCCGCATAGCGCCAACTGTCACATGCCTCAAACGGAAACGACTCCGTTCCCATCATGATCCGATTCGGAAACCGCTTGTGATCGATCTCGTATTGCTGCCATTGATAGTTGTAGCCACCCACATCGAGATGCAAAAACGCAGGATCGTTCGCCTGCCACTCCGGCAGGTTGTGATCGTACGGCCCAGGCACGGCCATGGTCACCGGCCGCGATGTATCGATGCTCTTCACCGCATCGCGAAGTTGTTTGGCGATGACGACGCCTGACGCATCACGCCGTCCATCGATCTCGTTGCCGATGCTCCAGAAAAGAATGCTGGGATGATTCCGGTCGCGCATCAGCATCGACTTCAGATCGCGCTCCCACCAGTCCGTAAAGTAGACGTGATAGTCGTCGTCGTTCTTGCCCAGGTTCCAGCAGTCGAAGGCTTCGTCGATCACCATCATTCCCAGCCGGTCGCATGTATCCAGAAACATCGGCGACGGCGGGTTGTGGCTGGTGCGAATGGCATTGAACCCGTTCGACTTCAGAATCTCCACACGCCGCTCTTCCGCACGATCGAACGCTGCTGCGCCGAGGATGCCGTTGTCGTGGTGCGCGCAGCCGCCCTTCAACTTCACCGGCTCACCATTGATGCGCAGCCCTTGCTCGATATCGACCTCGATGCTGCGAATGCCGAACCATACCGTCGACCGATCCACCGCTTTGCCGGCAATCAGAACCTCGACCTCTGCCCGGTACAGGTTCGGCTTCTCGGGCGACCAAAGCTGCACATCCTTCACTTCGAAGGTCTGGGACGCACTCGAACGATCTCCCGCAGTCACATTCGTCGCCCTGTCGCCGCTTGCAGCGACTTCTCCGCCCGGCCCCAGGATGCGCGTGTGAATCGTCGCGGCTTGTTGCATCTTGCCGCGATTCTCCACCGCGACGGAAACTTCAACCGTCGACAACTCGCGCGACACTTTCGGCGTAAGGACTCCGACGCCCCACACCGGAATCCGCACATCGCCGGTCAACGTCACCCACACATGCCGGTAGATCCCAGAACCTGAGTACCAGCGGCTGTTCGCGCCTTCGTTGCGCACCTTTACCGCGAGTACATTCTCGCCGTCCTGCTTCAAAAACGGCGTCAAGTCATAAACAAACGGCGTGTAACCATAGGGGTGACTGCCGAGCGAGTGGCCGTTGATCCACACTTCGGAGTTCATGTAGACCCCATCGAAGCGAACTTCGGCCTGCGTATTCTCGTTAGCGGACGCTAACCGGAAATGCTTGCGATACCACCCGGTGCCGCCGACCACCCAGCCTGTAGCCTCCTGCCCCTCGCTCAGCGCCACGTCAAATGGGCCGATGCGCGTGGGCGCGTTGCCTCCCACCCAGATCGTTCCTTCGCCCGCGGCCTCCGCGTTGGGGGTCAGATCTTCAATACTCCAGTCGTGGGGAAGATCGACCTTTCGCCAGGCGGAGTCGTCAAAGCCCGGCTTCTCGGCACCTGCAACATCTCCGCGAAGAAATCGCCAACCCAGATCGAAGGACTGCTCGCGGGTGCGGTCCAATACTGTGGCGCTTTCGATCCCGTGATCCCGGTTTCGCGGTTCCTGCGAGTTCGCAAGCCGCTCCGCAAGCAGCGGCAATGCCCCAACTGCCCCGATTCCCTTGAGGGCGTCGCGTCGGCTGATCTGAAGAGAAGCTGGTTCGAAACTTTCGAAAGGAGACACCAAACGCATCCTTTACATGGAATCGTCTCTGCTCGGATAAGCGCTTAAGCGCGTCCCCGAAAACCAGTACCTACACTAATGAGCGGAATTTGACCTGTCAACACAAATCTGGCTAAACCCCAAACCGCCCCCGAGCGAAGGCCAATTCCATACAATTTCAACCCACCTTGAGATAGATCGCCGTGTACCGTTCGGGATTCTCGAGCACAATTCGCACTCTTCCCGCCTCGCGCGCCACTGCCAGATCGCGCACTTTCGGCCAAACAATCCGTGCGGCTGTCACGTTGAATCGAGCCGCATCCAGAGTGATCTCGACCGGGGGCGTCGACCGCATCTCCCCCTTGGTCGCCAGTTGCACCGCATCCAGAACCTGGACCAAAATCAAGCCCTTCTCCACATCGTGGAAAAAGCTGCCGTGAACAAACTCCGAGAACGGAGTGGTACGCAGTTCCGCAAGAGGGCTTGGCGCCAACTTACCCACGAGCCACGGAATCCATGTCTGAATCCATTGCGCACGCCAGGCCATCGCCCAGAAGATCGGCGCACCGATATACACCGACTGCCCCTTGCCGAACCGGTTGAATGCAACCGCCGCGCCCGCCGCACCGGGCCCAGGAGGAATGGGTCCCCATCCCACCCACTTGTTGTTCGGAACATCCTCGACAAGCAGCGGCAATCGGTAGCGCATCACCACCTGCGCCGTGGTTTCCTTCATCTTTACGAATGTGCCTGGCAGTCCCACCGTACCCTTCGCGATGGGCTCAGCGAGCGGATGCCCGGCCGATTCCAGATAAGTCGAGATGGTACCCCCTTCGCGCGGCTTGCCGCCCGGGTCAAAGGCATACGCCGTCTCCTCGCCGCCATAGTCGACGCCAAACACATCGGCCAGAGCGAAGTTCTCGCGCTGCTTGCGCTCTTCATCCAACAAGCCGCAGCGATAACTGGCAATCAATGTACCGCCGGCCCGCACCCATCCTCGAATCGTCTCCGCCTGCGCCGATGAAAGCACGCTCACCTCGGGAAGCACCAACACCTCGAACTGGCTCAGCACCTCCGGCGCAAGCTTGAAATCCGGTAGGCTCTCCACCGGACGCCCGGCATACGTCGTCGTCTCCAGCGCGCCCAGCGTGGAACGCCGGAAATCCTGCGGCCGCTTGTCGGCCTCGAATTCTCTGCGCGTTCCATCGCTATAAAGCACCGCCGTGCTCAGCAGCGGTTTCAAATCAGGCCCCAGCAGGCAGTCGACATTCTTGACGTCCGCCCACGCGTCCGTGGCAACGGCAAACCATCGGTTCGAGAACCCCTGCCCGTCAAGCCCGCTCAACACCGGCGCATCGCCCACAATGAAGGTGCGCGCATTCTGCACAATCAGCGCGTCGGCCTGCACCCTCGCCAGGTCGCCAGGACACATGTCCGAATATCCGTAGTCGGTGAACACGCCGGCCTGATAATTCGGACGTCCCCACCCACGCATCAGGATCGAGCCAAGCGCAATTCCGGTGGGACAATCCATCGGTTCCGCATAGATGAAACTCACGCGCTGCATAATCTCGTCCGGAAACGACTCCGGCCCGCCATTCAGTGACACCCGCAGATTCGGCTTGTGTTTGCGCGCCGCCGCGATAATCTCGTCCAGCATGTCGGTCATCGATCGGCGCTGATGCCACCGGAACCGCCGCTCCCACCCTTCACGCGTCTTGAACCCCTCCCGATAGGGATCGCCTGGAAACTCTTTCGCCCATGCTTCTTCGGTATATTTGCAAAAACAAAACGGATTGATGCCATTGGTCGCATACATCGAAAACTGGATTCCGAAGATATCGAGAAACAATTCATCCACTTCGTAACGGGCAAAGATCTCATCCATCATCGCCAGCACGTACTGTCGATAAGGTGAATCAAGGCACATCACATGCCACTTCTCATAGAACCTTTGCTCGCCACCCTTTTCGTTCGTCCACGCCCAATCAGGATGGTGAATCGCGCACTGGTTGTTGAACTGCAGGCTGTAGTACGACGTAACCGCGATGCCCGCCTTCCGCGCCAGTTCGCATTCCGTCCCGAACAAATCGAACTTCAGATTAGGATGCCGAACCGCAGCATCGCTGGGATAAAACGCGTAGCCCCAATGGTCCTGCGTGTAGAGCATCACGCTCTCCGCGCCGGCATTGCGCGAGGCCGCCATCGCTCCCTTCAGATCGATGTCGAACGTCTGCTCAAGCGGCGTATGAAACTCCCACTCCATCGCCCGGTATGTCCGTTCCGGCGGAATGATGCCCGCCTGCGCATGGTCGCGCTGCAGTTGCTCGATATCGGGAAACCCGGCTTTCTCTTGGGCGCCAATCCGCCCTGTCGAGAACGCAAGAGCACCCGCTCCCGCTAGTTTGATGAAGCTCCGTCTGTCAGCCGTCATGACATCCACCCTGTTACCGTGTCGTGTACCCGCCGTCGATTACCCAGTTCGCGCCGGTGACGGAACGCGCCGCCGGGCTGAACAGAAACGAAACCAGTTCGCCAATCTCCTCGACTGCGATGAAACGCTTGATCAGGGCCCCGTCGACCAAGCCTTCCGGATCGATCTGCCCCGACTGGATCAGTTGTTCCGTTACGTGCGTTCGCACGCTCCCTGGTGAGATGGCAACCACGCGCATGAGCGAAGCAAACTCCACCGCCAGCGCCTGTGTCATTGCCGCCAGCGCACCCTTCGTGCCCGCATACACAACCAGGTTGGAGTTACCGACAAGCGCATTCACCGATGCGATGTTCACAATGCAGGCGTCGCTCCCAGCCTCGCTCAACTGCCGCGCAAACTCACAGGCGAGAAAATACGGCGCCCGCTGATTAATGGCGACCACGCGATCGAACTCCGCAATCGTGGTCGCGAGCGCGGGCTTGTGAAAGCTCCAGGCCGCGCAGTTTACCAGGCCATTCAGCGAGCCCATTGCGCGAACACTCTCCTCGATCAACCAGTGGGCAGCTTCCGGCTCGGCCAGGTCGCGCACCAGCGCAATAGCGCGCCCTGCAAACTCCGGCTCCGCAGCTCTCTCATGCACCTTTGCGTCCACGTCCGCCAGCGCCAGGCGCGCGCCGGCGCCGCCAAGAATCCGCGCGATTCCCAGCCCCAGCCCGTTCGCCGCGCCCGTCACCAGAATCCGTCGGCTTGAATGGTCGTAGCTCATAGACTCACCTCGCTTGGCCGGCGCCGCTTCACTTGCACATGATCTCTTCCCATTGCTCTGAGAACATGTTGAGCTTCGCGTCGGGGTTTTCAGGATGAGCGCGAATCAGCTCTTCGTCCACATCCACGCCCCATCCTGGTTTCGTTGGAATATCGTAGTAGCCCTTTTTGACGCGCGGCGTCCCCGGTGTCAGGTCGCAGCGCCAGGGAACATCGTAATCCTCGAAAGTCTCCAGAATGTCGAAATTCGGAATGTTCGCGGAAAGATGCATCGCGATGACCGTGCCCAGCGGCCCACGGCAGTTGTGCGGCGATACGCTCACATAAAACGTCTCGGCAATCGCGGCAATCTTCTTCGTCTCCATAAAGCCGCCGCAATAAACAATGTCCGGCTGAATCAGGTGCGCCCCTTTGCGCATGAGCAGGTCGAGGAAGCCGAAACGGCTATACGTATGTTCGCCCGTCGCCACGCGCAGCGGCGATGCCGCCACCACCTGCGCCATGGCTTCATTGTTATGAGCGGGAATCGGCTCCTCGCACCACCGCGGCCGGTAAGGCACCATCGCGCGAATCGCTTCCAGCGCCATGATTGGACTGAAACGTCCGTGGAACTCGACCGCCAGTTCGATCTCGTCGCCCACCGCGGTGCGCACAGCTTCGACAATCCGGCAAGCTTGCTTGAGTTGCTCATGAGTCAGTTCCCTGCCGCCTGGCCCGAAGGGATCGAACTTCATCGTCTTGTAGCCGCGCCCCACCACCTCCTGCGCACGGTCGGCTATCTTGGTGAGATCGCCCTGGAACGCATACCACCCGTTCGCATAAACCTCGACGCGCTTGCGCACTGCGCCGCCTACCAGGTTGTATACCGGCTGCCCCACCGCCTTGCCCACAATATCCCACATCGCCGTCTCGATCCCGGCCATCGCGGCAAACATGATCGGACCCGTGTTGTGCTCAACCTGATAAAGCTTGAACCACAGGTCCTCGATGTTGAATGGACTCATGCCAATCACGTGGCGTCGGCCGAAGTCGAGGATCAATTCGCGAACCGCCGCTTCCTTCCACTCCAGCGTTCCATCGCCCCATCCCACCAGGCCTTCGTCGGTGGTCAACTTGACGAACAGAAAGTTCCGCCACGCCGTGCCTGTGAGGAACACTTCAACATTTGTAATCTTCATTGCACCTCTGCTCCGTTCATCGCGGGTATTCACCTCGGCGCGCGCCCGCGCTAGCGATTTGTAAGCTGACCCAGCCCATCCAGCAGCACCCGCAGTTCTTCCCGAACTCCCTCGTCCACCGGGCTCAGCGGCGCCCGCGAAATTCCCACCGGAATGCCGCGCAGAGCCGCACTCTCGCGGCACACCGACAGCCAGTGCGGTTTGGCTTCGTTGGTCCCCATCGCCCTGTATTCGAGCCGGACGATAGGCAACAGACGCATCCACAACTCCCTCGCCTCGTCCAGGTTCTTCTCCACAGCCAACAGCCGGTGCAGCTTCACCGCGAGCGCAGGCACAATCATCGGCAAGCCCCCTATCCAGCCATCCGCGCCGATGGCCAGTGCGGCGAAAGCAGTGATGTCGATACCGGCAAATATCGGGAATTCCGGCCCGCACAGCAGCCGTGTGTCCTGCACCCTGGCAATCTCCATGTGCGACCACTTCACCGCATGGACCACGTCCTCCGCGGCCAGCATCTGGATTTCTTCCGGAGTAATCTCAACGCCCGTCAGCACCGGCACGTTGTAGACCATGATCGGCAAACCCACCTTGTCGCGGATGCGCCGGAAATGGTTCAGCACGTCCTGCTTCGGCGGCTTGAGCATATAGGGCGCCATCAGCATCAATCCCTCGCACCCGATGGACTTAGCATGAAGACTTAGCTTGATCGTGGTTGCCGTGCTGTAGTCGCTCGTCCCCGCATAGATCGGGATACTCCCCGCGACCTCTTCCACAATCGCCGCAAGCGCCTTCATCCTCTCCTCGGTGCTCAGCGCAACTGGCTCACCCGCGCTTCCCAGCGGGGCCAGACCGTCAACGCCCGCATCCAGCAGAAAGCGAACAAAAGCCCGCGTGCCCTCTGCGTTCAGCGACTCATCGCTGTTGAAAGCGGTCACCGTCGGGGCGTATATTCCGCTCAATCGTGCTTTCTTTTTCGTATCGGAACTCATGATGTCCTTTCGCAAAAAAGTCGTGCTCCCTGTTGCATCAAAAAACTACGGCAAGGAAAATGCCACATACACCGCCCCTTGCGCGGACCGTTGATCTCTCGACCCGTTGGTGGCGATTACGATGAATTGCTTTCCGTCGACCATGTAAGTGGCCGGCGTCGCCACCCCGGAAAACGGCAAGCTGCCTTCCCACAGCAGTTCGCCCGTACGGCTGTTGAATGCCCTGATCTTGCGGTCGAAATCGGTGGCGGCGATAATCACCAGTCCTCCCGCCGTCACAACAGGCCCGCCATAGTTCTCGGTGCCGGTGTTCTTCATGCCCTTCGCCGCGAGTTCCGGATACTCGCCCAGCGGAATCTCCCACAGATACTTGCCCGAGTTCAAATCGATCGCGCTCAGCGTTCCCCATGGAGGAGCCACGGCCGGATAGCCCTCCGCGTCGTCGAACCGCGTATAGCCGGTGATGCTATAAGGCATCTCGCTGGCCGCGTCGCCGCTATCCGCCCCGGCACTCTGCGTCCCCACTCCGAGAAACCGAAGCAGCGTATTCAGTTCATGGTCCTCGATGGTTGGAAACGCGGGCATCGTTCCTTTGCCGTTATGGATCAAATCCGTCACCTGCGATGCATTCATCCGCTTCCCCACTCCGAGCAACGATGGAATGGCCGGTGCCGTACCTTCCCTCTTTTCGCCATGGCACAAAGAGCAGCGATCCGCATACAAGCCTGACCCGGCAATCGCATCGGGACCCTTGGAGTTCTCGTCTCCAACCGCGGGAACTGCCGGACCCGCATCCCCGGCCACGTTGCTCGCAGTTCCTGCATCGGCTCCGGTACGCAGATACTCAAGCAGCGCATGCAGCGTCGCGCCCTCCAGGTTCGGGAAGGACGACATCCGTCCCCTGCCCTGGTGAACGATCGCGATAACCTGCGGACCCGTCATGCGATCGAACAAACCAACCAGCGATGGATAGGCCGGCGGAGCACCTTTTCTCTCGGCGCCATGGCAGACCGCGCACTGGCTCCGGTAGGTTCTAACTCCCACACCGGCCGAAGGATCGTTCTTCACCAGCGTGGTTGTGAAGGCCACTTGATTGGCATTGATATAAATCACGCCGGTGTTAGGATCGACTGCCGACCCGCCCCACTCCGCTCCGCCGCCAATCCCGGGAAATTCCAGCGTCGGCTTATCCAGAACGCCAGGCATGAATTGCCCTCCGCCGGCGAAGGTGCGAAACTTCCGCAGCGCCTCGGCATGCGCCTCGGGGGTTCGATTGGTCAGCGTCGTCTCGTCCACCCCCTGCCGTGTGAAAGGCTCCGGCATCAGAGGCACCGGCTGCGTGGGCGAAGTGGCCTCGCCTGGCACCGCGCTCTGTGGAACCTTGCGCTCCTCGATCGGGAACAACGGCTTCCCATTGCTGCGATCGAACAGAAACATCCATCCCTGCTTGGTCGTTTGCGCAACAGCATCCACACGCTTGCCGTCGCGCTTCACCGTGACCAGCGAAGGGGGCGCGGGAAAATCCCGATCCCAGATGTCATGATGTACACCCTGGAAATACCACAGAAGCTTGCCCGTCTCCGCGTCCAGCGCCAGTTCGCAATCTGAAAACAAGTCGTCGCCGGCGCGGTCGCCGCCATAAAAGTCGAACACCGCGGAACCCGTCGGCACATAAACAATCCCGCGCTTCTCGTCGAGCGCCATCCCGGCCCAGTTGTTGGCCGCGCCAGCAGTTTTCCATGCATCTTTCGGCCAAGTCTCATAACCCGGTTCGCCGGGCTCTGGAATGGTCTTGAACCGCCACCGCAGCGCGCCGGTACGCACATCGAAAGCGCGAATGTCGCCCGGCGCCGCTGGGTGCGTCTCCGGATTTCGCCCGCCCACAATCATCAGGTCCTTGTAGATCGCCCCGGGGCTCGTCAGCCCGATCGACTGCATCTTGTAGTCGCCGCGCAGCCCCTTGCGCAGGTCGATAAATCCGCCCTCGCCAAAACTCTCGATCGGCTTGCCTGTAGCCGGGTCCAACGCATAGAGCAGATTTCGCATCCCGGCAAAGAGCCGGCTTTCTTTACCATCGCTCCAATAAGAAACGCCGCGGCTCGCGTCGGGCTCATGGTTACCCGAGTCGAACGTCCAGATCAACTTGCCTGTCGCCGCATCCAGCGCAACCACCTTGAGCGACGGCGTGTATGTGTAGAGCACCCGCCCCACAATCACGGGAGTCGACTCGATGCTGCCCTTCTCTCCGGTGTCGAAGGTCCAGGCAACTCTCAGATTCTTCACATTTTCGCGGTTGATCTGGGACAGGCTCGAGTAATGATCCTGAGCCGCCTGCCCGCCATACGCTGGCCAGGATTCACTCGTCTGCTGCACCACGCCGGTTCGCTCGGCACCTGCGCGAACCAACTTCGTGGAACCGACACAAACGCCGACACACCCTGCTGCGAGAACCGTGATGGCAATCCTCGCGGCTCGCCGTTGCCGCTGTCGAACATCGAGCTCCGTACCGTTCATCGCAAAGTCCCAGGAATGCAAGTCGAGGAAAGTCTCTTCACCCACGCGACACGGCCAACTTTTTGACCCATTTTGCGCGTTGCGGGTGCTCGATCGTTTCCGAATTTAAGCGCTTGGGCGCTTGGCATGTATACTCTACACCATGTTCCGCTGAACACACCAGCGCGCATCCGTTCAGGCTAGATAATTGCCTCTGCGGGTCTCGGCTTCCCAGGAATCGGAATGTCCCTCTCTGCTCTCGACATTGTGATCTGCTGCGTCGCGGTCGTCGCCAGCATCGCGACCGGACTCATCATCGCCATTCGCAAAGGCGCCAGCGAAACCAGCTCGCAGTTCTTCCTCGCCGGGCGCAAGCTTGGCTGGCCCCTGGTGGGCGCCTCGCTTTTCGCCACCAACATTGGCGCCGAACACCTGGTTGGGCTCTCCGGCGATTCGTACCGCTATGGACTCTCCGCCGGCGCCGTCGAGCTCACCACCTGCATCTGTCTCGGAATCGCTTGCGCGCTGCTCTTCCCCTACTACATTCGAGCTCGCGTCTACACCATCCCCGAGTTCCTCGAGCTTCGCTACAATCGCACCGCCCGCGTCTTTTTCTCCGGACTCATGCTGGTCATCTGCATCATGACAAAGCTCGCGTTTCACCTTTATGCGGGCGCACTCGTGCTGCATAGTCTGCTGGGCTGGGACGTGATGCCCATGGTGATGCTCATGGGAGCATGTGTCGCCGTGATCACCATCGTGGGCGGATTCACCGCCGTCGCCTACACCGACTCGGTTCAAACCGCCATTATGATCGCCGGCTGCGGCCTGATGCTCATCCTCGGCCTCGCCAGGGTCGGCGGCTGGCACGCCCTTGTCGCGAAAATGCCGGTTGCCATGCACGTCGCCAGGCCCTATGACGACCCCAATTATCCATTCATCGGCATCCTTCTCGGCGCGCTCTATGCAGGGGTGTTCTATTGGGGCATGGACCAGGTCAACGTGCAGCGCGTGCTCGGCGCCCGCGGCCTGCGCGAAGCCCGCCACGGCGCCATGTTCGCCACCCTGCTCAAACTCAGCCCGATCTTTATCTTCGCCTTGCCCGGAGTCATCGCGGCAGCTCTCTATCCCGGTCGCGATCCCAAGACCACCTTCATCACCCTTTTGAGCGACCTGCTTCCCACCGGCGTTCGCGGGCTGGTGCTGGCAGCCCTGATCTGCGCACTCATCGGCTCCTCGCTCTCGGTCATGAACTCCATCTCCACGCTCATTGTCCGCGATTTTCTTCTCGGCTTCCGCAAGGACTCGCCGGAGAAAACTCAGGTCCTGCTGGGCCGCGCCGCCATTCTCGTCACCACGCCGCTCGCCGTTGCCGCCGCCTATCTCATCTACACCACACCCGACGGGCTCTACAAATATCTGCAGGCGGTCTCCATCTATCTCGTCATGCCGGTCACGCCCGCCATCTTCTTTGGCATCGTGAGCAAGCGCATGAACTTCCAGGGCGCCGTGGCCTCGGCGATCACCGGCACGCTGATCGCTTCCATGTTCGTTGCCGACCAGCTCATGACTGCGACGGGCGCTCAGATCTTCCCCTTCCTGCATCACAAGCTGACGTTGAACTACACTTATCGCGGGCTGTGGGGCACCATCGTTACCACGGCGGTGCTGTTCATCGTGTCGCATCTCACGCGCCGCCCGGAACCGGCCAGCGTCAAAGGTCTCACCGTCGACTGGCATGTACGTAGCGCCGCTTTTGAAGGCCTTTCCGACTGGCGGCTGCACTTGGCCCTGCTAACGATCGCTACCATTGCAATCTACGCATGGCTTTGGTAGCAGCGATACTGCGGTACCTGGTTTTTTGAACAGCGAGGTGATCCATGAAGAGAAGAAGCTTTCTTGAAAGTCTTGCCGCCATCGTTCCCGCCGCGGCTGCATTGCCGCACTTCGCCGCAGCCGCAGAGCCACTCAAGAAAAAAGTCAAGATTACCGATCTCAAGGCCATGGTGATCGGCCGCCCCGGCGGCAATACGTATGTGCGCATCGATACCGATGCCGGCATCATCGGCTACGGAGAAGCCTACTGGGGATACGGCGTGAAAGACATTATGCTCGGCTACCTGAGAGACGCGATTCTCGGTGCCGACCCGCTCGATATCGATCCGCTGCTCACCAAAATGACCATCCTCACCGGCGGCGCGGGCGCAACCGGCGGAGTCACCGTAACCGCGATAAGCGGCGTGGAAATCGCTCTCTGGGACCTTGCCGGAAAACTGCTCGGACAACCAGTTTCAAAGCTGCTCGGCGGCCAGTATCGCACCGGCGTGCGTGTCTACCTCACCAGCAGCCCGGCCGACTCGCTCGATCCCGCTTCCTGCCGCGAGTGGGCCGCGACCATCAAGGAGCATCCCTTCGGATTCACCGCCGTCAAGACGGACATCGTCCGCCGCGGCTATCCGAAGGAGCAACTGTACGACACCACTTTCAACAGCCCTCGCGGTTACAACCGGCAACTGACGAACGAAGACCTCGACCTCAACGCCAGAGCCTTCGCCAACGTCCGCGAAGCCCTCGGTCCCGATTTCGGCATCGCCGTCCATACGCACTGGGAACTCGATTGGGTCGATGCGCTGAATCTCGCTCGTACCGTCGCCCCCATGCGCCCCATGTGGATCGAAGACCCGCTCGCGCCCGACTTCTGTGACTCCTGGGTCAAGCTCACTGAAGAATCGCCCGTGCCCATCCTCACCGGCGAAAACCTCTACACCCGCCGCGGCTTTCTTCCTTTCATCCTCCATCAGGGCTGCCACATCGCGCAGATCGACATTCCCAAGGCCGGCGGCCTGCTTGAAGCAAAAAAAATCTCCGACCTCGCCGACCTCTACGACATGCCCATCTCTTCGCACAATGCCTCCAGCGCGCTCGGCGCCGTGGCCTCTGCGCACGCCGCCGCCTCCATGCGCGATTTTAGAGGCCACGAACTCAGCGTCGGCCGTTTCAACGCCAAGTCGAGCGATCTGCCCTGGGGGCACATCGAAGGCGATCCCATTAAAGGCTGGTCAAACCTCATCACCCATGACGGCCCGCTGGTGAAAGACGGCCGCATCCTCATCCCCGAAAAGCCCGGCCTCGGCGTGGAACCCAATCCCGATTATGTCCGCGCTCATTTGGCGCCGGGAGAAACCTGGTGGGGATGACGACACCTGCCGCACGCAGCCTTTCCATGCGCACCCTTCCCATGCGCACCCTGCCCATTCGCTACCTTTTGGTGCTTTGGCTTCTCGTGATCAGCGCGGTGGCATTTCTCGATCGCACCAACATCTCCATCGCGGGCGTTCAAATCGGCAAGGAGTTCGGCATCGATCACGCCCGGCTGGGATGGGTCTTCAGTGCCTTCCTGGTCGGATATGCCTCGCTCCAAATCCCCGGCGGAATGCTTGCGCGCCGCTTCGGTCCACGCCGCGTGCTTGCTCTCAGCGTCGTCTGGTGGGGAGTTTTCACGGCACTCACGGCACTGGCTTCGCCCAGCGTGCCTTTTGCCCTCGTGCTGCTGATCGTCATCCGATTCGCGCTTGGCGCCGGCGAAGCCGTCATGTACCCGGCAGCCAGTCAGTTCGTCGAGCGCTGGTTCCCCTCGGCAGAGCGCGGCAAGGCCAACGGCATCATCTTCGGCGGTGTAGGGCTCGGCTCGGGACTCACCCCGCCACTGCTCACTGCCGTGATTCTTCGCTACGGCTGGCGAATTTCGTTTTGGCTTTGCGCGGTCGTCGGTGTTGTTGCCGGAGTCGTCTGGTACCTAGCTGCACGCGACACTCCGGAACAGCACCCCCTGGTTAGCCCGCGGGAACTCGAACACATCGCCGCCGGCCGCGATCCCGTTAAAAACCCGCATTCCGCCGTTCCATCGAATCCACGCAACAGAACGGGAGTCTGGCTCCGAAAAGACGTCGTCGCCCTCACGCTAAGCTACTTCACCTTCGGCTATGTTGCCTGGATCTTCTTCAGTTGGTTCTATATCTACCTGGCCCAGGTTCGCGGGTTGAATCTCAAGACCAGCGCGGTCTACACCATGCTCCCCTTTATCGCCATGACGCTCGGTTCCCTGCTTGGCGGTGCAATCAGCGACTGGCTCTCCCGCGCCGTGGGAACTCGCACCGGCCGCCGCCTGCTTCCGGCATGCGCGCTTGCTTCCACCGCTGTGCTTTTGCTGGTGGGATCGCGATCGCAAAGCGCGCAGACTGCCAGCCTGATCCTCGCTTCCGGGGCCGGCGCTCTCTATCTCTCGCAAAGCTGCTATTGGTCGGTGGCCACGGACATTGCCGGCAGACGCGCCGGATTGATCGGCGGCATCATGAACATGGGCGGTCAGATTGGGGGCGCGGTCACTGCCTCCCTAACGCCGTTGATCGCAATGCATTTCGGATGGGGCGCTTCCTTCTTCACCGCTGCCGCGCTCGCCGCGATGGGCGCGTTAGCATGGCTCGCCGTCGACCAGGATGCACGGCTGTAGCGGGTCAACGCTTACCGCTCCGGCTCCACTATATTCAACCGCTCGTCCCCGGCTACGTCGACAAGCTTCTGGATTCGCCCCGAGGGCCAGCGAATCTCCACGGCGGCCCGTGTTGCTTCCCCCAGCCCGAAATGGACTGTAAGATCGCTCGACGACGCATAGCCCACGCTCGATGAAACCGTGCGCACCTGCTCGCGACCACCCGAACGGCAGCGAATCTCGGCGCCAATCGCCGACCGGTTGCTCTGTCCGCCGGCCAGTCGCAGTTGCAGCCAGTGCCGTTGCAGAGTCTCGCTCCGGTTCCACCACAACTCCATCGGCGCGTTCAGCGCCGTCACCGCGACATCCAGACGCCCATCGCGATCGAAGTCCGCAAACACAGCACCGCGATGCAGCCCCGCCCTCGCAAACTCCGTGCCCGCCTCCGCCGACACATCCTCAAACTTCCCTTCCTTGTTCCTGAAGATCCGGTTCTGTTGCGCGTCCTGCACATCCAGTCCGCCGCCGGCCACAAACAGGTCTACCCAGCCGTCGTTGTCCAGATCCACCAGCCCGCAGCCCCACCCGCTCCACAGCCGGCTGAGCTTCACCACCCCCGTCTGCACGCTGCCATCTTCAAACTCACCCTTGCCGCGGTTCAGAAAAACATCGTATGTCTCGTTCTTCAATCCCGTCATCACTATGTCAAGGCGGCCGTCGCCATCGATATCTCCAAAATCCGCTCCCATCCCCGAGATGTTCCGCCCATCGCCGTTGAACGCCACGCCCGCATCGAGGCCCGTCTCCTCGAACCCCTTACCGCGATTGCGCAGCAGCAGGTTCCGCGAATTATCGTTGGCCACAAAAATCCCCGGCCGTCCATCGCCGGCAAAATCGGCCATCGCAACTCCCATTCCCTTGCCCAGCAGGTCCGGCAGTCCGGTCTTGGGCGTGATCTCGGTAAACGTGCCGTCGCCGTTATTGCGATAGAGTTGCATAGGCTCCGCACGGTATTTGTCGGGATGACAATAGGCGCGCTCCTGCGCCTCCAGCCCGCCGCAGATGGGGTCGATGCCCGGCTCCCAATCGCAATAATTCGAAACAAATAGATCCAGGCGCCCATCGTTGTCATAATCGATCCAGCACGCCGCCACAGACCACACCGGCTTGCCCAGCGATCCCGGACCCGCGAGTCCCGCAGCGCGCGTCACGTCGCTGAATGTGCCGTCTCCGTTGTTGCGGTAAAGATGGTTGCCATGCACACCTGTCACGAATAAATCTTCGTGGCCATCGTTGTTATAGTCGCCAACGGCCACGCCCATCGAGTAGCCCGCTCCCTGCAAGCCCGCCCGCGTTGTCACATCGGAGAATGTGCCATCGCGATTGTTTCGGTAGAGCCGGTTCCAGTCGTCAGGCCCGCTCTTCACCAGATCCGGCAGCCGCGCCCCGTTGGTACAAAAAATGTCCGGCCAGCCATCGCCGTCGAAATCGATCACACCCAGCCCGCCGGGAAGCGTCTCCACTTGGAACTTGCGCCCCATCGCTCCATTGCGCAGCACGAAGTCCAGTCCAGCCGCCCGAGCGCCTTCCACAAATCGAATCGGCCCCGCACCTGGAAGTGCCGCGAGGGCGGCTTGCCCCATCACGCCCCGCCATCCGCCTGCGAGCACTCCCAAGCCCAGTGCGCCTGCGCCACGCAGCACGCTTCGCCGCCCAATCACAGAGCTCCGTTTTTTTATCGTCACCGAGCCACCATAGAACCTGATCGCCTGCTTCCGCAACCCGCGGCCTTCGCATCCTCGTGTAGACGCGCTCTCTGCCCCCCGCGTAGGTTTTGTAACAGTCATCCACCGGCATCGCCAACCCGCGGAGGCATGAAACCTCTGCTATCCAATGCTCCCGCTGACTTGCTGACTCGCTATCCCCGCGAAGTGGGGCTAACTTGCTGAGTCCGCACCAGGAGTTCCGACATCCTTCCCATTTGTACCGTCCGGCCGCCAACGCAACCGCAACCCGCCAATCAAGGAAAAATCTTCAATCTTTTCCCGTGTTTGCACTCTAATTCGCGGAAACGCGCACAATCGATTAATGGACTCCAGAATTCATGCAATCTCTCTGTTTCCGATTCCTAGGCCCCACCCATCCGTGGCCCGGCGAAGATTTACTCCACCCCTCCCTCCTTTTCGACCCATGTACCTGAAAACAACAATGTTACCTTGATAATGGCCCAAAACTCCTATCAAAACAAACAAGTTACGTCCCTCTCACTTTTTGGGATTATCCATTTTGAAGGAGTTAGCGAGCGCCGCAGCGGACCGTCAACCGCGAAGAAAACGAGCTTTCGGTCAACGTCCGCTACCGGGCGCGAGCAGCCAAAACGCAACCCTGACAAAACGCCCCAATCGAACCAACTCGCCTCATGGGAACAAGATGAGCCAACACCATGCCTTCGGCTGTTCATGCGATTGCTCGGGTCGAGTACCCTGTTATTGGAACGAATACCCGTGACCGATCCCGCCCATCCCGATTTCCGTTCCAAAACCTGGAAGCTGACCCTGGCCTACGATGGCACTGACTTCAGCGGCTGGCAGCTTCAACCTGGAGAGTTAACTGTCCAGGGCGAATTGCAGGCTGCCCTGGGGCGCGTAACGGGCGAATCCCCGCTGCCGCAGGGGTCAGGACGCACCGACGCCGGCGTCCATGCCCTTGGGCAGGTGGCCAGTTTCGAACTCCAGGCCAGCATTCCCGCGGAAAACCTGCAACGCGCCCTAAACCGGACCTTGCCCTCGGCCATTCGGGTGATTGAAGCGAAAATCGTGCCGGGAACATTCCATGCCCGTCACTCGGTTACTGCGAAAACCTACGAGTACAGGGTCTTCCGCGAGGTTATCTGCCCACCTTTCCTCGCCCGCTATGTGCATACCTGTCCCTGGCCTATGGGCATGAACGCCCTGCAAAGCTCAGCCCGCATGTTCGAAGGAGAACACGACTTTCTCAGCTTCGCCGCCACCGATCCCGATCAGACGACCCGCAGGCATTTGTCGAGCGCTGAGTCCAATTTAGGACTGGAAATGCCGGTTTCGGAACAGATTGGGAAAAAAGGAGCGATCCGCACGGTTTTTTCTTCCATCTGGGAGGAACGGATTACGGACGAGTTCCCGCTGCTGGTCTATCGTGTTCGCGGCAACGGGTTTCTCCATCACATGGTGCGCAACCTGGTAGGAACTATGCTCGACGTGGGCCGCGGCCACCTGGACATCGCAAGGATTCCCGGCATTCTCGCCGCCCGCTCGCGCGCCGCAGCCGGGCCAACCGCACCCCCACAAGGGTTATTTCTGCATTCCGTCGAATACCCGGCACTCGAAGATCTTTAGAGTCGGCCGTGAATCGCACTTAGTCAGTACCGTCCTTTACCGGTTCCTTGTACTTCCCTGCTACCCTGAAATCAGCACTATGCCCCTTCTCACCCACAGCTCGGCCTTTTCCCGAGTCACAAAACTGGCTGGGCAGCGGCCCGTCCACTCCGCTTTCTCCTGGCTACATGGAAATCCAAAGCGGATCATGGACTGGCAGGCGGAGATGGTGGCGATTCCAGCGCCGCCCTTCGGCGAACGAGCCCGCTCCGAGTGGCTTGCAACCCGGTTTAAGGAGACCGGTCTCATCCAGGTCCAAACCGACACCGTTGGCAATGTCTTCGGGTTCCTTCCCGCCGCAAACCTGTCGCCGGATAGTACCGGGCCGGTTGTCGTAATTTCCGCGCACATCGACACTGTCTTTCCCGCTGAAACACCGCTCAACCTGGTTATAGACGGAGATCGCCTGGAAGGGCCGGGAGCATGTGACAATGGCGCCGGAGTCGCGGGCTTGCTGGCCATTGCCAACGCGCTGGTCGAGTCCCGTGTCGAGCTGCCCGCTTCGCTGCTATTCATGGGAAACGTGGGAGAAGAGGGCGAGGGGGATCTACGCGGCGTTCGCCACCTTTATAACCAGACAGCTCTGGCTGGGCGTATCGCAGCCCATATAGTCCTCGACGGGGCCGGCGCGGACACGGCGGTCACACAGGCGCTGGGGAGCAAACGATACCAGGTGGTGATTACTGGCCCAGGGGGTCACAGCTTTACGGACTCTGGAACCCCCAACCCCATCGCCGCGCTGGCCTCGGCATTGACTGTTTTGGCGGAGACGCCTCTTCCCGCTGAGCCGCGAACCACCCTCAACCTTGGAACCATTCACGGCGGAACCAGCGTGAATTCGATCCCCGAAAGCGCCCAGGCCTCGGTTGATTTCCGCTCCACTGGCCCCGAGCAACTGGTGCGCCTTGAAGTTGCATTGCATCGCGCCGTCGAGGATGCGGTCGACCGGTGCAACACCGCGGTGAAAGCCGGCACATCGCCCGGAAAAGGAAAGCTGTCTTTCACTATCGAGAAGATCGGCGATCGCCCCGCGGCATATTTACCCGCCGATTCCCCGCTGCTCGATACCTTGCGCGCCGTTGACAGGCATCTGGGATTGCGCACCGATCTTCGCCTGGGTTCAACCGATGCCAATATCCCGCTCTCGATGGGCATCGCTGCCTTGTCGATGGGCGCCGGGGGCGAAGGCGGAGGCGCTCATACGCAAGCCGAATGGTACTCCGCGAAGGACCGTGAAGTCGGCCTCAAGCGGGTGCTGCTGCTGACTCTCGCCATGACCGAATGGGCTGCGGAACAGTAGAGCTTGTCTGCTAAACTCCGCCCATGCACGTTTCTTCCGCTTTGCTTGTCTCCGCCCTTGCCGCCACGGCATTTTGCTTAAGTTCTCCAGCTCAAACTACTGCTCCTAAGCACACGCCAACCACTCGCGTAAAACCAGCGCCTGCGAAACTCGATACTGTGCCCGAAGTCATCTTCTTCAACGGGGTCATCTACACCGGCGTTGGACTGAATGAAGACAAGCCCGAGACGGTTCAGGCGATGGCCATTGGCGGCGGAAAGGTCCTCGCCACCGGCACAACCGAGGAGATGACCCGGCTGGCGGGACCCGGCACGCGGCTTCGCGACCTGGACACCGCCAACACCAGCACCTTCGTCTTTCCCGGATTCAACGATGCGCACACACACCTGGGAGGCGCCGGGCAAACCAAGCTGAATGTGGACCTGACCGGCGTGCAATCGCTGGCTGCAATGCTGGCGAAGATACAGGCTTTCCAAAAAGACGCGCCTGCGGGCCATTGGCTGACGGGAGGCAACTGGGACCACACGCTGTGGGCCGATAAGACGCTGCCAACCCGGCAGGATCTGGACAAGGTCACCGCAGGCCATCCGGCCTTTCTCGACCGAATCGACGGACATATTTCTATCGCCAACTCGGCTGCGCTGACGGCTGCCGGCATTATTGGAAAAACCAAGGCGCCGCAAGGTGGGGCCATCGATCTGGACGCCAAAGGAGAGCCAACAGGAATTCTGCGCGAGTCCGCACAGGGACTGGTCTACAAGGTCATTCCCCCGCCCAGCCACGACGAACGGGTGCGCGGCGACGAGTTGGCTATCGCCGATGCCCTGGCTCACGGCATCACCAGCGTGCAGGACTTCAGCGACTGGCAGGATTTTCTCGTTTTCGAAGAGCTCAAGAAGAATGGCAAGCTCAACCTGCGCATCTCCGAGTGGCTTCCCTTCAAAGACCCTCTCGATGAATTGAAGAGGATGCGCGCGCACCACGACAGCAACGATCCAATGCTGCACACAGGATTTCTCAAGGGATTCATGGACGGCTCGCTGGGTTCACGCACCGCGGCCATGAAGGCTCCGTTCTCGGACGATCCGAAGAACACCGGCCTCCCTCAATACACACAGGCGCAACTCAACAAGATGGTTGTTGAACGCGCACAGGCCGGCTTCCAGATTGGGTTCCACGCCATTGGCGACAAGGCAGCGTCAATGGCGCTGAATGCATTTGACCAGCCCGGCGTTTCGCATACGGCGCGCAACCGCATCGAACATGCGCAGGTTGTCGATCCGGCCGACATTCCGCGTTTCGCAAAGCTCGGCGTGATCGCATCCATGCAACCCAACCACCTGCTCACCGACATGAACTGGGCAGAAGAACGGCTTGGCCCCAAACGCGCTGCCTACTCCTATGCGTGGAAGGCATTTCTCAATGCAGGAGTTACGCTGGCGTTCGGCACGGACTACCCGGTCGAACCGATCACGCCGTTTCGCGGTCTCTACGCGGCTGTGACGCGCATGAACGAGAAGGGGACGAAGACATACTTCCCCGAGAACAGGCTCACGCGCGGGCAGGCGCTTTACGCCTACACGCAGGGCTCGGCCTACGCTGAGTTCGCGGAGAAGCACAAGGGCAAGCTGGTTCCGGGCTACGATGCGGATTTCATCCTGGTCGATCGCAATCTATACACGGTTGGCGCACCGGCAATTCTGTATACCGAAGTGCAGGAGACCTTTGTTGCCGGGCAGGAAGCCTATGCGGGTAAATCTACCAATCAATGACATCGCTCCCGATTGGCGCGCAGAGACACAGCGAAACCAACTGCAATAATTCATGCAGATGAAGCTGCGCGCCTACCTGCTGATGCTGTTTGTAGTGGCTGTCTGGGGATCGACTTTCGTGCTCATCAAAGGCGCGCTCGTCGATGCCACACCTGCTGCTTTCAACCTGGTGCGAATGGCACTGGCGTTCGCGGTTCTGGCGGCGGCGTATCACCGCTACTGGCGCGGGATTCGACGCTGGCAGATTGGCGCTGGCGCGTTGGTCGGCCTCTGCCTGGCTGTCGGCTACCAGTTCCAGACCACTGGGCTTGCCCGGACTACTCCGTCGAAGTCCGCGTTCATTACTGGTCTTGTAGTGGTGCTGGTGCCGCTGATTTCGGCTGTGCCCGGTTTTCGGGCTCCCGGTGCCCGGCCGCCGCGGTGGAATGCGTTTCTCGGCGCGGCGCTGGCGTTTGCTGGGATTCTGCTGCTCACCGCGCCACCGGTTGCCGATCCTCATCGGCAACTCTCAGCGATGGGTTCCGTGCTGAGCCTGGCGCCCGATCTTTCTTCCATTAACGTTGGCGACCTGCTCACCTTCGGTTGCTCCATCGGATTCGCTTTCCACTGCATAGCTCTCAGCCACGTCTCGCCGAGGATTGGATTCCAGACCCTGGCGCTGTTGCAGGTGGGTTTTTGCGCGGTGTTCATGGCGCTGAGCCTGCCTTTCATTGAGCACCCGCACATTGTTTGGACGCCTCGACTTTTTATCGCTCTGGCGATTGCGGCGGTGTTGGCCACGGCCGCGGCATTCTCCATACAAAGCTGGGCGCAGTCGGTGCTGCCGCCAACGCACACGGCGTTGCTGCTCACGATGGAACCGGTGTTCGCATGGATCACTTCGTTCCTGATCGTGCATGAGCGATTGGGGCTGCGGCCTGCGTCAGGAGCGATGCTCATTCTGGCTGGAATCGCACTGACGGAACTGGTGCCGCAGCCGCATCTTCCAACCGCGCATGAAGCGGGGTGAAGGAGGGGACTTGGGTTCTGGAAGCAAAAAAACCTGCTTGGGATTTATGGGAACCGGAAGCAACGATTACTCTCCACTTGTACTCTCCACTCGCGCCGAAGAGTCAGTTTCTTCATGTCCGTCGTGCCTCATGGGCCACCACAGGGACGAACATAAGAACGCTCACGCCACTTCGTTCTCCAGCGTCCCAATGGGTTCGATGGTGATGCGGATCAGGTCCCCGCTGGCCAGGGTGAACGTACTGGGCGGCACAATGCCCGTGCCTGTCATCAGAAAACAGCCCTGTGGGAATGCATTGTCGCGGAATAGATATTCGACCAGAGTCTTTGGATCGCGTTTCAGTTCCGTCAGCGCCACTTGGCCGGAGAATTCTATGGTCCCATGGCGCAGAATCTCGATGGAAATTTCTGTCGATACGGCTAGCGGTTCGGGGCTGACGAGAATTCCCGGCCCCAGCGCGCAACTGCCGCTGTAGACCTTGGCTTGTGGCAGGTAGAGCGGGTTTTCACCCTCGATGTCGCGGGAGCTCATGTCGTTGCCGATGGTGTAGCCGGTGATACGGCCTGCGGGGCTGACCAGCAGCGTCAGTTCCGGCTCCGGCACAGACCACGTGGCGTCTTCACGAATCCGCACCTTGCCGCCACTGCCCACCGTGCGGCTTGCTGTCGATTTGAAGAACAGCTCCGGCCGCTCCGCCGAGTAGACGCGGTCGTAAAAACTGCCTCCGCCGGCGTCCTTCGACTCCTCCATGCGCGCGCCGCGGCTGCGGTAGTAGGTTACGCCGGCAGCCCACACCTCTTGCTGGCTGATGGGCGGCAGTAATTCGGCTGTATCGAACTTTTCCGATGGGGTTTGGCCCTCTGTCAGACGGGTCAGGGCTCCGTGCAAATTCTCGTTTGCCAGCAGCGCATCCCAGTCAGCGCCGGCAATTCTGTAATGCCGCCCTTCCCGCTCAACCATACATCCAACTTTGGTACGGAATAACCTCACGCGCGCCTCCTGCTTTCGGTTTCCATGGTACAACCCAAGCTGTTCGACGCCCAATTGGCTGATAAATCGAGACATATCGCCACGCTTCCCCCGGCCTTTGACAAACAGGCCCAATATGAGCGATTCTATAGCGAAGAAAAGGCGAATATAGGCCCGCCAATGCCCTCAGCTTCCGCCCTCCGTATCCAGATCGAGCACTCTCTCGAGCGACGCTTTCCAGCCGCGCTCTCGCCCGTCCCGCGCACTATCCGCGAGACGGCTGCGACGGGCATTTACGAGGTGGATCGGTTGCTCGATGGCGGCTTGCCGGTGGGCGCTATCAGCGAACTTACAGGCCCGGCATCTTCCGGGCGGACTAGCCTGGCGCTCGCTTTCCTGGCCGGCAGAACGCAGGAGGACCGGGTCTGTGCCTGGGTGGACGCCAACGATGTCTTCGATTCCGAATCGGCAGCAGCCAACGGAGTGTCTCTCCGCCAGTTGCTCTGGGTGCGTTGCCAGAACCGGGGTCCGCAGCGACGGGTCTATGTCGATGAGGTGGAGAGTCCGAGTCAAACCGCCAAGCCGTGGGCGCGGCTCGATCAGGCCTTGCGCGCTGCGGATCTGCTGCTGCAGGCGGGCGGTTTTGCTGCTATCGTTCTCGACCTTGGCTCGACAGCACCGGAGCACGGTGCGCGGATTCCACTCGCCACCTGGTTCCGCTTCCGTCAGGCCGCGGATCGCACTCGTTGTTCCCTGCTGATCCTGGCACAGGAACCGCTGGCGCAATCCAGCGCCGCCGTTGTCCTCGAATGTGTTGCGCTGAACACGCAGGACGGCAGCCGGAATGTCCTCAGCAGCCGTGGGTATCAAGTCCGGACTGGGCGTGTGGCTGCGCATGCATCGACGTTGTCAATCGCCGGCAAGCGCAGGCCGCCCGCAGCCGATTGGTCGGCGATCGGCGCCTGGCAAAGAGAGGAGAGCGCATGACACTCGAGCTTTACGCTTGCGTGCACGCGGAGGAGTTTCCTGCCCAGGCATTGTTACGTCTGCGCACCGATCTTGCGTCGCAACCAGTGGCCGTTCTTGACGGCCGGCCGCCGCTGGAGACGGTCTGCTCTCTCAACCGCCAGGCGCGGCTCAAAGGCGCGGTTCTTGGAATGACTCGCCTGGAAGCCGAAACTATTTCTGGGCTGCATCTGCTGGCGCGGTCTCTGCAAACTGAGGCTGCCGCACGCGCTGTTTTGCTTGAATGTGCAGCGCACTTCTCGCCTCGACTTGAGTCTACGAGCGAAGGAACAGCTTGCGCATGCGTCCTCGACATTACCGGCACAGAGCGTCTTTTCGGGCCGCCTGAGATGCTGGCGGGAAGACTGCGCAATGCTCTTATGTCGTCGGGACTGCGCGCTTCGGTCGCCGTCAGCACCAACTTCCATACGGCTCGCATGAAGGCAGCCGCCACGCGCGGCATTACTGCAATCGCGCCTGGGCAGGAAGCACCTGCATTGGGCAAACTCCCTTTGGCCGCATTGGAGCTTTCAGAAGAGCACGCGGAAACGTTTGCCATCTGGGGCATTCGCACTCTTGCCGAACTGGCCGCACTGCCTGAGTCCGGCCTGATCGCCCGCCTCGGTCAGCAGGCGGTTGACTGGCGCGATCTGGCTCGTGGTGTGCTTCCACACACCTTTCAACCCATCGAAGCTGAGTTTTCCCTTCAGGAGTTTTGCGCCTTCGAGACTCCCGTCGAGCAGATCGACTCACTGCTCTTCATCGGCGCACGGATGATCGATTGCCTGGCCACGCGCGCCGCTACTCATGCGCTATCGCTGGCTTCGCTTACTGTTCATATGCAACTCGAGGGCGGCAAGACGTATGAACGTACGATTCGTCCGGCGCTGGCAACGATCGATCGCAAGTTTCTGCTCAAGTTGTTGCAACTGGAGATTGGGGCGCATCCGCCGCAGGTTGCGGTACTCTCGCTCACTCTTAGCGCGCAGGCCGGCCAAGACAGAAAGGTGCAACTTGGGCTTTTCGCGCCGCAAACACCCGAGCCTTCGCGCCTCGATGTGACCATTGCGCGGCTCAAAGCCATCGCCGGAGAAGATCGCGTGGGCTCACCCGTGCTTGAAGATACGCATCGCCCCGGCAGCTTCCGCATGGAAAGCTTTGCGATCCCTCATCGAGTTGGCGTGTACAAAACCAGCGAATCAGGACAAACCCGTCATCGCATGGCACTACGCAGGATTCGCCCGCCTGCTCATGTACGCGTACAACTGCATGAACTCAAGCCTGTTCACTTTTTCGATCGCGAGCAAAGTTTCAATGTTGCTGCAGCCTATGGACCATGGCGAACCAGTGGTTGCTGGTGGTCAACCGAAGCATGGAACACAGAAGAGTGGGACGTGCTCGCAGAAGCGAGCAGCGGCGCTTCTGTTGCCTGTCTTTTAGTACACGATTGCGCACAGAATCACTGGCAGCTGGAAGCTTTTTATGACTAGAGCCAGAAATTCCGAGTGAATTTGCGGCGTGTTCTTCCGGGGCTAAAGCCCTCGTATATGTGTTGACCTTATGCGGGGGTTGAAACCCCCGCCTCCCTCCGAAAGTGCTCTATGCAGCAGGACCAGGAATATATCGAGCTACACGCGGCCAGCGCTTTCAGCTTTCTTGCTGGAGCTTCGCAGCCTGAAGCGCTCATCGAGCGGGCTGCTGCGCTTGGTATGCCCGCCATGGCTCTTGCCGATCGCAATGGCCTGTACGGCGTTGCTCGATTTCATACCATGGCGAAGAAGGCCGGCGTCAAAGCACATATTGGCGCGGAGATTGCGGTCAGTTCATTCGGAAACCGTTTAACTCCAGCCTCATGGCTACCGCATCAGTGTCCTGCCGAGCCGCCGCGCCTGCTGCTGCTCTGCGCCTCGCAAACTGGCTATCAGAATCTCTGCCAACTTATTACGCGTTTCAAAATGCGCGAGGCAAACAAGGCCGAAGGCGCGGCAACACTCGACGATCTGGAAGAATTCTCTGCCGGACTTATCTGCCTAACCGGCGGCGACGAAGGACCGCTTGCTGCTGCGCTCGCTAACAAAGGCCAGACTGGCGCGCGCAAGTTAGCTGATCGTCTAATAGCAATCTACGGCCGCGGCAATTTGTATGTTGAACTCGAGCGCCACGGACAGCGCGAAGAAGAGTGCCGCAACCAATCGCTGCTTAGTCTTGCATCTACACTAAAATTACCTGTCCTTGCCACGAATGGCGTCCGCTACGCGACGGAAAACGACCGTGATATTCTTGACGTACTCACCACCATCCGCCACCACACTTCGCTCGACAAGGCAGGCCGCCTGCTTGACTTGAACACAGCGCGGTCTCTGCGTCCGCCGTCGGAAATGGTCGAACTTTTCGCGGATATTCCCGAGGCCATCGCCAACACGCGCATCGTCAGCGATCGTCTCGAATTCACGCTCGACAATCTTGGCTACGAATTCCCCCGCTCCCCTGTGCCCGACGGCGAAACGATGGACAGCTTTCTCGAAAAGCGCGTGGAGGAAGGCGTGCGTAAACGCTATGGTTCGCCGGCAAAGCGGTCTCTGCTGGACAAGGCGCGCGCCCAGGTGAAGCATGAACTGAAGCTCATTGCAAAGCTCGGTTTTGCCGGATACTTTCTCATCGTATGGGAACTGATCCGCTACTGCCAGCAGCACGGCATTCTCGTGCAGGGGCGCGGCTCCGCGGCCAACTCCGCTGTCTGTTACGCGCTTGAAATTACTGCTGTCGATCCGGTCGGCATGGAGCTCTTATTTGAGCGCTTTCTGAATGAGAACCGCGGCGAATGGCCCGACATCGACCTCGATCTTCCCTCCGGTGACCAGCGAGAGCAGGTGATTCAATACGTCTACGAGCGCTACGGTCAGCTCGGTGCAGCCATGACCGCCAACGTCATCAGCTATCGCGGCCGTTCCGCGGCGCGCGAGGTGGGCAAGGCCCTTGGATTTGCTGAAGAACAGTTGGCGCGGCTCTCGGGGCTCGTGGGCCACTGGGAGTGGCGCGGCGCCAACGACACCATGGCCCGCAACTTCAAGCAGGCCGGCTTTGACGTGCGCCATCCACGCATTGCGCGCTACCTCGACCTCTGCATGCGCATGCAGAACCTGCCCCGCCATCTTGGCCAGCATTCGGGAGGGATGGTTATCTGCGCGGGTATGCTGAACCGCGTCGTTCCGCTTGAGCGCGCCTCGATGCCGGGCCGCACGGTGATTCAGTGGGATAAGGAAGACTGCGCCGATATGGGCCTCATCAAGGTCGACCTGCTCGGCCTGGGTATGATGGCGGTACTCAAAGACTCACTTGAGCTAATTCCCGATCACTACAAGAAAGAGATCGACCTGGCTGCGTTGCCTGAAGATCCGCTGGTCTATCGGACACTATGCAAGGCTGACACGGTGGGCATGTTTCAGGTGGAGAGCCGTGCGCAGATGGCCTCCATTCCGCACAACGCGCCGGTGCGCTTTTACGACCTGGTGGTGCAGGTGGCCATTATTCGTCCAGGCCCAATTGTCGGCAAAATGATGCACCCTTACATGCGCCGGCGCCAGGGCAAAGAGGAAGTGACTTATCCGCATCCGTCGCTTGAACCTGTGCTCAAGCGCACGCTGGGTGTTCCGCTCTTTCAGGAGCAGTTGCTACGAATGGCAATGACCGTAGCAAGTTTTTCCGGCGCTGAAGCGGAGGAGTTGCGCAGAGCTGTGGGTATGAGGCGATCCATGCAGCGAATGAAGGATCTTGAAGGCCGGCTGCGGGACGGAATGACCCGCAATGGCATTGGCCCGGAAGCACAGGACAACATTGTGCAGGGCATTTCATCGTTTGCGATGTATGGATTCCCCGAGTCTCATGCGGCGAGCTTCGCGCTGATCGCTTATGCGTCGGCGTACTTGAAGGTTCATTACCTGGCTGCATTCACATGCGGGCTGCTCAACAATCAGCCGATGGGCTTCTACTCGCCTGCGGTACTCATCAAAGATGCGCAAAGACATGGACTGCGTGTGCGGCCTATCGATGCGCAGCGTTCGCACTGGCTCTGCACGCTGGAGGCGGAACCGGACGGATCTCTCTCGCTGCGGATCGGCCTGAATTATGTGAAAGGATTGCGCCAATCTTCGGTCGAGGCGTTGCTTGAGGCACGCATCGACGGCATCTTCGCAAATGTCGACCAACTCGCTGCCCGTGTGCCGCAATTGAATCGCAAGGAACTCGTCGCGCTGGCCAGTGTGGGCGCTCTCAACTCGCTCGATCAGGTCGAACATCGTCGCGATGCGTTATGGCAGGTGGAGCAGGCAGGCAGGCCCGTTGGTCCTTTGCTGCGCAGCGCCGGACCGATTCAGGCCTCGGCCTCAAGTCCATTGCAAAGGATGACTGCGGACGAGCGGCTGTCAGCCGATTTTGCCGGCACCGGCATTACGACCGGCCCACATCCAATGGCCTGGCAGCGGCACAGACTGCGCCAGAAAGGCATTCTCTCTGCGACGGAACTGGAGCATTGCGGAAGCAATCGATCCGTCCGGATAGCTGGCTGTGTGATCGCACGTCAGCGGCCCGGCACCGCCAAGGGGTTCGTTTTTCTCTCTCTGGAAGACGAGACGGGTATCGCCAACGTGATCCTTGCACCCGATGTCTTTGAACAAAATCGTCTGATTGTCACGCGCAGCCGCTTCCTTGAAATCCAAGGGAAGCTGCAGAATCAGGACGGCGTGATCCACGTGAAGGCACAGCGGATTACGCCGATGGACATGGCCGGCGCAAACATTCGGTCGCACGACTTCCACTAGGTCTCTGACCGCATGAATTCGCACAATTGGGGTTCGTGGCCTCCCACCCTTTCGCCAGAGAAAAGGCGAAAGGATGGGGACGGAAATTGTGCAGATCCCTCAATTGTCCCGTGCGGCAGAGCGAACTACCACCATTCCATCATGCGGCCCGAGGAAACCTTGGCGCTGCTAACGGGCTTGGGCGTGCGCAGCAGCAACACCGGGCAATGCACCAGCTTCATTACCTTCTCGGCAATCGACCCGAAGACCAGTGGATGCCATCCGGTAAGCCCGTGCGTTGAAATGACAATCAAGTCGGCATTCTCATGCTCTGTTGCCTCCAGAAGGCTGCTGGCCACATCGTCGCCAACTTCAACACTGGAGGTCACTTTGATTCCCTTTTTGACCAAATCCGCAGTGGCCGAGGCAAAGTGCCGCTCGGCTTCTTTCTTGGCTTCTTCAGTGAATTTCGCTTCGGGAATGAAGTCAGGAAAGGTGGTCGTCGGGAACATCGGGACTACGTGAACGAGATGAATCGCAGCGCCAAAATGCTGGGCAAGATCCGCAGCCGACTCCAAGGCTGCATGCGATGAGGGGCTGAAATCAATGGGCACCAGAATCTTGGTGGGAATCGTACTGAAGGCATGTGCTTCGGGCATTACGCTCTCCTTGGATCGGTTATCCAGTTTACTTACCCTTACGAACTGTGCGACAGGTGCCTCTTTCTCGATGAAAAAGACACTTGAGGCCAGTGGTTTCGGTGTAGAGCAATTGGAGAACCGCTGTTGCCAAACCGTGCGCGGGTCTGGCCTCTAGTTTTCGCTCCCAATCATACCAAGCTGACGTTAGCCCCGACATGTGACCGACAACACGCATATGCTGAGTTCGCGAAGCCTGGCCACAATAGAATGGAATGCGTATGTGCCGCCACTATCCCGATGAGGCCGACTCCTCGCTCAGCCGGACCACCAGCCGACGTAAATTCCTACGCCGCTCTTCCCTTGCCGCGGCAGGCGTTCTCTCCCGGCAAGCATGGCCTGCGTATATAGATGCGCAGGCTGCACGATCCGTCCCACAGGGGGCACGGCAAACTCCGGACACTGCTCCTGACTACCGCATTGAAATCAGCGAGATCGAATGGGAACTGTCGGCAAAAAAGAAGGTGCGCACAGCCGCCTACAATGGCCGGATTCCCGGACAGCCGATCCGTCTGCAGGAAGGCAAACCCGCTTCCATCGAGATCGCGAATCGCCTGGATCATGCTGAAATCGTCCACTGGCACGGCCAATGGATTCCGCCCGACGTGGACGGCTCAATGGAAGAGGGTTCGCCGATGATTGCTCCCGGCGGGCACTCCCGGATCGCCTTTACGCCCCGGCCCTCGGGGCTGCACTGGTATCACACGCATGCCATGGCCAACCGCGACCTCAAGCATGGACTCTACAGCGGCCAATTCGGTCCCTTGTACGTGGAACCGCGCGCAAATCCCGGGCTGTACGACCAGGAGCAATTTCTTCTCCTGCATGATTGGGAGCCCTATTATTCCGCCAGCGACGACGGTTCGCTGATGGTCAACTATGCTGCCGGCTCCATCAACGGCCGCATGCTCGGCTACGACGCGCCGATTCAAGTCCGCGAGGGCCAGCGGATTCTGTTTCACATTGTGAACGCGAGCGCCACGGAGCCCCACTGGCTTACGCTTCCCGGACACCAGTTTCAGGTGCTGGCTCTCGATGGGCGGCCGGTACCTACCCCGGCCAAAGTGGAGGCGCTGCGGCTGGGTCCGGCGGAGCGGGTGAGCGCACTGGTCACAATGGATGCTCCCGGTGTCTGGGTCCTCGGCGAGCCGCAGGCCTCATTCCGCAACTCCGGCGTCGGCACGGTCATCGAATACGCAGGGCGTTCGGGAAAGCCGCAGTTTACTCCACCAGCCGCGCTGCAGTGGGACTATCGCAGGTTTGCGGACCCGGTTCCGGCGAGCTACAAGCCGGATGTGATTATTCCACTTGTTTTTACTTCCCGTTTTCAGGGGCACGGAGCTTTGGATCGATGGATGATCAACGGCAAGTCTTATCCTGAAACCGCCCCGGTTTTGTTACATGAGGGGCTCCGTCATCGGCTGGTTTTCGACAATCGCAGCTTGGACGACCATCCGATTCATCTGCACCGGCACGCTTTTGAACTCGTCTCTATCAAGGGAGCGGCTTTAAGCGGCGTCTTGAAAGACGTCGTAATCGTAGAAGCAGGAACCGTAGTCGAGGCTGATCTGGTGGCCAATAACCGAGGAAACACGCTGTTCCATTGCCACCAGCAGGACCATATGGACGCCGGGTTTATGGCGCTGTTTCGCTATGTGTGATCTCTTATTGAGCAAGTCCAACTTCACCCCCCAAGGAGCTCATTTGAAGTTCAGTCTGTTCGCCCTCGGCCTGCTCGCAGCGTCAATCCCCATGGCGCGCGCGCAGGGCAATTACGAGATCCAGGTCTACGGTGCTGAAACTGTGGCTCCGCGCAACACCATGGTTGAGCTGCACTCCAATTTCACCGTCGACGGACAGCGCGCGTATATCCAGGGCGCCGCGCCCACTTATCACGCCGAACACGAAACCATTGAAATCACGCAGGGGATCAACGACTGGTCCGAAGTTGGTTTTTATATCTTCACCAGCGAGCAAAGCGGACTGGGAGTCCAATGGGTGGGTGACCACATTCGGCCCCGCGTTCGCGTTCCAGAGAAGTGGCGCTGGCCGGTGGGTGTGAGCCTCTCAACCGAGGTCGGGTATCAGCGCGCGCTCTTCTCGCCGGATACATGGACCTGGGAGATTCGGCCCATCGTGGATAAGACCAGCGGGCGGTGGTACTTTGCCTTCAATCCGGCGCTGGAGCGGACGTGGCATGGGCCCGATGTGAATCAGGGTGTGGGGTTTTCGCCGGCTGCCAAGATCAGTTACGACTTCACGAAGAAGATCACCGGCGGCTTTGAGTATTACGCAGACTACGGGAACATCGCGAACATCGCCAGCCTCCACAATCAGCAGCAGCAGCTATTTCCAGCCATCGATCTCAATGTCTCGCCTGATTGGGAGATCGATTTTGGGGTGGGCATTGGGCCGACGGCGGCAACTGATCATTGGATTGTGAAAGGAATCGTCGGGCGGCGCTTTGACTGGGGTCACAAGAAGAAGACGTTGTGATGTGCTGACCGGGACCCGATGAACAGGGCTGGCCAAGGTTCAATGTTTACCACCCATTCGCCAGAAAAAAGGCGAATGGAGGGGGCACGGAGCTTTGGTGCCGCATCCGGAACGGAGTTCATGGGAGCCGTAACTCGGCTCGCGCGCCGGACTGTTCCTTATTGCTTCTCCGCGGCTAGATAAATGGCTACGGCACCGAGCAAGGCTACGGTGGCGAAGATGGGAATGAGGACCATGAGGGTACCCCCGGAAATTAGCCATGCGGACGGGCCGAGGGACTCAACGTGCAGGGCCGCACTCGATGATTGCCCTAGCCAGTCCAGCCAGCGCAAACCGTGGCGCGCCTGGCCGATGGCGAAACCCACTGCCACCAAAACCGTGAGAGCCAGCGCGAATAGGTAGGCACCGAGGATGGGCTTGCCTACTCGCTCGACGGCGGCTCTGCGGCGGCGGAGCTGGGCGCGCCACCAGATGGCTCCTGGAGGAGGCAACTTTACCTTAGCTGCAGCCGAGGTGCGCGACTGCTGGAAGGCCTGTGTGACCAGCACCAACTCGCCGCAGGTGCGGCAGTCTGCCAAATGGGCGCGAAGGTCAGCCGGGCAGGCATGCGGCCAGTGGCCGTTGGCCAGCAGTTGCTGGACTTCGGGCTGTCGGGAGCAAGGGCGGAACGTCATGGCTGGCTCCGGTAGGTTGCGATGGTTTCATCTTCTGGATCGGGCTTGCTTGTCTGCATTGTGCGCTGCGAAGGGGACGCCTGGCCGACGAGGATGCGGGCGATCTTGCGGCGGGCTCTGAAGAGCAGGAGGCGGATGCTGGCACTGCCCAGGCCGGTGATCTGCGCGATTTCCAGGTGCGAATAGCCCTCGGCGTGGGCGAGCCACAGGATCTGGCGATCGCGGGGGCGCATCTGGGCCAGAGCTGGCCCAAGAACGGCTTGGGAATCGGCCTGCGCCGTACGGTCGGGGTTGGAGAAAATCTCCTCGGGCAGTTCCTCGATGGATGAAGCTACAGGGCGACGCCAGTGGTCGCGGAGCAGGTTGGTGGCGATGCGGAAGAGATAGCGGCGGGCGGCGACTTCACCTTCGGCCGGAGAGAACTCTGGCCGGGAGGCGGTGAGGAAGCGAACGAAGCTCTCCTGCATGAGGTCGTCGGCCAGTGCCGGGTCGCCGGAGACGCGCGCCAGGTAGGCCCAGAGAGGCCGGGCTGAACGGCCGTAGAAGGCGGCAAACGCTTCGCTATCCATGAACGTTTCTGCGGGCAGAGCTGTTATCAGGTCCGCGGCGTGCGGCGCGTTGCCGGCAATCGGATTCAGGAAGACGGCTTCCCAGGTCATAAGCGCTGGCTCTCTCAACGTGCTGGCTGTCATGCAGGCTCACTCGGCGTCCTGGGAGGTTAAGGAGCGTTGGGTAAGCTGGGATTGCGGGCTCTCCGGGATCAGGCCAAGACGACCGGCCAGAACCCACGTGATGCCTGCGGAGATGATAAATCCAAGGCCGGGCATCAGGGCGATTGTTCCTAGTACCAGCATTGGATCGTGCATTTCTACGCGAACATTGCGGAGAAGGAAGAAGCCGACACCCAGCAGCACCAGAACGACGCCGATTTGCAGCGGGGTCAGGACGCGGGCAACGGCGTTGGGCATGCGCTGGGCGTCATCGAATCCGACGGGGATTGGCGCGGCCTCAAGGAATCGCTTGCCGGCCTCGGTCTCCATATAGCCCGACAGTTCCTGGTTGGAGCTGAATTTATCGATCAGGCGACCGTGGACCTCGCTCTGCAGCTTGAAGATGCGGCCCCAGCGGCGGTTCTCAAGGAATTGGCGAATGAGCCACACCAGCGCACTGAGGAAACAGGCGAAGGCCAGCAGGGCGGCGATGGGGTCGATTACATCACTCGCGGACCAGCCGTCGTTCCGGGGCACCATTCCCGGCCAGACTTCCCGCTCGAGAGCCTGATCAGGGCTGCCGTCTCCCCTCTGTACATGGGTGAAGAGATAAAACTCGGGGTTGCGGGCGACTTCGGGATGTTCGACGAGGAACTGTGCGAGTTGGGGGTTGTTGCGGCTGACGTATTCCTGATCTGCCAGAAGCGATGGGTCGTGGGCTACCACCGTGGTGAGCGTGGGGCTAAGGCGAAGGAGCCGGATGAGTTGATCTTGTGTCGCGGCAAGGTCGCGCTCGTTGACCGGAGCGGCGGGGATTGCGGCCTGCGTGGGTGCGGCGGCGTGCTGCGGGACGGCGGGGCGCGCAGGGGCAGCTGGATTCTGCGCTGCGACAGCGATGGCGGAAAGGAATGCGGACACGGTCAGAGAACGAAGGAGCAAGGGCAGGATGCGGGTAGCTTTATGCATTTCGGGTTTCCCTCTTGAGAAGCTGAAATGAAGCGCTTCTGCCTATACAACGAATGAGGCGATGGATTGGTTAACAACGGCAGCGGGTGTGCGCGAAAGAAAGTAAACTTGGTTAAAGGAAAGCCGTTCGGTACAGGTTGATGGGCGGGCCGGAGGAGAGTAGATGAAGGCACACTTTTCGTTTGGGAAGAGCGGGATTGACGTAGCGGTTCCGGATGGGTTTGAGAGCAAGATCATCATGAGTCACACGGCGCAGGCGCTGTCCGATGAGCGGGCTGCACTCGATGCGGCGCTCGACGCTCCCATCGGCTGCGAGCCGCTGTTGAAGATCGCTGCGGGGAAGAAAACGGCAGCCATTTCCGTCTGCGACATCACGCGTCCTGCGCCCAATCGGGTTACGCTGCCGCCGCTGCTCGACCGGTTGCACGAGGCGGGAATTCCCGTCGACGGCATCACCATCCTGATTGCGACTGGGCTGCATCGCGGCGCGACCGAGGACGAGATCGACACCATCGTAGGACCGGAAATTGCAGCCAAATATCGCATCGTCAGCCACGACGCGAAGGCGCTCGGCGAACACCGGCATCTGGGCCAAACAGGGCGCGGCACACCTGTGTTCATCGATGAGCGGTTCATGGCTGCGGACCTGCACATCACGCTTGGCTTCATTGAACAGCACCTGATGCTCGGATTCAGCGGCGGCCGCAAGCTGATTGCTCCCGGCCTGGCTGCGCAGGAGACGATCAAGGCGATCCACTCTCCGCGGTTCATGCGCGAACCGATGGCGACGGAAGGGTCGATTGCCGGGAACCCGCTTCATGCGGAGTTGCTGGAAGTGGCGCGGATGGCGCGGCACGACTTCATGCTCGACGTGACGCTGACGCAGGACCGCAAAATCTCCGGCGTGTTTGCGGGCCACCCTGTGATGGCGCACGCGGCTGGTGTGGCGTTTGTAGAGCAGACTTGCCTTGAGCGGCTGGCAGAGCCGGTGGATGCGGTGATTACGAGCGCTGCCGGGTATCCGCTGGACCTGACCTTCTACCAATGCGTGAAAGGGATTACCGCGGCGGCGCACATGGTGAAGCCGGGTGGGCGCATCCTGATTGTGGCTCAGTGCGCGGAGGGGGTTGGCTCGCCGGAGTTCGCGCGGAGGCTCTCTGGCATGAGAGATTTCAAGAGCTTTCTGGACGAGATTCGCAGCGCGCCGGTGGAGGTGGACCAGTGGCAACTGGAGAAGCTGGCGCTGACGGGCGAGAAATACGAGCTCTACTTCTATACGCCGGGTGTGACGAAGGGGCAGCTCGGGTTCCTGGCGACGTGGGCCTATAGCAGCGTGGCAGAAGCTGTGGCGGCGACGCTGGATGGGCTGCCGGAAGGGGCGCGTGTGGCGCTGGTGCCGGAGGGGCCTTATACATTTGCGCGGGCGGAAGAGGCGGTTGCGGCGGGTTGAGTGGTCGGAGCCGGAAGGATTCCCACCCATTTCACGATGAGACTGTGAAATGGATGGGGCACCCGGCTTTACACAAATCATGAAAACCGTTTACCCGACGAATTCGAAGGCGCGGATCTCTTGCTTGCGGACGGTGAGGCGCTCGACCAGGCCGGTGCGCACTTCGTAGCCACGGCCTGGCGTATCGGGAATGGCAATTTCGCCTGCTGAAGAGACGGTGATCTCGGGATCGACAATGTCCTCGCGCCAATAGCGCGCAGAGGCCGAAACGTCGCCAGGCAGCGAGAAGTTTTCCAGGCTCGAAAGCGCGATATTGTGGGAACGGCCGATGCCTGCTTCGAGCATTCCACCGCACCAGACTGGAATTCCGCGCTCCTGCGCCGCGTTATGCACTGCGATGGCCTCAGAGAATCCGCCGACGCGGCCCAGCTTGATGTTGATGATCTTGCACGACTCCATCTCGATGGCAGCCAGAGCGTCGCGCCGGTTGCGGATGGATTCGTCGAGACAGATGGACGTTTGGAGGCGCTTCTGGAGCATGGAGTGATAGTAAAAATCGTCGTACCAGAGCGGCTGCTCGATCATCAGCAAGTCGAATGCGTCAAAGGTAACCAGGTGGTCGGCGTCGCGCAGCCGGTACGCGGAGTTGGCATCGCAACTCAGCATGATTCCAGGCCAGCGGTTCCTTACCTTGTCGAAGACCTCGACATCCCAGCCCGGCTTGCACTTCAGCTTGATGCGCTGGTAGCCCGCGGACACTTCGCGCTCGACGATGGCCATCAGCTCAGGAAGGGTGGCTTGAATTCCCAGCGACACGCCGCACGGAATCACGTCGCGCACACCGCCGAGAAGCTGCGAAAGAGAGATCCCCTCCCGCTGCGCTTCGATGTCCCAGATAGCGTTTTCCAGTGTGGCCTTGGCCATTGGATTTCCGCGCACCAGGCGGAAAATCCTCGGACAATCTCCTCCATGCTCTACTTTTGCGGAGGCGAGCATCGGGCCCAATTCGTTGACGATTACCTGCCACGCGCTGTCGGTCGATTCAGCCGAGAAAAACGGACGCTCTCCGGCGGTGCATTCTCCCCAGCCGGTCAGGCCTTCCGACCGCACTTCGGCCAGAACGATGCGCCTGTTGGTGGTAACGCCGAAGCTGGTTTCAAAGGGGCGCACCAGCGGCACTTGCAGTTCTCGCAGGATAATCGAATCGATTTTCATAGGTCTTCGCGTTCCTTGGGAAAATTATTGCAACTGCAACTGGGCCAAACGACCCAGTTCGAAAATTCCATTGCCTTCTTCATCTCTGACGAATCCAATGACGGCCAGGCCTTGAGAAAATGCCTCTTGAAACTTGAGGCGGTTCTCCAACTGAACGGCCAGAGCTCGATCCCGTCCCGCCTCGGTGGCCTTCCACTCGTAGATGGATGCCGGGACCTGAATCTGTTCTTCAATGACTAGCGATGCGGGCGGGCGGCCTTCGAGGATTCCCTGAACGTGAGGCGAATCGAGCCGCCATTCCGCTACCAGGCGATCCGTCGGAAGCCCGCCCTGCAGTCGAGATGAGGATACACCATAGAAATCCACGTGGTAGCTGCGAACGATGGCTCCCAGCTTGTGAATGTTCAAAAATGCGTTCTTGATTTCCAGCGGATCGAAGGTCCACTCAATGTGACGGAGTCCGCGTGAAAGGGCCTCTTCGCGCTGCGCCAATTTGAGTTGCACGCCCAGGCCTCGGTTGCGATAACCCTCTTTCACGGCCATCATGTGCGAGTGCAAATACGGTCTCGGCTCGCCGTTTCCGGTTTTGCACCCCATCGACGAAGACCTGTCGCTGGGGACCCCGCATTTCACGCCAGGCAAAGAGAGCACGAAACCAACCATCGATTCCGGGCCGCCGTCGGCAGGCGAGTTGGGGATTTCGGGGTCGAAGGCGCCAATCACTTGCCCGCCAACTTTTTGCCAGACGAGAAATGCTTTGCGGGGAATCACGTCGGTCGGGTCGTACCCCCAGGTTTCTACCTGGAGTTGCACACAGGCCTCGAGTTCGTCCTGGCCCTTGCAGTTGCGGATGACCATCATTCCGGCTCCTGCGGTGCGAGATCGGACGGCACGTTCGCAAGTGTGCGTTTCGCAGCTGCCCATAATTCCTCCAGCTCCGGCGGCGATAGCTCTTCCAAAGGCCGGGGCGTGGCCTTCTCCATCTCTTTGAAGCGGTCGCGGAAGCGGCGGTTGCAGCCACGCAGCGCCATCTCGGCGTCAACGCCTAAATGCCGGCCGAGATTCACCACGGTGAATAACAAATCGCCAAGTTCGGCTTCGACGTAAGGTTTGCGCGATGGATCAGCGGATGCAGCCTCAGCTTCAAGTTCTGCAGTTTCTTCCGCCAGCTTGGGAAGCAGATCGCGCCAGCTCGGCCAGTCGAATCCGGCCTTCTGCGCTTTGGCTCCCAGCTTGGTAGCTTCGGCTAACGCGGGAAGTGCTCTTGCTACGGCGTCGAGGCGCGAGGCGGGCGAGTTCCCTGCCCCATCTGTCGCAGGCTTTTCGGCCGCTTTGATTTCTTCCCAGTTGCGCAGGACCGCGGCGGATGAACCTTCTACAGCCGCGTCGACGTCGGCGCGATTGCCTGCGGTGCGCGAGGCTTCGTCTCCGAATACGTGGGGATGACGGCGAATGAGCTTGTTGTTCAGGTGGTCAAGAACATCGCTGATGGTGAAGTGGCCTTCGTTGGCGGCCATCTCCGCGTAGAAAAGTACTTGTAACATAAGGTCGCCAAGCTCTTCGGCTAGGTGCGGAAAGTCGCGGCGCTCAATGGCGTCGAAGACCTCGTAGGTTTCTTCCAGCGTGTATTTGCGGATGGAATCGAAGGTCTGCTCGCGGTCCCAGGGGCAGCCGCCGGGAGCACGCAGGCGCGCCATGATGCTTACCGATTGCTCAAACAGAGTAGCCGCGCGCGCGGGGTCGGTCGCGGTCTCGCCAACTGGAGCTTGTGCAGGGTTGCTTTCAGACGGAACGTCCATGCATGTTCAGTTTATCGCGGGATGGTTGGTGGCTGCGAATTGGGAGTCGAGGCAATCGCATGAATATGGTCGGCATGAGAGAGATATATTCGGCGCGGCCCTACGCAGGTTTTTACGGAACCTTAGAATCGTGAGGGCCGGAAACCATTCGCCGACCAGTTTCGAGCCGCCCCTCTGGGGCTCGGGGACCTTATTGGGTCGCTTTCCCAGGATTTCATCCTGGGCTATTTTCGTTTCTTCCCTCCGGGAAGACGGCAGTTGTTTCGCCATGATCGACGTTGGCTGGAGCTTTCTCAGGCAACTGGAATCAACCATGCAATTGGCCTGAATTCGGAGGCCCACGTGGGATGGACGTATACTCTAGCTCGCACATGATTCGCATACTGGGAACGATTTTTGCCGGGCTGATGGGGCTGGCTTTCGGCAGCTTTCTGAACGTGTGCCTGAGCAGGTGGCCGGCGGGCGAGAGCGTGGTGAAGCCGCGGTCGCATTGCCGGAATTGCGACCATACGCTGGCGTGGTGGGAGAATGTGCCGCTGGTTAGCTGGCTGCTGCTGCGCGGCCGATGCCGACAGTGTGGGACCGCGATTGGATGGCGGTATCCGTTGGTGGAGCTTGCGGTGGGAGTGCTTTGGGCTGCGGACTTCTGGCATTCATACCATGCCTTCTTTGCACTCGAATATGCTGCCGGATTGATGCTCCTTACTTGGATTCTGGTTGCGCTCGCCTTCCTTGATGCTGAACAATTTTGGCTTCCGGATTTTCTGACTCTGCCGGGCATCGCCTTAGGCTGCGGCTGGTGGTTTATTCAAGGAGAACAGGTGGGATGGGCGCTGAGAATTCCACCCGCACCTTGGGAGGATGCGAAAGAAGCTGGTATGTGGCTGCTTGGCATTGTCGCCGCCGGTGCATTGATTCTGCTCATCCGCTGGATTTACAAGCTCATTCGCAAGCGGGAGGGGATGGGGCTGGGCGATGCTAAGCTTATGGCGATGCTGGCGGCTTGGCTTGGGCTTCCGGGGGCGCTGCTGGCTTTTGGGCTGGGGGCTGTCCTTGGGAGCATTGTTGCGCTGGGGATGCTTGTGGTGCCTGCTTCTCGGCGGGAGTCGGAGAGTTGGGCTGGGAGCAAGCTTCCCTTCGGCACGTTCCTGTGCGTTGGCGGGATTGTCAGTTCGCTTTGGGGGCAATCGATGATTGCTGCTTATCTCAGGTGGGCGGGGTTCTGAGGACGCGGACGGGGACATCGACACTACAGCCGGTTTGGATCGAAGGTTACGAAGCCTGAAAATCGTCGGGTCAGGTACCCGCTGGCCACTTTCGTGCCGCCCCTCTGGGGCTCAGGGACTCTAACGGGTCACTTTCCCAGGACTTCGTCCTGGGCTACTATCATGACCTCCCTACGGGAGGAGTAATGAAGTCTGAAATTCTTAAGCTCTCACAGGGTTTCATCCTGGGCTATTCTCGTCTCCTTCCTCCGGGAGGTTCACTGAGGCGTAAACCCTTTAGAAGTGATTTTCCCGCAGGCTACCAAAATATGTAAGTCCTTTATTTTCATAGGGCATTTGAGGTCATTTTCGACGTAACATGTTCTTTTTCAGTTAGTTACTGGAGTAACGTAGAAAAAGGGCATATTTCACGGCCATGGGGCTAACGGATTCGTGGCTGGATGGCGTGATTTGTGTGAAAAGACACCATGAAATGATTGTGCGCGTTTGTATAGGAATGATCTGCAAACAAAATTCATTTATTTTTATTGCGTTGGAGGCGCGGCCTTGGCATTGGCGATCTGCGGATCTTTCAATAGTTTAATTGCTTCCTTGCCGTGCTTGCTGTCGGGGTCGTACTCGGCCACTTTCTGGTAGTAGCCGCGCGCTTCGCCAAGATGGCCCAGATTGCGTTCGCTCTCCGCCAGGCCCCAATATACGTCGGGGTCATCGGGCGAGAGCACCAGGCCGGACTCAAAACGGGAAAGCGCCGCCTTCCAGTTTTTGGTCTGCAGATAGTACTTACCGACTTCGATGTCTTCGGCCGAGGTTTCCACGTGCTCGGGTGGCTTGGCGGCCTGCTTGTGGTGCTTTCCCTGGGGCTGATCGTCGTCGTCAGGGCCGGGAACCAGCTTGTCCAGGCCGGCACGACTGGAACTCGACGACGTCTCCAACTCGTGCGCGCTGTCGGACTCGGAGGCCGCATCGTCCGGGCTTCGAACCGGGTCACCGTCCGTGGCGGGCATTGCCAGGCGCTTGCCAGTATCCGCGTTGTCCTCACCGTTGTAGGCGCCTGGCGGCAAGGCAGGCGTATCCTTCGACGGCATGAGGGGGACGTTGGTCGTATCTTCGGGAAACGCATTGGAATCCTGCGCAGCCGCCGGTATGGGCGCGGTTGCGGGCGGCTTTTGATTGCTGGCCGGAGGCGCGTTCTGACCGGGCGCGGCCTGGGCATGGCTCCGCGGAGCCGCCGTCAGACAGCCTGCAACCAGCACCGCAAATAAAAAGCCCCGCTTCATATCCCTTGACCCTACCCCCTTAATGTTACGATGCGGACCATACGTTAAAATCCAAACCCAAGACAGTTAAATCCGCAACTAAGGAAAGCATCGCACAAACGCATGGCTCTGATCATCCGCTCTTCCGCCATTCACGCCGCCGGCTGCTACACCACTACGCCCATCGCCAAAGGCCGCCGGGTGGCCGAATACACTGGCCGGCGCATCAGCAAAGACGAGGCCGACAAGGCTTACGAGAACTCGCCGATCACCTACCTGTTTGGACTGGGAAAGGGCGATATCGTCATCGACGGGCACTGCGCGGCCATGTTCATCAACCACAGTTGCGACGCGAATTGCGAGACCAGCGAAATCCGCGGGAGGGTGTGGATCAAGTCGATCCGGCCGATTGCGGCGGGGGAGGAAATCACTTACGATTATTGCCTTTACGACGGGGGGGACGACGAGGCGATTTGCAATTGCGGGGCGAAGAAATGCCGCGGGACCATGTATTCGAAGGAGGAGATTCGGCGGCGGAAACGGGCAGCCGAGAAAGCAGCCGCGGCCTCGAATGCAAAGGCAAAGAAGAAGCGGATTCGACAAAAATAGCTATTCAGTATCGTGACCGAGTGGTCAGGTGGTCTCCCAGGTCTCAAAGGCGAGACCTGGGGCAGCCGGCCCTAAAAATAAACAGGGTTGCGATTGGGTTGGATTTTGAATAGTTGGAACGCAAAGACGGCGCAGATTGTTCGAGTGAATTCAGCGAGTTAGCGTCCGCTTCGCGGACATAGCAAGTCAGCGAGTTAGCGGTCGCATTGCCGGGCAAAAGTTTCATCCCCCATGGGTCGGCAATGCCGGTGGATGACTGTTACAAAGCCTTCTAGCCTCTGGCCTGAGGTTCTCGGCACTCGTGGAGTCGTGCGGTGTGCAACACTGCAATGCGGGTTTCCACCCCCGCGCCCTGCCAGCCCGGAACGATACAATCGCGTCTAGGCAGTCCTGGATTTTGGGCGGGCCTTCAAGGAGCACCCACGCATGGGCTATCAGGTTCTGGCGAGGAAATATCGTCCGCAGCGGTTCGCCGACGTGGCAGGCCAGGACCACGTTACACGTACCCTGATGAATGCGCTCGCGCAGAACCGGATCGCGCATGGGTATATCTTTTCCGGGCATCGCGGGATTGGGAAAACTACCATAGCGCGGATTGTAGCTCAGGCGCTGAATTGCCGGACTGAAATTGGCACGGAAGGCCGGCCTACACCCGAACCTTGCGGGGTTTGCGACTCATGCATTGAGATTCGCCAGGGCAACGCCGTCGATGTGATTGAGATTGACGCGGCTACCAATCGCGGCATCGACGAGATTCGCGAACTGCGCGATGCGGCGCGGTATGCTCCGTCGCGCGATCGCTACAAGATCTACATTCTCGACGAGGCTCATCAGATTACCGATGCGGCTTTCAATGCACTGCTCAAGACGCTGGAAGAGCCGCCGGCGCACGTCATCTTCATGATGGCGACGACCGAGCCGGAGAACATTCCGCAGACGATTCGCTCACGCTGCCAGCACTTCAGTTTTCATGCGGTGAAATTCGACGACATTCTTACCCAGTTGAGGATGATTGCCGCGCAGGAGCAGGTGGAGGCGGAAGACTCGGCGCTTGCTCTGCTGGCAGAGGCCGGCGACGGGTCCATGAGAGATGCGTTGTCGATCATGGACCAGGCGATTGCATCGGCGCCGATTGAGGCGGGGCGAGCGGTGCTCTCGGGCGCGCAGATTCGCGAACTGATGGGCGCGGTGCCTAACGCAGTTTTCGAACGGCTGCTTGAGGCAGTGGCCGCGGGGCAGAGCGCGGAATTGATGGAGCAGTTGAACCTGCTGGTCAATGCAGGGCATAGCCCTTCGTCGCTGGCGCGTCAGATGGTGCGCTACCTGCGCAATGCGCTGATGGCCAAGCTGGGCGGCGAGCAGACGGAGCTGCTGCAAATCTCCGGCGATGAGCGGGCACGGGCAGCACGGACGGCGCTTTTGTTTACCGAAGAGGAGCTGACGCGCAATCTGCAGATTGTGCTGCGGACATTCGACGATCTGAATTACCGGCAGGAGCAGCGCTTCCATCTGGAGCTGGGACTGCTGAAACTGATTCACGCACAACGGCTGCTGCCGCTGGAGGAGTTGTTGAGCGGCGCGGCGAGTGGGGCCGGTGGGCGGAGTGCAGCTCCGACCTCAGCACCGCGCGCGACTGCAGCGCCGGCACGGCCCGCGGCTCCCGCACCGAAGCCGGCACCGTCGATTTCGCCATTTGGGCCGTCTACCAGCAGTTGGAGCGCAGGTTCGCCGACCGCGGGTCCGAAGATGGACTCCGCTTCCATGCCGGAATCGACGGCTGGGCCGGTGGCGACTATGGAGCGTTCGGCGCCAACTGTCGCCCCGGCTCAAACGCCGGTGAGCAGTTCGGAAAGCCTTGGCAGTCCGTTCGCCGGCAATACGCCCTTCCCTGCCGCCGCTAGTCCGTCAACGAATTACAGCTCGGCAACCATGACGGAAGGCGCGCTGGCGAAGGCTCCTGAAGCGGCAGTGCATCCGGCAATCGCGCCGGGAATTGAATCCGTGCGTCATGCTGTCGGGTCCGCACTGGTGGATGGGGGACATCCGTCGGCGGCGCAGTTGCTGGGGGCAGGGACATGGACGATAGATGGGGCAAGTCTACGCATCGAAGTACCCGGCATGGGCAAGAAGATGCTTGCCTTGACAGTGAACGCTGCCGCGGAGAAGATTATTCGCCAGGAGCTGCAAAAGCTGGGCGCACCCACACGGTTTATGGTCGTTTCCGGCGAGGGAGCAGCTTCAAACGGGGCGGCCATCGCAGCTCCGCCTATTGCCGGAAGCATTCAGGAAACGGCGCTCAACAATCCCCTGGTACAGTGTGCAAAAGAGATTTTCAAGGCCGAAGTCCGCAGCGTTGTCGATCTCAGGCAAAAATAGCGGGACATTTCCATTGAGGTCCATTGAGGCAGACCATGATTAATCCACTGAAAATTCCGGAAATGCTCGCCCAGGCTAACCAGATGCAGGAAGAGATCCAGCGCAAGCTGGGCGAAACGGTGGTTGAGGGAAGCAGTGGCGGAGGGGCTGTGACCGCTACCATGAACGGCAAGAAACAACTGCTCAAGATTCGCATTGACCCCTCGGCCGTGCTCGGCCTGAGCAGTGCGCAACCTGACGTGGAAATGCTTGAAGACCTGGTAGTGGCCGCAGTGAATGAAGCCGGGCGCAAGGCTGACGATGCTATCAAGACCAACGTGCAAGGGATGCTGGGCGGCTTGAAGATTCCCGGGCTCAGCTGATTTTGAATTCGATTACCCCAGAGGCTAAAGACGATGTTTGAAGGCATGAATCGCAGAAACTTTCTGCAATTGGGCATGGCGGCCGGCGCGGCGGCCGTGGTTCCACGATGGATGAAAGCACAGGCGGTAGCATTGCCGCAGATGGTCGTTCAGAATCGCGCAATTGCGGCTACAACACTGATCAAAACGACAAAGCTCTACGACAACCTTTATCTGCTGCAAGGGGTCGGTGGGAACATGGCGCTGCAGACGGGCGCGGACGGCAACGTGCTGATCGATTCGAGCTATGCGACCGCGGTACCACACATTCTGGAGGCCGTCGGCGCCGTCAGCAAGAGCCCGGCCAATGCGCTGAGCAAGCTGATTAATACGCACTGGCATGTTGACCACACAGACGGCAACGAGGGTCTGCACGCCGCGGGGTACACGATTTTTGCGCACCAGAAGACACGGGAACGCCTGTCCACTTCGCAGACCATTGCGGCGTTTCATACAACGTTTCCTCCGGCGCCCGCGGGGGCACTGCCGGTGATCGCGTTCGACGAATCGATGCACTTGTGGCACAACGGCGACTCGCTGGATCTTGTTCATTTCGACCCCGCGCACACGGATACGGACATCTATATTCACTTCCACAACGCGGATGTTCTGCACCTGGGCGATATCTACTTCAACGGCATGTACCCATTTATCGATGAGAGTACCGGGGGCAAGATTGACGGCATGATTCTTGGCGCGCAGAAGGGGCTTTCCCTGGCCGGTGACAGCACGAAGATCATTCCGGGGCATGGACCGCTTGGGACGAAGGCGGAACTTCAGAAATACCACGATGTGCTGGCGGCTGTTCGCGACAAGGTGGTTGCGTTGAAGGCTTCTGGAGCCAGTGAACAGGAGGCGGTGGCGAAGAAGCCTACGGCGGATTTCGATGCTGTCTGGGGTAAGGGATTTTTGAACCCGGATACATTTGCTGGGATTGTCTATCGGACTTTGTAAATGCGTGTTGGGCTTATGAATACGAATCGGGACCGAAGAAGAGGATGTCCCGGCTGTAGTTGAAAGTTGAGCGGCGGTCCAGCCTGATTCTGAAAGAATCGGGTTGCGAAACCTTGAAGGGAGAACCGCCGTGAAGAAAAGTTACCACACTATCCGCAAGCAA
>Ga0182030_10000553_pt1 | contig 71345 bp, 62 predicted proteins | sample 812S3MmetaG_FD_121299 | JGI IMG/M metagenome (GOLD analysis project Ga0182030, IMG submission 121299) | Permafrost microbial communities from Stordalen Mire, Sweden - 812S3M metaG (Illumina Assembly) | ecosystem: Environmental > Terrestrial > Soil > Wetlands > Permafrost | place: Sweden...
AGCCGAACGTCTATATCGACCTGTCCGGCTGGTCGCCGAAATATTTCCCGCCGATCCTGGTGCGCTACATCAACTCGATCCTGCAGGACAAGATGCTGTTCGGATCGGACTGGCCGGTGATCACGCCGGACCGCTGGCTTTCGGATTTCGCCAAGCTCGACATCCGCGACGACATCAGGCCGAAGGTGTTGAAGGCCAATGCGCGGAAGCTGCTGGGTATCTAGGGGAGCTGTTTCCTGGAAGTTGTGATCTGCGGGGGTATCTCCGAGTTCAGAACCCGAGTTACCCAACTCGATTGCAGCCGCGATCCGGCGGCGGTGCCTAACCTCTCTCCCGCGCGCGGGGGAGTCCTGCACGACGCCGACTTTTCAACTGAACGCTTGAACCAGCACGTTCAGACGAAAGTCGGCGCCTGACGGCGGGATACGCCCTGATCGCGCGAGCACGGCCATTCCATGCAGAGCGCTCCATAGCACTTCGGCCAGAAATTCCGGCATTTCGCGGTTTGGTCCAAGTGCGGCGACCAATTCCGAGAAAGCCGCTCGGAGAGCTGTCGGCGTTTGCTCGCTGGCGAATTTAATTCTCGTCGGCAACACAAACATCGCCTCGTAGATAACCGGCCGCGACCGGGCGAAATCAAGATAGGCGGCGCAAACTTTGCGCAGGATGTCAGGCTCGCCGGCGACGTTCGCCTTCGACGCTTTTAGTCGCGCGGCGAGCTCCTCAAATCCTCTGATGGCCACGGCGCCCATGATGTCGGCCTTGCCCTTGAAGTGGCTGTAGAGAACCGGCTGGCTGTAGTCGATGAGCTCCGCCAGACGGCGCGTAGTTACGGCCTCCCAGCCCTCGGCTTCGGCCAGTTCGCAAGCCGCGGCCACGATAAGTTCATAGCGTTCCGCGCGCTGGCGCTCTCTTCGCTCGGCGATCGACATCGAGGTGATCTAGCAGCGATCCAAATAATGTCAATGCTAGATTTAGCTTGACATAAAATCTAGCGCCGCTAAAACTAGCAATGATAGAAAATGTTGCCAATGACAGGGGTTCGCCATGGCGCTAATTGGTTATTCGCTGTCCGGCCTGATCGCGGCCGGAATTGTGTTCATCGGCGCGCGGTTTCTGTGGGACCCCGCTGCCGCATCACGCGACTTCGGCATCCCCAATTCTCCATCGCCCTCGACCGGCTTTACCGGATGGCTGGCTGTAAAGGGCACGCGAGACATCGTGTCCGGCCTTTTTGTCTTTCTGCTCATGGCTAACGGATCGCCGCGCTTGCTTGGCGAATTCCTGCTCGTGGCGAGCCTCATCGCATTGGGCGATGCGGTGACAGTCCTTCGATCGGGCGGAAGCAGAACAGCCGCCTTCGGCATTCATGGCCTCACGGCGCTTGTCATTATCGCAGCTGGCGCGAGCCTTATCGGCGCGGCCAATTGAAAGGAGCTGACCATGACGATCCTTCAGATACCCACAACGAGCGTCATAGCGTGGCCCGTTGTATGAGCCCGGATGAGTTCACCGTCGGCGCCTCGGCCTAGCCTCCCATCGCAACCGCCGCCAGGCGCGCGTGATGGCGGGGCGTGCTACCCATCACGCGCTTGTAGGCCGTGCGAAACGCGCTCTCCGATTCATACCCGAGCGCGCGGGCGACCGCACCGACGGGTTCGCCGCGCGACAGGCTGCGTCCAGCGAGCAGCATCCGCCAGCGCGTGAGATATTCGATCGGTCCGTCGCCGACCAATTGCCCAAATCGCGCCGCGAAACCGGATCGCGACATGCCGACTTCGAGAGCCAGCGCCGCCACTGTCCAGCGCCGCGCCGGATCGCGATGGATCGCCGCGATCGCCGGCCCCACATGCTTGTCGGAGAGCGCAAACAGCCAGCCGACGCCTTTGCTCTCGTCAAGGTGGAGGCGGAGCGCCTGGACGAAGATCATATAGGCGAGTTGCTGGGCGATCAGGAGGCCTCCCGGCTTGAGATCGGCCAGCTCCTGCCGCATTCGATCGAAGGTCCAGCGTAAAGTCTCGCGATCGGACTCGCTTTGCAGATGGACGATTGGCGGCAGCATGCCGAGCAGCATCTCCGCCTGCGGCCCGGCGAGCTGGAAATGGCCGCCGAGCACCGTCACCCCGTCGCTGTCGTTCAGCCTGACCAGCGTGCCGTCGCGGGAGCAGAGAAAATGCCGCTTCCAATCATCGGGTGGCAGGACCGGATCGCTTGCGATGCGGAACGGCCAGCCGTGCGGCAACAGGAAGCAGTCGCCTTGCTTGAGAAGCATCGGCTCGCCAGCACCTTCCACCGCGATCCAGCACGCGCCCGAGGTCACGGCGTAGCATTTGATTCCCTCGAATGCATCGAAGCGGATTGACCAATCGCCACCCGCCTCGAAGCCGCCGACGCGATAGCTTCTCAGCTCAAGGAACGAGATGACATCGGACAGCGGATCCATGTTTGGACGATCTCCAATAGATTGTGGACGTTAACGCATAGATCGTCCGGATTCAATCGCCTACCTCTCCGCGAGAGCCGGACGGCCTCACGGAGTAGCGCGATGCAAGAAACTGCGGTGTTTGTCGTCATAGAAGTTGTTTCAGTTAAAGATCCGGCGGGGCTGAAGGTCTATCAGGAGCGCGCGAGTGCGCTGATTGGCCCTCTTGGCGGAGCATTGCTCGGACGAGGCGGAACATCGGTAGACGGAGAGCCCAGTTTTGCTCCTCTGGCGATTCAGCGTTGGCGGTCTGAAGCTGCTTTCCGCGCCTGGCTGGACAGCGACGCCTACCAGCCTCTTCGTGAAATCCGGCTCGCCAGCGCCACAATGAGGGTGGCAATCGTTCCGATCAGCGCCGGTCTGGACCTCTAACTTTCAAGCATCGTCGGGCGCCGTTCTGTTCGCGCGCGCCATTTGGCCGTCACTGACGCCACGTACCTCAAAAATGCATCCGCTGGATGGCCATGTGAGCCATGACCGAGCGAGGGGAGCCCCCATGAAGCGCGTTCAGTATCTCCACTATGGCGCCCCGGAGGAACTGCGGCTGGACGAGGTGCCGCCACCCGACGCGGGGCGGGGCCAAATTCGCGTTCAGGTCAGGGCTGCAGCAGCCAACCCGATGGACTGGAAAATTCGCCGCGGCGAGATGAAGGCGCTTTCCGGGTTCCGGTTTCCGCGCGGCCTGGGCCATGATTTCGCCGGCGTGGTCGAAGCCGTCGGGCCGGGGGTGGAGCGGCTCAAGGTGGGCGATGAGGTCTTCGGCGTCACCTCCATCCGTCGAGCGGGCGCGTTCGCCGAATGCGTCGTTGCAGACGAAAAAAACGTTGGGCTCAAGCCGCCGTCCATCTCGTTCGAGCAGGCGGCCGCCTTGACCCTGGTGAGCGTGACGGCCTGGAACGCGCTGGTGGCGAAGGCCAGGCTGGGAGCTGGCCAGTCGGTCCTTATCACCGGGTGTTTGGGCGGGGTCGGACGGTCGGCGGTGCAGATCGCGCGCATGCGCGGCGCAAGCGTCGTTGGCAGTTGCAGCGCGTCCGGACGGGAGGAAGCACTGGCGCTGGGCGTGGGCGAGGTGGTCGACTATCGCGCCTTCGACATCGCTTCGTATCGACATCGCTTCGATGTGGTCTTCGATGCAGCGGGCGCGCTGTCGCTGAGCCAGTGCGGCGCGATGCTCAAGCGCCGCGGCATGTCGCTGCAGATCGTCCCCACGTTCGCCAAGCTGATCGGCTGTCTGCTCCCGTCGCGACACCATCTGGTGTTCGGCAACCCGACTCCGCAATGCCTGGCCGGCATCGCCGAGGCCTTCGAACGGGGCCAGCTCGTCCCGGCGATCGGCCGCATCGTGCCGCTGTCCGAGGCGATCTCGGCCGTCGTTGAACTCGAGAGGACAGGCTCCCCAAAGGGAAAGCTGGTGATCGCTCCCATGCGATAGCCGACAATTCAGTCATATGCGATTGCCCTGCCGCGCGCGGGCGAGAGGCGCTTCGTGAAGTTGTCGCCTGATCCGAACAGAACTTCAAGATCGCCGTACTGGCGACCGGCCGGCGGAGACGACATGATGACGTCGACGCACACAGGATCTGCGCCGTATCGGGAGAGCCGGCTGGACTCCCCGCAAACCGTTTGTTTAATTGTGGGCCGGGTCGAGCAGCATCGGACATCGGAACAGCCGTGACCATCAAAGCCGTCGTGTTCGATGCCTATGGCACGCTGTATGACATACAGTCGGTGGCCGCCGTGACCGAAACGGCGTTCCCCGGCTATGGCGAGATCATCACCCAGATCTGGCGGATCAAGCAGCTCGAATACACCTGGCTGCGTTCGCTGATGCGGCGCTATCAGGATTTTTCGGCCGTCACCCGGGATTCGCTGGCTTACACGCTGCGGGTGCTCGGGCTACAACCCGACGATGATGCGTTCGCGCGCATCATGGAAAAATACCTGCATCTCGATCTCTATCCGGACGCGACCGCAGCACTCGCGGCGCTGGGCGGCCGCAAGCTGGCGATCCTCTCCAACGGCTCTGCCGCCATGCTCGACGCGCTGGTGCGCAATAGCGGCCTCGACCGCGTGCTGGATGCCACCATCAGCGTCGATTCCCAGAAAATCTTCAAGCCTGCGCCGGAGGCCTACAGCCTGATCGAATCGGTTCTTGCGGTGTCGCCGGCCGAAGTGCTGTTCGTGTCGTCTAACCCGTGGGACGCCTGCGGCGCCAAGGCGTTCGGCCTGAACGTCGCCTGGATCGAGCGGGTGCCGCCGGAAGCGATGGCGCTGGCCTGCCGCAACAGCGATCTCGTAGCCCCGCTGACGATGTTCAAGGCGATCCGGACGCAGATGGACGAACTCGGGCTTGAGCCGGACTATCGCATCCATGCCCTCGCCGAATTGCCCGGTCTGGTCGCCTCGCATGAGCCTTGAATCGGTCCGCGCGTTTTTCGCCGAGAAGGCCCCTGATATCGCCGTGATCGAATCGCCGGCCAGTTCGGCGACGGTGGCGCTGGCGGCCGAGGCCTACGGCGTCGAGCCGGCGCGGATCGCCAAGACGCTGAGCCTGCGGATCGGCGAACGCGTGGTGTTGATCGTGGCCAGCGGCACCTCGCGGATGGACAACAAGAAGGTCAAGGCGCGGTTCGGCGGCAAGCCGAAGATGCTCGGCCTCGACGAGGTCGCCGAAATTACCGGCCATGAAGTCGGCGGCGTCTGTCCGTTCGGATTGAAATCGCCGCTGCCGGTCTATTGCGACGTTTCATTGCAGGCGTTCGATGAGGTGGTGCCGGCGGCGGGCTCGATCCACAGCGCGGTACGCATCGCGCCGTCGCGAATGGCGGAACTGGTCGGCGCCGAATGGGTCGATGTCTGTCAGGATCCGCGCTAGCGGCGGAGCATTTATTGATTGTTGTCGTCATCATATGGCTGCGGCTGCACGTAGGTATATGGCTGCGGCTGCGCGTAGGTCGGCGGCTGAGCACGGTGCTGCCGCGGCGCAGCCTGCTGCTGGGGCACGCTGGCATTTGATTCAAACACCGCGCGGCATGGCCCGGAGAGCTGCGGGGTGTTTCGCCGAAGACATACCACGATGCGGTTGGCATCCGGGATCTGTTCCCCGCAAAGCCTGAAAACGTCGGGCGTACAGGCCAGCTGCTGTTCGACGGTCCCGCGATTTTCCTGAGAAAAAGCGGGCGTCTGGGCAACGAGGCCGAGCGCGGCCGATAGCGCAAGGCTGAGGACCACTGGTTGGGTTCGCATGTCCGATCCTTCCCTGGAGTTTCCACGGGCGTGCTTCTCCTCAAGCACGCAAGCTTGAAATGAATGGGAACGGCGAAGGTTCGTGCCAGACAACAAATTGTGAAAAACCGGGCGCGCTTCTTTCACCCCCGCGGCGACGGAAACGGCCAAGCGACCGAACTTGCGGTTGAGCGCCGCGCCAGGCCGCTTGAGCGGTTGCGGGATCAGCCAGCGCGCCTTGCGCTAGCGGCAGCGCCGCGAGGCGTTTCAGAACTTCGCGTCGATTGATCGCCAGTTTCTTCCCTTTGGATTTTCGATTCATTGGCGGGAGCCTGGCCCGTGCCGCTGCAGGCGGCAAAGGCCGTCTTGCCCTGACCCGTCTTGCGGTGTCGTCAGCTACTTCCGCTTCTTCGTGCCCGCAAAATGCTTCGCCAGGAAATCCGCCAACACCTCGACGCGCGCCGGGCGGGGGCCGCCCGCGGGCATCACCAGATGCACCGAGCCCTCGGTCTGCTTCCAGCCTTGTAAAATCACCTCGACCTTGCCGGAGGCGATGGCGTCGCCGACAAGGAAATCCGGCAGATCGGCGATGCCGAGCCCGGCGAGCAGCGCCGGCATCAGGGCCTCGCCATTGTTGACGCGCAGCGGGCCGGCGGGACGCACGCTGACCTGCTCGCCCGCGGCATTGGTGTAATGCCAGACCCCCTGGGTGGAGAGATAGGCATAGCCGAGACATCGGTGCTGGGCGAGATGCATCGGATGCGTCGGCCGGCCGTGCTGTGCGAGATAGCCGGGCGAGGCCACCGTATAGCGCGGCATCGCGCATAGCCGTCGCGCGATCAACGAGGAATCCGGCAGGCTGGCGATCCGCAGGCCGGCATCGAAACCCTCGCCGACCAGATCCACCATGGCATCGCTGAGATGAAGATCGATCGTGACCTCGGGATAATGCTGAAGAAACTCCGGCAGGATTGGCGCCACCGCCCGCACCCCGAATGTCATGGGCACCGCAAGACGCACCAGTCCACGCGGCGCCACCGACTGCGCCAGCGTTTCGTTCTCCGCCGCCTCGCCGTCGGCCAGCAGGGTCGCGGCGCGGACCGACAGCTTTTGCCCGGCATCGGTCAAGGCGAGCCGCCGCGAGGTGCGGTTGAACAGCCGCGCCCCGAGCCGCTGCTCCAGCCGGGTGACCGCCTTCGATACCGTGGCCTTGGACAGCGCCAGTTCGCTGGCTGCCGCCGCAAATGACCGTAATTCCACGACTTTTGCGAATATCGCGAGGCCCTCGAAATCGGGAAGTCTTGCCATCAGGACGATCCATCAGAGCAGTTATGGAAACAATATGTTTCAACAGTTTCTATTTATACGCCGCCTGAGACGGCATATCCAGAACACAACGAAATTCAAAGGAACATCCCATGATTGAACTCAGACCATTCAGTAAACTCGGCAACGCCGATCATGGCTGGCTGAAAGCCAGGCATCATTTCTCGTTCGGCAGCCACTACGATCCCGGCAATATGGGCCACGGCGCCTTGCGGGTCTGGAACGACGACGAGATCGCGCCGAACACAGGCTTTCCCGCGCATCCCCATGCCAACATGGAAATCATCACCTATGTCCGCGAGGGCGCGATCACCCATCAGGACAGCCTCGGCAACAAAGGGCGCACCGAAGCGGGCGACGTGCAGGTGATGAGTGCGGGCGCCGGCGTGCGTCACTCCGAATACAATCTCGAGCCGACCAAGACCAAGATCTTCCAGATCTGGATCGAGCCGACCACGCAAGGCGGCCAGCCGACCTGGGGGGCAAAGCCCTTCCCGAAGTCGGATCGCTCCGGCAACTTCGTCACCATCGCCAGCGGATACGAAGCCGACAAGGACGCGTTGCCGATCCGCGCCGATGCGCGGGTGCTCGCCACCACGCTGAAAGCCGGTGAGAGCGCGGAATATGCGCCGGGCAAGGCGCGCAACCTCTATCTGGTTCCGGCCGCGGGTGCGGTCGACATCAACGGCGTCCGGGTCAATGCCCGCGACGGCGTCGCAATCCGCGACGAGACAAGGCTCAGGATCACCGCGCTGGAAGATTCCGAGCTGGTGCTGGTCGACGCGGCCTAAGGCGGGCCGCCGTCGCACGACGCCGAATACCCTCCTGCGAACAGGAAAGACGCCGGCTCGAGCCGGCGTTTCAATCAAACCGAACCCAAACCTCCGGAGACCGACCATGACAAAAGTTCTCGTGCTGTATTATTCCGCCTACGGCCACATCGAAACGATGGCCAATGCCGTTGCCGAAGGCGCCCGCGAAGCCGGCGCCTCCGTCGATATCAAGCGGGTGCCGGAACTGGTGCCGCCCGATGTCGCGAAAGCGTCCTATTACAAGGTCGATCAGGCAGCGCCGGTGGCCAAAATCGATGATCTCGCCGATTACGACGCCATCATCGTCGGCACCGGCACCCGATTTGGCCGGATGGCCTCGCAGATGTCGAATTTCCTCGATCAGGCCGGCGGCCTCTGGGCCAAGGGGGCGCTGAATGGCAAGGTGGGCGGCGCCTTCACCTCGACCGGGACCCAGCATGGCGGCCAGGAAACCACGCTGTTTTCCATGATCACCAACCTGTTGCATTTCGGCATGACCGTGGTCGGCCTCAATTACGGCTTCGCAGGCCAGATGAAGCTGGATGAGGTCACCGGCGGTTCGCCCTATGGCGCGACCACGATTGCCGGCACCGACGGGCGCCGGCAGCCATCCGAAAACGAACTCGCCGGCGCGCGCTATCAAGGACGCGTGATCGCGGAAACCGCCAAAAAACTGCATGGCTGATGCCGCAAAGGCGGCATTCTCCTTCAGGGAAGGCCGCACCACTTGATCATGGGGACGATGGACTTCGCCATGATCGAAATTCTCTTTATCTATCAACTGGCGCGCAATCCGCTGCAGGCGATTGCGCGCCGCTGGTATTGCCGCAGCCTCTACCGCGCGTCGCGCGGACGCCGCCACTGCCAGGGATGCACCGGTTCGTGATCGGTGCCGCGGCGACAGGCGTTGATACCGGTCGATAAAAATAGTGGAACCAGACGGCGTCGGTGCCGTTGGGTCACGCGCACCCGCGCCTGGAGATTTCAAAAATGACCAACAAGCCAGATCCCAAGGCTACAGATCACAAGGCTACAGATCACAAGGCTACCAAGCAGACCCCTCCGTCGCATCCCGGCATGATGGGCGATGGCACCGAAGAGCAGAACCTCGGTCAGCCCGGCAACCCGGCGGCCCGCATCAAGAAGGATGAAGTGGACGCCGCCTTCGCCAAGGGCGCGAAGAAAAGTTAGCCGGTATCGATCCCCAATCGACGTCAATTCGGATATCATAAAGGCCGGGCCGATCGCGCCCGGCCTTGTCATGAGAGATAGAGAGAACGCCGATGACAGCCCGTGACGGTGACGCATGACCACGCTTGCGCCGGCGGCGTGGCCGGAATTGCCCACCGCGGCATGGCGCGAGACCTATGCGACGCTGCATCTGTGGACCCAGATCGCAGGCAAGATTCGCCTCGCGCGTACCCCTTGGCTGAATCATTCCTGGCACGTCACGCTCTACGTCACCGCGCGCGGCCTGACCACCTCGCCGATCCCCGACGGTCACCGCAGTTTCCAAATCGACTTCGACTTCATCGATCATGTGTTGCGGATTTCGGCCAGCGACGGCGGGCAGCGGCAGTTCGCCCTGGCCGGACAATCGGTCGCGAGCTTCCATGCGGCGATCATGGCGGCACTCGCCGAACTCGGCATCAGCATCGCCATCGACGAAATGCCGAACGAACTGCCGGAGCCGATCCGGTTCTCGCTGGACAGCAAACATGCCTCCTACGACCCGGACGCGGTGCGGCGGCTGTTCCAGATCCTCGTCAATGTCGACCGCCTGTTCAAGCAATTCCGCACCGGCTTCCTCGGCAAGGCTAGTCCGGTGCATTTCTTCTGGGGCAGCTTCGATCTCGCGGTGACGCGGTTTTCGGGCCGCCGCGCACCGCGTCATCCCGGCGGGGTGCCGCATCTGTCGAATGCGGTGGCTTGCGAAGCCTATTCACACGAGGTGAGCAGCGCCGGATTCTGGCCGGGCAGCGGTGCCGTCGACTATCCCGCGTTCTACAGCTATGCCTATCCCGAGCCGGCCGGCTTCCGCGCCACAATGTTGCGCCCTGATGCGGCTTTCTTCAGCGAAGCCCTCGGCGAATTCATCCTGCCCTATGACGCGGTACGCACGGCGGCGCAGCCGGACCAGGCGCTGCTCGAATTTCTGCAAAGCAGTTATGACGCCGCGGCCAATGCCGCGAAGTGGGACCGCGATGCGCTGGAATGCATCCCGGGCCGGCCCGGCGTGGTGCGAAGCATCGAGGCGTTCGAGCCGCGTTGAGCGGCTTCGGTAACCTTACCGTTATCCAGTTTTCGCCTTGGCGACGGAAATGTGGGAAAAACGATGCCGACAACTGAAACCTGGCACCGGCCGGCTTTGGTATCGACAGGCAGCAGACGATGCGCGTTCCGAGAGTCCGATGTCGTGAAATCGTGGAAAGCGACGTCGAGGCGATCGCTGATCTGCTGACCCGGGGTTTTTCCGGCCGAAGCCACGGCTATTGGATGCGGGGCCTCCGGCGGCAACGCGAACGTCCGGTTCCGCCGGGATATCCCCGCTACGGTTATCTGCTGGAGAATGACGACGAGCCGGTCGGCGTCCTGCTGCTGCTGTACACCTCAAGGATAGAGGCCGGCCAATCCACGATCTGGTGCAACGTCTCGAGCTGGTACGTCGAGCCGGAGTTCCGGATCTACGCGACACTCCTCACTTCGACCGCGCAAAAGAGCAAGCAGGTCACGTTTACGAATATCTCGCCCGCCGTTCCGACCTGGCCCATTATCGAGGCGCAGGGATACAGGATCTATTGCAGCGGGCTGTATTTCTCGTTTCCGTTGCTGTCGCGCTGCGAACCTGGCGCGACAATTGAAATCGTCACTCCCGATGTCCGGACCGTCAGGGACCTTCCGCAGGCGGATCTGGAATTGCTGACAAGCCATGCCCAATACGGTTGCCTCGCCTTCCTATGTCATACCAGCGACGGACCGCTGCCTTTCGTCATGACGCCGAAACGGATGCGAGCCGGGAAATTTCCGTTGCCGGCGCTGCAACTGGTCTATTGCCGCGAAATTGCCGACTATGTCCGCTGCGCCGGCGTGATCGGCCGCTTCCTGGTCCGGCGCGGCAAACCGGTCGTCGTTCTCGACGCCAATGGACCGCTGGCGGGAGTAGCCGGCGTCTATACCGAAACGCGCGGCCGAAAATATTTCAAGGGCCCCAACCAGCCCGGACTGACTGACCTTACCGAGACGGAACTTGTTCTGTACGGGTCTTGATCGCTTTTGACGACGACGCCCCCGGCATGGCGACAGGCCGGCGAGGGTCTGCCGGGAAGGCCGGTGCGCGGCTTTGCGAGTTTGCCCGGATGGCATTTCCGAGCACCAGACCCGCCAGGCAAACCAGCAAGCCGAGTGCCGGAGGTGCGAATAACGCTTCCTCCTGGAAAAAGCCGCTGACCAGCACGACCAAGATCCCGAACGCCACGAGGCCCTGGGTGAGAAGGCCGGAAACCGCGTACAGGCGCCACGCCTTCATGGCGATGACGAGATAGAAACCGAGCGGCACTGCCGCGGCGATCCCCATCTGGTAAAGCAGCACACCGACCGCGCTCTCGACCGCGCCATCGACTGAACCCGCCTGCTGCGCCGCGCGCCAGTCGATCGAAGCAAAATCGGCCGACAGATTTCCGCCGGCACCCAGTCCGCGTCCGAACGGCGCCTGCAGGAAGCCGTTCCAGCCTCCCATGAAGCCGATCACGTGATAGTCGCCGATCTGCAGGCCGACGTACAAACCCACGATCACATAGGCGATCAAGGCGAGAAAGCCCAAAACCAGCGTCACGACGGCACCCAGCAGCCGCGTCGAAATCCAGGCTGCGGCGACGAACAGCACCAGGATGAGCGCCCCCTTCACGCCGCAAAGTATGACAAGCGGCAGTGCTGCGACCGCCAGCAGCCGGCGTCCTACCGAAAACAGGAAAAGCACGAAAAAACCCACGCCATAGGCATAGCTGATGGCGCTGATGTTGGGACCGAACACCCGCAGCATGTCTGCAAAGCCGAGGCCCTCGAGCAGCGGCGTATTCAGGAAGCTGAAAACGAAGCGATCCTTGAGGTCCACGAAGACCTGTCCGGTGGCCCGCATCTCCCGTTCCCAGGTCCCCAAATCGGTGGCCTTGATTTCATCGAAATGCCAGTAGGCATAACCGTTGGTGATCGCGAGCCAGAAATCCCGAAACACCAGTTCGACATATCCGCAAACAACGAAAAGCACCGCGATCGTTACCAACACCGGCGTGACGCGAACCTCGTAGGTGGCCGCCGTCAACAGCGCAAGCTGGAACAGGAACAGCGGAAGCACGATGTTGCGAAGATAGATCGACGCCGCAAGTCCGTTCTGGAGCAAGCCCGCGACGAAGTAGACCAGCACGGCGCCGAGCACCAGCGTGCTGCCGATCATGAGACGGTCGACCGAAGATGAGCGATCTCTCCGCCGCAGAACGTAAAGCGCGAACGTTGCCAGCCACATCACGGCGCAGTTCAGAAAATTGTAGCCCTTGATGAAATCGAGCTCGGAGGGACCCGCAATATAGGAGGACAGGATCGAGACGAAGATGCTCTGGAACAGCAGGATGAAGATCGCGATCGGCGGCGCATAGCCCGGAGCCGCGGCGATGATCGCGCAGGCAACCAGGGTCTGGGCGAGAATCGCCAGCGCCGGACTGAGCGCATGCAACAATGGAGCAAAGGCGATCGATGCCACGGCAAGCGCAATCGTCAGGGCGACTTCCTGAGCCCGCGCCGGCACGATGTCGCGCCGGCTCAGGGCAACTGAATCGGGAAAACCCGGGGCGTGTCTGACCAGCATTGTTGCGCCTTCGTTCGCAGCCAATCAGTCCCTGATAGCGCAAGGGTTGGTAAAGATTCGTTAACCCTATCGCGCTGCGCCTGCCGGTTCTATTCAGCGGACATCGAGACGCGGTGACCGAGGAGCCGTGCCCATAGCCGCAGCACCGATCCGTCGATCCCCGTCAGATTGATGGCCGAGCTTCGCAGCATGATGGCCATCCAGACGAACGAAACCGCCGTCGCAGCCACCGCGCCATTTACGCCGAAGATGGGGATCAGGATAAAGAAGCCGACACAACGCAGCAGCACGGTCCCGCCGATGATCGAGAGGTAGCGGCCCTCATGCCCGGTAAGCATCAAGATAGAACCGGACGGACCGGCAGCCGCGACCGCCGCCGTTCCCAGGGACAGCAGCGCCAACGCGTGGTAATAGGATACATAGTCTGGGCTGAACGCCCTCAGCAGCCAGGGTCCGGCGCCAAGAATCAGCAGCAGGCCACCGGCGATGATGACCAGCGTGACGCCGGCGACCGAGTCGAGCAGGGCGTTGAGCTGGCCGAATTGACCTCGATAATAGAGCTGAGGAATGTGCCGGGTCGAGAACATGTAGATCGCGCCGGTCGCCATCGCGAAAGCGTTGGCGATCCGGGTGGTAACGAAATAGGCGCCGGCGACCGTAGGGCTCATCAAGAAGCCGATAATCAGGACATCGGCGTACTGGTTCGATGCCTCGAGCCCGTTCGACAGCCATAATTTCAGCGATCGCGCAATCCAGCGCCGCGTATCATAGATCGTCTGCGATCTGCCGATTCCGGGGAAGCGCGCATGGGCGCCGCGCCACATCGAAACGACATGGATGAAGATGGCCGTGGACGCTCCCGCCGCCATCGTCAGGAAGATGGTGCTGATTTCAGCCCCGCTACGGAACAGGATACAAAACGCGAGGTAGACGATGGGAGGAACAACCAGCAGCAGATTGCTGATGCCGTCCCCGATCCCGACCCCGATCGCCGTGCGCACCAGGTGCGACGTCGTCAGCACGATCGACAGCGTAACAAGATAGAACGTCACCGAGACCGCCAGCAACCAGTCATGCGTCACGGCCAGCCAGGCGTAAAACGGGACGGCCACGAGCGCGCTGCCCGCGAGGCAGGCAACGCCACTGAAGATCATGGCGCCCTTCAGCAGGCGATGCTGGCCGGCGGAGGAATATTCGCTCCAGGACCGCATCGAGACGATCTGCTGGCCGAACGTCGCGACAACGCAGAACAGGCCGGCGGCACTGAACAGAATGGAATAGGTTCCGAACATGCCGTTGCCGAGCGTGCGCGCGGCAAGGGTGATCAGAACGAAGTTCAAAATCGTGGTTACGGCCCTGAGGACGAATACCCAGGCCATGCCGCGTAGCGCGGCATTCCTGCGAAGTCCAACGAGGCGGCCGATCACGGTCTTGAATTTCACGTTTACCAACCTCGGACAACTTCCCGGCGCCGCGACAGACGCGATTTCCAGAACGGCGCTCGCGCCAGCCGCTCGATGCCGTCACCGCCGGCGCAATCGGTTCGGAAACCGCCGAAATCCGGGTTCAACCTCGCGATGGCGAATTGGTCGGAACAGCGGGGCCGTCGGGGCAGTATTACCCCATTTGCCGGCGCGATGGCCGCACCAAAGATGACAACCGCAATTGAGGTTAAGAACGAGCCGATCGCTCCGCCCAACTGCCCTTTGGACGGACTCAGCATTCGGACGCGGGAGCCTGGCCCGCCTCCACCAAACCGCCGGTTTCAGCCGCAACGGGCCTGCGATCGCCGGATGGAGCCAGCGGGGCGGGCCGTGACGCAGGCCGCCATGCGGCCGCCCCGCCCGCAGCGCCAAGCGAGGCCACCCTGGGCTGGATGCTGGTCCCGTCGATCAGCTCAAGTCGGCCGCAGCGATTCAAGGTGTGAAGTTTTCGTCCCGGCCACAGAGGTCCGGGCCGAATGATGTGCCTGACGACCTGCTTGAAGGAAGTCGGCGAAAGTTCGGTGACCTCCGCAAGCCCAAGGGCGCATCCATACCCATAGGTGCAGTCCTGGACGGGCCGCCACAGCCGCCGCTCGATGGTTACGAAGTTGCCGCCCGGCCGTGCGCCGGCACGATCGACCATCACCGGATTGGCGGCGAACGGGATCCAGGGCCCGAACAACCGGTCGGAATGGAATAGAGACAGGGTGTCCGAATAGCCGGCCGCACCGTCGCGCGTGGCGCCGAGAAGGTAGTACAGGCCATCATGCCGGACGATCGTCGCGTCGGCCAATTCGAGCCCGGAAAGCAGCGTGGTGTGCCGTTCCCATCGGCCCGGAAAATCGACGCATCTGTAAAGCGTCACGTCCCGATTGCCGGTGCTTTCCGGAATCATCCATAATTCGCCGTCATGCTGCAGCAGAAACGGATAGGACAGATGCCACGGCTCTTCGAGGACGGGTACCACAGCTCCGATCGGCCCCGTCTCGCCGAACTCGATCGCGGAAATAATGCCTTTCCCGATCCGGTGATCGAGATCTTCAAAAAACACAAAGGTTCGTCCCTGCCGCGTCACCGCAAATGGATCGGCATAGAAGCGATGCGCGGGGCTGGGGATCGCGTTCCAGCGCGGGCCTGAAAGATCGCCGGAGTTCCATATGCCGGCGTCATCGGTGTAGCGCCAGCCGACCCGCCAATGTGGCGAATAGCAGCAAAGACGATAGATCCGTTTCAGGATGCCGAAGGCAAGACCGCCAAGGACGTAAGCAGCCGGCGATCGGGAATGCGGCCGGTTGAAGCCCTTCATCTTTCGCGGCGTGGGCCTTGGCTTTCCGGACACGACCGCGCTGAGCAAAGTCCCCGTCCGCTCCATCACGGTGTCGAGCGAGCCGCTCAATCCGTCCGCGACCTCGGCGGAAGGCAGGCCGGCGTCCAGTATCTCGCCGCTGATCTCGTTGCGTATCTCGATGAAGGGCAGATCGCCTGAAAGGACCGCCGCCAGCACCGCAGCCTCGCCTGCCGCGCCGTTGTAGAGCGGGCGCAAGTAAAGTCGAGGGTTGCAGGACGCCTCCCGCTCAAGATCCGTGAAATCGACAACGATGTGCGGATTGCAGCCTGGCTGCCTCGGTCTGCCGCAAGCATCCTTGGCAACGGGGTCGGATCCGCCGGGCTTCCCGCCGCGGAGCAGCATGCGTTCGAGTTCGAACAGGGCCTCCAGGCCGGCCGGCCGTGGCGCCGCGGTTCTGACCCAAGCGATTTGAATTTCGCTGCGCCCGTCATCGACAAGCTTGGCCAGGCGAGCCATCCATGCCCGCGGCCGCGCATCGTCAAATCGAAGTTCAACAATCATGAGTGGCCGGCCTGAGGACAGGAATCGCGCACCCGCCTACGTCTTGAAGTAGACGCACGTAATCATCGACCATGGCATCGACGGAATAGCGCAGCCTCAATCCTTTGGCGTTTTGCCGAAGCGTCTGGCTGAGCGCATTGTCTTCCAGAACCCCGGCGACCGCCGCCGCCAACCGGGCGGCATCGGAAGCATCGACAAAGACTGCGGCGGGCTTGCCTTGATATGACAGCACTTCCCGCAACACCGGAAGGTCATTGGCCACCACCGGAACGCCGGCGTGAGCAGCCTCTACGGCGGCAAGGCCGAACGTTTCCGCTCGTGACGGGAACACAAAGACATCCAGCGCGGCCAGGAACGTCCCGACCCTCTCCGGAGAGATCTCGCCGACGAAGTGCACCCTGTCTGAAACGCCGAGTTCGGCCGCCAATTGCCTGAGCCTGGCCTCGTCGGCTCCCTGCCCGGCAAGCGCGAGATTCCAGCCTGGCCGGTCCGCCAATATCCGTAGCGCCACATCCAGCTGCTTGAGGGGATGCAATCGCGCGACAGAGCCGAGCATGACGCCAGTGCGCGGCAGATCGAAAAGCTTTCGCGCCGCCTCCCTGGTGATCTGCGTCGACTTCTGGTCGAAGCCGTGCGCGACGTGCCGCAGCCGCCTGCGGTATCCTTGCGGATAGCGCGAATATTCGCGATACATTTCCAGCGAGTTCACCGTAATGCACTTGAAGAAACCCGTGGTTCCCATCGCCAGATCGACGGCGCGCACCAGGCCGCTCATCGTCAGGCGCGCCGAGACTTGATTGGCAATGACCGGCGCAGGACTCACCAGTCTTGCGACAGCGCCCCCGATGGAGTTGCCATAGTGCTGAAACGTCAGAATCGCGTCCGGCCGCTTCTGCCGGATACTTCGCGCCAATGTCCAGAGAAAGCGCAGAAAAGCCAGAGGGGTTCCGGGACGGCTTGACGCACAATAGCTGGTATTGGGCGGCGCATCGAAGGAGGATGATTGCAGAAAGAAGAAGAGGTTGTGAACATCGAAACCACGCGCCGCGAGCCCGGCGCCGACCAGCCGTGAGATCTCCTGGGCGCCGGCATTCTCCGCCTGGGTCTGGACCACGAGAATTCGAGACATTCGTTTCATGTCGGCGGGCTTCGCCATGGTCCAAGTTTCTTTCAATTGCGAAGTTCGGTTCGCCGGGGTTCCGACAGGGCAGGCTGGACGGTCATTGCCGAGGGCTCCGGGCTCCTTTTAACCGGTGAAGGGAGAATTTCGTCGCTTACCGCGTGATGCGGTTAATGCCGCGATTGCCGCGACTCGCATCGGCGACCGCCCGGCCTTTGCAAAGCGCCATGCAGCGAGACAGGCCGCCACCGGGCTTGTTGCCGTTAACGCTTCTTCAACCACGAATCCGGACCAGGTAACCGTCGATTAACCACAGATATTTACTTTGTAGTCAGTCACAGCACCCGGGAGCCTGCCGGGCTCAGTTGAGTTGGAGCGTATGATGTCGTTGAGCCAGGCGCCCGCGGGCCCGGCCGGCCGGACCAACAGAGCTGTTCCGGCGTCGTGGGAAGCCCCCGGTCCCGCGGCGGAGAAGGCTGACCGCGCTCCGAAGCTGATCGGCGGCGTTCTTACATTTGCCGGCGTCGCCGCGTTCCTGCGGCGAAACACCAAAAAAATGGCCTCGCTGGCGCTGATCCTCTTCACCGCCGGGATCATCGTTCTGTCGATCGTTCCGGTGCGCTACGCGGCGACCGCGCTGGTGTTTGTCGATCCGAGGGAACTGCATGTGACGGCGGATCCGGATGTGCAGCCCGGCATCGGTCAGGACGCCGCGGCGCTGCAAAGCCTGGTCGAAATCGCCAAGTCCGACGGGTTCCTGGAACCGTTGATCGAGAAACTCAAGATCGCGGATGACGACGATATATCCGGCGGCGAAACCAATAGCTCGCGGCTGCTGGAGAAATTCCGGGCTCGCCTCGATATCTCCCGCCGCGGACTGACCTACGTCATCGCAATGACGTTCACCCACAAAATTCCGCAAAAGGCCGCCTACTATAGCAACGCCCTCGCCGACGCGTTCGTCGCAAACCAGACCGAGGCCCGGACCGCAACAATCGAGGAGGCCGCCAGCTGGCTGAACAGCCGGCTCAAGACACTGAATGACCAGGTTCGCGCCGCCGACGACGCCGTTGCGGCGTTCAAGGCCGAGCACAAGATCATCAATGCGGGCAAGGAAAGCACGACGCGCCAGCTTCGCGTGACCGAACTCAACCAGGAAGTATCCGCGGCCCGGCTGCTCAGCGAGGAAGCCAAGAACCGTTACGAGCAGGCCCAGCGCAATTTGAAGGCCAACGTCGAGGGACCGGCCGGCTCGCGACCCGACCTCCTGAGTGTCCTGCGTGCGCAGCGTTCGCAACTCAATGACCAGATCGCGCAAAAGCGCGCGGTGTTCGGCGATCGTCATCCGGACCTGGTCATATCGTACAATCAGCTCAGCGAGCTGGACCGCCAGATCGAAACCGAGCGCAAGCGGAACGTTGACAGCGCGAAATCCGATTACGAGACCGCGCAGAATCAGCAAAAATCGCTGGAGCAGCAATTGGCGGCGCTCGAGGGCGAGATGCTCACCGACGTCCAGGCGGCAGTCAAGCTTCAGGAGCTGCAGCGCAATGCCGATGCGAGCCACAACATCTACGAGCAGTTCCTGTCGCGCTTCAAGACTACCAACGAACAGCGCATGCTCCAGACGTCGCAGGCCCGGATCGTTTCGCCTGCGACCGCGCCGATACGTCCGACGCGACCGTCCCTGGCGCTTATTCTGGTCGCGCTGGCGCTCGGCGCGCTACTCTCGGCAGCCGCGATCGTGGCCATGCTCGACGCGGCCATGCGTCCCGAAGCGGCCCCGCAGACCGAATTCGCAGACGCTGCGCCGGCCGCAGCGGACGCGCCGCTGAATGTGCCGATATGGGGTCGCATACCCAATATCTCGGTATCGCTTGCGGACCGGCTGGGATGGCGCAAGCCCACCGCGCCCAACGCGCAAGCCGATCTGCGCAGTCATCTGCGGCCTTTGCTGGCAAGAATTGCCGATACGCCCGGTCAGCGCGGCAAGGTGGTCCTCGTGACCTCCGGCGAGGCCGGCGTCGGCAAGAGCTCGGTGGCGCGATCGCTCAATGCCATGGCCGTCGAACAGGGGATGCTCAGTGTCCTCATCCAGATCGCGGCGGACCCGGCTGCCGCTCAGCAAAGGCCATTGCCGCCGCAAGAAAGCGTCTCGAATCAGGCAACCGCGCTGAAGACCACCGCCGCTTCGCTCACCGAGCTCCTGCGTGACAAACGGGATCTCCAGACCCCGGCGGCAGCGGGCGACGTGCGTTCGGAATTCGATCTGATCGTGATCGACGCGCCAATGCTGCAGCCCCAGGCCGACGTCGCGGCAATTGCGGCCCGCGCCGACTTCACGATTATCGTCATCGCCGAAACCGGAGCGAATGCGACAATCCTCCGCAACGCCGAGGCCGCGTTGTCCAAGTTCGACGCCAGGCTCGGAATAGTCATCAACAAGGCGAATTCCCTGCCGGCGAATCCGTACGGGCAGATCTATCCCGGCCGGGAAACTGCGAGAAGTTCGAGCCTCGCCTAGTGGAACAGCGGCGCGGACAACTGCTTTGGGGGTCGCGCGCGAGGTCTGTATGACGAGTGACGGGCAAATCCGGCAATATCGGGGATGGTTCGTGGCCGGGTTCCTTGCCTTGGCTGGAGCGATTTCGAGCTCGGGTCCGGCCATTGCATGCGACTACCGGCCCGATTTGGTGCCACAGGAGACGATCGCGTCCTTGGCCCGCGGCTTCAATCTGGCCGGCTGGCTGGACGGGCCGGAATCGATCCCCCCCGACATCACCGTGCTGCGCAAGCTTCGCAAGGCCGGCATGACCCACATCCGGCTCCCGGTGCTGGCGGAAGGCGTCATGTCGCGATTCACCTCGGAAGGCGACGTCGACGACCGGCTTCAGAACCTCGATCGCGCCCTGACCGTGCTGCTCTCCCTGGGCTACCATGTGTCGGTTGATCTGCACCCGGGCGATCGTTTCTCGCTGCTGCACCAGGACGATCCGACCGCATCGATGGCATCCCTGCGGGATGGATGGAGCCGTCTGGCTGGAATCATCAGCCGCCACGCACCGGCGCTGGTGTTCGCCGAACTGCTCAATGAACCGGATATCAAGCCGGCGCGGTGGCAGATCGAAGCTGAACAGCTGGCAGGGTTCATCCGCGAACGACTTCCCCGTACCACGCTCATTGTGGGTCCCACCAACTGGCAGCGGGCCGATTCATTGCCCGACTTTCGTCCCTTGGACGATCCCAATGTGGTCTATGCCATCCATTTTTATGATCCGATGGTGTTCACCCATCAGGGACACTGGGATCCGGCCGACCCCCTCAGCGATATCAGGGGATTGCCCTTCCCGATCCGGGCCGAAGACCCGGTCGTGCAGAACATCAGGCAGCGATTGATCTCCGAGACAAAGCCGCGCGCGCTTGAAATGCTCGATCGCGCCATCGCCCTGGCGAAGTCGGGCGATGTGATAAGCAGCCAGCTTCAGCCCGCCGTCGCCTGGCAACAGCGGTTCTCGCGTCCGCTGATCATCAATGAGTTCGGCGTGCTCAAGGGCGGGGCGCCGGAAGAAAGCCGGGTTCGCTGGCTGCGATCCGTGGTCGGTTTCGCCGAGCGACATTGCTGGGGCTGGGCCCATTGGGAGTATGGGCAGGGTTTCGGTCTACTCGACGCAAAAACCGGGCAACCGGACGCCAATGTGATGCGGGCTCTGCTTCAAGGCTCCCCGGCCAACCCGGCAAATTAACCAAGGATGAATAATTTACTAACCCTGCGCGGCGATCGGGTTGTCTCCCGCCAATATTGCTGCGTTTGATAAGTCATGCAATTACGAATTCGCAGACCGGTTCGCATCTCGCCGCCAATCCTGATCGACGGACAAGATGCTTGAGCGCCGCGCAAATCTGATCGGGAGGGCCGCGACCGCGGGCGTGCCGCGAATCTCGCTGGGCGGATTGCGGCTTGCCGTGCTCGATATCGAGCAGACCGCGAATTTCATGATCGACATGGTTTTCCCGCAACGCCGGCTCCGCCGTCCGCTCTATCTGACCTCGGCCAATGGCGAGGTGCTGGCGCGCTGTTCGACCGAGCCTGTGACTGAACGGCTGTTCCGCGCCGCGGACCTCATCAATGCCGACGGCCAGCCGCTCGTCGCCGTGTCGCGGCTGAAGTCGGCGACGCCGTTGCCGGAGCGCGTCGCGACTACCGACCTGTTTGACGTCGTCGCCCGCAAGGCCGCCGCGCGGCGGCTGACGTTCTATATGTTCGGCGCGGAAGAACAGCAGAATGCCGCCGCCGTCGCCAATGTCCGGAAAATGTACCCCGATCTGCGGATCATCGGACGCTCACACGGCTATCTGAGGGGCGACGCACTCCGAGCCAAGGTCGACGAGATCAACGCGCTGGCGCCGGATTATCTGTGGGTGGCGCTTGGCGTGCCGTATGAACAGGCCTTTGTCGACGAATTCACGCCGCGCCTGTCGAATGTCGGCGTCATCAAGACATCGGGCGGACTGTTCAACTTCCTGTCAGGCAGCCGCGCCCGCGCCCCGAAATGGATGCAGGACGCGGGGTTCGAATGGGCCTGGCGAATCTGGCTGGAGCCGCGCCGGCTGTTCTGGCGCTATCTGACCACCAATCCACGCGCTCTCTATCTGCTGTTCAACAAGAGCCGGCCTTCAGGCCCGGTTCGGACGCCACGAGACCAGAGTTGAACGGCGGCAGTGGAAAAAAAATGCAGTTAGCGGGGCCGCCTTGCCCGCCAAATTCGCGCCAGAGGATGCCGCAATGAATCGCGGAGATCTCAAACCAGGCACCGGCATCGTCGATCGTCCGGCCATTCTGGTCACCGGCGGCGCCGGCTATATCGGCTCGCATTGCTGCAGGGCGCTGGTGGCGGCCGGCTATCAACCGGTGGTTTACGACAATTTCTCGACCGGCCACCGCAACTTCGTCGCCGGCCCGCTGGTCGTCGGCGACCTCTTGGACAAGGCGGCGCTGGCTCGCGCCTTCGCGCAGCATCCTATCGTCGCGGTCATGCATTTCGCGGCAGCGAGCCTGGTCGGCGAGTCCGTCGTCGATCCCCGGAAATATTACCTGAACAACGTCGTCGGTACGCTGTCGCTGCTCGACGCCATGCGTGACGCCGGCTGCGATCGCCTGGTGTTTTCTTCCACCGGCGCGGTCTACGGCAACGCCGACAGCAGGGCACTGCCGGAGAGCTACGCCTGCGCGCCGATCAACCCTTACGGCGCGTCGAAATGGATGATCGAGCGGATGATCGCCGATTATCGCAGCGCCTACCGGCTGCAAGCATTCTGCCTGCGCTATTTCAACGCCAGCGGCGCCGACGCGTCGGGCGGGATCGGCGAACTGCGCGATCACGAAACCCACCTTATTCCCCGCGCCATGATGGCGCTGCAGGGCCATATCTCGGACTTCGCGGTGTTCGGCGATGACTATGACACGCCCGACGGCACCGCGATCCGCGACTATATTCACGTCACCGACCTGGCGGCGGCGCATCTGCTTGCGCTGGAACGACTGATGCAGGGAGATTGCGGCGGCACCTTCAATCTCGGCACCGGCGCCGGCTTCTCGGTGCGAGAAATCCTGAGCGCCATCGCAGCCGAGACCGGCCGCGACATACCCCATGCCGTCAAGCCACGCCGCGCCGGGGATCCGACCTATCTGGTCGCCGATCCCACCGCGGCGCGCGACCGGCTGAAATTCCGGCCCGCGCATTCGGATCTCACCACGATCGTCCGGACCGCGTGGGCCTGGCACCAGCAGGCCCACCCGCTGCTGGCTTCGCATCAGCCTGGCGCTTTGCCGCGGTCATAGCGCCACTCGACGGCGGGCGTCTGGTGTAGAGTCTTTGCTGCAAGCCTTTTCGGTGCCAACCGGCCCTCCCGGACGCCGCCGGGCTGGCGCTGACTTCCGCGGGAACAGCCTCAGTCGATTTCCGATTGAATTTCGGTTTGGACCAGTTAAAAAGTCAGGCGCGGGCTCCCCGCACAGGCAGACTAACGGCCCCCAGGGCGAAGTGATCAAGCTATCGGCACCCCACCAAACCGGCACATTGCCTTTTTTTCCAACTGATCGTCATGAGCGAAAAATCGAGCGATCGCTCTAGGCCAACACCTTTGTAATTTTTCCTCGACCACTTTTTGCCGGCAAGACAATAGATGAATGTAGAGGCAGAGCCTGACTACGCTGATGCTGTGACGCGAAGCTCGAGACTTCGCAAGCTGCCGACGAATTCTGGTAGCGAACGGCGGAAGCCATTTCGACGCGATTGGCCCTCCGACATCAAGCGGTTCGAGCGATATCTTTTTCCGCGTGGTGAATTCCTGAATTTCTTCAACATCGTGTGCTTGTCCGGCGTCATTTCGTTTCTCTTGATCGGCCGCCAGATTTATCAGGCCGATTGGGGCCTGATTGACGATCACGAGATCTTCAGCTTTCTCGGACCCGGCCTTCATCTTCCTTTGGGCGATATCTGGAATACGTTGCTGACGAAAACCGAGGTCGGCACCTTGGCGGGACGTTTCCGCCCGGGTTATTATGTCGCCATATTGATCGAAACATCTCTGCTGGGCGCCAACGTCCATCTCTGGTATCTGCTGAACGCCATCAGTTTTTCGATGTTTCTGAGTTCGATCTGGTGGTTCATGCGCCGATTTGTCGGCACCTGGCTGAGCGGGGCCTTGACCGCCTATATCTCGCTGCTTCCGCTGTGGGCCGGCGTCTGGTCCCGGTTGGGTCCTTCGGAGATCTATGGCGCCGCCTGCATTGGCGTCGTGGTTTTTGCGGCCTATTTTATTTTTTTCGCCGAGGCTGCACGCGCCAGGAACGCCGGCGCGGTCGTGCTGACGCTTGCCACCATCACGCTCATTGGCATGAAGGAGACCTTCGTTCCGCTGGCCGGCGACGTCGCGGCGGTTCTCGTGCTGGCCGGCATCCAGAGAAAGCTGTCGCCGCTGCTGATCGGACTTCTCGTGCTGGTCATTTTCGGCTCGGCGGGCGGCATTGTTCTGGTTGTGAGAAGGCTGGTACTTGCCACCGGTGCGGACTTCTACGCGAACCCGGTCGGAATTTGGCCAACGCTGCAATTCGGCGGCAGCGGTCTACATACCGCGGTCAAGCGGACCTGGCCGCTCTGGGTATTGTCAATCGCGGTTCTTGGCGCATTGAACGTAATTTGGCGCAAGCCGCTCGGCAGCTGGATCGTCGCCTCTCCGATAGCCGCCGGCGCATATGGCTTTCTTGTTCTGACATACGCCGGGCAGTGCGCGCTTTATCGTTCGGATTTTCCGCTCGACATGCGCTATGATTTTCCGGCGATGCTGCTGGTGCCGTTGACCTGTTGCATCTTGACCTGCGATTTCTTTTACAAGATCCGCCCGTCTTTTTCGCAACGGACCATTGACTACGCCCAACTCCTCGCCGCGTCGGTTCTGTTGCTTTATCTGGCATCGGGCTACGCTTTTCTTGGCAAGGGAAAGCCTCTTTCTGCCGCTGTCCGGGCAAACATCGAAGCGACGAATTTGTTCTACAATGAACTGCAGCTTGCGCTACACGCAGCGAAAGAATCTCCGGAAAGTCCCATCATCCTTGAAGCCTACGGGCCCGGCGCCTATGAGCCGGTCTATTCCTTGTCGACTTACTTGTCGGTTCTAGGAGCTCGAAATCGCATTTCGGTTCGACTGCATCCCGGCGAGAAGACCCTCGGAAAGCTTTACGACGGCCTCGAGCAGGCATTATCCGTTCTGCAGGAGGCTGGCACCGGCGTCTTTGCGCCGTTGCGAGATAGTTTGGCCGACCACCCTGAGCGATGCGTCAGCATCGGTATTAACGGGCTGCCCGACGCCGGCTGCTCAGGATTCCAGATCAGGACCCCTTGACAGGCTCGCCGCGGCGCCTTCGGCGGCCGCCGTCGCCCAGCGCAATCCATATTGGCTGCGATCCCGAAGCCGGGTAACCTGGCGGATCGGAGGGTTCGATGCATCAGGCCGCAAAGCTGCAATTCGAGCGCGTGGTGCACGAATTCGTTCGATGGCATGCCGTGCCGGAGCAAGACCGATCGCCGGCCCCGGGGTGGTGGTGGGGCCCGGCGTTTGAGCTGCGCGGCGAGCTGCAGCCGATGCCGGCGGCGTGGTGTTCGAACCTCGAACTGCCGGAAGGCTCGACCGTTGCAGCCGGCGCGGACGTGTTGCTGAAATCGCTCGCCGGCCAGACCTCGCTGCCGTGGCCCGACGCCTTTCCGCGCAGGGCCGGATATTCGAATCCCGCCTGACGCCGTCTAACAGCGCGGCCTCGGCTACACTGCGGCAGTTCTCGACCTTGGACGCGGGGCGGATGGCTCAGCGGCCGCCGCCGGCTGCAGCGGCGGTGAGATAAGCAGGGGCGTGGATTGCAGCAGGTCGGCCAGCCGCTCCGGCGTAACCGGTTTGCTGAACAGGAAACCCTGCATTTCGTCGCAGGCGTGGTCACGCAGGAACTTTTCCTGCTCGGCGTTTTCCACGCCTTCGGCAACAACCGTCATCCCCAGCGCCTTGCCCATGCTGATGATCGCCTGGGCAATGGCCTGGTCTTCGGAATCATCGGGCAGATCGCGCACAAAGGAGCGGTCGATCTTGATGGTATCGATCGGAAATTGCTTCATCAGGGACATCGACGAGTACCCGGTTCCGAAATCGTCGATCGCAAGACGAATACCCCGGCTCCGGATCGCGTCGAGCACCTTGACCGCGCGGGGAACGTTCCGCATCACCATGCTTTCGGTGACCTCGAGTTGCAGCAACACCGGCGACATGCCACTTGCCGCCAGCGCCTCGTCGATGTCCTGCAGCAGATTCGCGTCGACGAACTGCCGCGGTGACAGGTTGACCGCCATCGATACCGGGCGCAGCCCGCGGCGCTGCCAGGCCATGTTTTGCGCGCAGGCTTCCTTCAGCACCCAGCGGCCGATCGGCACGATCAGCCCGGTCTCTTCCGCAAGCGGAATAAACTGCGCGGGAGGCAGCATGCCGCGTTCCGAATGGGTCCAGCGCAACAGCGCCTCGACGCCGGTGACCTGCCGCGTCTCCAGGTCCACCTTCGGCTGATATTGCAGGGAGAATTCGTTGCGCTCCAGCGCGTGGCGCAGGTTGCTCTCAAGGATCAGGCGCTCGATCGACTGCATCTTCAATTCCGTCGCGAAGAAGCGGAAGTCGTTCTTGCCGTCCTCCTTGGCCAGATACATCGCCATGTCGGCATTCTTGGTCAGGGTATGGACGTCGGAACCGTCCTCGGGGAACATGGCAATGCCGATGCTGGCCGTGGTGTGACATTCGTGGCCGCTCAATTGCAGGGGTTGACTGAGCATCGTCAACAGGTTTTGCGCGATGGCTTCGACGTCGCCGCGCTCCGCGGCATTCTCGAGAATGACGACGAATTCGTCGCCGCCCAACCGCGCGACGACGTCACTGGAACGCAGGCTGCGGCGCAACCGTTCGGCAATCTCGACCAACAGAAGATCTCCGGCTTCGTGACCGAGCGAATCGTTGATGATCTTGAAGCGGTCGAGATCAATGAACAGCAGCGCGAATCGCCGCTCGTAACGACCCGCGCCCTCGATGGAAAAACGCAACAATTCGTTGAACATCTCGCGGTTGGGCAAATCGGTCAGACTGTCGTGCGATGCGAGATATTCGATCCGCTCGTCCGCCCTGGTCTTCTCGTCGGCGCGGTCGAAGTTATCGAGCGCAAACGAGATGTTTTCCGCCAGCTTTGCCAGCAGCTCGACCAGATCGCCGGAGAAGACATCCTTCTCGCCGGCAAGAAACAACAGCACGCCGACCGCCTCACGGCCGTTTTTCAGCAACGGAAAGCCGGCGCCGGATTGCGTCCCGCCGCCGCTTGCAAGCGTATGCCAATGAGCCGTGCGCTGATTATTGAGAAAGTCATTCATGATGCAAGGCGCTTTGGTCCGGAACGCGGTTCCGGTCAATCCACGGCCTTGGGGATGGTCAGGGGAAACCGCGAAGCGGGTACTTCTGACCCGCTCGTGGTTTCGTCCCTTCGAGGCTGCGATACGAAGAAATGCCTCGCCGGGATCCGCGAGCACGATCGTCGTGGAGGTGAAAGTGCCGCCCAGAACCGCGGCTTCGCAAACCAGTTCGAACAGTTCCGCGCGCGACTTGGCCCGGATGATCGCCGCGTTGGTCGCGCTCAGGGCCGCGTACATCCGCGCCAGGTGGTCCTTTTGTCGATCGGCCCTGGCCTTTTCATCGGCGAGCTCGAAATTTCCCATCGCAAACGAGATATTTTCGGCGAGACGCTGCAGCAGGTCGACCGATCCGGCCGTAAACGCATCCTGCTCGGAGGCGATGAAAAGCAGGATGCCGACCGCCTCGCCGCGGCTGAACAGCGGAAATGCCGCGACCGCCCTTCCGCCGTCGCCGCGGATTGAACCGTGAAACGTGACGCCGCGCGGATCCGCCAGATAATCGTTGCTGATGCAGGGCTTTCGGGAGCGGAATGCCATCCCGCTGATGCCGCGGCCTTCGGGACGATCCTCGCGGACCGACAGCCTCACCTTCTTGGTCGCAACCGCGGTTGGTCCCGCCGTGGCGACGATGTCGAGAAAGTCGCTATCAGCCTGCACCAGGCCGATGGTCGTCGATGTGAAGCTGCCGCCATTGGTCGCGGCCGCGCATGCCAGTTCGAACAGTTCGGCGCGGGATTTGGCCCGCATGATTGCCTCGTTGGTCGCGCTGAGCGCCGCGAACATCCGGCTCAGGCGGTCCTTTTGTTCGTCGGCCTTGGCCTTTGCATCGACCAGATCGAAATTGCCCAGCGCGAAGGCGACATTCTCGGCGAGGCGCTGCAGCAATTCGACGAATTCCGGCGTGAACGTACCGCGCTCGGTGGAGTTGAAGATCAGCACTCCCGCCGCCCGATCGCCGTTGAGCAGCGGCAGTGCGGCGGAAGACCCGATGCCGCTGCGACGGCCGCCCTCGTGCCAGGGTTTGGTGCGTCGATCGGCCAGAAAGTCGTTGCTGATGCAGGGTTGCCGCGTCCGAAACGCAATTCCGGTCAACCCGCGTCCCTTGGCCAGCGACTCCGTAATGGCGAATTCCCTGGTCATCATCTCGCTTGCATCCGCGCCCCTGGAGGCGGCGACGCGAAGAAAATCCGAGTTGGGCTCGGCGAGAGCGACGGTGGCGGAGTTGAACTTTGCGCCACGCACCGCCGCCTTGCAGACCAGCTCGAACAGCTCGGTCCGCGACTTCGCCCGCATGATCGCTTCATTGGTCGCACTGAGCGCCGCGTACATTCGCGCCAGCCGTTCTTTTTGCTCATCGTTTTTCGCCTTTTCGGCGGCGCGGTCGAGATTATCGAGCGCATAGGAAATGTTCGCGGACATGCGCCCGAGCAGCGAGACGAGCTGGCCGTTCAGCGATCCGGCATCGCGCCGGGTGACCAGCAGCACGCCGACGCTGCGACCGTTGCAGGTCAACGGCAATGCCGCCGCCGCGCCGATCTGCGCCTCGCACGCCCCCTTGCGCCAGGCCAGCGAACGGGCGTCATTCAGGAAATCATTGCTGATGCTCAGCCGTTGCTCGCGAAAGGCCTCGCCGCAGACCCCGGAACCCTCGGGCGTGTTCGCTGCGATCGAGATATCGATGGAGCGCAGCCGTGCGGCGTCTTCGCCGAATCCGACCGCAAACCGGAGCATCCCGGTCGCCGGCTCCAGCAGCAGGATGACCGTCGCCAGGAAGTCGCCGTTGGAAAACGCGGCTTCGCAGACCAGTCCATACAATTCCTCGGGCGACTTTGCATAGAGGATCGCTTCATTGGTTGCGCTCAATGCCGCCAAGGTAGGTGCGATATTGCTCTCCACGATCCCGGCTCCCTGGCGGCGCTCGCCTGCCCCTCTGTCAATGCGCGACGGGGCCTAAGTTGCCGTCACAAAGCAGGATTACTTGGGGATCAGAGTAAACGGGACCCGAATGGCGGCGCGCGAAAGCTCCGGGAAAGCATCATTCCGGCGGCCGAGCCCGGCCCGGTCCGGCCCGGGAACTGCGGGCCGCCGGCGCGCCGGCTCCGCCGCATTGCGTCGCACCCGGACAAGATTTCTGGCACCAAGTCATTGCCATCGGGCCATCGCTTTGAGACCATGCGCGGACGACAGCAAGCAAGACCCGCCCCCGCGCGGGCGTCGAACGAGGAACTCCCATGCCGATGGTGCAGGCCGACCGTCTCACGCGCATTGGCGCGACGCTGCTCAGGGCCGCCGGCGCATCGGACGAGGAAGCGGACGCCGTGGCGGCCGGCTGCGTCAATGCCAACCTCGCCGGCCACGACTCGCACGGGATCATCGCGATCCCGACCTATATCGACCGCATCAAGGCCGGGCACATCGTTCCCGGCGCGCCATGGACGATCGTGCAGGAATCGCCGACCACGACGGTGATCGACGGCCATTGGGGTTTTGGATTTCACGTCAACGCCAAGGCGATGGCGCTGACGATCGAAAAAGCTAGGACCGCCAATGTCGCGGCCTGCACGGTGTTCCGGCAAAGCCATGTCGGGCGGCTGGCCGCCTACCCCATGATGGCGATGCGCGCAGGCATGATCGGGCTCGCCACCGCCGATTCCGGCCGTTCGCCGAAACATGTCGCGCCGTTCGGCGGCCGCGAGGCGCGGCTCGGCACCAATCCGATCTCGATCGCGGTGCCTTCCGACCTCGAAGCGCCGTTTTATCTGGACATGGCAACCTCCGCGGTCGCGGCCGGCAAGATCCAGCTCGCGGTGGCGCGCGGCGAGGAAATTCCGACGGGCTGGATCATCGACGCCGAGGGGCGGCCCACCACCGACCCCGCCCAATATCGCAAGGGCGGCGCGCTGCTGCCGCTCGGCGGCAGCGAAGGCTACAAGGGCAGCGGCCTGGCGGCGATGGTCGAGGTGCTGTGCGGGCTGCTCACCGGGCTCGGTTTCGGGGTCGAGCCGACCGGCCGGCACAATGACGGATGCTTCATGGCGGTGTTCAACGTCGCGGCGTTCCGTCCCCTCAGGGACTTCAAGCGGGAGGTAGCCGAATTCGCACGGTATCTCAAGGCAACCCCACCGTCGCAAGGCTCGTCCGGCGTGTTCTATCCGGGCGAAGTCGAATACATCCGCGAGCAGCAGCGCAAGGTCGCGGGCATCGACGTCGAGGACGCAACCTGGGAAAGGTTGCGCGCGCTGGCCGGCGAATACAAATTGGCAGCCGAACTCGGTCTATGAAATCCGGGATTGACGTCGGATCCGGCGCAGATGGGAGGCCCTGCATGACGCGGCAAATGGTGATGGTTGGCTTTCTGCAGGCGCAGAACTGCACCAACCTTCCGAGTTCATGGCGCCATCCGCAATCGCGCGACGACTCGATGTCGGCGGATTACTATCAGGAGATCGCCAGGATTCTCGAAGCCGGCAAATTCCACATGGCGTTCTTCGACGACCGGCTGGCGATGCCGGATCGCTACGGCAACGATCACCGGCACACGGTCGAATACGGCATCCGCTGCGTCAAGATGGATCCGGTCGTGGTGCTGACCACGATGGGGATGGTGACCGAAAAGCTCGGGCTCGCATCAACCTGCTCGACCACCTATTTCGAACCCTTCGATGTCGCGCGTCGTTTTGCGACGCTCGATTTGATGACCGGCGGCCGTGCCGCCTGGAACGTGGTGACCTCAGTCAATGACGGTGAGGCCCACAATATGGGGCGCGATCAGCATCTCGAGCATGACCTGCGTTACGACCGCGCCGACGAGTTCATGGAAGTGGTGCTCGGTCATTGGGATTCCTGGGAAGACGGCTCGCTCCTGATCGACAAGAAGTCGGGCCGCTTCGCCGACCCCGACAAGGTCAAGCGTCTCGATCATCGCGGACGGTTCTTCAAATCGCGGGGACCGTTCACGGTGCCGCGCTCGCAACAGGGGCATCCCGTCGTGATCCAGGCCGGCGCCAGCGGCCGCGGCCAGCGCTTTGCGGGACGATGGGGCGAAGTGATATTTACCGCGGCGCGCAATCTGGCGAATGCCAGGCAGGGCTATGACGCGATCCGCAACGAGGCCGCGAAAGCGGGCCGCGATCCCGATCAGATGTTTCTTTGCAACCTGGTGACGCCGGTATCGGGCGCAACCAGATCCGAAGCCGAAGACAAGATGGCGCTGATCGAAAAGCTGCCGCTGGAAATCGATGCGCTGTCGCTGCTGGCCGAGGGGCTGAACTACGATTTTGCCTCAAAAGGCATCGACGAGCCGCTGTCCACCGAGGAGCTGCAGGGCATGCAGGGCATGACCGGCATCCGCGACGGCGTATTGCGGACATCCGGCAAGACCAATCCGACCACCCGCGATTTTATCACCTTCTCCGGCCGCGGCCAGACCCAGGACGCGATCGTCGGCGGCCCGAAGGAAATCGCGGACCTGCTGGAAGAGATGTTCTTGGGCCGCGGCTGCGACGGCTTTGTCGTTGCGGCGACCTATGTGCCGGGCTCTTACGCCGATTTCGTTCAGCATATCGTGCCGGAGTTGCAGCGGCGCGGGCTGTTTCAAAAGGATTACGCGGGCAAGACGCTGCGCGAAAATCTGGGCCTGCGGCGGCCGGCCGCCGGCGCCTGGAAAAGCCAGCCGCAAGCCGCGGCCGAATAACAAAAAAAGGAAAGATTGATGCGCTGGCTCAAATTCACCGCCGCAGGCCGAACCTCCTGGGGCCTCGTCGAGGGCGACAAGGTCGTTACCGTCAATGGTGACCCCTTCGGCGAATGGCAGCGTACGCCGCAGTCGCATGCGTTAAAGGACGTCAAGATCGAATTGCCACTGATACCGCGCACGTTCTATTGCGTCGGCCTGAATTATCTCAAGCATCTCAAGGAGGCCGCGGACAAACGCGGCGAAGTGCCCGACGTTCCCGACCGGCCCGAGATCGGCTATCGCGCGCAAAACGCCCTGATCGCGCACGACGAGAATGTCGTGATTCCGGCCAGTGCCACCGAAAAAATCCACTACGAGGGCGAGCTGGTCGTCGTGATCGGCAAAAAGGCCAAGCATCTGTCCGAAGCCGAGGCGATGTCCTGCGTGTTCGGCTACAGCATCGGCAACGATGTCAGCGAGCGCAGCTGGCAGAAGGCCGATCGCGGGCTGTGGCGGGCCAAGAATGCCGACACCTTCAAGCCGATGGGACCCTGGATCGAGACCGATGTCGATCTCGACAACATGCAGACGATCGTGAAAGTGAACGGCAGGGAGAGCAACCGCTTTCGCACCAACGACATGATCTTTGGCATCAAGCCGTTCATCGTGGAACTGACAAAATATTTCACGCTGTGGCCCGGCGACGTGATCTGGATGGGAACCGACGGCGCCTCGCCGGACCTCAAGGCGGGTGACGTCGTCGAGGTCGAGATCACCGGCATCGGCACCCTGCGCAACAAGTTCGTCGCGGAGACGGCGCCCGAAAGCAGCCGGTCATGAGCCGCCACAGCACCGCACATCATTTCCTGGAAGGCCTGGTCGATCTCGGCGTCGACTACATCTTCGCCAATCTGGGCACCGATCACGTGTCGCTGATCGAGGAGATGGCGCGCTGGGACCAGGAAGGCCGCAAGCATCCCGAGATGATCCTGTGCCCGCACGAGGTTGTCGCCGTGCACATGGCCGGCGGCTATGCGCTGGCGACCGGACGCGGCCAGGCGGTCTTCGTGCATGTCGATGCCGGCACCGCGAATGCCTGCATGGCGATCCAGAACCTGTTCCGCTACCGGCTGCCGGTGATGCTGTTTGCCGGACGGGCGCCCTACACATTGCACGGCGAACTGCCCGCTTCGCGCGACACCTATGTGCATTTCGTGCAGGACCCGTTCGACATCGCCAGCATCGTCCGGCCCTACGTCAAATGGGAATATTCGCTGCCGTCGGGCATCGTGGTGAAAGAGGCGCTGGCCCGCGCCAGCGCCTTTGCGCAAAGCGATCCGCCCGGCCCGGTCTACATGATGCTGCCGCGCGAGACGCTGGCCGAGCAATGGGACGACGCCGCGATGCCGTCCTATCCGCCCGCGCGATATGGCGGCGTGCAGGCCGGCGGCATCGAACCGGCGCGGATCGCCCTGATCGCCGAACAATTGATGGCGGCGCAGCATCCGATTGCGCTGACGGCCTATCTCGGCCGCAAGCCACGGGCGGTCGAGGTGCTGGAGCGGCTGGCGCAGACCTGCGGCATCCGCGTCGCGGAGTTCAATTCGATCGACCTCAATATCTCGCAGGCCTCGCCGTGCTTTGCCGGCTTCGACCCGCTGCCCCTGCTTGAGACCGCGGACCTCGGCCTGCTGCTCGATTCCGACGTGCCGTTCATTCCGCAATATGCCGGGCGTGCCGCCGCCATCAAATGGATCCAGATCGACATCGACCCCTTGAAGTCGGATTTCCCGATGTGGGGATTTCCCACCGATATGCGAATCCAGGGCGATTGTGCCATCGTGCTGCAGCAGCTGCTGGAAGCCGTCGAAGCGCGCGCCGACGACGCCTGGCGCCGCCGCGTGGCGGAACGCATCGCAGGCTGGAGCGATGCCCGCGGACAAGCCGCAACGCGCCGTGCCGCAGCGGCCGCAATCCAGGGCGGGTCGGGCGCGCTGAACCCGGCCTTCGTGTTCGCGACCCTGGACGGCAAGCTGGCGCCGCACGACGTCGTCGTCAACGAGGCGATCCGCAACGCGCCAATCCTGCAGCAGCACATCACGCGGACGAAACCGCAGAGCTATGTCGGGCTGGCCGGCGGGGGGCTTGGCTTCAGCGGCGGCATGGCGCTGGGGTTGAAACTGGCGCAGCCGGACCGCCGCATCGTGCAGGTCATCGGCGACGGCGGTTTTCATTTTTCATCGCCCGACAGCGTCTATGCGGTGGCCCAGCAATATCAGATCCCGATACTGACGGTGGTGCTGGACAATGGCGGCTGGCAGGCGGTGAAATCGGCGGTGCAGCGGGTCTACCCCAAGGGCGTTGCCGCCGAAACCGACCAATTCCAGTCGCGGCTGCGACCGGGCCGCCAGGGCGCGCAGCGGGATTTTTCGGCCGTGGCGCGGGCGTTCGGCGCGCATGGCGAATGCGTCGGCGAACCCGGCGATCTCGCCGCCGCGATCGATCGCTGCCTGGCCGCGCTCGACGACGGCAAGGCCGCGGTGCTGCATGTCCTCGTCACGCCGCTTTGAGCGCAATCTGCTGCGCCGTGAACAGCAAGGCCAATTCATGAAATCGCTGAACAGATGCTTTCCGATCGGCAGGTTTCTCGGATTTGTTGGCCTTGCCGCGACCGCCGTCACCGCCGCTGGCGCGCAGCAGGATCCGTCGAGATATCCGATGCGACCCATTCACATCATCGTCGGATTTACGCCCGGCGGCGGCAATGACATCATTGCGCGGATCGTCGGGCAAAAACTGTCGGAAAGCCTCGGCCAGCCGGTCATCGTCGAAAACAAGCCCGGCGGCGGCGCCATTGTCGCCACCGAATATGTCGCCAAATCGGCGCCCGACGGCTACACCCTGCTGGTCGGCGCCAGCGGCGCCATGGCAATCAATCCGGCGGTCTATGCCGGGCTGCCTTACGATTCGCTGCGCGATTTCATTCCGGTGTCCGAACTCGGGTCGTTTCCGCTGATCCTGATCGTCAATGCAGCTTCGCCGATCAGGTCGGTTGCCGAACTCGTCGCCTATGCAAAGGCAAATCCGGACAAGGCTAATTATTCCAGTTCGTCCGCCGCGTTCCAGCTGGTGACCGAACTGTTCAAGCAAAAGACCGGCGCGCCGCTGCAGCAGATTCCCTACAAGGGTGCCAACGATTCGGTGATGGCCGTGATTTCCGGCGAAGTGACCGCAACCATCGCCGACGCCGGCCCGGTTTCGGGCCAGGTGCAGGGCGGACGGGTGCGCGCGCTTGCGGTCGCGGCGCCGAAACGAACCGACGATCTGCCGGACGTTCCGACCATGAAGGAGGCCGGCGCCGACGTCGACGCGGTCTTGTGGAGCGGCATCTTCGCGCCAGGCAAGACGCCGCCAGCGATCGTCAACAAGCTGCAGGGCGAACTGATGCGGATCGCCCGGCTGCCCGATGTGGTTGCCCGCCTGAGACCGTTCGGCATCGAACCGGTCGGCAACACGTCGGAAGACTTTGCGCGGATTCTGGCCTCCGATATCGCGCGGTGGACGGCGGTCGCCAAGGCCGGCAACGTCAGGATGGAGCAATAGCACCGCGTTGCGGGCCGGGCTGGATCCAGGTCAGCACCAGCGTCGCCAGCGCGGCCACGACCGCATTGAGAATCAGCGCGCCGAGCCCGACATAAAACGCGTAACTGACGCCGCCGAGATCGATGGTCGCGAGCGGCTTCAGCCCGTTGCTCCACGCCGTCCACGACCCCCACAGGATTCCCGCTGCCCAGCCCAGCAGCAGGCCTTCGGCGCGGAACCAGCGCGTGAACAATCCGAACACCAGCGCCGGGAAGGTTTGCAGAATCCACAAGCCGCCGAGCAATTGCAGATCGAGCGCAAATTGCACCGGCAGGAAGATGGTGAATGCCAGCGCTCCCACCTTGACCACCAGCGACACGATCTTGGCCACCGCCGCCTCGCCGGCGTGGCTGATCCGCGGGTCGATGTAGGACTTCCAGACATTGCGGGTGAACAGGTTGGCCGCGCCGATGCTCATCACCGCGGCCGGCACCAGCGCGCCGATCGCGATCGCCGAAAACGCAAAGCCGGCGAACCATGACGGAAACAGCACCTTGAACAGGAGCGGCACCACGTCGTTGTTCGACGTTACCTTGAGGTTGGCGGCATAGGCCATATAGCCGAGCAACGCGATCAGGCCCAGCAGCAGCGTATAGGACGGCAGCAGCACCGCATTCTTGCGGATGGTATCGGCGGATTTCGACGCGAAAATGCCGGTCAGGGTGTGCGGATACATGAACGCCGCCAGCGCCGAGCCGAGCGCCAGGGTGGCGTAGGGCAGCATCTGCGACGGCTTCAATGTCAGACCGGTGTCGCCGCCCCTGGCGGCGAACGCATCGCTGGCGGCGCTGAACACGGCGCCGTAACCGCCGAGCTTCGCCGGCACCACCACCACCGCCACCAGCACCACGATGTAGATCATGATGTCCTTGACGAAAGCGATCAGCGCCGGCGCGCGCAAACCGGAGCTATAGGTGTACAGCGCCAGAATGATGAAAGCCGCGATGATCGGCAGTTCGCCGCTCAGCCCCATCGCCTTGATCACCACGCCCATCCCGATCAGCTGCAGCGCGATATAGGGCATGGTCGCGATCATGCCGGTGAGCGCGACGGCCAGTTCGAGGCCGCGGGAATGGTAGGTGCCGTGGACCACGTCGGCCGCGGTGACATGGCCATTGGCATGCGCCACTTTCCACAGCAGCGGCATCACGGCGAACACAAAGGGATAGACGATGATGGTATAGGGCAGCGCGAAAAAGCCATAGGCGCCTACGGCATAGACCAGCGCGGGCACCGCGATCACGGTATAGGCGGTATAGAAATCACCACCCACCAGAAACCAGGTGATCCAGGTGCCGAACTGCCTTCCGCCCAGGCCCCATTCGTCGAGATGTGCACTGACCGGGCCGGATCGCCAGCGCGCGGCGAAAAATCCCATCACGGTGACGAGGATGAAGAAGAACAGGAAAACCGCGAGCGCAACCCAGTCGATCCGATCGGCCATGACACTGCCTTGTCTACGAATTTGCTTTGCAGGATCTATGGAGCCTGGTCGGGGGTATGCCTGCGGTAGACCAGCCAGATCAGCAGCGAACTGATCGGCACCCATGCCAATTGGTACCAATAGAAAAACGGAAAACCGAACAGTGCCGGGTCCTGGAGATTATAGAACGGCACCCACAGCAGGCCGACGAAGGGCAGCAACAACAGGATCCACATCAGCGGGCTCCGGCTTGGTTCTCGCATTGAGACGATTTAGGGATCGGATGGCTCCATCGTCCAGCGAATTCACCGCTGCGGTGCGGCAAGGGATGATCGGGTGATGCGACGAGCCGAACCCCGGTTCGGAATCGCGGCTCGCCGCCGCGCTGGCCGGTCATCACGTCGGAGTGAGAAGGCCCGAACCCCAACAGCGAGCTTTGCTCTCGGGGCTCGGCTGGGGCTGCGCGGGACTTGATGTCCGCTATTTCACGACCTCGGCGCCAACCTTGCAAACGGCGGCGTCCTGGTCGCCGGTGCCCCCGCTGCAGCCCACCGCGCCAATGATCTTGCCGTTTTCAATCAGGGGAAATCCGCCGGGACTCGCGACCAGGCCAGGATCGAGCGTGCCGGTATAGGCGTGACCGGTCTCATAGGCGTTGTAGAACACACGGGATTCGCGGCGAAAGCGCGCCGCGGTACGAGCCTTGCCCTGCGAAATCGGCCCGGACGCGATCTGCGCGCCCTCCATCCGCGAGAAATGCACCAGTTCGCCGTTGGTGTCGACCACGGCGATGTTCATCTTCCAGTTTCGCCGCTTGGCCTCGGCTTCGGCTGCAGCCATCACCTGCTTGGCGCGCTCCAGTCCGATCGATACGCCGTAGGGAATGTCGAACGGCATCGCATCGGGGGTTCCACCGGCGGACGGCGGCGCCGGGGGTGTCGCGGGCGCAGCCGTCTGGGCATGGGCTGATGAACTCACGACGGCAATGGCGCAAGCCGCCAACGTCATTGAAACAACGCAACGCATGATATTCTCTCTCCGGTTGAAGCTTGTCGACTACTGCAAGGGCCGTCGGTCGCGGCGCATTTACATCGGCGGCGTCAGGCCATCCTTGCCGTAGGTGATGCGCGGGGTCTGCACGGTGCCGTCGGGCTGCTTTTTGGCGGCGCCGACGAAAACCTTGATCCCCGGCTTGAGATCGTCCTTGCTGCCGGCGACATAGCTCACGACCACGGTCTCAGGCGTCACCAGCAGCTTCTTCTCGCCGTCCTTGTACTTGACCGACAGGACCGGTCCGTCGGTGCCGGCGACGGTCTGCTCGACATTGGCGTTGGTCATCTTGGTGTTCGGCTTGAGGTCCCAGTCGTAGTGGCCTTCGCCGGTGCCACGCATCGATTCCGGGAAGATGTGCACCTCGATGGCCTTTTGGCTGCCATCGGGCTGCGTCACGCCGGTCGAGCCGACGAACATGCCGGGCTTGATGTCCGCCATCGATGACTTCACGATCGCGACAAACAGCGGATTGTCGGTGACCGTCAATTTCACCTCGGTGCCGTCGCGGTTCTTCACCACGTAAACCGGGCCTTCGACGCGCTCGATGGTGCCGCGGATGCGGACGGTTTCCTGTGCCGACGCTGGCAAGGCGGCGCAGATCAACGCCAGACTGGCGGCAGCAAATGTGCGCGGTATCATGCCGGACATGGTAATCCTCCCTGGGTTTCGAATTGACGGCTGGAATTCTCGTTGGTCGGGCTGCAGGCCGGTTCGCCACATGCATCCAAAGTCGGCTCCTCTGCAACCCCGGGGGCCAGCGGATATTCCTGGCAGCGCGGGCGGCATGTCGGGGGGTTGCCGCACCGCAACCGGGACCATCGCTATTCGATCCTGATCCCTGCGTCCCGGATCAGCTTGCGCCAGCGCTCTTCCTCGCCGCGCAGATATCGGTCGAGCTCTTCGGGAGGGCGCGCCACCATGACCAGGCCCTCGGTCACGCCCAACCGTTTGAAGGCCTCGGATCGAACCGCCCTGGCAGCGGATTGATTGAGGCGGTCGATGACCTCGGCCGGGGTCCTGGCCGGCGCGAACAGACCATACCAGCTCTCGGCACTGTAACCGGGAACGCCGGCTTCCGCCACGGTCGGCAGGGCCGGAAATGCCGGCGAACGTTCGGCGGAAGTGACAGCGAGCGCGCGCAATTGTCCCGCCCCGATCAGCGCGGCGGCGCTTGCAACCGTCGTAAATATCACCTGAATCTGCCCCCCGATCAGATCGGTGATGGCGGGCGCGGCGCCCTTGTAGGGCACCATGGTCAGATTGACCTTGGCCATATCCTTGAACAGCTCCCCGGCAAGATGCGCGGAGGTGCCGGTGCCGAATGTCCCATAGGACAATTTGTCGGGATCGGCATTTGCCGCCGCGATCAGATCCGCAATCGATTTGATCGGTGATGCGGGATTGACCACGACGATGTTGAAAGAGCGCGCAATCAGCGCCACCGGCGCAAAATCCCGGTGCGGATCGTAAGGCAGCCTGGCGTTGAGGCTTGGATTGACCGCATGTGAGAAGGTGCCCATCAGCAGCGTATAGCCATCCGGATCGCTGACGGCGACCGCCTGGGTTCCGATGATGGTCCCCGCCCCCGGTTTGTTCTCGATCACGACGCTGACGCCCAGATCCTTCGCCATCTCCTGGGCCAGCGTGCGCGCAATCACGTCGGTCCCGCCACCCGGCGCAAACGGGACCACGATCTTGACGTTCCGGTCCGGATAGAGCGCCCAGGCCTTGTCGTTCGCAACCGCCGACAGCAGCGCCGATGCTGCAAAGGCGAACAACGCCAGCGTCGCCTTGGCATCCGGTCGAACCGACATGCTGTGCCCGATCTCGAAGAGGAGACGCCTTCATACACCACGATGCGATTTCATGTTGCCATGCGCCGGGCGATCAACGGATATGACGCAGCGTTCGCGTTCGCCGATAGACGCCGGGACCTGCCCTGGACTAGCATTCGCGCCCAGAGCCAAGACAACACATATGCTCCCGGGGAGGAATTCATGAAGCACTGGCTGGTCGGATTACTGCTGTTGATTGGGCCATCGGCCCTGGCGCAGCAGGCGGTGCCGACCATCGCCTTCGATTCGGTGCCAAACCCGCTTCGGCTGCCGACCAACATGTATTTTGGCGAAGTATCGGGCGTCTCGGTCAATTCCAAGGGACATGTTTTCGTGCTGTCACGCGGCAACACCAGCGGCCCGGCCTACGCCGCGGCGGCGGCCCAGTTGCTGGAATTCGATGCCAAGGGCCAGTTCGTCCGTGAAATCGGCAAGAATCTCTATGCCTGGTCGTTCGCCCATACCGTCAAGATCGATCCTGCGGACAACATCTGGGTGACCGACAAGGGTTCCGACATGGTGATCAAATTCGATCCCGAGGGCCGCGTCGTCATGGTGTTCGGCCGCAAGCAGGAGGCATCCGATGAAGATACCGGCCCGCTCAAGCATCCGAAGCCGCCGCTGCCCGCCGAGGATGGCCGGTTTCGTCAGGTCACCGACGTGGCATGGGACAAGGCCGGCAACACCTTCATCAGCGATGGCTACATCAATTCGCGCGTCGCCAAGGTGGACAAGGACGGCAATTGGCTGAAGTCATGGGGCGAGCGCGGCAAGGCGCCCGGTCAGTTCAATACCCCGCACTCGATCGCGACCGACGCCAACGGCAATGTCTATGTCGCCGATCGCGGCAACCGGCGAATTCAGGTGTTCGACGGCGAGGGAAATTTCCTGCGCCAGTTCACCATCGACGTGCCGGTGCCGCCGGATGCCAAGCCGGCGATCGGCAGGATTCCCGACGAGGCGATGATATCCGGCGGCACCTTTGCGCCGGGCTCGCCCTGGGCGATCTGCATCACGCCGCCGCCCCATCAGGTGCTCTACAGTTCGGATTCCTGGCCCGGCCGGATCTACAAGCTTGGCCTGGACGGCAAGGTGCTCGGCATGCTCGGCCAATCCGGCAAACAGTTGAAGCAATTCGGCTGGATCCACGCGATGGCATGCCCGTCGGAGAACGTGATCTACACCGCCGAATTGTTGAACTGGCGGGTGCAGAAGCTGATCCTGAAACCCTGAAGGTGCGGCGACGCGGATCATGAACTCGGATCGATCAGTTCCTGCAGCTCGGCGCTGTGGCGCGCCAGAAGATCGATGAAGATGCGGACTTTCGCTGTCAGATGGTGGCGATGCGGATAAACCGCGTTCATGGCAAATTCCACCGGCCGGTAGTCGGGCAGCAGCCGCACCAGGCGACCGGTCTTGAGATCGTCGGCGACCAGAAATCCCGCGGCCAGGCAAATGCCGACGCTCTGCAACGCGGCTACCCGAAGCGCCTCGCCGCTGTTGGTGACCAGGTTGCCGGAGATCCGCACCGAGGCTGGCGCTCCCTTCCGATCGACGAAATGCCAGTCATCCTGATAGGGGTAAAGCACGTGGCGAACGCAATTATGGCTCGCCAGTTCGGACAATTGCTGCAGCGGTCCGTGCGTTTCGAGATAGTCAGGTGAACAGCACAGCACGTGCCGCCAGGTCGCAAGGCTGCGGACGATCAGGCTGGAATCGGGCGGCGGCGCGAGCCGGATCGCAAGGTCGAATCCCTCGTCGATCAGATCGATGGTTCGTTCGCCCATGGTCAGATCGACCTTGACCTCGGGATGCGCCAGCAGAAATTCCGCGACCGCCGCGGCGATGAACGGGACGATATGGGTGGCGGTGTAGACGCGTAGCGTGCCGCGCGGCGTCGATTGCAGGGCGCCGGCGACCTCGTCGGCCTGTTCGAGATCGGTAAGGATCTGCGTGCAGCGGTCGTAATAGGCCTTGCCCACTTCAGTGAGACTGACCTTCCGGGTCGTGCGATTCAGAAGCCGCGCCCCGAGCCGGTCTTCCAGTGCCTGGACGTGGTTGCTCACCATTGTCGTCGACATGTTGAGATGACGGCCGGCCGCTGAAAAGCCGCCGCTATCCACCACCTGGACGAACGCGGTCAGGCTGGTCAGACGATCCATCGACGCCTCCGATTATCCGCTCTCACGGGACAATTATTCCGCTTTTTACCGAATTATCACACGCCGCAAAACATTGCATGGAGGCGAGATATTGGAGGCACCGTCCCCGAGGGCGCCGCCCCGTTCAGGAGGATGTTGTGGTCGAACTAGCCTATGCTGCTGACTTGCTTACCAAAACCGGAATTCGTCCTTCCCGGGGGACGATCAAGCGCGCCGCCATGGCCGTGGCGCTGGCGCTCGGCGTCGCCGCGGCGGCAGACTTCGGCTACGGCTACCTCACCACCGGGCGATATCTGGAAACGACCGATGACGCCTACGTCCAGGCCGACTCCACGATCGTCTCGCCGAAGGTGTCCGGCTATATCGCGGAAGTGCTGGTTAACGACAACCAGCCGGTGAAGGCCGGACAGGTGCTGGCCCGGATCGACGAGCGCGATTTCCGCACGGCGCTGGACCAGGCCCGTGCCGATGTCACGGCGTCGGAAGCCGCGGTGCTCAATCTCGACGCCCAGATCGCCCTGCAGCATCCGGTCATGGAACAGGAATCGGCAGATATCGCCGCCGCCGAAGCCAATCTGCAGTTCGCCCAGCAGGAACAGGCCCGCTACGACGGGCTGATGAAGACCGGTTCCGGCACCCTCCAGCGCGCGCAGCAGTCTGACGCGGCGCTGCGCGAAAAGATCGCGCAGCTGCAGCACGGCAAATCCGGTCTGCTCGCGGCGCAGCGCAAGGTCGACGTTCTCACCAGCGAGCGGGCCAAGGCCGTGGCCCAACTGGATCGCGCCCGCGCCGTCGAACAACAGATGGCCCTGAACCTGTCCTACACCACCATCACCGCTCCGGTCGACGGCACCGTCGGCGCGCGTTCGCTCCGGGTCGGTCAATTCGTGCAGGCCGGCACCCAGCTGATGGCGCTGGTTCCGCTCGATGCGGTCTATGTGGTGGCGAATTTCAAGGAAACCCAGCTCACCCATGTGCGCGACGGTCAGCCGGTCGAGATCCGGATCGACACGTTTCACGCCATAAAACTCAGGGGCCATGTCGACAGCCTGTCGCCGGCAAGCGGTCTCGAATTCGCGCTGCTGCCGCCCGACAATGCGACCGGCAATTTCACCAAGATCGTGCAGCGGGTGCCGGTAAAGATCGTGCTCGACGACCACAGCCTGACCGGCCTGCTGCGGCCGGGCATGTCGGCGGAGCCGACCGTCGATACCAAGGCAACAGTGCTCGCCGAGCGCGACACCCGCAAGCGTCTGGCGTCCGAGCTCGCGCTGGCGCGGCCGAATGGCGGCTGAATCCGGAAAGCCCGCGGCATCACCAGCCATGCCGGGCCATGGCACTGCCGACTTCGCCGCTGGTCGAGATTTTCACCCAACGCGTCCCGCCTCTGAAAGCCTGAGGAGACATCCATGACGGCGCTCCGGTCCGGCATCGACGCGGTTGCCGCCGACAGCAGCGGCGACCGGCGGCAAACCGCGCCGGCATCAGGCCGCGCGGGCGCGGCGGTCTCGGCCAAAACCTGGATTGCGGTGTTCGGCGCCACGCTCGGCGCCTTCATGGCGGTGCTCAACATCCAGATCGTCAACGCGTCGCTGGCAGACATCCAGGGTGCAATCGGCGCCGGCATCGACGACGGCGGCTGGATATCGACCTCCTATCTGATCGCCGAAATCATCGTGATTCCCCTAAGCGGCTGGCTCGCGCAGGCGTTCTCGATCCGCGTCTATCTGTTGACCAACGCAACCCTGTTTCTGGCGTTTTCCGTCGCCTGCGCCTTTGCCCAGGACCTGTCACAGATGATTGTATTGCGTGCCCTGCAAGGTTTTGCCGGCGGCGTGCTGATCCCGATGGCCTTCACCCTGATCATCACGATGCTGCCGAAGGCAAAACAGCCGGTCGGGCTTGCGTTGTTTGCGCTGTCGGCCACCTTTGCGCCGGCGATCGGTCCGACCATCGGCGGCTACCTCACCGAAAACTGGGGCTGGCAAACCATCTTCTACGTCAACCTGGCGCCGGGCGCGCTGATGATCGGCATGCTGTGGTTCTCGCTGGAACGAAAGCCGATGCGGCTGGCGCTTTTGCGCGACGGTGACTGGCCGGGCGTGATCACCATGGCGGTCGGCTTGAGCGCGCTGCAGACCGTGCTCGAGGAAGGCAACAAGGACGACTGGTTAGGATCGGCTTTCATTGTGCGGTTGTCGATCATCGCATCGGTGGCGCTGGCGCTGTTCCTGTGGATCGAACTGACCGCCGCGAAGCCGCTGTTGAATCTGCGGCTGCTGGCCCGCCGCAGCTTCGGCTTCGGCGTCGTCGCCAATTTCCTGCTCGGTGTTGCCCTGTACGGTTCGGTTTTCATCCTGCCGGTCTATCTGTCGCGCATTCAGGGATACAATGCCGAGCAGATCGGCATGGTGCTGGCCTGGACCGGATTGCCGCAACTGGTCTTGATTCCGCTGGTGCCGCGGCTGATGCGGCGCTTCGATCCGCGTCTGTTGATCGGCGTCGGCTTCGCGCTGTTCGCCGCCAGCAACTTCATGAACATCACCATGACGACCGATTACGGCTCCGAGCAGTTGTTCTGGCCCAACGTCGTCCGCGCCGTCGGCCAGGCGCTGGCGTTCGCGCCGCTCTCCGCCGTCGCCACCGCCAGCATCGAGGCGGAGAATGCCGGCTCGGCCTCGGGACTGTTCAACATGATGCGGAACCTCGGCGGCGCGGTCGGCATCGCCATGCTGCAGACGTTCCTGACCAAGCGCGAGCAGTATCACTCCAATGTGCTGATGCAGTCAGTCTCGCTGTTCGGGCAGGCCACCCGCAGCCGGGTCGAACAGCTCACGCAATATTTCATCCATCATGGCGCGATTGATCCCGCCGATGCATCGCATCGCGCCATGGTTGCGATCGGCCAGATCGTGCAAAAGCAGGCTTACATCCTGGCCTTCAGCGATACGTTCTATCTGTTGGGAGCCGCGCTGATCGCCGGGCTCATGGCTGTTCTGCTCTTGCAGAAGCCCGGCCGTCTTGAAACCGGTGGCGCCCATTGAAATTCTCTAACCGGGCCGGCGGGCGTCGCAACGCGCGCCAGCAGAAGCGCCGGCATGATCAAGCCGCCGGCTGCGAATCTCACTCCGCGGTGGCGCGGGCGAAACCCACATAGATCTCGCGCAACCGGTCGGTCATCGGGCCCGGCCTGCCATTGGCGACGGTCTTGCCGTCGATGGTCACCACGGCCTGCACGAACACGGTCGCGCTGGTGATGAAGGCTTCCTTGGCCGCCAGCGCCTCCTCGACCGAAAACGGCCGCTCCTCGACCCGAAGCTGGCGCTCTTCGGCGAGCGCGACCACCGCCTTGCGGGTGCAGCCCGGCAGAATGGCGGATGAGTTCTGCCGCGTCACCAGCACATCGTCCTGGGTCAGGATGAAGGCCGACGACGAGCCGCCTTCGGTCACCATGCCGTCCTCGATCATCCAGGCTTCGCCGGCACCCACCGCCGCGGCCGCCTGCTTGGCCAGCACCTGCGCCAGCAGCGCCACGCTCTTGATGTCGCGCCGGGCCCATCGGATGTCCGGCACGGTGATCACGGCGATGCCCGACTTGGCCGACGGCGCGTTGACGATGTCCTTGACCGAGGTGAACATCACCAGCGTCGGCTTGACGTCGTTGGGGAACGCGAAGTCCCGTCCGCTGTCGGCGCCGCGCGTCACCTGCAGATACACCATGCCGTTGACGAGCTGATTGCGCGCGATCAGCTCTTTCTGGATCTCGCGTATCCGATCGGTGGTTTCCGGCAGGGCCAGCGCGATCTCGCCGACCGAGCGCTCCAGCCGGGCAAGGTGCGAGGCATTGTCGATCAGCCTGCCATCCAGAACCGCCGCGACTTCGTAGATGCCGTCGGCGAACAGGAAGCCGCGGTCGAGCACCGAGACCTTGGCCTCGCTCAGGGGCACGAACGAACCGTTGACGTAAGCGATCTGATCCAAGCGGAATCTCCTGTTGGCGCGAAGCAACTGCCTCGCACAATATGTGGGAATTGTTAAGGCTTGATCGATGAAATCAGGCCACGACAGCCGAACCGGCGGCGGTCGCTTGATGCGCCGCCGCCGGAATGCCAATGTCGCTCGAGCCAGATCTTGCCAGCCGCCCCCTCAAGGCTTTTCGGTCATGAAAAAAGCTATCCGGCTCAACGCCTTCGCCATGAACTGCGTCGCGCATCAATCGCCGGGGCTGTGGACCCATCCACGCGATCGCACCGCCGACTATAACCGGCTGCCGTACTGGACCGATCTGGCACGAACGCTGGAGCGCGGACGGTTCGACGGCCTGTTCCTGGCGGATGTGCTGGGCGTCTATGACGTGTTCGGCGGCAGTCCGGACGCGGCGTTGAGAAACGCCACCCAGACCCCGGTCAACGATCCGCTGCTGCTGATCTCGGCAATGGCCGCCGTCACCGAAAATCTTGGCTTCGGCGTCACCTGCACCTTGTCCTACGAACCGCCTTTTCCGTTCGCGCGGCGGATGTCGACGCTCGATCATCTGACCGAAGGGCGGATCGGCTGGAACGTGGTGACCGGCTATCTCGACAGCGCCGCGCGCGGCGCCGGCAAGGACAGGCAGACCGCGCATGACGACCGCTACGATGTCGCCGATGAATATATGGAGGTGGTCTACAGACTGTGGGAGGGCAGCTGGGAGGACGATGCGGTGTTGCGTGATCGCGCACGCGGCATCTTCGCCGACCCAGCGAAGGTGCATCGCGTCCACCACCAGGGAAACAATTATCGGCTCGACGCCATTCACCTGAGCGAGCCGTCGCCGCAACGCACGCCGGTGCTCTATCAGGCCGGCACCTCCCCGCGCGGACGCCAGTTCGCGGCACAACACGCCGAATGCGTCTTCATGTCGGGACCATCGGCCAAGATCATCGCGCCGCGCGTTGCCGCCATCCGCGCGCTGGCGGCGCAGATCGGCCGCAACCCCGCCGAGATCCTGATGTTCAGCATGATGACCATTATCCTCGGGCGAACCGAAGCCGAGGCCTCGGCGAAATACGCCGACTATGTCAGCCACACCAGTTCCGAGGGCGCGCTGACCCTGATGTCGGGCTGGACCGGCGTCGATTTTTCGACCTACGACCTCGACCAGGAGGTCCGCCACGTCCAGAATGACGCGGGCCGCACCGCGATGGACAACATCACCCGCGCCGATCCGGACCGGGTCTGGACCGTGCGCGAAGTCGCCCAGCATGTCGGGATCGGCGGCATCGGGCCGGTCGTGGTCGGCACCCCCGAGAAGGTCGCCGACGATATCGAGGCGTGGGTCGATCAGACCGGAGTCGATGGCTTGAACGTCGCCTTTGCGATTTCGCCGGGGGATTTCGAAGATATCACCGACATGCTGGTGCCGGAACTGGTTCGGCGCGGGCGTTACAAGGACGCCTACGCGCCGGGAACGCTGCGTGAAAAGCTGTTCGGCACCGGCCGGGCGCGGCTGGCGGCGCCGCATCCTGCCGTGCAATATCGCCCTGCCAGGGCAGCCAGGGCCGCAGAATAATCCAGGCCGGCGAAGGCATCGCAGCGTCGGTGCTCACACCGTGCCGTCGACCACCACCTCGATCAGCTTCGCGCCGGGTCGGCTGAACGCCGAGGTCAGCGTCGATTTCAAATCCCCGGGCTCGGTGATGCGTATCGCCTCGAGTCCGAACGATTTGGCCAGCCCGGTAAAATCCACTTTGGGATCGACGAAATCCATGCCGACATAATGATCGTCGCCATGAAACGCGAGCAGCCGCTGCTTGATGATGCGGTAGCCGCCATTATTGACGATCACCACCGTCAGCGGCAGCTTGTGATGCGCCGCGGTCCACAGCGCCTGGATCGAATACATCGCGCTGCCGTCGCCGGTGAAACACACCACCGGCCGGTCGGGGTTCGCCAGGCTGACGCCGACCGAGGCCGGCAATCCCCAGCCGATGCCGCCGGAGGCCAGCGCATGATAGCCATAGCGATCGCGGTGGGCGCGCAGCGCACCGATCTGCCTCGAGGATGTCAGTCCCTCATCGACCAGGATGGCGTTGCCGGGCATCGCCTCGACCACGCACAGCGCCAGCCAGTCCGGATCGATCGGCGAACGATCTCTCGCTTTCGAAATCTGCTCGACTGCGGTCGCCCGCCGCGCCGTCCAGTTGTTCGGCGCCAATGTCGCGATTCCCTGCCTGGCGCGGGCCTCGAGGGCCGCGCCGCCGGCGGCCTTGAGCGCCGGAACCAGCACAGCCAGGGTTTCCTTCACATCGGCCTTGAGCGCGATTTCGGCGCCGTAGTTCTTGGCGAGATCCCAGTCCACCAGGCCGATCTGCAGGATCGGCAGGCCTTCGGGGAGCGGCTCGACTTCGCTGTGAACCGACATCCGCAGGGGATCGGCGCCGAGCACGATCATCAGATCGTAGGGCGCCAACACTTCGCGAACCTGCTTTTGCACCCGCGACAGCGCGCCCATGAAGCAGGGGCTTTCCGACAGGAAATGCGCGCCATAGGGCGCCGATTGCTGGAACGCGGGGCAGCCGAGCGTGGTCGACAGCAATGCGGCTTCCTGCAGCGCATCGCTCTTGACGATTTCGTCGCCGGCGATGATGACGGGACGCTCCGCCTTGAGGATGCGCTGCACCAGCGCCTGCAGCGCCTCATCGGAAGGCCTTACCCGGCTATCGACCCGGGTCGAGCGGCCGAGATCGATGCCGGCTTCCGAATTCAGGATATCGCCCGGCAGCGAGATGAACACCGGTCCGGTCGGCGGCGTGGTCGCGATCTTGGCGGCGCGGCGCACGATCCGCGGCAGGTCCTCCAGCCGGGTCACCTCGACCGCCCACTTCACCAGCGGCTCGGCCATCCGCACCAGCGGCCCAAACAACAGCGGCTCCATCAGGCCGTGCCCCTGCTCCTGCTGGCCCGCGGTCAGGATCATCGGCGTGCCGGTGAATTGCGCGTTGTAGAGCGAGCCCATCGCATTGCCGAGCCCGGGCGCGACGTGGACATTGCAGGCGACGAGACGGCCCGACGCCCGGCTGAAGCCGTCGGCGATGGCGACGACCAGGCTCTCCTGCATCGCCATCACATAAGTGAGGTCGGGATGATCCTTCAGCGCATGCATGACCGGCAGTTCGGTGGTGCCGGGATTGCCGAACAGATGCGTGATGCCCTCGTCCTTGAGCAGTGCGAGGAACGCCGAGCGCCCGGTGATGCGATTCATTGAGAGGCCTCCTCCTGCCCGCGGCCGTTACCGCTGGGGCTCGCGACATATGACCGATCTCGGACACCGAGATCAATGGATGGCGATCATGGCTGCCCTGCGCGGGTTGAACCATGGTCCGGGAGGACCAATCCCCTCCACCTCGCATCACCTCTCGTGCAGCGATTCCGTGAACCGATCCTATGATCCGTCATTTGTCATTACCCGATCTGCAATTGTTGCGAGTGGTTGCTGCAAACCGAATGATCCAACTTCGGAAAACGCCGTACCAGTTCCCGGGAAACGTTGCCAGTCGATGGCGCGCAGCGCGCATCGATCAATCAAGCGGCGCGGCCAAATCAGAACATCCCGCCGCGATCGGTGTGTTTTTTGGCTTTCGAGCGCTGCCAGACCACCCCGGGAAATCCTTTCAGCGGCACCAGCGGCTCGCCGGCATAGGCCCAGTCCTGCAGTTGCTCGATGGCGACGTGATAGAGCGGTTGCCGGCCGGTACGGCCGCTGAACAGCGCGCGCGGGATGTTCACCATATGCGGCGCGCGCGCGCGTTCGTAAAACAGCGGTGTGCCGCAGCGCTTGCAGAAGCTTCGCACCGTCTTGGCGGCGGTGTCCACGAAGCGGGCAATTTCGGCGTGGCCCTTGGTAATCCGAAGCCGCTTGCGCCAGCTGCCGACATAGGTCGCGTAGGCCGCGCCGTGGGCGCGCCGGCTCTCGGCCGAATGATCGTGCCAGGCCCAGCGCGCGGGCGTATCGATCTCGAAACCAACCCGCCCGCACAGGCATTGACCGGCGGCGGCTTTGCCGGGCGCAACCGCTTTTGGCTTGGTCGTCACCGGCGTTCTCCCGGACGCAGGCCGGATCAGGCCCGCTGCATTTCGTCATGGACGGGATAATCGGTATAACCGGCCTCGCCGCCGCCATAGAAGGTCGCCCTGTTGTAGGGCGTCAGCGGAAATCCAAGCTTGAGGCGGCGCGGCAGGTCGGGATTGGAAATGAAGACGCGGCCGAACGCGATGGCGTCGGCATGGCCGGCGGCAATCGCCGCCTCCGCCGTTTCGCCGGTGAAGCCGCCGGCGGTGATCAGCACGCCGCGCCAGATCGGCCGGAACAGCAGCATCGCCGAAGGCACGTTCTGATGATTGACCTCGGCGCGGCCGGCGCCGCTCGAGCGCGGCTCGATGAAATGCAGGTAGGCCAGGCCAAGCCGATCGAGCGACTGGACGGCATAGCTGTAGAGCGGCATCGGATCGGCTTCGCCGCTGCCATTGGCCACGCCATAGGGCGACAATCGCACGCCGACACGGTCGGCTCCCCAGATATCGATAACGGCCTGGGTGACGTCGAGCAGAAAACGCGCCCGGTTTTCGATCGAACCGCCATATTGGTCGGTCCGCAGATTGGTATGCGACTGCAGGAATTGCTCGATCAGGTAGCCATTGGCGCCATGGATCTCGACGCCATCAAATCCGCAAGCCAGCGCGTTGCGCGCGGCCTGCCGAAAACCGTCGATCACAGTGGCGATTTCAGCGCTCTGGAGCGCCCGCGGCGTCTCATAGGGCGCCGGCGTCCCGTTGGCCGTCATCGTTGTCAGGCCCACAATCGGCACCGCCGAGGGGGCGACCGGCAATACCCCGCCGGGCTGGAACGAGGAATGCGAAACCCGCCCGACATGCCACAGCTGCAGAAAGATCAATCCGCCGCGAGCATGAACCGCATCGACGACATCCCGCCAGCCCTTGATTTGCGGATCCGAATAGATGCCGGGGGTGCCCGGATTGCCATGGCCCGTCGAAAGCACAGGCGAGGCCTCGGCGATGATCAGGCCTCCCGGGGTGGCGCGCTGGCGATAATATTCCGCGTTCAGCGGCTGCGGCGCCAGGCTCGATTTCTCCGCCCGCATCCGCGTCAGGGGCGCCATGACGACCCGATGATTCAGCCGGTAGGGACCGACCTGCAATGGCGAAAACAACGAGGGATAATTCATGAATGCCCCGGAAAGTGTCTGTTGATCCGGATATGTAACCGGTTCGTCTTGTTCGCAAAAGCCTTCAATGGCAAGCTGGCGTCCCGAACCGGCAGAGTGCGTTTTCCATGCAGAAATCCAGCGTCAGGATAATTCCGACCCTGAGTGTTCGTATCGACCTTGACGCCGAGGGCCGGATCGGGCCGGGCAAAATCCAGCTGCTCGAGAACATCAAGGCCTGCGGCTCGATTTCCGCCGCCGGCCGCGCGATGGACATGTCCTACAAGCGGGCGTGGGACCTGGTGGACGAGATCAACCGGATCTGCCGGCATGCCGCCGTCGAGCGGCAAACCGGCGGCAAGAACGGCGGCGGCGCCGTCCTGACGCCCTTCGGCACGTCCCTGGTCGCGCGTTACCGCAGGATCGAACGCGCCGCGGCGAGCGCGGTCCGAAAGGATCTCAGGGCATTGCGGGCCGACATCGTGCGGCCAGGGAAAAATTGACCGCCGACGATGCGGTCTTGATCCAGGCCGCCTTGATGCTGAAATATTCTTCCAGATGCTGTTTGCCTTGAGCGCCTCGAGCGCAGGCCTGCCGCTCCTGCGGCTCGACCCAATCCGCCCTGGACGCCGGGAGAAATCAGATGCCTCACGCTGCCATGTCGCGAAACAATGTTGCCGTCATCACCGGCGGCGCATCCGGAATCGGCCTTGCAGCCGCGATGCGCTTCGCTGCTCAGGGCATGAAGGTATGCATCGCGGATCTGGGTACCCACCGTCTTGCCGAGGCGCAATCGAGGTTATCGTCGCTGGCGCCGGGCGGTGCCGCCGATATCATGGCCATGGCGGTTGACGTCAGTCGCATCGAAGAGGTGTCGGGACTGCAAAGCGCCGTGCGGGAGCGCTTCGGCGGCACCGACATTCTGATGAACAACGCCGGCATCCAGCCGGGCAGCGAGGTGTTCGGGCCCGAGGAAAACTGGCAGCGCATTCTCGGCGTCAATCTCTGGGGCGTGATTCATGGCTCGCAGGTCTTTGCACCGGGCATGGTCGAGCGTGGACGTCCGGGTCTCATCATCAATACCGGCTCCAAGCAGGGCATCACGACACCGCCCGGCGATCCCGCCTACAATGTCTCGAAGGCCGGCGTCAAGGCCTTCACCGAAGCCCTGCAGCACGAGCTGCGCAACGCGGCGCATGGCAACATCAGGGCCCATCTTCTGATTCCGGGTTTTGTCTTTACAGGCCTTACCGCCAAGGGCCGAACCGCGAAGCCGGCCGCCGCCTGGACCGCCGAGCAAACCGTCGACTTCATGATCGAACGCCTGGATGCCGGAGATTTCTATATCCTGTGTCCGGACAATGATGTGCCGCGGCGCCTCGACGAGCGGCGCATCCTCTGGGCTGCGGGGGATGTCGTCGAGAACCGCCCGGCGCTGTCGCGCTGGCATCCGGATTACGCCGAGGCTTTCGCGGCGTTCGTGAAGGATTGAAGAAGCAGATGCCCCGGCTTTCGGCTGCACCGTCGATTCACGGATCCGCTGCAGATGCCCGGCGTCGCCGCGGCTCCAGAAACGGCCGCACGGAATGTGATGACGCTCCTGGAGCCGGGCAGGTCGCAGCGAGGCTGCTTACTTGCGCGCTGCGCAGGCGTACATGTTGATTTCCATGCCAACCGGCACTTCGACGATCTTCGGTGTCTTCCAGGCCATTTGATATCTCCAGGTTTACGGCGCGAGCGCCGGGGACAAGCTACGACCGGCGCTCGCGTCGCGCAAGCGCACGTTGCGGCATCGCTCGTTCACCCCTGGCGTCCGCCGCAACCCCGGCTGCCGCTATTCTCCCAATTTCAAAACGTGGGAAAAATGTGGGCAGCGTTCCACAAGTGCGGCGCGCAAGCGCGACCGCGACCGTTGTCACTTCGCCGATACAACGACGGCATTTGACAATCCTCCGAACCTTCGCATTGATAGTGGCATCCCCCGACAGCGGTAGTCAGCCGTTAGAATTGGGGACATCCCAGGGAGGCATTGATGAAACTTCATTTCAAAGCGACTGTGGCCATCTTGACGCTGGCGGCCTGGCCGGCAGTTGCGCAGCCGGCACCGCCGGCGCCAGCGGCGAGCGCGCTCGAGACGTTGGGCGCCATGCATCAGACCGGCAGTACGGCCGACTGGCCCGAAGTCCCGCAGACCGGCGCGAAGGCCGATCAGGTCAAGCAGAACCTCACCAAGATCAAGCTGCCGGCAGGCTTCCACATCTCGCTCTACGCGCTGGTGCCGGATGCCCGCCATATCGCCGTGGGCCCGCAGGGCGTTGCGACCTTTGTCGGCACCCGCAAGTCGAAAATCTGGGTCGTGACCGACCGCTCCCGCGGCGGCATCGGCGACGAGGTCAAGGAGTTTGCGCCTACTTTGCCAAAGAAGATCCCCAACGGGGTATGCTTTTCGAAGGACGGTTTCCTGTACAGCGTCGAACAAAATCGGGTGCTGGAATACGCCGCGGCCGAGTTCTTCTACGAAAGTCCCGACGTCGTCCCCGGTGTCGTGGTCGCGGAAGGCGATCTGATCCCGAAATCGGAGGAGAGCTACAACCATACTGCGCGGGTCTGCCGGATCGGTCCCGACAACAAGCTCTATATTCAGCTCGGCCAGCCCTACAACGTGCCGGCCAAGGAGAAGTTCGACCTCTATCGCAAGGTCGGCATGGGCGGCATCATCCGCATGGATCGTGACGGCAAGAACCGGGAAGTCTACGCCGTGGGACTCCGCAATCCCGTCGGCATGGACTTCAATCCGAAGGACAAGACGCTTTGGACCAACGACAATCAGGTTGACGGCATGGGCGACGAAATCCCGCCGGGCGAGATGGACCGCATCACCGGCCCGGGGCAGGATTTTGGCTTCCCGTGGTACGGCGGCGGCCACACCCGGACCGTTGAATACAAGAACGATACCCCGCCCGCCAACGTGGTATTCCCGGAAGTCGAGCAGGCCGCTCACGCGGCCGACCTCGGCCTGATATTCTACACCGGCTCGATGTTTCCAAAGAAATACCAGGGCGCCATCTTCTCGACGCAGCACGGCTCCTGGAATCGGACCGTGCCGGTCGGTGCCCGGCTGCTGGTGACCTACCTCAAGGAGGATGGCCACTCCTCAGGAAAATCCGAGCCGTTTGCCGAAGGCTGGAACGACAACGGCTATTATCTGGGTCGTCCGGTCGATGTCGCGCAGCTGGCAGATGGTTCGCTGCTGGTCTCGGATGATCTCGTCGGCGCGCTCTACCGCATTTGGTACGACGGCAAGTAACGCCTTGATCTGATTGATGGCCCCCTGACGCGGGGGCCATCATTTTTTCCCTAATGCCAAGCTCCGTGAGGACCCAAAGTGAGTGTTGCGCATCCCAGGACAGCACGTCTGGTGGTCTGCCTCTCCGCACCGGTTTTTCTTGTCGTGGCCGCTGGCGTCTGCCATGCCGGCGACTTGAAGGCCGGCCGCGCCAAGGCGCTGATGTGCCAGGCGTGTCATGGTCTCGACGGACTTTCAAAAGTGCCGGATGCGCCCAACATCGCCGGTCAAACCGAACCCTACCTCGTCGCACAGCTGCAGGCCTTCAAAACCGGCGTGCGGAAGAACGATGCGATGTCGGTGGTCGCGCCATCGCTGTCAGACCAGGACATCGAAAACCTAGCGGCCTATTATTCGGCAATCGAGATCAACATCGGCAAACTCCCGGGGCAATAGCCCATCCAGGTGACGCCATGAAGATCGGCCGCGCCGTCGACGCTCACGGCGCGGCCGGAACGGCGACCGGTATGAAGCCAAAAGCCTGCAGGCTGCCTTGGCCCTGCGGCGACAGCAGAAACATCGCGAAATTGGCAACCTCAGGCGAGGCCTTGCGCGAAACCGTCAATCCGTATTCGGGGCCGACCGAGAGCTCCGGCGGCAATTCGATCGATTTGTATCTCGACGAGGCTTTGACGATTTCGCGCGCGCCCGAGCAATATGTGACGAATAAATCGATCTGGTGGTCGTCGAGCGCGACCAGCGGGCGAGGATGGCCGGTGACGGGCGTCGTGGGCACCGCACCGCCGAACAGTTGCTGGGCCTTTTCGGACAGCATCTTGAAGGCGCCGGGGCGTCGGGCGTCGATCCGGTGAAACATCTCCCAGGTGTAGTCGCCGGCCGGATCGGAAACCGGCGTCGAGGTTCCGATACGGATGTCCGGCCTGAGCAAGGTCTCGATCAGGCTGCCGCTGTCGAGCGCGCCTGCCGCCTCGGTGACAATGCACAGGGCGTTGCGCGCAAACAGCACGCTGGGGCCGGAAACCCCGGCCTCGGTCAAGGCCTGCGCATGGGGCAACGCGGCTGAGGCGAAGATATCGAAGGCCTCGCCGGCTTGCAGGCGCTCGCGCAGCACGCCGGACGGCCCCCACACCGGCGTGAAGCTGTCGCCATATTGTCTGGTGTAGTCGGCAAAGATCGCGGTGAACGCGTCTTTCAGGCTTCCGGCCGCCATCACCCGGATTTCAGTTGCGGACGCCGAACACGTACCCGACGCAATCATCAATGCCAGCAGCCATGCGCGCATCGGGTTGTTCCACGTGCTTGTCGGGCTAGCCAGAGCGGACTCGTGGCTCACGCCCCGCAATGGCGAGGTATCATACCCGGATACTTGGCTCCGCGTCACCTCGAACCGCAAGCCGGTTCAGTGCCGCCGCAGCGTCAAGTTCGACACCGGCTGGGATACCAGCGCCTCGCCGAGTTCGCTCTGCTGCGCCCGCGGAATCGAGAAGCAGACGCTGAAGCCGTCGACGGTCCGCAGCGTGACCATGGAATGGGTAGGGTCGGAGGATTGCTCGAGCCTCCATGACGCCAGCGGGTAGGCGTAGCGCAGGCTGCGGTCGCCAAAGCGCGCCTGCAGGGCCTTGTCGATCAGTCCCGGCAGCGTCATGGCCAGCGCGCCGACCTGGTTCAGCGACAGCCGGATCGTCGCCGGCTTGCCGCTGGAATCGACGAAACCAAGCGAAACCGCGCCGCCATCCGCGGTGACCTCGCATGTGGTGAGGGCCTGGGTGTCGATTTCCATGACGGGGCTCCGGCGGCGCTTTCGTTATATTTAAGAGGATATATCGCCGTTCCCGACGGCGTCCAGCCCGATTTTCGGCCGCAAGATCCGCGGGCGGTGGTAGTCGGCCGGCCAAATCCGTGATATACAGACTAATATAACGAGACCTGCAAAAGCGGTCCGTTTGCAAGGGAGAGCAAAACCAATGAGCGATTTCAATCTTCTCATCGACGGGAAAATGGTGCCCGGCGACCTCACAATGCCCGTCCTCAATCCCGCGACCGAGGAAGTGCTGGCGCAGTGCCCGCGCGCTTCGACGGCGCAGCTCGACGCCGCGGTCGCCGCCGCCAAGGCGGCTTTTCCGGGCTGGGCCGCGACCCCGATCGAGGAGCGCCGCAGGCTGGTCACCAGGATGGCCGAGGCGATCGAAGCCAATACCGACGTGCTGGCGCGGCTGCTCACCAGCGAACAGGGCAAGCCGCTCGCCGACGCCACCGGCGAAGTGATGGGCATGGCCGGCTTCTTCCGCTATCTGAGCTCGCTCGACCTGCCGATGCGGGTGATCGAGGACAGCGGCGACCGCCGCGTCGAGGCGCATCGCCGCCCGCTCGGCGTGGTCGGCGCCATCATCCCGTGGAACTATCCGCTGCTGATCCTGAGCTTCAAATTGCCGTCGGCGTTGCTGGCCGGCAACACGCTGGTGGTCAAGCCGGCGCCGACCACGCCGCTGTCGACGCTGAAATTCGCCGAACTGGTCCGGGACATCCTGCCCAAGGGCGTGCTCAACGTCATTGCCGACGCCAACGATCTCGGCGACGCCATGACCAAGCATCCGGACATCCGCAAGATATCGTTCACCGGCTCGACCGCGACCGGGCAGAAGGTGATGGCCAGCGCGGCCCAGACCCTGAAGCGAATCACGCTGGAGCTCGGCGGCAACGACGCCGGCATCGTGCTCGACGACGTCGATCCGAAGAAGGTCGCGCCCGGCATTTTCGAGGGCGCGTTCCAGAACTCGGGCCAGGTCTGTCTCGCCATCAAGCGGCTCTACGTGCACGAGTCGGTCTATGACGAGATCTGCGACGAACTGGTGGCGATCGCCAAGAGCACGGTGGTGGACGACGGATCCAAGCAAGGCACCAAGCTCGGGCCGCTGCAGAACAGGATGCAGTACGAGAAGGTCAAGGCCTTCCTGGAAGACGCCCGCAAGCACGGCAACATCGTCGCCGGCGGCGCGGCGATGGATCGCCCGGGCTATTTCATCGAGCCGACCATCGTCCGGGACATCAAGGAAGGCTCCCGGCTGGTCGACGAGGAACAGTTCGGCCCGGTATTGCCGGTGATCAAATATTCCGACAATGACGACGTGATCCGCCGCGCCAATGCCACCAATTACGGGCTCGGCGCCTCGGTGTGGTCGTCGGATACGGCGCGGGCCCACAAGATGGCCAGCCGCATCGAGGCCGGAACGGTCTGGATCAACAAGCATCTCGACATGGCGCCGCATATCCCGTTCGGCGGCGCCAAGCAGTCCGGCATCGGCACCGAATTCGCCGAGGAGGGTCTCGCCGAATTCACCCAGCTGCAGATCATCAACGAAGCCCGCTGACCGGGCGATGCAAAGGGTCGCGGCGGCGCCTTCGCCGCGATCACGCCTGCTGACGGAAGCCAAGCCTGCCGTGCAACGCTTCACTTCCGGCTTCGGAATCCAGGAGATTGCGCTGCGCGCGGAACGCCGAACCCGCGTGAAGCGGCATTCCAAGAGATTCGGCGTCGTCATCCGGCCCACGCCGGAACATTCCGGGAGATCGTCCATGTATCATGAAGCGATTGAGAAAGTTTCCAAGCAGGTTCTGATCCGAGAGCGGTACGACAATTTCATCGGCGGCAAATGGGTGGCGCCTGTCGAGGGACGCTATTTCGACAATCCCAGTCCGGTCACCGGCAAGCGGCTCTGCTCGGTTCCACGTTCCTCCGCAGCCGACATCGAACTGGCGCTCGACGCCGCCCACAAGGCCAGGGAGGCCTGGGGCAAGACGTCGGTCGCCGAGCGCTCGGCCATCCTGAACCGAATCGCGGACAAACTGCAGGCCAATCTCGATTTGCTGGCGCTGGTCGAGACGCTCGACAATGGCAAGCCGATCCGCGAGACCACCTATGCCGACATGCCGCTGGTGGTCGATCACTGGCGCTATTTCGCCAGCGTGGTGCGGGCCCAGGAGGGCGGCATTTCGGAGATCGATCAGGACACCGTGGCCTACCACTATCACGAGCCGCTCGGCGTGGTCGGCCAGATCATTCCCTGGAATTTCCCGATCCTGATGGCGACCTGGAAGCTGGCGCCGGCGCTCGCCGCCGGCAATTGCGTCGTGCTCAAGCCCGCCGAGCAGACCCCGCTCGGCATCCTCGTGGTGATGGAACTGATCGCCGACATCCTGCCGCCAGGAGTCATCAACGTCGTCAACGGCTTTGGGGTCGAGGCCGGCAAGCCGCTGGCGCAGAACAAGCGGATCGCGAAAATCGCCTTCACCGGCGAGACCACGACGGGGCGGCTGATCATGCAATATGCCTCCGACAATATCATCCCGGTCACGCTCGAACTCGGCGGCAAGTCGCCGAACATCTTCTTTGCCGATGTCGCCGACGCGGACGATGAGTTCTTCGACAAGGCGCTCGAGGGCTTTGCCATGTTCGCGCTCAATCAGGGCGAGGTCTGCACCTGTCCCAGCCGCGCGCTGGTCCAGGAGAAGATCTACGACAGGTTCATGGAACGCGCCGTGGCCCGCACCAAGAAGATCAAGCAGGGGCACCCGCTCGATGCCTCAACCATGATCGGGGCCCAGGCCTCCAACGACCAGTTGGAGAAGATCCTGTCCTATTTCGACATCGGCAAGCAGGAAGGCGCCAAAATCCTGACCGGCGGAAAACGGGCCCAGCTCGGCGGCGAGATCGCCGAGGGCTATTACGTCGAGCCGACGATCTTCGAAGGCAACAACAAGATGCGGGTGTTCCAGGAAGAGATCTTCGGCCCGGTGGTATCGGTGACCAAGTTCAAGGACGACGACGAGGCCCTGGCGATCGCCAACGACACGCTCTACGGACTGGGCGCCGGCATCTGGACCCGCAATGGCAACCGCGCCTACCGGTTCGGACGCGCCATCCAGGCCGGACGGGTCTGGACCAACTGCTATCACGCCTATCCGGCCCATGCCGCTTTCGGCGGTTACAAGGCCTCCGGGATCGGACGTGAGACGCACAAGATGATGCTGGACCATTACCAGAACACCAAGAACGTGCTGGTCAGCTACAGCACCAAGGCGCTGGGCTTCTTCTGAAGACCAGGCAGAATAGAGATCGTCATTGCGAGCGAAGCGAAGCAATCCATCTTGCCACAAAAAGGAAGAATGGATTGTTTCGTCGCTTCGCTCCTCGCAATGACGAGGAGGATTGAACGATGGTCAATCGGGTTGAAATCACCGACAAGGCGGCTGATGTGGTGGCGCGGCTGAGGGATCAGCACGGCGCCTTGATGTTTCACCAATCCGGCGGCTGCTGCGACGGGTCATCGCCGATGTGCTATCCACGCGGCGATTTCCGGGTCGGACCGCAGGACGTGCTATTGGGTGAGATTGCCGGCTGCCAGTTTTATATCGGCGCCGCGCAATTCGAGTATTGGCGGCACACCCAGCTCATCATAGACGTGGTCCCGGGGCGCGGCTCGGGGTTTTCCGTGGAAGCGCCGGAAGGCGTCAGGTTCCTGACCCGCAGCCGCGTCTTCACCGACGAGGAGGCAACGAGCCTCGAAGCCGCCGGACCGCCGTCGCGCGCGGCCTGATCGATGTGCTACCGTGAGAACAGAACATGGGCGGGTGGGTGATGTTTGACTCCCAATGCGACCTCGCAGCGCTGGTCTACGAGCCGGGCCAGGATCCGGATGCCATCCTGCGCGACTTTGCCGCCGAGCTGAAGGCCGGCGGCTATCGCGCGGTCGGGCTGGTGCAGCTCGGCCACCACTGCGTCGATGCGCCGAGATTGTCCGCCGTGCTGGTGCACAGCGGCGAAGAGCTACAGCTGTTCCAGGATCTCGGCGCCTGCGCCACCGGCTGCCGGCTGGATGTCGGTCAACTGCTCGACGCCGGCGGCCGGGTGGCCGGCGCCATCGACGAGGGCGCCGACCTCGTGATCGTCAACCGTTTCGGACGGCAGGAGCGTGACGGCAAGGGACTCTCCTACCTGGTCGAGCGCGCCTTGAGCGCCGACATCCCCGTGGTGATCGCGGTGCCGAGCCACCGCTTTGCCGACTGGATCAAGTTCGCCGACGGCATGAGCGTCAGACTGCGCTGCGACCGCGCCTCGCTGAGCGCCTGGTGGGATGCGGTTTCCGCCCGCGGCGCCGGCCGCATCGCGCACGTTCAGCACAGCGTCTGCGAAGTTCTCAAATAGCCGGCGCGCCGTTCACCGCTCAGAGCGTCTCTTGCTGGTGCCCGCATTCCTTGCAGGCGAATTTGACGCGGGTCGCGCCCTTGGCCGCCGAGACGCGGTTCGGCGCGCCGCATTTGCCGCACTTGGTCTCGATCCTGGTATTGCCCTGCTTGACCACGATGGTCTTGCGCTCCATGGTTTCACGGATCAGCCGCTCGGCCTCTTCACGCATCGACTGCTTCGACATCCGCTCTCACCTGCTGTGAACCACACCGCCGGGCAGCCTTATAGCACGCGTATTGCCTTTTTGAGACCGGACGCGAAAAATCGTCCCTGCCGCCGCTGACGGCTGCCAGAGCGGTTTTCCGCGGCCCGTTCCAGGCTGCCCTCCACAAAGACCGTCATACCCCGCCAGAGGGTCTCGCTTTGGGCAAGCCCGATGAGACGGGGTATCCATAAGCCGGGAGCTTTCGATTGAACCACGAACGCGTCGGAGTACCGGATCCCCGGCCGAGCCGGCCGGGGATGACGGCGGAAAGTGTGGCGCGTCTTCACAAGATTCACTTGTCAAACAGCCCACGGCCGTCGCAACGACGGCCAGAAACCCCATGCAAAGTAACCTGGCGTCGCTGCCCGGCTGCAACCTTGTCGTCCAACGAGCGTGGCCGCCATGCGGAGGATCAATGCCGGGCGTGATGGAAGCTGGATATAGTCGGTTAGCAGGTGAGGCGCCGCCCCGTCAGGAGGCGCAATTCGAAGGACGCTCGATTGGCTGGTACGGTGACGCAGGATCAAGTGGACGGACTTGCGGGCGTAAAGACGCTGCCCCAGCTGTTGCGCTGGCGTGTCGGGCTGACGCCCGGGCTGCCCGCCTATCGCCATTTCGATGCGGAACCGGCGCGCTGGGTCGATTATTCCTGGCAACAGATCGATGCCGAATTCGAGCGGTGGCGCCGTGCGCTGGCCGCGGAGGGATTTACCCCGGGCGAACGCGTCGCCATCCTGATGCCGAACGGAATCGCGCACATCGCGATGGACCAGGCGGCGTTGTCGCGCGGCCTGGTCCCGGTGCCGATGCACGCCGTCGATAATCCCGACAGCATCGGCTACATCCTGCAGGATTCGGAGGCATCGCTGCTGCTGGTGGATTCCGCGGAGCGCTGGCAGGCGATTGCGGCCACGGGCCAGCCCCTCGAAAATCTCAAGCGCGTGGTCTGTGCAAGCCTGCCCGGGACTGGCGGCCTCGCCGCAGCCGACGGCCGCATCATAGCGCTCGATCGCTGGCTGGAAACAGGCGCCGCCGCCGCAACGGCGATGCATGACGTGGCAGTGCAGCCGGACGATCTTGCCGCCATCGTCTACACCTCCGGCACCACCGGGCGGCCCAAGGGCGTGATGCTTTCGCACGGGAATATCGTGGCGAACGTCAAGGCGATCCACCGGCGCATTGCCGCAAGCCAGGACGACCTGTTCCTGTCGTTCCTGCCGCTTTCGCATACTTTCGAGCGCACCGGAGGATACTATTATCCGATCGCTGCCGGCGCCTGCGTGGCCTATGCGCGATCGGTGCAACTACTCGCCGACGATCTGAAGCAGGTGCAGCCGACGGTGCTGATCTCGGTGCCGCGGATCTATGAGCGCATCTACGCCCTGATCATGCAGCGCCGCGCGGCAGCCGGTCACCTCCAGCGCGCGCTGTTTGACCTCACCCTTGCGGTCGGCGGGCGCCGCTTTGACGCCGGGCGTGCCGCGAGCGGCAAGATGTCGATGCTCGACCGGCTGGCCTGGCCGGTCCTGAAGCGACTGGTGGCCGACCGGGTGCGGGCCGAATTCGGCGGTCGGCTGCGCGTGGCGGTCAGCGGCGGCGCGCCGATCGCCGAGCCTGTCATTCGGATGTTTCTCTCGTTCGGTCTCGAGGTGCTGCAGGGCTACGGGATGACCGAAACCTCGCCCGTGGTCGCGGTCAACACCGTGGAGGACAATGATCCGCGTTCGGTCGGCCGGCCGCTGGACCAGGTCGAGGTCAGGATCGGCAGCGATCAGGAACTATTGGTCAGGGGCCCGAGCGTGATGCTGGGCTATTGGCACAGGCCGGAGGAGACCCGCCGCGTCAAGGATGCCGATGGCTGGCTGCACACCGGCGACCAGGCGCGCATCGAGGATGGCCGCATCACCATTACCGGCCGCATCAAGGACATTCTGGTGACCTCCACCGGCGAGAAGGTCTCCCCGGTCGATCTGGAGACCGCAATCCTCGCCGATCCGCTGTTCGAGCAGGCCATGGTGGTCGGCGAGCGGCGTCCGTTTCTGGCAGCGCTGGTGGTGCTCAACCCGAAAACCTGGGCGCAGCAGCAGCGCAAGCTGGCCGCGGGCGGAGAGAAGGGATCGCAGGCGGAAGCAGGTGTTCTGCTCCGGCGGATCGCCGAGGCCGTGAAAGCCTATCCGGCCTATGCGACGCCGCGGGCGGTGTGGTGGAGCCTGGAGCCCTGGACCATTGCCGCCGGTCTGCTGACGCCGACGTTGAAGAACAAGCGTCCCGCGCTGGAGCATCGTTTTGCCGCCGAAATCGAGCAGATCTATGCGCACCGGCCGCCGCCCGGCGCGCGCTCGGCGGTCCCCCCGGCCGCGAGCGGGACACCGCCCGGGCAGGTCGGCGGAAGGCCCGGATGACGACATCGAACTGCAATGGCTTGCGGGATAGCCCCGCGCAGCCGGTTTCAAACCTGGAGAGCTGAAGCATGGCCCAGACCAGCCTGGCCGAGCGCCTCGGATATGGCGCCGATGACCGGCTGCTGATCGTCAACTGCGACGACCTCGGCTCCAGCCACGGCGCCAACGCCGCCATTCACCGCGCCCTCGTCTACGGCGCGATCTCCACCAGCGCGAGCCTGATGGTGCCCTGCCCGTGGGCCCGCGAAGCGGCCTGTCTCTTGAAGCCATTCCCGATCGGCGTGCACCTCACGCTGACCAGCGAGTACGCAGGGTATCGCTGGCGCGGCCTGACAGAGGGCGCGTCACTGCACGACAGCGAGGGATTCCTGTGGCCGACCAACCCCGCCGCGCTTGCGCAGCTGCGCGCCGCCGATGCCCATGCCGAATGCCACGCCCAGATCGCAACCGCGCTGGCGTGGGGAATCGACGTGACCCATCTCGATACCCACATGAACGTTTTGCAGGACCGCAGCGATCTCTTTGATATCTACCTCGATCTGGCGGCGGAGTTCCGCCTGCCGGTGCGGATGTTGTCGCCGGAGCACACCGACCGGCAGGGCTTCGACGCCCGTGCGCGGGCGCGGGCGAAAGGCATCATCTGCAACGATCACATGATCGACCAATGGCCGAAATTCACCCGCGATATGCTCGCCCAGGAAATCCCCGGATTGCCGCCCGGCGTGACCGCGACCTACGCCCATCCCGTCGAGGAAGGCACGGAACTGCGCGCCTATGACCGGCATTCCGCCGACCTGCGCGCCGATGACGCCGAATGCCTGATGGACACCGGCGTCGCGACCCTTCTCGAGCGGCACAACGTCACGCGCATCAGCTTCCGCGAGCTTCGCGAGCTGCAGCGCGCGAGCTGACCGGCCGACGGCTTCGCACTGACCGCGTCCCTTCTGCGGCGAGCGTCCAGCGCTCCCGAAGCTCCGTGCGATTGAAACAGACCCTTCGTGGCAGCAGTGGCGGATGACGCGCTTTCCGTTTTCAATGCCGGGACCTGGCGGCCTTCTGTCGGGCCGACTCTTGCGTGGCGTATCTTCTGCAGTGGTCGAGATAAGCGACCTCGTGGCTTCCGATCAGCGAAACCACGCTCGACCAGAGCCAGGACGGTGCATCGAGCGACTTCGAGCGATGCCGATCGAGCTCATGGGACCAGCGCTTGCGCGTGGCCTCGTCCATCTGACGGGCATGCGCCTTGCCGACGACGCCGGCGAGAAAGCTCGCCGCCTTCATCGCGTCCGGAACGGTCAACCGCTCGATCTCGACTTTGAGATCCTGCGGCAGCAACTCGCGAATGAACACGGAATATTGGTCAAGTTTGCCGGCCATCATCCTTTTGCCGAGATGTGGCGACAGATGCATCGCGCCTTCGACGACGCGCTCTGCCTGATCTTTCGGCATTTTCTGTCTGGGGTAACGTGGCGCGGCGGCCTCGACCGCTTCCTTGACGTCCATCAGCGCCATGTCACGCTTCTTGCCGGATCCGATCGTGAGCAGAACGGCGAAACGCAGCAGCCCGAGCGAACTGCACCCCTTCATCCAGTAGGCCGCATCGGTGACCTCGACCGGTGCATCGTCGTCACGCGATTTCAATGAGGTCGCGAGATGACGCAAGCCAGGCGTCTGAAACAGTCTGGCGATGGCGGCCCTTTCCGACCGGGAAAGCGCCCAGAATTTCGTGCCCAGCGGGATTGTGGGCTTCCGGTTCTCAAGGCGCTCTTCGGCAAGATGCTTCCACGAACGCGCCACCGACTTGCGCATCACGAGCTGGACCGATTTGGGGGCATCGTCGATGGCATCGGCATCCTGACGCAAGGCGGCGCGATATCCATCGATGACCTGTTCCAGGATATGAGCCGTCGTCACGCCCGGCAGGTCGGAACCTCGCGATGCCGTCGCCAGCGACAACGCCAGACGAATGATGTCGTGCGCCGGATTCCCGATCACGGTCTGATCAAGATCTCGAATCTGGATCGCGATGCGACCGTCCAGCGCCGCCACCGGCCCGAGATTGCCCGCATGGCAATCCCCGCAAATCCAGATCGGCGGCCCTTCCGGCAGCGTTCCGCGCTTCTGCTGTTCGAGCCATTCGTAGAATTTGACGGTGCTGCCGCGCACATAAGCGTGAGCCGAGCTGGCCATCTTGAGCGTCTGTCGAAGGCGTAAAACCGATACGCGGTCGGCGGGACGGACGGATTTCCCCGAGGACATTCGATGCGACTACCTTCCAGGTTGAACCAATGCCGGACTTCTGAAGGTCGGGTTCAGCGCCGCGTTAATAGGCATCGGGTAATATTGTTCCCGGCAGGGAACCCGATTCTCGAGCGCCGACCCACGGCTCGTTGCCCAGCCGCGCCGACAAGCCCTCAGGATGGATCGCAGGCCCCGGGTCGAATGGAACGTTTGGCGCGCGACGCTGTTGGCTCGTCGCAGCATTTCGCTGTCGGGACAGCAAAATGCTTTTTTACCCCTGGTATCCGGCGATGATGCTGGCCGTTGAAGCCCACAACGTGATCGATCTTCGTCTGCGGAAAATTGCGACCGGCGGCGTCGACGCCATGACCGAGACCCGGCTGATGGTCAGCGAGAAGGTCGATGCCGCGTTCGAAGCCACGACAATGCTGATGCGCGGCGCGGGCTCGGCTGATATCATCAAGCTTTATCGAGGGCACGTGGCGGCCAATGTGCAGCGTCTGGTGCCGCGCATTTCCTAGCGTTATGGGTCGCCTACCCGCCAGCCGCAATCTTGGATTGGATGCCCACGGACCGCGCCGCGATGGTGCGGCAAACCGGGTGAGGGATGCAGCCCGCGGCATTCACGGTGGCGCCGCCCAGGCTCGCTACGCCCGTGACATCGGCGAGGGAAGCCGTCGCTGGATTGACCTGCACGATAAACAGCGCGGCCGACTGGAACGCGAGATTGCCCGCTATCGTCATCGACGACCCCGGCGTGCCATTGCCGGGCGCGAAGATGCCGGCCGGCAGGATGGTGGCATTGCCGACCGTTCCGGTGCCGGTCAGGGTGGCGGCAGCATCGACCGTGGTCAGGCTCGATGCAGCGATCGAGCCGGTCACGTCGAGCGTGCCCACGGCCAATGTTGTCGCGCCGGTATAGGTATTGTTGGCCGACAAGATGAGCGTGCCGGAGCCGAGCTTGGTCAGCGCGCCCGCGCCGGATATCACCCCGCCCATCGTGATGGTGCCGGCCGCCGTGTCGATGGTCGGGTCCGCTCCACCGAGGGAAAACGGATTGGTCAATGTCAGCCCATTGGCCAGGAAGGCCAGCGTGGTACCGTCGCCCAGGCTCACACTGCCGGTGCCGAAGGCTGAACTGCTGCCGACCGCGACCGTGCCGCCGGTGACGTCGGTATTGCCGGAAAAAGTGTTCGCCCCCGAAAGCGTCAGCGTTCCCGGACCGGATTTATCGAGCCCGCCCGACCCTGCCAGAACGCCCGCGACGTTGCCGGCAGAGATATCGAATGCGGCGGCGACGATCGTGGCGTTGGAAGCCAGCGTGCCGCCGGACATGTTGTAATTCGACGACAGCGTGAGCGTACCGTTCTGGACGATGCCGCCGCTCTGCGTCAGCGAGGCCTGCTGGACGCCGGTGGTGCCGCCGAAATCGAGCGCGCCGGCGGCTATCGTCGTCGTGCCAGTGCTCGCGCCAAGCGTGCCCACTCCGGAAATGATGAGGGTGCCGCCGGAGATCGTGGTCCCGCCGCTATAGCTGTTGGGGCCGGCAAAGATCTGGGTACCCCCGGTGACGGCAATGCTCCCGGAGCCCCCTCCGAACTCGTTCAGCCCACCGTCTCCGATCGTTCCGTAAAAGGTCGAACTGCCCTGGGTGATCGTCAAGGTGTTGCCGCCAAGCGTGACCACGCCGGTACTGTCGCCGGCGAGACTCTTGATCGACGCGGCTGACGAAGCATACGAGATATCGAATTGCCCGTAATTATCGATTGTCAGAAGGCTCGAATTGGCGATCGAGCCGGAATCTTTCAGCGCAAGCGCGCTGAAATTGATGGTGGTCGCGCCGGTATAGCTGTTGGTGCCCGAGAGATACAACGTGCCACCCGACACCGTGAGGCCGCCACCGGAGCCGCCGCCGATGCCTCCGTCGGCGATCGTTCCGCTGAAAGTGCCGCTGTTGGCACTGCCGGCATTTGTTATCGTCAGGGTCTGACCGCCGAGGCTCACCGTTGCCGCGCCCGCTCCATCGTCGGCCAGCGAACCGATCGACGCTCCGGACGTGGTCTGGGAGATATCGAACACCCCGGTGCCGCCGAGCACGACACTGCTCGACGCGCCCACACTGCCCGATCCCGACAGCGCCAGCGTTCCGCTGGAAATGCTGCTGGTCGTGAACGAGTTGCTTCCGGACAAGGTCAGCGTGCCGGCGCCGGCCTGGCTCAGGGTCCCGCCGGTCATGTTTTTGGATATGGTGATGAAAACACCGCTGGCGGCGTTGTTGGTCAAGCCGCCGGCGTTGCAGAAAGAAACCGGCGCCCCGCTCACGCTATAGCTCTGCGCGACATTGGAGAACGTCCAGGAATCCGGCACAATCGGGTTTTCGACCACGACAGAACTAGTCCCCACCTGGTCAAATTCCGCCGACCAACCGCAGGCTACAGGCGCAGTGTGGGTGATGCGCCAGTTCGTGCCGACATCGTAGATCTGGTTCCCACCCCAATAGCTCACCTCGGAGGCCAGTGCGACGGACGGAAGCAACGCCGCCCAGGTCAAAGCCGCCGCGGCCGGCAGAACCCTTCGGCACGGCAAGCCGACCCCAGCATCAAAGCGAGAAAAAATCATGCAACGTCCATCCGACACACCCGATCAACCGCGCTCCCGCCGCCGGAGCGCGGTCGACCGTAGGCTCGGCCGATCCGCTCCTTCAATTCCGATGAGGTCTGTGTCCGACGAATGGACTCTGCGTGCCACGCGCCTGACCCGCCGTGCCGGATTTACCCTGCCGGGCGCGCCAGGGCCTTTCAGCGTTTCCGTCCGAACCATTTCGGTTCGACAACGGTCAACGACAATCGTCATTCCGGGGCGCGCGTGACGCGCAAAGCGCGGCACGGACGAGTGGGGAATCCATGGCCACCGCAGGGGCTATGGATTCCGGTCTGCGCTCCGCCCGGCTATCGCCGGCCAGAGCACATCCCGGAATGGCAGGGATCAACGGGCATGTCGGGTTTCGGATTTCCCGCGCGCAAACGGGCCTGAGGTCTTCGACCGATCGCTTTCAGCCGCCGATTTGGGCGATCCAACTGGACCAGTCCGAGTCGGTCGCAGCGGGCGCGGCATGGGTGCCGTTCCCGGACGTTGCGAGATCGCGCAATTGCCGTGGCGCCAAGCCGAATTCTCGGCGGAAGGCGCGACTGAAATGTTCGGGATTGAGAAATCCGTGGCTGCGGGCGAGGTCGGCAATCGCAATCGACTGGCCATCTGGGCTGCGCAGGGTATCGCGCGCCCGGCGCAGTCGTCGGCCGGCCACATAGCTTGCAAAGCCCCCATGCGGTTCGAGCATGCGGTACAGCGTGCGCCGCGACAGGCCGAATTGCGCCATGACCGTTTCTACCGTCAGCTTCCGATCGAGCAGATGGTCCTCGATATGGCGCCGAATGGCAGCGGAGCCGGCAAGTTCGACACCCTTTGCCGTCTGCTCGGTTACCTGGCTGTTGATGGCGGCGGCCGCCAGCGCCAGAATCGGAGCCGCGGCGAGTTCGCCGTCGCGGACGGTCATGGCATCGAACTGGCGAAAGAGATTCTGGAGCGTGTCGCGCAGCAGCGATACCAATGGCAGGCCTGCCGACAGCACGCGCTGGTGACAGTCGTCCGGAGAGTTGAGACTCGGTGCCAGGCGCTGCCGCGGCACGATGATGCTGATCTGATCATGTTCGCTGGTGCGCGTCATCAACGGCTGCGTCATATCGATGACGTAGAGGTCTCCCGGACCTGTCGCCGGGGCATCGCCGGAGCGGGATGCGCTCTTGCCCGCCAGATAGAATTGCAGCAGGTAGCCATCCATGCCGTCGCGGGCGATCTTGTTGCGTGAACGATCGAAATCCTGTGCCGAGCCCTCGACACGTCCGACGCCCAGTTCGCCGACCAGGGCCGCGTCAACCCTGGCGTGGAAGCCTTCGTCGATGCCGACGTGAGGGCGCGGATCAAACAGCACATTCATCGACTCGTGCCAGCTGGCAACCGCCAGCCGGTCCGGAATCAGGTGCGTGTCGAACTTCGAGCGCGGCAAACGATCAGCCGAATCCTGCAGGCTCATTCGCGATCCGTAAAATGCATACGCTCGGGCATGCGGCGACGCCACATCGCGTAGCAGGCCGTTGCATAACAAGCCTCGGTGTGTTTCGCAAAGCCGGCATATGTGCGGTAGCGGACGATGCTTGCCAATTCCGCAAGCGGATGGCAGATCAGGTCAAGCGAGGCGATCCCCGCGCCGGCCGCGCTACGGATTAGCGCCGGAAGCGCGGCGCTTGCTGCCGCGTCCCGCGGGCATTCCGAAATCCGGCAAGGTCGCACGGGCCACGGAATCGGAAACGTCGCCGATGAAAGCCGAGTATTGCCTGTCGATGACCGCGGCGCTGGTGTCGTGAAGCGAGGCCACGACGCCGATCGGGACATGCCCCCGCAACATTCGCACGATGGACGAACACCTGAAGCTGTAGGGCGAAGCTTCCGGATCGACACCGCCGACGAGCTGTGCGATCTCGCGAAAGCGAAGCGCGGGCTGGACGATCTTGTCGAGCAGCGGATCATTCGCCGAACGGCCGGCGGCGGCCGCGCGCAGGATGCCGGCAAGGCGTGGCGAGATCGGCACCGGCTTCTGGACGAGTTTCCGGTTCTTGCCTCTGGAGTAGCCCGACATCATGAGCCTGGGGTTGGCGGGATCGTCCTGCAGGTCGGAAACACGCAGGCGCAACATCCGGCTTTCGCGCGTTCCGGTCTCCGCCAGCACGTCGAAATAGACGCCCAGCTTGTGATCGGCCTTGTAGGCCGCGCGAACGATCGCGGCGACGACGTCATCCGGCAGGATGACGGTGCGCGCGACCGAGCTGTCCGGCAGCTTTTCCCAACCTTCCTTCCAGACCTTCGCGTTGGTGATACGCGGATCCCGGGAGGCTGCCAGGTTCAGCGCGGCCCGCAGGCTGGCACCGAGGCGATCCGCCGTGGCCGGCTTCTTGCCGGACGCCACCATGCCGTCGCGTATTTCCGTCAGCGCCTTCTTCTCCAGCAACGAGACAGGCTTCTTGTAGAACGGCAGGTCCTTCAGGTAGTAGCGAAGCACGGTCGCATTGTATCGGGCCCGGACATTCAGGCCGCGCGCCATCAGGTCCTCCTCGTAGTCCCAGATCGCATTCTCGACGGTGACCGTTTGAGTCTTGGCAGACTTCAGCGCCACGCGATTGGCGTATTGAAGGGCCTGCGCATAGCTCAGAACGTCCTCGCCATTGGCCGCCTCGAGATCGTCGGCGGCGGCGAATTTCCTCAGCCGGCTATTGCCGTCGTCGAGGATCTCGCGAATGACCCAGACCCCGGCACCGGCATTGCGCCGATAGCCGAGCGCAAGCCCCCGCCCGACCCTCTCGAAGTACGGCTTCTTGCTCACCTTCAATTTGAGTCGCCTGGCTTTGTCGAACTGAGCCATCGATTCTGCTCTCTGTGTCCAGCTGGTGTCCAGTTTGCGAGCCGCTTTTCCCGGGCGCGCGGGGCAGGCCAACGACTCAGTATTGTAGAGATAAATTACACAAAATCAATAGGTTATGAATTTACACAGGGGCAGGCTCGAACTGACGGAAGTCCAGGTATTCCCGCTGCTGGGGGACGAGACGGCGGCGAAGACGGAGGTAATGTACGTCTCGGGTGAACAGGAATATTTGTCGCTGAGGGGCGGCGCAGCGAATTGCCGAACAGCCCTCCGGGCAAATCAGTGCCTGAGCTTCTTGGCTTCTTCGGCCGCTACCGATCAAGCCGGGGTCTTAC
>Ga0182030_10000554_pt1 | contig 71260 bp, 64 predicted proteins | sample 812S3MmetaG_FD_121299 | JGI IMG/M metagenome (GOLD analysis project Ga0182030, IMG submission 121299) | Permafrost microbial communities from Stordalen Mire, Sweden - 812S3M metaG (Illumina Assembly) | ecosystem: Environmental > Terrestrial > Soil > Wetlands > Permafrost | place: Sweden...
CCGCTCGTCGGCGACGCTCGTTCAAAGCCGCTTCCGGCAACTTCCGCGAATCAATCTTCTCCATAACTAATTAGACGCAACTCTGCCGGAATAGTTCCATCCGTTTAGGGCCGGATCAGTAATGCAAAACGGCTTGTAGGAAATCACGGGATCGGAACCCATTGGCGGATTTACTCCTGAGTGACGACAATTTGCATTGTTGCCTGTGAAGTCGTTCTGCAGTCTGCTCGTTCGACTCTGTAGCAGTCATTCACACGTCACCTGTAGTCGCATCCACCGCACGGGCCCTTCTGGACCGGTGCTCCGCGCGGGGTCGCTGGGATGGCAAGCATTACGAGCAATCGCAGAGGTGAGAATCGGCGGCCGGGACAGAAACGATATCATCTCCTCCTGCTCCTATCCTGACTATCCTGTTCTCCCATACTGAGTTCCTCTGTATCCCTCCTCCCCAGCCAAAGCAGAAGCTTTCTAAGACAAACAATGTCTATATAAAGAGCACAAGCACAACCCTGCCAGCAGAACGGAGGCTCATGTCCTCGCCGAATCGAAAAAATCATCCTCATCCTTGCTTGAACCCCGCTACACCAGCAGAACAACCCCATTCAAAGCTGTTATCAAACATAGCTATCAATCCTGTACCGACATCAGGTGGCGCAGTTTCAGGCCATGGAAACCGGATCATGGAGCAGGTGTGGAGTATCAGATCAGGGCACACCGGCACTGCATCAGGTGGCGCAGTTTCAGAGGCCTGAAAGAGCGCTGCAGCGGGGGCCGGAGCACAACGTTAATATAGCCACATATATCGTCTATAGAAACCATGCCAACAGAGGGTGAAAACGATATATGACGGAATCGTGCGGTAGCGTATTCAGAAGGCGGCAAGTATCGAAAACATATCGTTTCCCCTGGTTGCCAGGGAGATCAAAGTTGATATTGAGTTATGCGCCGTATCTGCCCGACCACGGTCGGCAGGTACGGGCTCTGCACAGCGGTCATGGGTTCCACTGCACGGGCTACGAACGTGGCCTGCATCTCGGTGACAGCATCGTCGATCGAGATACCGGAACCTTCGTTGAGGATCTCGATGCCGGAGATTCTCGCACAGGCCATGGCACCGTATTCGTTGGCACCGGCCAGGGTGACGTCAAATGGCAGCACCTGATCGGAGTACCAGGGAGCTACTTCCTCAGAGGTCGATCCGACTGAAGAAGGACTTTCGGTTCAGGTTGGGTCGGATCTCAAAACGCCTACGAGGCCGGGTTGATGTCGGGCAAGGTTGAGCTCGTTGGCGAGGCCAGAAGTCGGCTACGAATGGCCGAGGAATGGCTCTGGAACTGGAGTCAACTCACTGATGAGCAGAAACGAGATGAGGAGGTATCAGACCTAGACATTGCGGAATTGGGAATGGCGCATTTTCAGATTCATGGGGCGGAGGGTTGCGCCAGGAGCTTCCGCGGATGGACGCCACCAGACGTCTCTTTCCGCTCAGGGAGAGTTCTAGCTCGACGATTTGTAGATCATGCCAGATACTCAGATCTGGATGACCTTGCCATTGCTGCTGGGGATGATATTTGGCTTCTCCTCGCCATCACGCTCGAGCTCAGAAAGATCCACAGGAACCCGCCCTCCAGCGTCGTGAGGAGGGCCCTGCCTCTGTTGGCTCTTTGAAAAGGCGATGCTGTGGGAGTTGGTGCCGCTGGAACGGAACCCGATGCAACTGGTCGAGGTGAAGGGAATCAGCAAGCGCACGAAGCGGCCGATCATCCTCACCGAAGAACAGTGCGTGGCATTGATCTATCGTTTGCCGGAGCCCTATCGCACAATGGTGATCGTAGCCATTTGCACAGGCTGTCGCGTTAGCGAAATCCTTGCCTTGCGCTGGAGTCGCATTGATTTTGTGCGCCTCACGATGCAGGTGAGGGTGAAGGTGGTCAACGGTCGCATCGGCCGGGTGAAGACCGAATGCTCCGAGGATGATCTTCCGCTCGACCCCGACTTCGCGGCAGCTCTGAAGGACTGGAAAACTCAGTGTCCTGAATCGGTAGGAGACTGGGTATTCCCGAGTCCGATCACGGACCGCTGCTATCACGCTAGCCCGATCCAGCAAGATTACATTCGTCCTGCAGGAAAGAAGCTTGGGCTTGAAGGTGTGGGTTGGCATTCGTTTCGGCACACCTACCGCTCATGGTTGGACGCAACGGGAGCGCCGATCGGTGTTCAGCAAAAGCTCATGAGACACGCCCAGATCAGCACTACAATGGACGTGTACGGAAACGCGCTGATGCAATCGAAGCGTGATGCGAACAGCAAGGTCGTACGCATGGCGCTTCGTCCGGCTCCTCAGCAGGCGCAAGGGGCGTAGCTGGAACTGTACGACATGAAAAAAGGCTGCTCATGGCAGCCTTTTTCAGTCGTTCTTACGGTCGCAATTCTTAATGGACCTTTATTGGACCTGCGATCGGAGCACTCGAAACTCGCAACTGATTGAATCGATTGGTTGCGGGGGCAAGATTTGAACTTGCGACCTTTGGGTTATGAGCCCAACGAGCTACCAGGCTGCTCCACCCCGCAATCTGATAGTAACAATCGAGTGGGGCAGCGTCAAACGGTGAGGAAGGAAAGATGTGGAAAAGACCGGGTGCACATCGTTTCTCGCCAACCTTTGTGGTTGGGCAAACGCGATTCGTAATTTCGCGCGAGCGAACGAACTCATTGGCACGCCGGTGTGCCTCACAAGATGGGCCGCTCACGTAACCCCAATCCAGAGGGACAGCAGCGCTCCTCAATGGTCCGTGCGGCTCAGTCTACGAATCAATGGCGTATTTCCGAACACACGCCGGGATGGGGATGATGCAGAATTGTTTTTTGATGAAGTCTCGAAGCTCTGGATGCAGACTCTGATACCACGTCGGGCTGCTCGGAACTTCAGACTTACGTTGCGAGACTTAGTTGCGAAACTTCGTCGTGACCATCCAGTGATAGCGTGTCCCCGTGACGAGCGGCTCTGTTTGAAGCGACACGAGTAGCAGGCGGATGGCTCCTCATTCATTAATTTCATGCGGTGAGGCGCCTATGATCGCTATCGCGCTTATCGATGGAGCGAGGAGGACGAGAGGGGCTTACACGTGTGGCTCAGATAGTGCGCGCCATCGCGGCACATTAATTGGCACTTGTGGCACCGAATCGGGCCCTTGACCTTAGAAGCAGGGTTGGCATCTTTCCATTTGACTAAAGCCATCGCGACGTTCTCCTTCACTACTCTCTATACTCGTTATACTCTTTCCATTCGAATACAGCACGTTTACCTCCCATTAGTAGAGATTGAAAACGAGAGACTTAGCTGAGATTGTGGACAATTTCCTCGATCGAGATTACCTGAAATGGAATTCTTACATTCCGGATGAAAAATTCCCGGTTACCCACCGTGAAGCAGAACTCAATGCCCCGGTGGCGAGAGTAGATGTAGAATTCTGTGTCTGTCTTTTTACTATCAGACCGGGAGTGAACGATGCTTGGAAATCCAAAGGTATTGGAGCAATTGAATGCAGCTCTTGCCTCAGAGCTAACCGCCATCGCCCAATATATGGCGCAATCCGAGATGTGCCAGGGCTGGGGCTATGTGCGTCTTGGCGGCCTCACGAAAGCCCGTGCCATCGAAGAGATGAAGCATGCCGAAGGGCTCATTGAGCGGATCATCTTTCTCGACGGCATCCCTGCCGTCAATGTCGCGCTAATCCCAAAACTGGGGACAAACCCTCAGACACAACTCGAAATTGACCTTGCCGACGAACTTGACGCGGTCAAGGAGTACAACGCAGCCGTCAAGATTTGCAGCGAAGCAAACGACGACGGATCGCGTTCCTTGTTCGAGGGAATGATTAAAGACGAAGAGCGGCACGCCGATTTCCTGGAAGCTCAACTCCATTCCATCAAGGAAATGGGCATCGAACTCTACCTATCGCAGCAGTTGCGTGCGTGAGGACGAGTGCGCGGTACGCGGTTGAAGCTGGAATAAAGAAGGATTGGCGGTCGAAGCGCCGAGGGCCAACGATTGACTGCAAGTGTAATCGTTTTCGAGGCGTGGTTACTTATCGGTGAATGGTTGCGCGAGTTCTGAACGATTGCCCAACTGAGTAATGGTGAGGCTGGCTGGTTGACGAACTGGGTAATGGTAAGAGTTCGGGCATTGCATGGCCTTGCAACTGCGAAAGCCGCAATTCGGCTCACTCGATAAGGCACTCGTCTGTAAGGCGCTCTCAGTTGTCATTCCCGTGAAGTATTTTGGAAGCGGCAAAGCAAAAGCCCCTCAGTGAATCACACTGAGGGGCACAAGAAATCTGGCGCGTTTTAGCGCCGCCACGCATACCCGCGCGGGCCGCCATATCGGTATCCCCGCCCATAGAAATATGGCCGGTGAAGGTAGGCGGCTCCGTATGCCACGTACGGCGCGGGAGCTACGTAGACATAGGGTCGGGGTCGTGCGACAACAAACCCGTATACCGGACGCCGAGCCACGCCCACACCGACCACTACCGCAGCGTTGGCCTTCGGCGGAGTAATGAGCGCCAGCGCGAAGACCAGACCGAACAACGCAGATATCGTTCTCTTCAACATTTACCAGACCTCCATGCTCACCGAGTAAGAACCCTTCCGAAGAGAAAAGTTGCGGAGAAGAGGTGCAGGCCACGCGGCAGCCAGCCACCAGTTGATGCCTATTCCAGCGCGGCGGCTGCGCGTAGCGTAACCTTCCTGCGCCGGGCTTGAAGCGCCGCTATTTTCGCCATCACCTGTGCCGTCACAATGGGCCCGGCGCTTAAAGGCGAGCCGGAGGAAAATGGTGGGGCCGGTTCATATTCCATCTCCAGTTGGATTTGTTTTGCGAGCTCCTCACCCGCCAGTTGCGCGACCATCGCGAGAGCGAAGTCGATTCCAGAGGTAACCCCCGCGCAAGTGATCCGGTTCCGGTCGAAGACCACGCGAGCGTCCACAGCTTCCGCACCAAGGATGGCAAGTTGGTCATGTGAAGCCCAGTGCGTGGTTGCACGATAGCCCTTCAGTAGACCTGCTGCCCCGAGCACAAGTGACCAGGTACAGACTGAAGTGATGTAGCGGCACGTCGGGGCTGTCTGGCGAAGGAAGCGAAGAACAACCTGATCCTCCATCAGCGCCACTTGACCGGGGCCTCCCGGTACGCACACAAGATCGAGCGCCGGGCACGCTTCGAATGTCGCGGTAGGTATCAGCATCAGCCCACGGTCTGTTCTCACGGGGTCAAGCGTCTTCCACAGCAGGAGCGTCGTCACTCCCGGCATTCGCGCAAAAACCTCAAATGGTCCAGTGAGGTCAAGCTGCGTCATGTTATTGTAGGAAAGAGAATGAAGCCGAATGTAAGGTTCATACGGAACTCCTCGCTTGCGTCACGCACAGTACGTTTTGTCGTGCGGTACTTGGATGGCAGGGCTGAAGTGTAGCATTCTGGCTACTTGCTGATTTTCCGGGCAGCCGCCGGCGTCCGGTTTGCATACCTCTTCCGGTACACACGATTGCTGCTACCGGCGTAACCCAGTAATCCAAAGGCGTGTGCAGATTAACAGCACACGAGCACCAGCGGCATTGCTGTGCGATTCTGCTTTGCGATTTCCAGAACGCGTGGTGCAACCCGATTCGTGCGGCGCGCCACTCCATATGTGGAGGAAATCACCATGAGAAAGATCATCCTGCTGAACTTAATCCTTCTGCTCTCAGCGGTGTGGGCGGTGGCGCAGTATGAAAGCGACTCCGGCAGCGAAAGCAAAGTAATTTCAAGAAAAATGACCATTGAGGGATGCCTCAATGGAGCAATTGGAAGCTACACACTGACTGACCATTCGGGGGCATCCTATCAACTCACCGGGGATACGGAACAGTTGAAGGCCCACGTAGGCGGAACCATGCGGGTGACGGGAGTAGTCACACCGGTTGTGAACGTGCCAGGCGCCATGAGCGCAGGCACCGAGACGCAACCAACCTTGTCTGTTATTTCGATTAAGAAGGTTTCCGCCGTTTGTAATAACACGAATTACTGAACTGTGGCTAGCGCCTGCTGTCGAGTTGTGGCAAGACGCCACGAAGCACTGCGTGACAGTTCGTCGATAACTTTGGCACAGTTATTGCTCGTTACACGATTCAGCAAGCATGGAGGCACATATGAAAAAAGCACTGCGAAACCTATCTTCCGTGGTGTGTGCGCTACTACTCTCTGCTTTGTTTTTTTCCCCCGCCTGTCGCGCCAGCAATGCGGTGCTGGGAGAGATTCACTTTGAGGGGAAGTCGAACGTTGAGAGAACTTCTGGTGTGTGGGTTGACGGAGAGTACGTGGGGTACTTGAAAGAACTCACACGGTCGAAAAAGGTAATGCTGTTACCGGGCAAACACACAATCGTGATCCGTCAGGACGGCTACAAGGATTTCATGGACGAAGTGACTCTCCGACCGGGAGAGGAGCAGGTTATAAGCGTTGCCATGGAGAAGGCCATTACGGCACCGCCTTCACCCACAACATCCACGGTCAAGATTTCGGCGAACCCATCGAGGGCCGCGGTTTTTGTGGACGGCCTTTTTGCTGGGCACGTGGGTGAGTTTAGAGGCTGGGGTCGAGCAATGCTTGTCGCGCCCGGAGCACATCGAATCACGATTGCCCTTCCGGGTTATGAAACCTTCGAGGCCGACATCAATTCACGGCCAGATCAAAAGGTGGAGATCAAGACAGACCTACTGAAGAGCAGTGCACCTCTCGCCGTTCCACTGCTCGAAATGGGAGGGAGCAACACCGCGTCGTCGCCGGCTGCCAAGGGTGCGGGAGCTCTACCGAATGCTATTGCCTCGCCCGCGGGGAGGTAAGGCGGGCAAAACGGCAGGGAAATTGCCGGTATTTCGCCGGTTTCTGTGTCCGTTGCCGGACCGGCTCGGCAACCAAGTCCGGAGTAGCGGCTTCCAATGATTGTGCTCTGTTTTGCTGGAACGGAGGCGGTGTTCATGGAAGCGAGTGAAAAAACGGAGGTCAATGCGGTCTGGTTGCGCAACGCCGTGCTCTGCGCCGACTGCGAGGTGATCAGCGATAGCCCCCATGACAGTTGCGGCGTCTGCGGAAGTCGCTCGCTATTGAACCTGTCCTGTGCTCTCGGCGGCACGCTCCCCGTGCAGCGAGCGCGCATCGTCGAAGACTGGGAATCCAACCCTGAGATTCCAGATTTTGCGCCGAAGCATCGAATGCCGCGCACGCGGGTTCGGCGTGCCGCGGCATAGAACGTTGACGAGGGGCTGCTAAAACTTCTTGTATGGAAGGAACTTTCCCGACATTGTCACCTTGACGCGGTCGCCCTTCGGATCAGCCTCCTTCTCGATATGGAGACTGAAGTCGATGGCGCTCATGATGCCGTCGCCGAACTTCTCGTGAATCACCGCTTTCATTGGCATTCCATAGACCTGCATGATCTCGTAAAAACGGTAGATTAGAGGATCGGTCGGAACCACCGGGCCTATGCCCTTGCTGGGGAAGTCGGTGAGAGCGTCCGCGATCTCGTGACCGAGATCCAGCGTAGACACGAGCCTCTGCGCTTCCTCTTGATCTGCTTTCGCCTGTCCATAAATTAGAGCTGCCACCCACACTTCGTCGCGCCCAATCACTTTGCCAAGCTCAGCGAAGGTTAACCCCTTTGCACGTTTTGCTTCGAGTAGTTCCCTGGTTGTGGCAGAGACGTCCATGGCTGTCGTCCTTTCGCAACTATCCTACGACTGGGAGGTGGGGATGCAAGCATAATTTCAAAGAAAGATTCGCAGGTGGGAATCGGTACTCTATTTCACGTGGACATTGTCCAGTACTGGCCCACGTTCCGGACTTTACAAGTCGCAGACCAAAGAAAGCGGCAGCGTTGAACTTGTGGCTGAATGAGGCTAAGCTATGCTCCAACATCACCACAGGGGCGAGGTATGGCCACGAATCGCAAGATTATGGATTGCCGCTGGTTCCCGGCAGACATTCCATGTGAGTTTGCTGTCTCGGGAGACGAAGAAGAAGTGCTCAATGTTGCGGTAGAGCACGCGGTCGAGTCCCACGGATACCGCGATACGCCTGCGCTTCGTGAGCAGTTGCGCTCGATGCTGCGTGATGAAAGCAAGAGGAAGGCCGCTTAGGCGGGAAGCGTCAGGGGCGCACGGGTCGTTCGAGCAGAAATGTTGACATTTGTGATTCAAATCACAGGCCGCGCCACGAAGTCCCACTATTCTGATGCGAAAGTTGCCCGCTGCCGACAACTCTCCCAGTACTCCGGAAGGTGTTCTCTATGCGTTCAGATATTGTTTTTGATGCTCTGCAAACGAAAAACCGCTTTGAGTTGTGCCATCAAACATTCAAGGCAATTCGCCTCCTTCACAAGAGCAACACTCGCATTGAGGACACAGCCAATGATGTACTCATGCGGCTTGCGGGTACGGAGCCCAAGCAGGATTAGTCAGCCAGAAAATACGGCGGCGTGTCGGAGGCTAGCGGCGAGTTTCAGAACCCGAGAGATGCCGCTGAGAATCAATTCAGTATGGATGTCGAAAAGACCATTACCGAAATAGAGTTGCTGGAGAGCATCTTCACGCTGCCTGACAAAAGGCCACTCCAGATGCCGGATTGGAAAGCGGCGAACCAGAAGCATGATGAGATGCATGCCAATGATCCGTGGTTCCGGCTGTGGAAGCGGGATGGGGAGTGAGGTGCGATCGTGGCTTGCGGTTGGTTTCGGATCGCGGCAACCGTTCCAGAGCTGCTGAGCATCATAGCGTGTATGAGAACGCTACGCTGGTCCGAGTAGCGGCGTCATAGTTATGTTCGGGATAAGGGTGCATTCAGCGATGAGTGCGCCCTACTTTTTTCACCACTCCATTCATCTCGATAACTGGGGCCGTTTCAGCCTACGTAGTCTTCAACCTGTGCGGTGGAAATGGCCACCGGCGCAGGGTTCGCATTGGTTTTCGTTGTGATCGTCTGGGGCAGGCTCGACCCATCTGGTGAGCGCCGGGGCTACGGCCGCCGGCGAAGCGCTAGAGGAGCGAAATAATTATCAGGAGCACGAAACCTATCAATCCCAGCATATTTATTACCCGTTGAGTTCAGGAGCCGACTGCGGAGAGTGTTGTCCTCGAAGGTGAGAATGCCGCAAACGGTGCAATGGATGAGCATGACCTCCGGTGTTCGCGGCAAAGGCTGAGCGATGATCGACGAGCGCACCACGGAGCGAGAAAGGGCGTACTTCTTCGGTCTCGCACTCGAACTGGTCGCTCTCCAGATGCATATGTTCTTTCATCCAGACCCTGCCGAGGAGCAGCAACTGGAAAACCGCGGCGGTCTTCGCTTGCTCGAGTCCGGCTTCGATGCCGAAGAGTTGGGCGGTGACTTCTATGTTGGCGTCGCGATGCCTCTTCTGAAGATTGGAGAGGGAGAGCGCAGCGAGGAATCGCTCCTCGTGAGTGAAGTGCAGCAATATCATTTGCACAAGGCTGTTTGCGGCTTCCAGAATGCGGGGCAGACCAAGTCCGCGCAGAATCGCATTTTCCAACTCCACGTAACGGCGACGAATCTCGGCGTGCTCCCGGTCCAGCAGGCCCAAATCAAATGCGTTCTTCTCAAGCACTCTGGTGGAGGTTTTCATCGTCCCTCTTCGAGAGTAGCTGTGCAATTCAGCTTCCTTGTTCCCGCCCGAGAGGGGGAAGAAGCACGGAATTACGCCATGACTCTGGAAATACCTGAAAACATTGGGAATGTCTGAATCTACTAGGCGAGGCCGGTGACCGCTCCGCTTGGCGACGGCGATTTCTGGGCATGAATAACGGGGAGCACTGTATTTCTTTTTTACACGCTACTCCGCTTTCTACATTGTCAAACTTAACCTGAGGCGGTCTCCAGAGTGCCAGAGCGACGGCCGAAAATCGGAGGCACTCAGGTTAGAAGGCAGCGTTGAACATTTCGACGCGCCAGGGTTAAGCTGTGCCCAACGTCATAACGGGGGTGAGCCATGGCAGACCATCAAGAAAGAATTGACCGCCGCTTGTTTTCTAGCGGAAGAGCCTTGCGACTTCACGATCTTGGGAAGCGAAGAAGAGTTGCTCGATATTGCCGTACACCACGCCGTCCATGACCACGGACAGCGGGACACGCCAGCACTCCGCGAAGAGTTGCGCTCGATGCTGCGCGAAGAACGAAGGAGGCTAAAGGCTGCCTGAGACTCAAACGGACGCAGGTTGGAGGTTCATTTACGGGAGAAAGGCTGATAGCCTAAAACCTCGGCCACGTCAGGTCTAATCTCGATCGTTGTAGTCATGGAGTATAAAGCTGGTTATGTGGTGCGGGGAGGGGGACTTGAACCCCCATGCCTTGCGGCGCTAGCTCCTAAGGCTAGTGTGTCTGCCATTTCACCATCCCCGCACATCAACCGCGGCTGATCCGGCGCAGTAGGCGGTGCCATCGGAACTGCCGAGCGTCCCGTTAATTGTGCCACAGTACGCAGGTCTGAAAGATAGCTCCGACACAATATCGCCGAAGAAATTCATCAAGGTATCTGTTTATTCGCAGGCAGGAGCGGGGATAATAGACGGGTGACATGGAGAGTGCCCAATGAACTCGAACCCAGTACCCACACCAGGGACATCACCGAGCAAGGCGGCAGAGCAAGTGGCAGACGCGCGCGAACTCCTGAAAACTCTGCGGGAGCGGTTAGGGCAGCATCCGGAGCTGGATGAGGCCATTACGAAGCTGGAACTTGCGCTCAGCGCCTTGACCATCCAGACGGGCGGCTTGCTCTAGCCCGTGCGAGACGAAGACAGCCCCTTCAACCCGAATGGGCTGAAGGGGCCGAGAGCAAAGACGGAGCTGAGTCGCTACCTGTGGCCGCCACCGCCACCGTGCCCACCGCCGCCACCGCCACCGCGGAATCCACCACCACCGCCGCCGCCGCGGAACCCGCCGCCACCGCCACCGCGGAATCCACCACCACCGCCGCCGCCGCGGAACCCACCGCCACCGCGGAATCCACCACCACCGCCGCGAGCGAATCCACCACCGATGCCGCCCCGCCCAAAGCCACCACGACCGCCATAGCCCCAGCCCCGCCCGTAGCCACGCCCGTAGCCTCCCCAGCCGTAACCTCCGCCATACCAGCCAAGATAGGGCCCGCCCCAATAGCCGTACGGAGCGTAGCAGCCCGCCGGGTAGTAGTAGGGATCGCAACCAGATACGTATCCGCCGTACGGGACGCCGATTCCGACCGCCACCTGCGCGCTTGCCTTGGGCGGCGCGAGGAGGGCGAATGCGATCAACAGACCGAATAACGCGACTGCCATTCTTTTCATCATGTTCCAGACCTCGATGCTCTGTACTGATTCAAAACCCGCCGCTGCGAAAAAGTTTCGCGCCGCCTTCTTAACTTTCTTTCGCCGCCGACTTGCCGATTCCGCGCCATTAGCGATACAAACCGCTCCCGCAGGCTGCACTCTTTTGCGATCGCGGGGACAAGTCGGAAAACGAAATCGCCAGGAAGGAATACAATGGACAGGGAAGACGTATTCCTTTCGAGCAGGAGTTCCCGTGCCCTGGCAGGGCGCATCGGGTTCTCCTGAAGACCGGCATAAGGTCCACGGAACGATTTTCAGCTCAGGAAGTCTTCTTTCGCTGTTGAGCGATCGACCATGGCTAGGCCGAAGCTTCGCGCCCGTTCACGAGAGTTGGAACGCGAGAGGGCAGGGAAGCCGGCAATCGATTCGGATCGACTCGAAACAAACATTTACCGATTGGAGTATTGATGGCAGGAAACTCACGAACTACTTTCACCAAGCGCTCGAAGGAGCGGGCCCGCCAGGAAAAGCGGGTTGAGAAGTCACAGAAGATGGAGCAGCGTAAACAGGAGAAGCCAACCGAACCGGTGGAGCGTAGCGGTGAACCGGTCATTCAGTATGACGAAGACGGGCAGCCGATCGCGCTGGATTTCAACGACTTTTAACCGGCGATTCGCGCTCCCGGCGCGACCATGCAAAAGCCTTGCACCCAATCGCGGGTGGCACTAGAAGCGTACCTCGGTAGCAGACATTGGAAGCTGACACAGCCCCACACTTTCTTTGCGGAATGTGGGGCTTTGTTGTGGGCGGGCGATGAGCGATCTCACCGCGCGGACGCCGCATCCAACCTCCCAAACCCAACATGATCAGGAGGCCGCCATGTACGTAGTCACGGGAACCACCGGGAACACCGGAAGTGTGGTTGCGAATCGTTTGCTTGCCGCAGGGAAAAAAGTGCGGGGAATTTGCCGGAGCGCCCAACGTATGCAGTGGCTTGCGGAGAAGGGCGGCGAGCCGTTCGTCGCTGACCTTACCGACACAAAGACGTTGGACGCGGCGTTTGCCGGCGCCGAGGGAGTGTACGTGATGCTTCCTCCCAATCTATCGAGTTCCGATTTCCGCGCCCACCAGGACGCGATGACCGAGTCGATTGCCGCGGCGTTGGAGCGCTCCCGAGTGACCCACGCGGTCACGCTCAGCAGCATCGGCGCCGACAAGACGGAGAAGACCGGGCCGGTGGTGGGACTGCATCGAATGGAGGAACGGTTCAACCGGATCGCCGGCCTCACGGTCCTCCATCTGCGCGCCGGATACTTCATGGAAAACACATTGGCGCAGGTGGAGCCGATTAAGAAGCAAGGCATGGCCATGGGCCCTCTGGCGCCGGAGCTGAAGGTTGCGATGATTGCGTCGCGCGACATTGGCGCGGCTGCGGCAGAGGCCCTGCTGAAACGCGATTTTCAATCGCACCAGACCCGCGAGCTACTTGGCCCGCGCGAGATCACCATGAGCGAATGCGCATCTATCATCGGCAAGGCGATCGGCCAACGGGATCTCAAGTACGCGCAGCCGCCGGAAGACCAGATCGGCGCTGCCATGCAGCAGATGGGGATGTCGGCGGATTGCGTGAGGCTGATGCTGGAGATGTTTGGGGCGTTGAACTCCGGCTACATGAAGCCGCTGGAAGCCCGTAGTGCGCGCAACACCACGCCTACTACCTATGAGACCTATGTGCAGCAGGAATTCCTGCAGCAATACAGGAGCAGCAAAATCGCGGCCTAAATTAGCGGGGGTAGCGCGGCAATTCACCTTGGCATTTGCAATCGTGACAGAGCGAGATTTGCCGCGTTGCAGCCGCACATGCCATGCACTCCACCGCCGGGCGGTGTGGACGATCAGCAAATATAGACGCTGCAATCGGGCGTCGCATATTGTCTCCAGGTGGGCCGAAAGAGGAATTGCCGCCAGTCCGCCGCACCACCATTGATGTCTCCGCCGACCAGATTCGCATCCATCGCATCAAGATCGGCGGCTCTAAAGGCGTGGCGCGAAAGAACGCAATCGCGAAACCCTGGAGCAAAGCGTTCGATTTGCGCTTCAAGCCGGGGCAGCATGTCGAGCGCCGATCCATTGGGAACCATCGACCGCAAGGCGACGCCGCACTCGCGAACTCCGCTCTCAGCACGTCCGAGGGTGATAGAGGTCACTGCGTTTGCTTCAGATCGATGTAACCTTACACTGGGAAAATGTCTCTCCGAGGAGGTATCCCATGTCAAGTTTCAGTTCCTTGCAAACTCCGGTTATCCCAGCGGTGAAGAACATTCTTTTCTCCACTGACTTCTCCCCATGCGCCCAGGCCGCTCTGCCCTTTGCACGTGCCATTGCGGAGCGCTTCGGCTCTACCGTCCACATGGTTCACGTTCTTGCTCCTGAGCCGATGATCGAGCTTCCGTTGGACCGGTTTCCAGACCTCGATGCAGATAAAGACGTCGCCCAAACCACGATGAAAACTCTGCTGGCTTGTAAGCCTTTCGGCCCGGTTGCGTATACCGCGACGGTGGAACGAGGACCGCTGTGGGATGTTCTAACGGCGTTCATCGTAGAGAAGAACATCGATCTGATCGTGCTAGGCACGCATGGCCGGCGTGGGCTGAGGAAACTGGTTCTCGGCTCTGTTGCCGAACAGGTTTTTCGCCTTGCTCCCTGCCCGGTGCTCACCGTGGGCCCAGAGGCGATGCAGGAAGGCGCCGCAGATGCGAGCTTTAAGACGGTTCTCTTCGCTACGGATTTTTACTCCGGCTCGCAGCACGCCCTGGCCTATGCGGTATCGATGACGCGGGCCCACCACTCGCATCTGATCTTGTTGCATGCCGTGTCGGACAGCATGGAACTTCCCGACCTCGCGCGCGCCGGACAGCGAGTGGCGGATTTGATTTCCGCCGGGGCCATGCATGAGTTCAAACCCGAAATTATTGCCGAAGCTGGTCCAGCGGCTGAGACGATTCTGAGGATTGCAAAAAGCAAAGAGGCGGATCTGATCGTAATGGGCGCGCACCACGCCGGGGCGCCTTCGCTGGCTGCACATTTGCCATGGTCAACCGCTTCTAAGGTAGTGAGCGAGGCCCATTGTCCGACCCTGACGGTTCGAGGCTGAGCAAGTGAGGCCAGGCCAGTCAGAGGCTGGTCAACGGAACTGATCGATTGCCATCGAGGAGGATTGCGCCTCGGGACTTCCAAATCGTGTCAGCAGGTTGGCGCTCTGACAAAGGGCGCAAGAAGACTACCGCGATGCGACGCGCTTCCCTTGAGTTGCCTCCGGGCGTCGATGGTTATTTGAGCCGTTGTTAGCATTGTTTTAACATCCCCGTAACATTCCTTCACTAAAGTTTATGTAGCTTCTCTTTCGGTTTTTCCGGCCGAATAAGTAATCATGCCAGTCTTTCGCATGAGGACACAGAATCGGCGCATTGCTTCCGCAGTTACTTCCCGGTACAGGCGGATGCCTGACCCATTGGAATTTCAGCTCTCGTCTATAACCTAAGGAGATCAGCAATGAAGGCCCGTCTCTGGAGTGCGGCATTTGCTTTTGTGTTACTCACTACGTTCTCGTCGTCTTGCAACAGTAAGTCCGCCGCTTCCGCGGAAGGGGTCAAATTGCAGGGAGCCGGCGCCAGTTTTCCCGCGCCTCTCTATAACAAGTGGTTTAAGAGTTATGGTGCCTCGCACCCGGACGTGCAGGTGGATTACCAGTCCGTGGGCAGCGGCAGCGGCAAGAAGAGCGTAATCGACCACACCGTCGATTTCGGAGCCAGCGATGCCGCAATGACCGACGAAGAGATGGCTCGCGTGCAGGGCGGAGTGCAGTTGCTGCCGATGACTGCCGGAGCCATCGTGATCGCATACAACGTGGATGGCGTAACCGGACTCAAGCTATCGCGAAAAGCGTACACGGGGATCTTCCTGGGCAAGATCAAGAAGTGGAATGACCCGGAAATTATTTCAGCAAATCCAGGATTGAAACTGCCAGACCTGCCGGTGAACGTGGTGGTTCGCGCCGACAGCAGTGGCACCAGTTACGTTTTCTCCAAGCATCTCAGCGCCGTCAGCGAAGACTTCAACAAAGAAGTCGGAGCCAACACGATGCCGAACTGGCCGGCGGGAACCAAGAGCAAGGGAAATGAAGGCGTGACTGCAAGCCTCAAGAGCACTCCCGGTTCCATCGGCTACGTCGAGTACGGCTACGCCAACAGCCAGAAGCTGAACACCGCGGCTCTGGAGAACAAAGCGGGCAAGTATGTGTCGGCCTCCACCGCTTCTGGTCAGGCTGCGCTGGCCTCGGCCGCACTGCCCGAGAACCTGATTGTTTGGGCTTCGGACCCGACCGCTGCCGATGCTTACCCGATCGTCACTTATACCTGGTTGATCTGCTATCGGAAGTATCCCGACGCCAAGAAAGTTGCGGCGTTACAGGATCTATTGAAGTACGGCCTCACCGACGGACAGAAGGATGCCGAATCGCTTGGTTACATTCCGCTGCCTGCCAACGTCTCCAGCAAGGCCTTGGCGGCGGTGCAGACGATCACGAACTAACGAATTGAGGATAGCCTGATGGCGACTCATACTCACGAGGCACCCGGAACCGCTCCGGCTCCGGGCCCCATCTTCGCAGTTCGACCCGGCGAGATCACCCAAGCTCCGACGCGCGGGCAGACGTTGTTGGACGCGGCATTCCGCGGTCTCAGCTTTCTGTTTGCCTGCTTCACCATTCTGCTGGTGAGCTTCATCGTGCTCAAAATCGCCGTCTCGGCGCTGCCCGCGATGCGACAGAACGGACTCTCGTTCCTTACCGGGCGGGTGTGGGATCCAAACACCGGGCAACACGGCATCGCCGCCGAGATATGGGGAACGCTCTACACTTCCATCCTCGCCCTGGTGATCGGCACAGCTTTTGGGGTGGCTGCCGCATTGTTCCTAAGTGAAGGCTATATGGGGCAGGCGATCTTCGCGCTTTTGCGCAGCTTCGATCTTCACCTTCACCCCTTCTGGGCGAAGGTTCCCGACAAGGTGGAAGCCTTGCTGAAGCAGTTGATTGAACTGCTGGCCGCAATTCCCAGCGTGGTCTATGGACTGTGGGGATTGTTCGTTGTGATTCCGCTGATTCGGCCTGTCTGCAACTGGCTGCACTTGAAACTCGGCTGGCTGGCGCTGTTCTCCACGGACTTATCCGGCCCCGGCGTGCTACCGGCGGTGATCGTACTGGCCATCATGATTCTCCCCACGATTACCGCCATCAGTTGCGATGCGCTGGTCTCGGTTCCACCCAAGCTGCGCATGGCGGCATACGGCCTGGGAGCGACGCGCTGGGAGGCAATCATCGCGGTCATTCTGCCGACCGCTTCGCGCGGCATCTTCGGCGGCATGGTGCTGGCCTTTGGCCGGGCTCTGGGTGAAACCATGGCGTTGGCGATGCTGGTTGGCAACTCGAACCGCATCAGCGTTTCGCTCTTTTCGCCAGCCAACACGCTTGCCGCATTGCTGGCGAATAACTTTCCCGAAGCCGGCCCGAAAGAGGTTGGCATCCTGATGTACGCGGCGCTGGTGCTGCTGGCGATTACCCTGATCGTCAACATCTTTGGCGCCTTCATTCTTCAGCGCGCCTCGCGTAGCGCGGCGGAGTAGTCCAATGGCAAGGGTAAAGTTCAAAGCGAAATACGGTGCCGCCGATCCTTTCTCCGGCGTCGACTTCGGGGAACTCGAACGCTCCTTGCGCCGCCCCCGCACCTTGATGGATTTTCTGCTGAATGGCTTGGTCACCGCGATGACCTTATCGGCGCTGGTGCCCTTGTTCAGCGTGCTCTGGATGCTGGCCTGGCGCGGCGGTAAGCGCCTGACCGCCGCCGTCTTCACGCAGTTGCCTCCTTCGGCGATGGAGTCGGGCGGCGGCTTTGGCAACGCGATCGTCGGCACGCTGCTGATGGTCGGTCTGGCGGTGCTGATTACAGTTCCCGTCGGCATCATGACCGCCATCTATCTGGCTCAGAACCGGCACAGCAAACTGGCGGAGGTCGTTCGCTTCGCCGCCAAGGTACTCACCGGCTTTCCTTCGATTCTCGCCGGCGTCTTCGCCTATGGAGCCATTGTGCTGGCGACCGGAGGCTACTCGGCGATTGCAGGCGCGGTGGCGCTTTCCATCTTGATGTTGCCCACCATCATTCTCACCTCGGAGGATGCGATTCGCATGGTGCCTTCGCGTATGAAAGAGGCAGCGATCGGAATGGGTGCTACCCCAACCCAGACGGTGTGGATGGTGTTAATCCCGACGGCCTTTCCGGGAATCCTCACCGGAGTCATGCTGGCCATCGCGCGTGCTGCCGGAGAGACGGCGCCGCTGTTGTTCACCGCGCTGTTCAGCAACTACTGGCTCTGGTCTCACGGCCACGCCCAACTGATGCGTCCAACGGCCTCGCTCGCCGTTCTGATCTACAACTTTGCCGGAATGCCGTTTGAAAATCAGGTGGAGCTGGCGTGGGCCGCCGCCCTGGTTCTCGTGTTGCTTGTCTTGGCAGCCAACCTGATCGGCAGGAGCTTCTCCGGCCGCCAGGTTCAGCAGTCTTAGGAGATATGGTGATGGCTACGAACTCGATTCCTCTACCCGATCCGAATTCCCCTGCAGGCATCCTGTCTGCGCACAACCCCGATGTCGTGGTCGATTGCCACATTAGCGAGCTTTATTACGGCAGCTTCAAGGCGGTGCGCGACACCGTGATTCCAGTCAAGAAGAACGCCATTACTGCATTTATCGGACCTTCCGGCTGCGGCAAGAGCACTGTGCTGCGCTGCATCAACCGGATGAATGATCTCGTGCGCGGCTTCCGCTTTAAGGGCCATGTGCGCTATCGTGGACGCGATATTTACGATGCCGCCATCGACCCGGTCGCGGTGCGCCGCTTTATCGGAATGGTTTTTCAGCAGCCCAATCCTTTTGCCACCAGCATTTATAACAACGTTGCTTTCGGCCTGCGCCTCAATGGTTATAAGGGCAACAAAATAGAAAAGGTTGAGCAGGCTCTGCGCGCCGCCGCCCTCTGGGACGAAGTAAAAGACAAACTCAACAAGAGCGGCCTCTCGCTCTCGGGCGGACAACAGCAGCGCCTCTGCATTGCGCGCGCCATCGCCACCGAGCCCGAGGTTCTGCTGATGGACGAGCCCTGCTCCGCGCTCGACCCCATTGCCACCCGCAAGATCGAGGAACTGATGCTCGAACTGCGCAAGCGCTTCACCATCGCAATCGTCACTCACAACCTTCAGCAGGCGCAGCGCGTCGCCGACTACACCGGCTTCCTCTACGTGGACACGACTCAGGGCGGACGCACCGGATATCTCGTGGAGTTCGGCGACTCCAAGCAGCTTTTCGGATCGCCGGTCCATAAGCATACCCAGGACTATATTCGCGGTGAGTTCAGTTGAACCACGTTGCTTGATGATCGATTCGCTTGCGTGCCGCTCATGCTTTGCGTTGGCGCCTTCGCGATAGTTCTTGTTCCGCCGCAGTGTTCGAACGGTGAGATAGGGACGGATACGAAGGCGTAAACGCAAATTCCGCTTTCTTCGGCCACGCTTGTGCCGAAACACAATATAATCAAGCAACTAGTTAGGAATCATTTAGCTAGCTACATGAGTGCGTATGGCTGGGCGTGGGCGCCCGCCTGCTTTCCAACTCTGACTGCAACTGTAACTTTATTTTTTGAACCAGCGCACGCTGATGGGTAGGACTGTGGACGAATGAGGAAGCTAAGTCACAAATCGATACGCGGGAGCGTAAGGACGCTGCTAGCCTTACTGTGTTTGACATGCGCGATTCCTGCATACGCTCAACAGCCGGATGCACCTCAGCCAAGTGGCAGCGCTCCAGCCGCCAGCGCGGAGGATACGGCGAGCGCGTCCACCACCGCCGGCCCGGAAACCATGTTGCCGCATATCAAAGACACGCGCTTCTGGGTCTCCGGGCAGACGAACTTCATCTTCCAAGTTCATCCTGACTTTCACGCCGACTACAGCGGGCGGAACAGCCTGAGTCCGGACTATCAGAAAGCTACGTCGCGCGTGATGACTCTCTACACAGGCGTGCGTGCGAACAATTCGACCGAGTTTCTGGTTGACATCGAAGAGGCCGGCGGCACGGCGCTCAGCGCCGGCCTTGGCTTGGCCGGGAACACGGATCTGGACATCGTGCGCAATCCGCTGCTGAGCAAAGAACCGTACCTCGGTCGCGCCATGATTCACAAAGTGTTCGCGTTGAGCAAAGACAAGATCGAGAACGAGCGCAATTTCCTGTCGCTGTTTGAGGAATTGCCGCGTCGCCGCCTGGAGATTCGCTTTGGCAAGTTCAGCATGCCGGATTTTTTTGATCTGAATTCGGCCGGCTCGGACACGCATTTTCAATTCAACAACTGGACCGTGGACAATGACGGTGCCTGGGACTACGCCGCCGATACGCGCGGCTACACCGTGGGCGTAGTGGCCGACTACGAGGATCGCAACTGGGGATTCCGCTTCGCCGAGGGACTGATGCCGACGGTTGCCAACGGAATCAGCCTGGTGTGGCGGCCGTGGCAGGTTCATGCCGAAAATTGGGAATACGAATTGCGTCACGGCATTGTGCCAGGGAAAGCGGGGGTGATCCGCCTGCTGGCATACACCAACTACGCCAATATGGGGATTTACCGCGATGCAGTTGTTCAGTTTCAGCAAGGAACGGCTCCGGTCCCGGAAACGGGGCCGGACATCACGAACCACCCCTGGCACGTTACGCGCAAGTATGGCTTTGGCGTCAACCTGGAACAGAATCTCAGCCGGAGTATTACGGCGTTTGTACGCTGTGGCTGGAATAACGGAAAGACGGAATCATTTGCCTACACCGAGGTTGATATGAGCTGCGCCGAGGGCTTGGGGTTGAATGGCGCGCGGTGGCATCGCAAGCAAGACCGTGCCGGCGTGGCCTTCGTGTCGAACGGAATCAAGAAGGATCACCAGAACTACCTAGCCGACGGTGGCTTGGGCTTTCTGCTCGGCGACGGAAGGCTGACCTATGGGCGGGAGAACATCTTCGAATCGTATTACACGGCGCACGTCTGGCGCGGACTCTATCTCGCCCCCGGAGTGCAGTACATCGTCGATCCCGGCTACAATCGCGACCGTGGGCCGGTCGTGGTGCCAACTTTCCGCGCGCACGCGGAGTTCTAGGCAGTGGAGCATAGGCCACGGGCATCGAATGCAGGGCATTCGAACTGCGAAACACAGGGGCTCTTGGTTTGCTTACTTCTTCCGCAGGCGCTTGGCGTTGGCGGTTGCCTGGCTGAGCCAGGGGGCCATCAGTGAGGTCATTGACGCCTGGCCAAAGCTGAACATCAGCGTCAGGCCGGTTGCCATCGCCGCCTCGGCCTTCTCGCTAACCATGCGCAGGTATTCGGCGTCAGAGCATTTATTCTGGGAAATCAGGAGCATGCGGTGTGCGATCGTCTCCCAGGACGCCAGCGTTAGATCGGTCATTGCCGTTAGATCGGTCATCGCGGCAGGTAGCGATACTACTTCGGTCCCGTCGGTTTTCTTTTTGGCGGCCATGTTGCTGTTTGATGCCCCGCGTCAGGTCAACGATTCACGGCTGCGCGAATCGCCGCCAATGGGAAGGGAGGCGCGCACGCGGTATCAGCCTTCAACGGCCAGAGGGCGCAGAACAATTATCAAGAGCACGAACCCGATCAAGGCCAACATACTGCTTAGACGAGCAACTTAGGAAAAAGTTATCGGACTCACAAGAAAGAGCGGTTCAGAGGAGGCATCATGATGCCGATACCTGAATTTTCAAATACAGACGCTCACGCAACGAGCATTCGGTCAGGACGCTTGCCAGGGCGGCGGTGAGACAAATCGGCGGGAAGTTCGGTTATACTATCGAATCTCATCCTGCGTTAGGATCTAAACATTGTGATCCTGCTTCCCCCGGATATTGATGCGGTAATCGAGAGTGCCTGGCAAGCAGCCAAAGGATGTGCCTGGATTTCTAGGAGAGAATGAGGCCCGATTTCTTGGACTTCTGGCCGCTTGTATTCCTGCTCGTGGCGCGATTGTGGAAATTGGGAGTTTCAAAGGACGTTCCACGGTAATGCTCGGTAAGGTCGCCGCTCATTATGGTCTTGGCCCTGTCGTCTCGATTGACCCTCACACTCACAATCTCACCACGGGGGACGATAGCTCCGCCCTCCCTTCGACTTATGATGAATTTGCAAGTTCCCTTCGCAAGGCGGGAGTGAGCGAACACGTCGAGATTCATAAGGCGTATTCAACGGATGTGAGTCCTGGGTGGAAGCGGGAGATTCGTTTTTTGTGGATTGACGGAGACCACACGTACGAGGGCGCGAAGTCGGACTTCGATGGGTTTTTCCCATTCCTCGCCTCCGGCGGAGTTGTGGCATTCCACGATGCCCTCAATAATTTTTCCGGGCCAATCCGTGTGTTTGTCGAAGACATACTCAGGAGCAATCGATTTGGGCCTGTCGGATTCGTGCAATCGACAGCCTGGGCGCAGTTCAGGCCTGCCGATGCCGCGATTTTCGCCGGAGCCAGGGAGAAGTTGGAACGCCGCGCCGCGCGCCTCCTTCCATTCGTGCAGAAGAACGGGCCACTTCACGGGTTGGAGAAGATCGGGTACAAACTGAATCGCTCGCGAGTTCCCCGTGGGCCCGTTGCCCCTTTGAATTTGGCTCGCCTGCTGAGTTAAGTCCGGCGAGGGGCCGGGAGCAGGTCCTAAGCAGGACCACCATCAACTCTGCATCGCCAAGCAGGGGCCGGACGTCGCCCGGATACGTCGCCCGGATACTTCCTCTGGATACGAAGGCTCCGCGCCGATTGGCACCCGATATGGTAGGCTTTTTACTGGTGCGGTGTGTGCCAGTTGCCCCGCAAGCGTGTGATTTTGACCGAGCCTTTCCGCCGGTAAGTATCTGAAGGACAAAGCATTGATTAATTCTCTGATGGCCAAGGTTTTCGGGACTCATAACGAGCGCGAAGTGAAGAAGCTAATGCCGCGCGTGGGGCGCATCAATGCGCTGGAGCCCGAGATATGCAAGCTGACGGACGCGGAGCTGCGCGCCAAGACCGATGAATTCCGGCGCCGGGTGCAGGAACGCATGGCACAGTTGCAGGAGCCGGCGGAAGAGGAGATGGATGCGGATCGCCGCAAGCTGTGGGACAAAGAACAGCAGCGCGCCATCGAAGAAGTGCTGGATACGCTTCTGGAAGAGGCGTTTGCAGTAGTGCGAGAGGCCGGCCGACGCGTCCTCAATATGCGTCACTTCGACGTGCAGTTGCTTGGCGGGATGGTGCTGCACTCGGGCCGCATCGCCGAGATGAAGACCGGTGAGGGCAAGACGCTGGTGGCAACGCTGCCGGTGTATTTGAACTCGCTGGCTGGCCGCGGCGTACACGTGGTCACGGTGAATGACTACCTGGCAAAGCGCGACTCGGAGTGGATGGGAAAGCTGTACAGCTTCCTGGGACTGACGGTGGGCGTCATCGTCCACGATCTCGATGACGAACAGCGCAAGGCCGCCTACGGTTCCGACATTACGTACGGAACCAACAACGAGTTCGGCTTCGACTACCTGCGCGACAACATGAAGTTCGATATGAAGGACTGCGTGCAGCGCGGACACAACTTCAGTATCGTTGACGAAGTGGACTCGATCCTGATCGACGAGGCGCGTACGCCACTGATCATCAGCGGCGCCAGCGAGGAATCGACGGACAAGTATGCCCGGATCAACGTCATCATTCCAAAGATGGTGGCGGGCGAAGAGCTGCCAGGAGCCGAGCCGAACGAGAAGATTTACACCGGCGATTTTGTAGTCGACGAAAAGCACAAGAACACGATGGTGACCGAGGCCGGCTGGGAAAAGGTCGAAAAGCTGCTCGGGATCGATAACATCGCGGACCCGGAAAACTGGGATTTGAAGCATCACGTAGAAGTTGCCGTGAAGGCACACCACCTTTACAAGCGCGACGTGGAATATGTGGTGAAAGACGGCGAAGTGCTGATCGTGGACGAGTTCACGGGACGCCTGATGCCGGGACGCCGCTGGTCCGACGGTCTTCACCAGGCGGTGGAGGCCAAGGAAGGGGTGAAGATCGAGCGCGAGAACCAGACGCTGGCGACGGTTACCTTCCAGAATTACTTCCGCATGTACAAGAAGCTGGCGGGCATGACCGGCACGGCGGAGACGGAAGCGGCCGAGTTCGACAAGATTTACCGGCTGGAAGTAATGGTGGTTCCGACCAACCGTCCGATGTCGCGCAAGGAAAACAAAGACGTGGTGTACCGCACGGAGAAGGAAAAATACTTCGCCGTGGCCGATGAGATCGCGCGCATTCACGAGACGAGCCAGCCGGTGCTGGTGGGCACCACCTCGATTGAAAAATCGGAGCGGTTGAGCGAACTGCTGAAGAAAAAGGGTATCAAGCACGTGGTGCTGAACGCGAAGTATCACGAGCGCGAAGCCGAGATCGTAGCCCAGGCCGGACGCTACGGGATGGTGACGATTGCGACCAACATGGCAGGCCGCGGCACCGACATTCTGCTGGGCGGCAACCCGGAATTCATGGCCAAGCAGGAGGCGCTGAAGCGCGGACTGGCGACGGCCGTGAAAGCGGTGGCAGGCGGCGTCGAAGCGCGCCCCGACGATCCGACGACGGCCTACTGGTACTACCAGGGGCAGGAGTTCAGTATTCCCGCGGAGACGTGGGCCGATCTGCTGACCAAGTACCGGGCGGAGACGGACGTGGAGCACGCCCAGGTGATTGGCGCCGGCGGATTGTTCATCCTGGGCACGGAACGCCACGAGTCGCGGCGCATCGATAACCAGTTGCGCGGACGCTCCGGACGACAGGGCGATCCGGGAGCATCGCGTTTCTATCTTTCTCTGGAAGACGATTTGATGCGCATCTTTGCCAAGGAGTGGGTTTCTAACTTGCTCCGGCAGCTTGGCATGGAAGAGGGCATTCCGATTGAATCGGGTCTGATTACGCGGCGCATTGAAGCGGCACAGAAGGCGGTGGAAGGCCAGAACTTTGAAGCCCGTAAGCATCTGCTTGAGTACGACGACGTGATGAACAAGCAGCGCGAGGCGGTCTATGGACTGCGCCGCCAACTGCTGGAAGGCAACGAGCAGAAGGAGTTGATCCAGCAGGATTATGTACGCGACCTGCTGGGCGGAATCCTGGAGAAATTCGCCGGCGAGCAGGTGCGCCCGGAGAACTGGGACATCGCCGGATTGAAGGGCGAAATTTATGGCCGCTTCGGAGTGGACTTCCTAGCCGAGGGCGTGGACCCGAAATCGCTGAATCATCATGAGCTGGGCGATGCCATCTTTGAGCGCCTGATTGCGCGCTACGACGCCAAGGAAAGGCTGATCGGCGCCGAGGCGATGCGGCAGCACGAGCGGGTCATTATGCTGAGCGTGCTGGACCAGCTATGGAAAGACCATCTGCTGCAGATGGACCACCTGAAGGAAGGCATTGGGCTGCGCGGCTACGGACAGCACGATCCACTGGTGGAGTACAAGCGCGAATCGTTCACCCTCTTTGAAGAGATGATGGAGCACTTCGAGGAAGAGACGGTGCGCTACCTGTACATGATGCGCGTGGTGGACGAAAACGGCGACGAGGTCGGCTACGCGGCCACGGTCGGAGGAAACCCAAGGCAGCCCGAGACGCCGCACCGCTCCGCCCCGGTTATGGACGCCGTGGATGCGAATGCAGAGGAGCGGGCACCACGCCGGATGCAGACCTCGCTGGACGACGTGGAGAAGCAATTCCAGAGGCGTAAAGCGCGCGAACTGGAGCAGGCACGCCGCGCCGGAGCTGGGGTGGCCGAAGCCGTGCAACAGGTAGTTCGCGGAGAGAAGGTTGGGCGCAACGATCCCTGTCCATGCGGCAGCGGCAAGAAATACAAGAAGTGCCACGGGACCAACGAATAACCCGAAGCATTTCGTATAGCAACGGCGGGCCTGGCGACAGGCTCGCTTTTTTGTGCCTTTGTGCGGAGGCGATCGCGCAGGGCGAGGCCCGGAAGTTACGAGCTAGGTTACGGGCGCGGAGTTCCGCACTCCTCAAAGGTCATGTTGAGGGCGCGGCTGGCGGTGCGCTCCTTCCAGCGGAAGAAGAGTTCGGCGTAGGAGGCAGTGATGTAGTCGCTGTCGCTGAGGCCGAGGATTTTTGCGATACGGTCGATCCATTGGGGAGCGCCTTCGATCTCGGCAAGGTCGCCGATGGGGGTGCGGTCGATGACGACTTCGCCGGTGCCGTCGCTCCACTCGGCACGATACTTTTCATATCGGAAGGATGGGCGATAGCCGAGGGCGGTGAGGATGGCGTGCATCTCTTCACCGTTGGAAACCTGGGTCTCGTGCTCGATGCGCGTCTTGTGCTTACTGGCGGTGCCGCGAGATTTGTGGGTGAGCGTCCATCGGCCGCCATAGACGCGGAGGCGGAGAACCTCACCGGCGCGGCGGAGTTCGCCGGAGGCTGAGTCATAAAGCGTGTTGGCCTCGAAGGTCGAGGGGGTCCGCTCGTGGAATCCAGCGCCTCGCAGCCCGCGCACGAGAGCTTCGGCGTCGTGCACCAGAAACTTGATTTCGACCTCGTTGCTATCGTGTGTGGCCATAAGGAAACTAGTGTAGCCTCGCGCCCCACATTCGCCAAAAGACGGCGGATGTGGGTAGTGTCCTAATTTGCTTTCACAGATGGTGCAGGTTTCTCATTTCGATCTGTCTCGTTATAGTTTGGGCAGAAGGTATAGGCGCCGCTTGCCAAATAAAACTGGCAGAAAGTCGCCCAATGATGGATTCCAAAAACATCGTCGTATTCGATGCGCCCATAAACATATATCCGCTGAGTTCCCGCATTGATCTGCTTTATAAGGTCAGGAGTTGCATTGAAGGTCAAGTCGCCGTAAACAAATGCGCCCGGACTAATCTGCCCGTCAAAATGATAGTCCTTCTCTTGCCATTGAACGGGAGACAAAGCAAGGTCAGGATGCTCTTTCTTATCCACAAGTACCGCACCCCCGGCAGCCCTAACGTTGAACGCTGGCGTCCTGCCAGTATTCTTCTCGATTCGTGCGAATATCAAATGTGTTCCCCTCATGCAAAGGCCCAGATGGATTAACGGACGGAGTAACCCATGCTCTCTCCGAAATTTCAACCTGTCGAGCGGTTTGCGCGTTGCTGGTTTCCATAGCCGCTGCCATGCGCTCGTCGGCGGTTATGATCCTGTTGGTTTGAGTAGAACCGCTGTGAACTTCAAGGTAGGTGAAAACCGTCGCAACTGCGATCACTACGGTTGCAATCGCGATCACGGCATTCGTATTCTCGGGTTTCTTTATCGAGTCCCACCATCTATCCAACGTCTGCTTAATTCTCCAGGGCTTCATAAGAGCCTCGCTATTCTCGTCTGCGGTGTCGGCCTGAGTATTTTTATTTATGGGTTTATTTTGCTCGAACTTTTCCTTACCAAGATCGGTACGTGTGGCATTGCCCTTGCGAGAGCTGGCTAGCTGTCAGAGCTGGCTAACTCCGGTGGGCGAGCATGATTCGATCGGCGGTGACGGCAAAGAGAATCAGCATCGAGATGAATCCGTTGGTGGTGAAGAAGGCGGCGTTGAGTTTGCTGAGGTCATCGGCCTTTACCAGGGTGTGCTCGTAAAAGAGCGCCAGCCCGGTGATGGCTACGCCGAGGATCGCAAGGTGGCCGAGGCCGAAGCTGAAGAGCATCCAAGCGAAAAACGCGAAGGCAATGACGTGGAAGACGCGGGCGAGGCGGAGCGCACCGGCGATCCCGAAGGCGCGCGGGACGGAGTGAAGTCCGCTGGCGACGTCGTAGTGGTAGTCCTGGCAACTGTATAGAATGTCGAAGCCCCCACCCCAGAACATGACCGGAGCAGTCACGATGAGCACGCGCGCATCGAGGGTTCCGCGAACCGCGACCCAGGCGGCGGCCGGAGCGATGCCCATGGCGAAGCCGAGGAACAGGTGCGCCCAGCGGGTGAAACGCTTGGTATAGGAGTAGGCGCAGACGATGATCAGCGCCAGCGGCGAGAGGCGAAAGGCGAGGGGATTCAGCATCCAGGCGGCAAAGAAAAGCAGGGCCGAAGCCGCGACGGTGAACCAGAGAACGAACTGGCGGGTCAGCAACCCGGCGGGCAGGGCGCGGATCGAAGTGCGCGGATTCAGCGCGTCAATGTCGGCATCCACGAGGCGGTTGAAGGCCATGGCGGCAGAGCGGGCGGCGATCATGGCAACACAGATCCATCCCAGGGTGCGCAGCGGTGGAATGCCGTTGGCGGCGATGACGGCGCCGGTGAGTCCGAAGGGGAGCGTGAGGAAAGAATGCTCCCACTTGATCATCTCAAGCGTTACGCGAATGTTATGAACGAGGGGCACAGCGTTATTGTATCCGGTGCTTGGAAACTTATGCACCTCGGGGCAATAGGCGACATCTTAAAGAGGAAAAGATGTGGAGACAGCTCTCATGAAGAAAAGACAGCTCGGTCATTCTGGAATTGAAGTGCCTACGCTTTGTCTTGGCGGCAACGTTTTTGGCTGGACGGCGGACGAGCAGCGCTCCTTTGAAGTGCTGGATGCGCTGCTGGAGAGTGGGTTGAACTTTGTCGATACGGCCGACGTGTATTCGCACTGGGCTCCGGGGAACCATGGCGGAGAGTCGGAGACGACCCTCGGCAAGTGGTTCAAGGCGCGGGGGAATCGCAGCCAGGTGATTCTGGCGACCAAGGTTGGCTCGCCGATGGGCGAGGGCAAGCAGGGACTATCGAGGAATTACATCCGGCAGGCGGTGGAGGACTCGTTGAAGCGGTTGCAGACCGACTACATCGATCTGTACCAGTCGCATCGTGACGACGAGAGCACGCCGCAGGCGGAGACGCTGGGAGTGTATGCCGAGCTCATCCAGGCGGGAAAAGTGCGCGCGATTGGAGCTTCCAACTTTACGGCGGAGCGGCTGCAATCGGCCCTGGAGGTGAGCCGCACGCAGAGCCTTCCGCGCTATGAAACGCTGCAACCGGAGTACAACCTCTATGACCGCGCGGGATATGAATCCGCGCTGGAAGCGGTTTGCGTGAAGAATGGGCTGGGCGTGATTTCATACTTTTCGCTGGCAAGCGGCTTCCTGAGCGGGAAGTACCGCTCGGCGGCAGAGGCGGCGAGTCGGCCGCGGGCGGCGATGCTGAAGAAATATTTCACCGAGAGGGGAATGCGAATTCTGGAGTCGCTGGACGACGTGGCGCGCGAGCTGAAGGCGAAACCGGCGCAGGTGGCGCTGGCATGGCTAATGGCGCGCCCCAGCGTTACGGCTCCGATTGCCAGCGCGACCACGGTGGAGCAATTGCACGAACTGGTAGCGGCCACGCGGCTGGAACTGCCGCATGGGGCGGTTGAAAAATTAGACCAGGCCAGCGCCGAGACCGTCGCGGCGTGAGAAGCGGGAGCCGCTGCTGAGTGAGCGGCGTTGCCTCCCACCTTATCGCCGCAAAGGGCGCGAAGCTAGGGTGGGCACCCGGCTCCCCTCCAAGCTGCTCGCCTGAGGCGGGAGCGGGTCGGGTTGCGATATCATACGAACATGCCGGAAGTTCAGTATCCCATCGCGGCGCCGCGCCACAGCTTCTTCACTGAGGACGCGCGGCTCAACCCAATCCACGACAAAGTCATCGCCAACCAACGTCTCGACGAGAGCGATGCGCTGGCGCTCTACCGCACCTCGGACATGCTGGCCCTGGGCTGGCTGGCCAACCACGTGCGGGAGCGGATGTACGGCAACGCTGCCTACTTCAACGTGAATCGCCACATCAATCACACCAATGTTTGCGTCGCCGCCTGCCGGTTGTGTGCTTTCGGGCGCAAGAAGGGAACCGATGGCGCTTACACCATGGCGCTGGAGGAAGTCTTCGAGTCGGCCGCCTCCGGCTACACCGAGGCGATCACCGAGTTCCACATCGTCGGCGGACTGCACCCGGATCTCCGGCTACAGTATTTTCTGGATATGTTGAGCGGGCTGAAAGAGCGTTTTCCGCAGGTGCATTTGAAGGGCTTCACCATGGTGGAGATCTCGTTCTTCGCCAAGTTGAACAAGCTGACGACTCGCGAGGTACTGCTCAAACTGAAAGCCGCGGGACTGGATTCGATGCCGGGCGGCGGAGCTGAGATTTTCTCCGAGCGGGTGCGGGCGATCATCTGCGATCACAAGATCGACGGCAACGAGTGGCTGGACGTGGCCCGCGAGGCACACATGCTCGGGATTCATTCCAACGCGACGATGCTGTATGGGCACATCGAAGGCGATGAGGACCGGGTCGATCATCTGCTGAAGTTGCGTGCGCTGCAGGACGAGACCAAGGGTTTCCAGACGTTCATTGGACTTTCCTTCCATCCCGATCACACCGTGCTGCAGCATCTGCCGTGGACGACCGGCGTGCTGGACCTGAAGCAGATTGCGGTGGCGCGGCTGGTGCTGGATAACTTCCCACACATCAAGGCCTATTGGCAGATGCTGACTCCGAAGATCGCGCAGATTGCATTGCGCTTTGGCGCCGACGACTTGGACGGCACGGTGGTGGAAGAAAAGATTTACCATGACGCCGGGGCGACCACTCCTCAGGGCTTGAGCCGCCAGGATCTGATCCGGTTGATCGAGGCGGCGGGCCGGGTTCCAGTAGAGCGCGACACGCTCTACCGTCCGGTGACTCGCACGGCGACTTCGGTGACGGTGGCCGAATAAGGCGGCAGTTTGGTTAGTGGAATTAAGCGGCAGCTTGGTTTCAGAAAGGGCTGATGCCATTGTGGAGCAGGGTTCTTGTCTTAGCCATGCAACCGCGTTCTTTTTTCTTGCCTCTTTATATAGGAGTGATACATTTCATTAGTTTCAGGACCGTACCTGTCGAAGGCATCGATCTTCACGAGGCTCGCAGATGAACGTCCATTTTACCTACAAGCTCGACAAGTCCCCCACCACCGAGCGGTATCTGCAAACACAGATTGAAAAACTAGGGCCGCGGCTGCACGTATTCAACCCGGACATGATTTCCTTGCGCGGATCGATGGAGACGGCGCCGAAGTCGGGTTTCAAGGTTGCCCTGAATCTACGCTTGCCCGCCGGACAGATGGCCGCCCAGGCGAGCGCGGAAACGCTTCACGGAGCCATCCGCATTGTCTTTGACGATCTTACCGAGCAACTCCGCAAACATAAGGAACACCTCCGGAACCAGTATCGCTATCCTAGGGTGCGCGGAATGGAACGGCAGCGCATCGAACCGCAGGTGCCTTTCGAGGACACGATTGCGGTGGTGATGCCGGCGAAGATTTCCAATGTTGACGTGACCGGATTTGTGAACGCGAACCTTGAGCGGCTGCACCGCTATGTGGATCGCGAATTGCGCTTCCGGTGCGACAGCGGGCAGCGCCGGTTGGAAGAAGTCAGCGTCGAAGAGGTCATCGACGAGGTAATCGCGAATGCGCTGGATGAGCGTCTTCCGCGCCCGGAGAAAATTGCGCTGGAGCCGTGGTTGTACCGGTTGTCACGCTCGGCGATGGACAGGCTGGGAAATCAGCTTGAGTCAGGGGCGCATGCAGTACGGCTAGATGAAGCGGAGATGCATCCGGCTGGCGACGTAGACAACGAGGAGATGTTGGAGTTTTATCATCCCGACGAGCGGATCACGAACGAGAGCCTGATTGCGGACCGGCGCGGCAGCACGCCCGAGGATGACGCATCTCGCCAGGAGTTGATGACAATGGTGGAGCGCGCGCTGCGGGGCGCGGCGCCGCACCAGCGCGAGGCATTTCTGCTGTTCACGCTGGAAGGATTCCGCTTGGCCGAGATCGCCGCGATCACGGAGCGAACGGTGGAGCAGGTACATGCCGACATCAGCGCTGCACGCGAGCATCTGAGGCGTTCGCTGGTTGCCGCCGGAGAGCGCCGGCAAAAGCTGGTTGCAGATCGAGCGTCCCATTCACGAAGTGCATAGCAAGGCGTGATTTCTTGCCGCGGTTGCCATGCAGCCGCGGCGTTTTTGTCTGCGGCGGAGCTTGTCTGTGGAGCTTCTCCGCCGGACTTGTTTGCGGAAAACGGCGCGCGGTGACAGGCGCGAGCCGAAGCGCCGCTAGAGAAGGCGGGTCATCAGTTCGCGGGCGCGATCACCGAGCACGGCGCGGAGGTGATCGACGGCTTTGCCGTGTATCTGGGAGACGCGAGACTCGGTTTTGCCGATCGACCGGGCAATCCGCACCATGGTCCATTCCTTGAAGTAGTAGAGAATCACGACGTTTGCCTCGTCGGGTGGGAGCTGGGCGATCAACTTGCGAAGCTCGGCACGGGACTCGTTCTGATGACAGACGGCGTCGGGGCGCTTTTCGGCGTCATCGGCCACGCTCTCCTGCACGGAGCGGCATTCACTGTCTTCCTGCGGCTCGAACTCCACTTCCTGGTGTTCCTGCACGGCCTGGGCGAACTCGTAGAAGGTGTTTAAGTCCATTCCCAGGGAATCGGCAACCTCTTCGCTGTCAGGCTTGCGTCCCAGTTTGGACTCCAGGGCGCGGGTTGCGTTGTCGAGTTTCTGCTGGCGGGTTCGGAAATATCGCGAGGCCCAGTCGAGTTCGCGGAGGCTATCAAAGATGGCTCCGGTGATGCGAATGCGGGCGTACTGGCGGAAGGGTAGATTACGGTGAGCCCCGAAGCGCTTGGCGGCGTCGATCAGGCCGATCGAGCCAGCCTGGATCAGATCGTCGAGCTGCACCGAGGCGGGAAGACGGCGCACGATGGAGCGCGCGACTTGCTTGACCTCCTCCAGGTGGCTGAGTACAAGTTTCTCCTGCTCGGCTTCTGGCAGCGATTCGGGCGGCAGCGGCTCAGGTGGCAGGGTTCCGGGCGGCGGGGGAATGAACGGGAACGGGAGCGGATCGGAGTGAAGCTGGGCGCTGCTCACAGGCCATCCTTTCCGACATGGTGATCCGAGCGCGGACACAGGAGACGTTGGCCGGAATGTACTCTCATAGGGACTGACTCCTGGCCGAAGATCCGGAACGAGGTTGCAAGCAGGACTCCGGCCATTACGAGGTTCATCGGCAAGCGATGTCCGCGGCTTGAGCGCCTGGTGGATCGCAAATGGGTGCGGTATCGTGTGGCGTCGGGTAACGCTGCGCTGCCGGCCGCAAGCGTTGGTGTGGAAGGAGGGACGAGGACAGAGGTATCAGGAGAACTCATCCGGGTACGGAGGCTGTGCCGGAGGAAAACCGGGCGGGCCGCGCGAGCCCTCCCGGTACGATCAAACCGCGCCTTACCGGAACGGACCGGCTAGTTAGCGAATACGGGAACCCAACCCTTGTCGTCCTTCATCAGCAGCAGAGTGGCATGGGCCGGTTCGCCGTGGTAGTAACTGGCCCCGTGCTGATCGATCAACACACTACGCTCATAGGTGGGAAGTTCCTGGACCAACTTCCCGGGAATATCGAACATATCGCCAGCCTTGGTGGTCTGCCATGCCCATGTGTACTCGACCTGGAACCTCTGCGGGCTCAGCTTGGACACCTTGTTCACAGATACCAGCTTGCGGGAGGCCAGCGGTAGGATGTAGAGGGTCGTATGGTCCTGGTCCGGCAGCGTTTGTACGTTGGCGAGCGAAGCCAGGAATTGCTTGCCTTTGGGAGTCAGATCGACCTGAGCGGCATATCCCTTGGCCTTTGCGATTTTGAGAATTCCGGCCTTTTCGAACAACTTGTACTGGGGATCGCTGGGTTTGTCGGCGGCGCCGTAGCTTACCACGCCGGTATGGAACGATACGCTAACCGGGGCTGACGATTTCAACTTGGCTTCGACTGCCGCGGTGGCCTCTTCGGGTTTGAGCGTTCGCTTGCTCTGGAAGATGACAATGCCGAAACCGCCGATAAAGAGTCCGACCAGCATGAGGATGATCAGGACCGGAGCAAACCATGAGCCTTCCTTCTTCTCCAGCTCAATTGCTTGTTCAAACATATGGGTACCCTCCGAAGTGGGACCGCTACCAAATGCATTTCAACAGAGAACAGAGAGCTCTGCCGGCGCCATCATATGCCCGTTTCGTCCAGCGGTTGCACAAAAATCACCGCTGAGCTGAGCTGCTGTTCCGCTTCAGGAGCGGAAGCAGCATAAGGTGGAGGAAACGAGACCAAGAGTGCGCTGCCAGGAATGCAGGCGAGTTGCATTCCCTTCCGCGAAGGGTTGTACTATAAACGCTTCGAGTCCGCACGTTAGAGGAACTGCTGAGTGAATCCTTCCGATCATCGCGAGCAAGTAGGGCAGGAAGTCATAGAGACGCGGGAATGGCTAGACTCGTTGGATTACGTTCTGGAAAATGGTGGGACAGAGCGGGCGGGGCGGTTGCTGCAGCAGTTGGAACTCCACACCGCACGCTCCGGCTATCGGCTCCCGTTTTCCGCAACCACTCCTTACGAGAATACGATTCCATTCGCGGAGCAGCCCCCGTTCCCCGGCGACCAGGAGCTGGAACGCCGCATCAAGAGCCTTGTCCGCTGGAACGCGCTGGCGATGGTGATGCGGGCCAACAAGCGGCAGCAGGGCATTGGTGGGCACATCTCGACCTACGCCTCGGCGGCCACTCTGTACGAGATTGCGTTTAATCATTTCTTCCGGGCGCACACTCCCGACGGAGACCGCGACCTGGTGTTCTTCCAAGGACATGCGTCGCCGGGAATCTATTCGCGTGCATTTCTGGAAGGGCGAATCACCGAAAAACAGCTTGAGAATTTCCGTCGCGAGCTGGCCGACGGCGGTGGATTATCCTCCTATCCGCATCCCTGGCTGATGAAGGATTTCTGGGAGTTTCCAACCGTCTCGATGGGGCTTGGCCCGATCCAGGCGATCTACCAGGCGCGCTTCAATCGCTACCTGGAGAATCGCGGATTGAAGCACTGCAATCAAGGCAAGGTCTGGGCCTTTCTGGGAGACGGTGAGACCGACGAACCCGAGTCGCTGGGCGCTATCACTCTGGCCTCGCGTGAAAAGCTCGATAATCTTATCTTCGTCATCAACTGCAACCTGCAAAGGCTGGACGGTCCGGTACGCGGCAACGGAAAGATCATCCAGGAGCTGGAGGCGATCTTCCGGGGCGCGGGCTGGAACGTAATCAAGGTCATCTGGGGCACCGACTGGGATCAGTTGATTCAGCATGACCGCGACGGTCTGCTGGTCAAGCGCATGGGCGAGCTGTGCGATGGCCAGTACCAGAAACTATTCATCGAGAGCGGGACCTACTTCCGCCAGAATTTTTTCGGCACTGATCCGCGACTGCTGAAGATGGTGGAGCACCTGAGCGACGAGCAGATTGAAAGGATGCGCCTGGGCGGCCACGACCCGATCAAGGTGTATGCCGCCTACAAGGCCGCCGTCGATCATACCGGTTCGCCGACGGTGATCCTAGCCAAGACGATCAAAGGCTACGGCTTGGGCGAGAGCGGCGAAGGCAGGAACATTACCCACCAACAGAAAAAGATCAACGACGAAGAGCTGATGACCTTCCGTTCGCGCTTTGGCATTCCGATCGCGGACGAACATCTGCATGACGCGCCCTTCTACCGTCCGGCCGACGATACGGCCGAAATCCAGTACATGCGCGAGCGCCGCAAGCAACTCGGCGGATATCTGCCCGAGCGCAAGATGCGCGCGCCAAAGCTGGAGCCGGTAAGCGAAGAGTTGTTCAAGGAGTTTTACAGCGGCACGGCTGACCACCAGGTTGCAACCACCATGGTGCTGGTGCGGCTGATCGCCAAACTGCTGCGCGACCCCAAGATTGGCAAGCTGATCGTGCCGATCATTCCGGACGAAGCCCGCACCTTCGGCATGGAAGCGCTGTTCCGCATGGTGGGAATTTACTCCAGCGTCGGACAGAACTATGAGCCGGTCGATATGGACACCTTGCTCTATTACAAGGAAGCCAAGGACGGGCAGATTCTGGAAGAGGGAATCACCGAGGCGGGAGGACTCTCCGAGTTCATTGCCGCCGGAACCTCGCCGGCAAATCACGGCATCAACACGATTCCGTTCTTCGTCTACTACTCGATGTTTGGCCTACAGCGCGTGGGTGACTTGGTGTGGGCGGCGGGCGATCAGCGGGCCAAGGGATTTCTGTGCGGAGGCACTGCTGGACGAACTACGCTGGCGGGTGAAGGATTGCAGCATCAGGACGGCCACAGCCATCTGCTGGCCTATCCGGTGCCGAACCTGCTGGCCTACGATCCGGCCTTCGCCTATGAAATTGCAATCATCGTGCAGGATGGCATCCGCCGCATGTACGTGGAGCAGGAAGACATCTTCTACTACATCACGGTGATGAACGAGACGTGGGCGCAGCCGGCGATGCCGGATGGTGTTCGCGAGGGCATTCTGAAGGGTTTGTACCGCTTCCGCACCTCGGAGAAAACGGACTCCAAGCTGAAGGCGCAGTTGTTTGGCTCGGGCGCGATCATGCTGGAAGTGATAAAGGCCGCCGAAATTCTAGAAGCGAAATACAAGGTTGCCACCGACGTGTGGAGCATTACCAGCTACAAGGAACTGTACCGGGACGGCAACGCCTGCGAGCGCTGGAACATTCTGCATCCGGGCGCGAAAGCGCGCGAGCCGTTCGTGGCTTCGCAACTGAAGGCCGCCGAGGGCGTACTGGTGGCCGCTTCCGATTACGTGAAGGCGCTGCCGGAGTCGATCTCACAGTGGATGCCGCGCCCCTTGATTGCGCTTGGGACCGATGGCTACGGCCGTTCCGAGAGCCGGGCTTCGCTGCGCGATTTCTTCGAGGTCGATGCCAAACACATTGTGCTGGCCACCCTGACCGGGCTTCTGCGCGAGGGCAAGATCAAGGCCGCCGAGGTGAAGAAGGCAATTAGCGATCTCGGAATCAATTCTGAAAAAGCGGACCCGTTCGCCGTGTGATGGCCGGGCGTAGTTCAGGCGCCTGGGCGCAGCCGCTTGCTGGCGGCGTGCTCCGGGCGCGGAGCATCAAGGCGCGCGGCAGTTGGGCCGCATCCGTTGAAAGGAAACCTTGTGGCAACAGAATTCAAACTTCCGGAGCTTGGTGAGAACATCGATTCTGGCGACGTGGTCCGAATCGCGGTCACCGCTGGTGAAACGATCAACCAAGGCCAGACCGTTGTTGAACTGGAAACCGACAAGGCTGTCGTCGAAGTGCCTTCCACCGTCAGCGGCGTCATTGAACAAGTTGTCGTGACTCCCTCGCAGCGCGTGAAGGTGGGCGATGTGCTCTTCACCTACACGGCAAACGAGCCTGCCACGAAAGAGCCCCCAACCAAAAAGCCAGCCGCAAAAGAGGCCACGGTGAAAGAGCCCGCAGCCGTGGCTCCAGCCGCAGTGCCCGAGCCTCGCGCCGCCGCGGTGAATGCGTCGGTCTCTGAGTTCAGGCTGCCGGAACTCGGCGAGAATATCGAATCCGGCGACGTGGTTCGAATCGCGGTGCAACCGGGCGAGGAAGTGACCACCGGCCATACGGTGCTCGAACTCGAGACCGACAAGGCGGTCGTGGAAGTTCCATCGACGGTGAGCGGAACGGTCAGCGAAGTCAAGGCACAGGTGGGGCAGAAGCTGAAGGTGGGAGATCTTATATTTACTTTCGCCGCAACGGCCGCAACTGAGCCCGCTGCTACCGCGGCAGCGCCCGCGCAGCCGGGCAGCGCCGCGCCGGTTCAGCCGGATAACGCCGCGCCAGTGGACAATCCCTCCGACGATGGCTATATGGCGATGACCCGCCACAGCTTCCGCACGGCACGCACCGCCGAAGGCAAAAGCGAGCAAGAGGCTTTTCCGCCCGACGCTCCGCCGGAGATGCAGTTTGAAGTGCATCCGGCGGGTCTGGGCAAGCACGCGGGACACGAGCACCGCACCGTTCCGGCAGCGCCGATTGTGCGTAAACTGGCGCGCGAAATCGGAGTGGACATCGATCTGGTGAAGGGAACCGGCCCGGGCGGACGCCTCAGCGAGGCCGATGTGAAGGCTTTCGCCAAGGGAGTGTTTGTGAGGATGGCCGATCCGGAGGCTTCGGTTCGGATGGCTTCGGTGGCGGGAACCGTGGTGGTCAAGCTGCCCGACTTCAGCCGCTGGGGTAAGATCGAAAAAGTTTCGCTGAGGGCCGTGCGCCGCAAGACAGCCGAGCATCTGGCGCTGGCCTGGAACGTTATTCCTCACGTTACCCAATTCGATAAGGCCGATGTTTCCGCACTGGAGGAGTTACGCAAACGCTTTGCGCCCAAGGCGGAAAAGGCCGGCGGTAAAATGACCATGACCGCCATCGCCTTGAAGGTCGCGGCTTCGGCGTTAAAGGCTTTTCCGCAATTCAACGCATCCATCGACATGGCCGGCGAGGAGATCATCTACAAGCGCTACATCAACATCGGAGTCGCGGTGGATACCGATCGCGGGCTGCTGGTTCCGGTGATTCGCGACGTGGACAAGAAGAACATCATCGAGTTGGCGGTTGAGCTCTCGACCATCTCGAACAAGGCTCGTGACAAAAAGCTCGCGCCCGAAGACATGGAGGGCGGCTCGTTCACGATCACCAATCTGGGGGGCGTGGGCGGTACGGCGTTCACTCCCATCATCAATCACCCGGAGGTTGCAATTCTCGGCATGTCGCGCTCGCGGGTCGAGCCGGCGTGGGTCAATGATAAGTTTGAACCGCGCACCATGTTGCCGCTTTCCGTCTCCTACGATCATCGCATTATCGACGGAGCCGACGCGGCGCGGTTTACGCGCTGGATCGTGGACGCGCTGGAGCAGCCATTCCTGCTCTCCGTGCAGGGTTAGTGGCTACGGATCATCGATTCTTTGTGTGGTGGATAAGGGTTTTGAAACTTCCTGGCGGACGAAGCGTTCTTTGGTAGTAGAGCTCGAAAATAAAGTAAGTTCAGAGCCGGTTGGCTCGACCATTTCAAAACGGAAGCTGAAAGCGAGACATGGCGAACACGAACCCAAAAGTTGCAGTGATCGGCGGCGGCCCCGGTGGTTATGCCGCTGCCTTCCTCGGCGCCGACCTCGGCCTCGACGTTACTCTCATCGATCTTGAGAAGAACCCTGGCGGAGTTTGCCTCTATCGTGGCTGCATTCCATCCAAAGCGTTGTTGCACGTATCGGCGCTGATCAACGAAGCCAAGCACGCGGCGAACTGGGGCGTGGAATTCGCCGAGCCGAAGATCGACGTGGCGAAGCTGCGCGCGTTCAAGGAGAGCGTGGTGAACAAACTGACCGGCGGGCTTGGCATCATGTGCAAGCAGCGCAAGGTCACTTATATCCAGGGTGAAGCCAGCTTCGTGAATTCGACCACGCTGAAGGTCAAGAAGAGCGCGGGTGGCAAAGATAGCCAAGAAGAGACGCTGCAATTCGACAAGATCATCATCGCGACCGGGTCGTCTCCGATGCGCCCCGGGCCGCTGGCCGCCACCGGCGCCAACATTCTGGACTCGACCGGCGCGCTCGATCTGAAGGACATTCCCAAGACTTTTCTGGTCATAGGCGGAGGCTATATCGGATTAGAGCTGGGAACCGTCTATGCCACGCTGGGGTCGAAGGTGGACGTGGTCGAGATGACGCCGGGTCTGCTTCCGGGCGCAGACCGCGACTTGGTTCCACCGCTGCAGAAGCGGCTGGAGAAACTGTTCAGCAAGATCATGCTGAACACGGCAGTGACCGCGTTGAAGGATGAGATCGCAAATGTGAAGGTCACCTTCAAACTTCCCGACGGCACGGTCGAAGAGAAGAGTTACGACAAGGTTCTGGTCTCGGTGGGGCGGCGTCCGAACTCGAAAGTTCCGGGGCTTGAAAATACCAAGGTGAAGGTGAACGAGCGCGGATTCATCTCGATCAACAAGCAACTGCTAACCGACGACCCGGCGGTCTATGCGATTGGCGACGTAGCCGGCGATCCGATGCTGGCGCACAAGGCGTCGCACGAAGGCCGTACCGCGATCGAGCACATTGCGGGACACAAGGTGGAGTTCGCGCCCTACGCGATTCCCGCCGTGGTCTTCACCGATCCTGAAATTGCTTGGGCCGGGCTGACGCAGGCAGAGGCGGAAGCCAAGGGGATGGACGTTGAGATCGTCAAGTTTCCTTGGGCGGCAAGCGGACGCGCGGTCACTTTGGATCGCACCGAAGGACTCACCAAGCTGTTGATCGACAGGAAAACCGAGCGGGTGCTGGGTGGGGCCATCGTCGGGCCGGGAGCCGGCGACATGATCGCCGAGATCGTTCTCGCCATTGAAATGGCAGCCACGGCCTACGATCTGGGGCACACCATTCATCCTCATCCCACGCTTTCCGAAACCATCATGGAGGCCTCGGAGATCTTCTACGGAACCTCGACCGACCTCTACCGACCGAAGCGCAAATAAAGGGCGACGGCCCAGCACCGCTGCTGTTTGTTTGCGCGAAAGCCAGGAAGAGCCATTTCAGGACAGAGATGCTTTCAATTGCGAATTTCATATTCACGGAAAACTTTGCGATCTGTTCAGTGTTTGAAGGTTGTAAGCTGTGGTGTCCAGAGCCTGCGCCGAAATCTGGGTTGCGGCAGTCCAACCTTAATGAGCAACATTGATTGCGGAAATTCAGATCGGGATTCAAACAGAGGTGAGGATTATGAAAGTTGATATTCGGAGCCGAAGTCAGGCTGCGACGCGCATGGTTCTGCTGGCAGGACTCTGTATCGCGTCATTGCTCCTGCCCTCTCGCGCTTCAGCGGTGCTGGGCGGCGACGCCACATCCGTTGAGGCCGATCGACAGCAGATGAAGGCGAACTTGGCGGTCACCTCAAATGGGCGCTACGAGGTGCACGAGTTGCAGGCTGGCGGGGGCAACGCCGTACGCGAGTTCGTATCGCCGGACGGGAAAGTCTTCGGCGTCGCATGGAAGGGAACGGTGATGCCGCAGTATTCGCAACTGTTGGGCAGCTACACAAAAGAGCTTGCGAAGGCGGCGGAGTCGCGGCGGAATCATCGTGCGCCTCTGGTCATTCACGAGCCGGGTTTTGTCTTCTCCGCGTTTGGGCACATGCGCTTTTATTCTGGACGCGCCTACATCCCTTCACTGCTGCCCGCGGGAGTTCTTCCGCAGGAGATTCAATGATGCGCCGGACACGTTTTGCTCTGATCGCGAGCCTTCCCTGTATTCTGCTGCTGTTCGCGCTGGCGTGCGGCGGTGGTAGTTCGTCGAAAGACAACAACAACGGTGGGGGGGGCTCTTCAGTCGCGAACCAGGTTCCGCTCTCGGTCGATGCCGGACCTTCCTCGCTATACTCGAATTTCAATGTCGCGTACGTCAGCGTCACGGTTTGCAAGCCAGGGACAAACACGTGCGTAACCGTGCCGGATGTGGAACTCGACACGGGAGCGACCGGGCTGCGCTTGCTCTCGGGCGCGGTCAGTGGGCTCGGGTTGACGAACGTCACATCTGGAGGACTGACGCTGACAAATTGTGTGGAGTATCTGGACAACTCCTTTCAATGGGGGCCGGTAGCTACGGTGGACGTGGTGCTGGCCGGTGAACTTGCCAAATCAGTGCCGATCCAAATCATAGCCGAGCCGGGTGACGCGTTTCCCGCGGCGCCCGCCGGTTGCGGCGGTACGCCGGTCAATACGGTGGACACGCTTTTGGCCAACGGATTTCTCGGCCTCAGCTCCGCTCAACAGGACTGCGGACCGGCCTGTGCGCCCGGAACCACGCTTAATGGCGGAAGCTACTACTCCTGCGGCAGTTCTTCCTGCTCGCTGACCACGGCGTCACTGGCGCAGCAGTTGCAAAATCCGGTTGGCCTGTTTACCTCCGACAACAATGGGGTGGTGGTGTCGTTGCAAACCGTTCCTGCGAGCGGATTGCCAAGCGCCAGCGGTACACTCACGTTTGGGATTGGTACGCAGGCAGACAATGCACTCGGAGGCGCGGTGGTGCTCATACCCGACAGTTCGGGCAATTTCACTACTAAGTTCAAGAACACGACGACCAATGTTGGATTCATTGACTCCGGTTCCAACGGGCTCTACTTCTTGAATGCCGCGGATACCGGCATACCTGAGTGCACAGCTTCGGCCTTCGCTGGGTTCTACTGCCCCACCAACACGGAATCGCTGACGGCGACAAACAGCAGTAACGGCGCAACATCCACGGTCTCGTTCAGCGTGGCAGATGGGGAGAACCTCTTGAATTCCTCCAACAATGCGTTGCCGGAACTGGCTGGCACGGGAGACGATACCACCGATCCGACGTTCGGCCTTTACTTTGACTGGGGACTGCCCTTCTTCTACGGGAAGAGCGTCTTCGTTGCATTGGAGGGGACGAGCGCCGCCGGCACCGACGGGCCGTATTGGGCGTACACGAACTGAAGCAGGTTTCAACGATTCAAGGTTTCAAAAGTCGAAGTGGAATTTCTGAGAGCTCGGCATTGCAGCCGGGCTCTCAGGCTGTGTGCGCAAGCCTCTCTATGCGTAACTCTAATGTGAGGCTTTGGCCGGGTAGTTGCGCAGGAGTTCAAGAGCCTGCGCAACGGTCATCCTGGGCACGGGGCGATAGTCCCACGCGGTTTCGGTCTCTTGAATTTTCAGCGGCTTGACGACGATGACGCGGCCCTCGAAGGTCAACTCCATCCGGGTGATGCCCCAGTGTTTGCCCGCTACCTTGGATTGCGTGATTTCAATGCTGCCCCCGCGATTCAGTCTGCCTAGAATGCCCCATCCGAAGGTGACTTCCTTGAAGAGAGTTCCCTCGATCCTCGATATTCGCTTATCCGCGCGGTCGATCAGAATCATGGCTCTCATCCCCTGTAACACCTGTGATTCGTAGTTCGGGGCAGAGAAATTGGGATTCGGAGAACACTCCAGGCGCAGGTTGCGATCATCGTGCACGGCGGAGTAGTCGCATTGAAAGGCGTCGGCAAGCGCAAACAACACGTGCTCGATGTGCTGCTGATCGTCGTGCTGCTTTTTTGCCTTTTCGCGCATCATCTCCGGATCGAGAAGGCGGTCGATGCGCGCATCGTCCTGCTGGCGCTCGTCCGGGGTCAATGCCCGGTCATTGTATGAGACAATCCGGCCGAGGATTCCCTGGGGCGTGCTCACCATCAGCTTGGTTACGCTGCCGCGCGGTTTTTGCAGCCGGTCCATCCAGGCGTAGTAATCTTCTCTACTGCCGATTTTTTCATTGGCGACGGCTTGGCGGAGCACATCGTTCGCGGTGGGGTCGGCGGCATCGCCGGGGCGGGCCAGCGCCGGGGAGATCAGGGCAATGGTCATGAGGATCAACCTTGCCGTCCGCAGCCTCAAGCGGTTGCTGATAACCTGAAAATTCATCTTCTCCGATTATCACGGATGTGAGCCGCGCTCTCAAGCAGCAGAGCGGAAAAGACAAGAATTCGATTCGCGGCGGCGAGTAGGCGGAGACTTGCTACCCTTGAAGCTGCGTGACTTCTGAATGCAATCAGGTGTGAATGCAATCAGGTGCGGTGGAATGCAGTGCGGTCACAACGGGAGTGTGCGGTGAAATTCAACTGCGATGCGGCTCACGGATATGGCGCGCCAGTGCTGGCCGTATGCGGTTTTTCGGGCTCGGGAAAGACCACCCTGCTGGAGGCGGCAATCCCACGGCTGGTGGAGCGCGGGCTCGCGGTCGCGGTGGTGAAGCATGACGCTCACGGCTTCGAGGTGGACAGGCCGGGAAAGGATTCCGACCGCCTCTTTCGCGCCGGCGCCACCGTCACGTTGAGGGGTGAGCAGCAGCAGTTCGAGCGCCGGGGATCGACGGCGATGCTGTCGCTTGAAGCCACCTTGGCGCGGCTGGGCCGCGACCACGACCTTCTTCTGGTGGAAGGCCATAAGGACACGCCTCTACCGAAGCTCTGGCTGGGAAGCGCCGGAGCGCTGGATGCGCCGCCCGACGTGCCGCACATGGATGCTCCGAAAAACGTTGCGAACATCGTCGGCGCACTCGCCTGGAACGGCCCCCGGCTGGCCGCGTTCATGGAATATATCGATCACTGGCTTCCCGCAGCATGGAATGCGCGGCCACTGTATCGCGGATTGTTGATGGGCGGAACCAGTTCGCGCATGGGCTTGCCCAAGCAGATCTTGCCCTTCGGAGGACGGGCGTTAGGGGAGATTGCGGCAGAGGCTTTAGCTGCGGGCCGGGGCGATTCCAAAGTCGTAGCGCTGGGGCAGGGAGCGTTGCCCGAGGCGCTAAAGACTCTCGTGCAATTGCCGGACTCGCCGGGCTTTTCCGGGCCGGGTGCCGGGCTGGTCGCGGCTCATCGCTGGGCCCCGGAAGCGACGTGGATCGTGGCCGCCTGCGATCATCCGTGGTTGCGCGCCGCGCACATTGAATGGCTCGCCGCGCAGCGGCAACCCGGACGATGGGCGGTAATTCCGGCCCAGCCTGATGGCCATTTGTCTCCGACGCTGGCGATCTATGAACCGCAAGCGCTCGAGTTTCTGGAGCGGCAGATGGAGGCGGACCGGGGGCACGATGTGCGTCCCTTGGCCTTGCTGCGGTCGCCGCACACGCTGGTGTTGGCACCGCCGGCCGAGCTTGCCGACGGATGGAAGAATGTGAACACGCGAGAGGAACTGCGCGCCGAAGAAATGCGCATTGCGCCCGTTCGCAAGCGCGCTGAAGAGTAACAGGCTCACCCCCGCAGCAGCGCGGAGATTGCGTGCGCTGTCTTCTACTCCGGGATCTCGATCGCCGTGTAATACAGTTGTCCGCTGCGCTCGATGCTGAGGGCCACGGCACTTCCGGGCTTCAATGCCGCCAGTGCCTTGCGCAGGGTTTCCAGCGAGTCAAGCGGAATGCGATTCAGAAAATGCAGCACGTCGCCAGGCTGCAGACCGTAGAGTGAGGCGTTGCCTCCAGCGGTCAGCGCGGTCACCAGAATTCCTCCAGGAATGCGCGTGGGCGGGATCAACTGCGCCACTGAATCCGTAATCTGAATACCGACGATCCCCAGCTTGGGGATAATGTTGCTGGCCGATTGCGTGGGATCGAGAATACTCTCCGGATCGCCTTCGCGCTCGGTGACCGGGACTTTCAGGGTCAAAATCTCAGTACCACGCAGGATTGTGAAAGCGGATACATCGCCGATTTGTTTCTGGAAGAGCAATGCCGAGAGGGCTCGCGGATCCTTAAAAACCTTGCCGTCAACGGACACCAGAATGTCTCCGGGACGCAAGCCTGAGCGGTCGGCAGAGGAGTTTGGCACCACGTCTTCCAGGATGACTCCAGACTGTTGCGCCAAGCCAAGTCCGCTGGCGAGCGTTGGCGTGATGTCGCGGGCGACAATGCCGATCGATCCCCGACGCACGTGGCCATGCTTGCGCAACTGCTCGTAGACCAGCCGAAGTGTGTTGGAGGGAATCGAAAAGCCCACGCCTTCGCTGCCTCCCGACTGCGAAGCGATCATGGTGTTCATGCCGATCACCTCGCCACTGATATCGACCAGCGGTCCGCCCGAGTTTCCAGGGTTGATGGCCGCGTCGGTCTGCAGATAAATTACCGGAATGGCGCTGTTCAGTTGGCGCTGAGTCGAGCTGATAACGCCCATCGTCACCGTGTTTTCAAGGCCAAGCGGGCTGCCAAAGGCCAGCGCAAGCTGGCCGACGTGAACCTTGTCGGAGTCGGCCAGCTTGAGCGCCGGAAGCCCCTCGGCTTCCACCTTGAGTAGCGCCAGATCGGTCAGCGCGTCGCGCCCCAGAATCTTGGCGGTGAAGCGCTCGGCGTCCTCAATGCCGCCCTCCTGCTGGTTGCGATGGCGGAATACCAGGACCGAAACGGAGGTCGCGTGCTCTACGACATGGGCATTGGTCAGGATGTAACCCGAAGGATCGACGACGATGCCCGAGCCGAGGCCCTGCTCCTTTGCGATATAGGTCGTCTGCCGCGTGTTGGGGTCCTGCACCGTGGCCAAGCCGGTGACCTCGATGGTCACCACCGCCGGACCTACGCGCTCGGCCAGCGCCTGCAAATCCTCATCGAGCGCCAACAGACCGTGCCGCACCGGACTCGGGGTAGCCTTCGCCGCCGGAGCCGAAACCTGAGCGGCCGCAAACGCCGCGCCCAAAATGAGGACACCGAGAAGTGGGAAGCCAAGGCAAGCGGAACGGCGCACGGGAACCTCTTTCTCCTACACACGATGATTCGTGCGAAGCTCATTTGATTATCATTGAATCGCGGCCCAAATACACACACAGCTTTCGCAGTCGAACAGCATCGGATATCAAATAGGCGATAACTTATCAAATAATCGATCAGCAACGCCGCGCGCCAACGGGAACTGGAATTGAACCCGTCAGGTCGCACTGGTGCTGGGCAGGTTGTCTGAAGCGTTCTCGTGAATCGGTTGGTATTGACTCCATGAACGGAACAAACTATAAACAATGCCACCATGATGCTCGATTGCCAAGTCCGTCGCACTTGCGCCTGTTGTTGTTGTGGGAAGCGGCCCTCTGGCGAAAACGAGATCGTGGAATAGCAGCTTTGCTCAAGAGAATTTCCCGAACCCGCCGCCAGTGACCATGGCCAGCGGGTTTTTGTTTGACCCAACGCGGTTGTAGCGCATGCGCATCGGAACAAGTGAGGCGCTGTACAATTCCCCTGCCGTGCGGTTTGCTACCAGAGAACCGCCTCCAGGCGCAGTGAACTTTTCGTGGTTCGCCCAGCGCGGGCCGGATGGAGATGATATGGCAATCGCAAACAGTATTACCGAGTTGATTGGAAAAACGCCGCTGCTCTACCTCAACAAGATCACCCAGGGAGCGCCCGCAAGAGTGGCCGTAAAACTGGAGAGCCAGAACCCACTGGCCAGCGTCAAAGACCGCATCGGAATCGCCCTTATCGAAGCTGCCGAACGCGATGGCAAGATTCATCCCGGCAAAACCGTCCTCATCGAGCCCACCAGCGGAAATACTGGAATCGCGTTGGCTTTTGTAGCCGCGGTGAAGGGATACGAATTGATCCTCACCATGCCGGATACGATGAGCCTGGAACGCCGCGTGCTTCTACTGGCATTTGGCGCCAAGATCGTGCTCACCCCCGGCCCCAGCGGCATGAAGGGCTCAATCGCCAAGGCCGAAGAGATTCTCGCCCACACTCCCGATGGCTACATCCTCCAGCAGTTCGACAATCCCGCCAATCCGGCGATCCATTTCGCCACCACCGGCCCCGAGATCTGGAACGACACCGACGGCAAAGTGGACTTCCTGATCTCCGGCGTAGGCACCGGCGGAACTCTCACCGGCGTCGCTCGCTACATCAAGGCTAAGAAGCCGTCGTTCAAGGCGATTGCGGTGGAGCCGACCGACAGTGCGGTGCTCTCGGGCGGCAAGCCCGGGCCGCACAAAATCCAGGGAATCGGTGCCGGCTTTGTCCCTGGCGTGCTGGACACCAAGTTGATCGACGAGGTGATCCAGGTCACCAACGATGAGGCGCTCGACTACGCCCGCCGCCTGCCGAAAGAAGAAGGGCTGCTGGTTGGCATCTCTGCCGGCGCCGCGGTTTTTGCGGCAGTGAAGGTGGCTAAGCGTCCGGAGAACGCAGGCAAGCTGATCGTCGCCATTATTCCCAGTTTCGGCGAACGCTACCTGAGCACGATTCTCTTCGAGGAGTTGCGCAAGGAAGCACAGGCGCTGCCTACCTCTCCAGTCGGCGAGCCTGTCAAGGCGTAGCTGCGGCGAGTCACACAGCATCGCTGAAAAGACAAAGTCCCAAGGGCTCGGACCCTTGGGACTTTTTTCGCATCTTGCGCGGTCAGCGCGATCTAGTCGCGCGAAATTCGCATTCCGCCCCAAGCCAGCCCTGAACCTACCACTGCCATGTGAATCACCGTATTGCGCAACTCATCCCATTTCTGCGAGAGCACGGTGGGCGCCCCTGCCGCGCCGCAGTTGCCGAAGTAGGCGATGTTGGCATAGTGATCTTCGGGCGCAATGGCACAGCGCTTGCAAACGTTCTCCAGCATGCGCAGATTGGCCTGATGGCCGATGAACACCTGGCGACGGGTCTCCGACGGCGGCGCCGAGGCTTGCAGGCTCTTCAGCACGTCGGTGGTGGTGCGGATGGCGAAGGCCTGCACCGCATGGCCTTCCTGCGCAAAGTGTCCGCCGACGGGAATGGTGATCTGGTGTTGTCCGGAGGGATCGCTGCTAAAGCTGGTTTCAGTGATCACCGAAGGCGCAGGTATGCGCGAGGAGACAATCGCCGCTGCCGCCGCGTCGCCAAAGAGCACGGCCTGCCGCCGGTCGTTGTAGTCGACCGTGCGGGTAAAGGTTTCGCTGTTGACCACCAGCACGTAATCGGGCAGCGCCTCGGGCCGCATCTGGTTCAGGAAGTGAATCTGCGACGCGAAGGTCGAACACGCCGACTGCAGATCGAAGCAGGTTGCGGAGATGCCAAGCTCGCTGGCAATGCGGCTGGCGTCGGCGGGAATCTGCATCTCCGGCGAGCATCCGCCGGCGACAACCATGCCCAGTTGCGAGGCCTTGATTCCAGCGCGTTCCAGCGCCACCTGCGTTGCCCCCGCCGACATCTGGCATGCCGTGGTGTGAGCCGCCTCGGCGGCGGCGCGAGGATCCTGGTTGCGCGTCTGGCGCAGATAGTCGAGCGGCAGCGTAGTGCGCCGCTCAATGATGCCAACCCGGTCCTCAATCCATTTCACGTCTACCCCAATGTCCAGGGATGACAGAAAGTGATTGTCGAGAACCGTCTCGGGATGAAAATGTCCAAGAGCGTGGAGGTACAGCAAAAAGCGTTCTCCTGTTTGTGCCCTGCGAAATCCCCTGCCTCAAACTCGCGCATGCAAGCCATTCTCATTCCCGCCATTCACGTCGGAAATTGGGACAAGCTTTGATGCTTCGAGCCGGCAAGTCGCAGCGGGTCAATGCTCCGAAGTTTAAACGCAGTAGCGGGCTCGGAGCAATGGGCGAACTCGGTTTGCAGAAGCTGTAAACGGTTATGACAGAACTATTACCTTGCGCGCCGCTCACAGTGTCCGGATCTCGATTGTGCTCTGCTGTCAAGCCGGAGAGGAGCTGCTTTTGGGAAAGGTTTTCAACACAAATGTGGAAATGCTGTTGTGAAAAGGAGATGAACGCGCCGCAACCCCTTGTTGATACAGATCCCCTTCCACCTTGCACCGCCCCCGGTGCTACCGCGCGTCAGAGTGCAACGTTCCGACGATCCTCCTCGGGGCTTGGACTTGCCTTACACTGTCCAGATGATGAAACTGTTCGCGACTCTACTGCTGCTCACCGTGTCGGTGACCCTGATCTCGGCTCGCGCCCCGGCGCCAGCAACCGCCAGCGCAGCGTTACCCCCAGCGCCAACGGCCAGATCCCGCCCGCCTGCAGCCTATCTAGGGTTCGACCGCAACGACTATCCCGGCGACAGCAATCTCCAGGCTCTGCGCAAGAGCTTTGCCTTCACCGGTTACTGGCTGAACAATCCACCCGGCGCGAACGCCAATGGCTGGCGTGGCAAGCGCGCAACGGTTCAGCGCGCGGGCTTCGGCTTCCTCCTGCTGTTCAACGGACGCGCCTACGCCGAGTTGAAGGGTGCGGCCAACCCCGGTGCCGCCGATGGCGCGGCAGCCGCGCGGGCGGCCAAGGCCGAAGGTTTCCGCCGCGAAAGCGTGATCTTTCTCGACCAGGAGGAGGGTGGGCGAATGCTCAACGAGCAGAAGCAATACGTTTTCGCCTGGGCCAAAGCGGTGAAGCATGCCGGTTTTCGTCCCGGAGTCTATTGCTCGGGCATCCAGGTTACGGAGCCGGATGGAAGTGTTATCAGCACGGCGCGCGATCTGCACGACTCCGCAGCGGGGCGCGAGCTTGTTTTCTGGGTCGCCAATGACGCATGTCCTCCCTCGCCCGGTTGTGCCTTTCCCAAGGCGCCGCCGCCGGAGGACAGTGGAGCGTCCTTTGCCGAGGTCTGGCAGTTCGCGCAATCGCCGCGGCGTTCACAGTTCGCAGCCGCCTGTGCCGCTAGCTACAACGCCGACCAGAACTGCTACGCACCGGGTATGGGCGTCCGGCAGAAGCTGCACCTCGACCTGAATTCGGCGCGCACCCCCGACCCTTCCCACGCTCGCGAATAGCGCCGTGGGGGCGTCAGGTGCTATCATTAGGTCTTCCACCGCGGATAGGTGTTTTGCTGGAGTGAACTCCGGCAGTCTTCCCAGACGGCTCCTCCTTCAGGAAATCATTTTTGTTAGCTGGTGGCTCGCTGGCTTGGTCGATTGCTTTGGGGCTTTGCAAAAAACGATTTTTCCCGATTCCATAAGAATCAATAAGTTAAGTTAGTAAAAATAATGTTGACCTTAGCCCTGCAAAGTTTTAATGTACAACCTGTCGGCGGTACTATTAGGAAGGGCGAATTCAGCCCGCCGTTCATCGCAGGCCCGGAACGACATGGGCGAGGGTTAAGGTTCTCCAAGCAAAACAGGTTCAGGTTACTGATCAGGAGGTCATCGCCTTGTTGCGTCCCGCAATCCCGGACGCGTGAGAATCGGGGACCGGCGCAATCAGGTTCCGCCTCAAATCGAGCGACGCACCATAGCGGCTTCGCATCTATTAACATTAAGGTAAGAACAGGACCGAAATTCAACCGGGCAGAGTCCACCAATCGTTCATTCAGGAATTACCGCTAGCCACGTTGATCTTGGAACGGTGTTGCATGCCGGCAAGGTTGATGCAAAAGGAGAAGTTATGCGTTCGGATAAAGTCTTTGAAGCTTTACATACGTTACAGAATCGTTATATGCTCTGCCAGATTGCTTCCAAGGCAACTCGTAAGTTTCACAAACCGAATACCCGCATTCAGGACACGACGAACGATGTTCTGAACCGCATCTCCGACAATGAGCGCGCCAACGTAATGGCCGATCCGGTGAATGCAAAAGAAGCGCAGCGTCGCGCCGCGTAGCGGATGATTTTCCAGATTTTCACCTTGCGGTTTGCCGCATGAGCGGCAGCCGCAAGGGATGAGCAACAAGAACGCAAGGCAACTAAACAGGTAGTACGCAGGATCAGTTCGCAGCATCAGCCGTGAACCACCCAACCGGCCACCAAGGGCTTCGGCCGGTTTTCCAGCCAAATGGTTACTCGTTATCCGAGCCCGGATTGACGGCAACCACATTCCCGGCGCTTCGCGGCGCACCTGAATCCTTCCTCTCGAAAAACATTCCGTAGGTGGACATGACGATCGCTGAACTCAAAGAAAAGAACATTACCGAGCTGACCAAGATCGCTCGCGAACTCGACCTCCCCGGTGCGAGCGGCCTGCGCAAGCAGGATCTTATCTTCAAAATCCTGCAGGCGCAGAGCGAAAAAGAAGGTCACATCTTCGCCGAAGGCGTGCTTGAAATCCTTCCCGACGGCTACGGCTTCCTTCGCTCTCCGGATTACAACTACCTGCCCGGCCCCGACGACATTTATGTCTCCCCCTCGCAGATCCGCAAGTTCGACCTGAAGACCGGTGACACCGTCAGCGGCCAGGTGCGGCCTCCCCACGAGGGAGAAAAATACTTTGCCCTGGTCAAGATCGAGGCTGTCAATTTCGAGTCGCCCGACGAGGCTCGCAACAAGATCCTCTTCGACAACCTGACTCCGCTCTATCCCCAGGAGCGCCTCAAACTGGAAACCGTGCGCGACAACATGAGCGCCCGCGTTATGGACATGCTGATTCCCATCGGCAAGGGCCAGCGCGGTCTTATCGTCGCCCCCCCGCGTACCGGCAAAACCATGTTGCTGCAGAACATCGCCAACTCGGTTACGGCCAACCATCCGGAAGTGGTGCTGATCGTTCTGCTCATCGACGAGCGTCCTGAGGAAGTCACCGACATGCAGCGTTCAGTCAAGGGCGAAGTCATCAGCTCGACCTTCGACGAGCCCGCAGCGCGCCACGTCCAGGTCGCGGAAATGGTGATCGAAAAGGCCAAGCGCCTAGTCGAACACAAGCGCGACGTGGTGATTCTGCTGGATTCGATTACCCGTCTGGCGCGCGCCTACAACACCATCGTTCCGCCCTCGGGCAAGGTGCTCTCGGGCGGCGTGGACTCCAATGCCCTGCAGCGTCCCAAGCGCTTCTTCGGTGCCGCCCGCAATATCGAAGAGGGCGGCTCACTCACTATCATTGCCACCGCGCTGATCGAAACCGGCAGCCGCATGGATGACGTGATCTTCGAAGAATTCAAGGGCACCGGCAACATGGAAGTCATCCTCGACCGTAAGCTCAGCGATAAGCGGGTCTTTCCGGCCATTGACATTCAGCGCTCGGGCACACGGAAGGAAGAACTGCTCCAGGCCAAGGAAGACCTGCAACGCATCTGGGTGCTGCGCCGCGTTCTCAATCCGCTCTCGCCCGTCGAGGCCATGGAGTTGCTCATCGACAAACTCGGCAAGACGCGCATCAACGGAGACTTCCTCTCCAACATGAGCAGTCTGTAAAACTTTTGATTTGCATTGCGCCCGGCTTCGGCTGGGCGCTTTGTTCTGGTGCTCGTCCACGATCCCCGGGGGTGCCGTTGTAATTCAGCGCAAAGCAATCTCTCCGTCTCCCTTCCGTCCCATCCTTCCCGGTATAATCTAAAGTTACAAACATCACGGTCAGGAAAACTTCTTTGCACATGCATGCACATTCAAGCGGTCCGCAGCCCGAGGGGCCGCAGGCGATTCCCGGTGTCACCTCCATCATTGCAGTCGGTTCCGGCAAAGGCGGAGTCGGCAAAACCACGCTCTCCGTCAATCTTGCGCTGGCGCTGGCGCGTCTGGGCTTCAAGGTTGGGTTGCTTGACGCCGACATCTACGGGCCCAACGTTCCGCTGATGCTGGGCGCAACCGGCGACCCTGAGCTGACGGCGAACAACAGCATCGTTCCCCCCGAGGTTTTTGGCGTTCGCGTCATCTCCGTCGGCTACCTGAATCGCGGCGACAAACCGCTGGTCTGGCGCGGTCCCATGTTGCATGGGGTGATCAAGCAATTCCTCCAGCAGGTGGCTTGGGGCGAACTCGACTATCTCATCATCGATCTGCCTCCCGGCACGGGCGACGTAGTGATCTCGCTGACCCAAACCGTGCCGTTGACCGGCGCCATCGTGGTCACCACGCCTTCCGGCGTATCGCTGCAGGATGCTCGTAAGGCCATTGAGATGTTCAATCAGGTGCGCGTCGAAATCCTCGGTATTGCCGAAAACATGAGTTACTTCGTCTGCCCGCACTGCAATCACGAGACCGATATCTTCTCCAGCGGCGGCGGTGAGCGCACGGCCAATCAGTTCAACGTGCCGTTCCTCGGACGCATCGAACTCGATCCGACCATTCGCGAGGGCGGAGACTCCGGCCATCCCGTGGTCCTGGCCGGTGAGCAGGCCAACAATGCCAAGAGTCTCTTCGCTTTTGCGCGCAAGGTTCTGGCGCGTGTGGAAGAGCTGAAGACGAGCGGCGGCGGCAGTATTCTCAGCATCGACTAATTCCGCCTCAATCGCACAAGGGGAAGCATGGAGAGCACCACGCCCGACGCCGCAAATCCCGGCGATGCAAGCAACGCCACGCCCGATAGCGCACCCGGCAATGTGCCCGGCCCTTCGCCTAGCGCCGCCGTCGCCGCGCTGCTGGCGGAAGAGCGCCTTATACCCTACTGGCATACCGCCGTGCTGTTGCTCATACTCGGCGGCTTCAGCCTGTTGAACGCCAAGAGCGGTCACGGCGCACACTCCGGCCATGCGCCGGTGCGCATCTACCTTGCCACTATGGTTTACGAGTGGCTCCTCACCGGATATGTCTGGTGGGGGCTGCGCCGTTCCGGTCTCACTCTGCGCGAGCTGATTGGCGGCCGCTGGAGGAGCGCCGGAGATTTTCTCTTCGACATTGCGCTGGCGCTCTTCGTCTGGTTTGGCACCCTGCTGGTGATTGCCATGGCCGCCATTGCCATGGGCATGGACCATACCGGCAGTATCGAGGACGCCCGCAAGCAGATTGGTTTCCTTGCGCCGCAAACTGGGCTTGAGGTGATTTTGTGGATCTGCCTCAGTGCCACGGCGGGCTTCTGCGAAGAGGTTCTCTTTCGCGGTTACCTGCAGAAGCAGTTTTCACGCCTGCTGCGCAACCGCTGGACCGCAGTGGTTGTGGTGAGCATTCTCTTCGGCCTCGGCCACGGATACGAGGGACCGCAGCGCATGCTGCTGATTGCTCTGCTCGGGCTCGCCCTCGGCATCATGAGCCTGCTGCGAAAGAGCCTGCGTCCGGCGATGATGGCTCACACCCTGCAGGACACAATCTCCGGATTGCTGCTGAGAGCCTTGCGTTAGACGCTGCGTTATACGCCACAAGCGAGTCGAATTTCGAGACGCGAGCGTGCGCGAACATGAAAGGATACGCTTGCATTTTATTTTTTCTCTTGACATGGATTTGTAATCAACATATACAACTAACCAATTGCAACGTTTGCGCTGCAATTACATTCCAAGATTGTTCAAGGGAGAATAGTCATGGCTACCAAGAAAGCTGCGAAGAAGGCCGTAAAGAAGGCCGCCAAGAAGGCCGCAAAGAAGAAGTAGAACATTCAACGTAAAAGGCTACACTAAGGGGAGCGCGAAAGCGTTCCCCTTAGTGTTTATGCGGGTAAAGCCAACTTCGCCATTAATCCAGGAGCACTGCCGCGGCGGCCATGGCTGCAATCATGGCCGTCTCGGCGCGCAGAATCGTCGAGCCCATCGTCACGCTGCGCCAGCCTGCGGCGCTGAACTGCGAGAGCTCCTCTTCCGTCCATCCGCCCTCTGGTCCGAAGGCAAAAATTACCGGTGTGGCCGCCTCGGAGAGCGCTTCGCGAATTTTTTCACTGCGCTCATTCTCGTTCAGCAGCAGCCGCGTCGGAGCTTCCAGAGCCAAAGCGAATTTCAGCTTCACCGCTTCGTCGATCTGCGGCGCGCGCAGTCGGCGCGACTGCTGCGCCGCTTCATGCGCAATGCGCCGCCAGCGCTCCACTCGCTTGGCCGCCGCTCCCGCCAGGTGTGCGTCGGTGCGCCGCGCGATGACCGGAACGAACCGCGTCGCGCCCAGTTCGGTGCATTTTTCAATCGCCCATTCCATCCGGTCGAACTTGTAGATGGCCATCACCAGCACAATCTCGTGCTCGTTTCGTTCCGGCGCCGCCGCGCCCAGAGCAAACTCCACGCGCTCTTCCGAGACCGACGCGATGGTGCCCAGGCGCACCGCTTCGCCGCAGACGATCTCGTACTCCTGCCCCACGCGCGCCCGCAGCACCTTCGCCAGATGCGCGGCGTTCTGTCCCAGCAGTTCAGCGTGATCGTCGGAGAATTGGTCGGCAATCCAGCGGCGGCGTGTCATGCCTCCAGCCTAAAGCAAGCGACCGAAGCTTTCAAAACGATTGGGGAATCAGAAAAAGAAAAGGCGCGGAGAAAATTCCGCGCCCCTCGGGCCGTTGCTTTGCTCTTCTTGAAATTAGTTGAAGATGTCTTTCATTTTATTGAGCAGGCTGCGTTTCTGGGGCTTGTTTTCCTGCCCCAGCGTCTCGGCCAGTTGCTCCAGCAATTCGCGCTGCTGTCGCGTGAGCTTCTCCGGAATAGTGACCTTCACTTCCACATGCAGGTCGCCGCGCCCGCTACCGTTGAGCACCGGAACGCCCCGCTTGCGCACGCGGAAGTTCGTTCCGCTCTGCGTGCCTGCGGGAATCTCCAGCGTGGCTTCGCCCTCCAGCGTGGGAATGCTTACCTTGGCGCCGAGAGCAGCCTGGGTGATGGAGATGGGGATGGCGCAATGCAGATCCTTGCCATCGCGCTCAAAGAACGGATGCTCGGTCACGTGCAGCACCACGTACACATCGCCGGCGGGGCCACCGTCGATTCCGGTGTCGCCGTGCGCGGTGTAGAGAATTCGGGTTCCGTCCTCCACGCCCGGCGGCACTTTCACCTGCAGCGTGTGAGCGCGGGTCAGCACGCGGTGGCCCTTGCACGTGCCACACGGATGCTCGATCATGGTACCCGTGCCCTGGCAGACCGGGCAGGTGCGAGCCACGCTGAAGAATCCCTGCTGATAACGTACCTGCCCATGCCCGTTGCACTGGCGGCATTGGCTGGGAGCTTTGCCGCCTGCCGCGCCGGTGCCGTGGCAGGTGTCGCACAACTCGTGGCGCCGGATCTGGACTTCCCTCTCCACTCCAAAGGCCGCGTTTTCAAAGGTAATGGTCAGGTCTTCGCGGATGTCGGCCCCACGCTGCGCGCGCGAGCGCCGTCCGCCGCGTCCTCCGGAGTTGCCGAACAGATCGCCGAAGCCGAACATCTCTCCGAACAGGTCGCTCAGATCCACCTGCTGGAAACCGCTCGCTCCCTGTCCGCCCCCGCCGCCGTTGGTAAAGGCGTCATGGCCGAAGCGGTCGTAGGCGGCGCGCTTCTGCTGATCGCTGAGCACAGAATACGCTTCGCTGCACTCCTTGAAGCGCTCCTCGCATTCCTCGTCGTCAGGGTTGCGATCCGGGTGATATTGCAGCGCCAGTTTGCGATAGGCGCTCTTGATTTCGCCGTCCGCCGCCGTGCGGATGACGCCGAGAACTTCGTAGTAATCGCGTTTAACGTTGGTAGCCAGTGTTCAAAAGACCGCCGCAGCGGTCGTCCTCCGTGGCGCGATGGCGCGCCGGGTCCAGTTTATTGGTTCGGTTTCTGTGCCACTCGCACCATGGCGGCGCGCAATACGCGGTCGCGAAGGCGGTAGCCGCGCTGCAGTTCATCGATCACATGATGGTCCGGAACTTTGTCGGTCTCTATCGTCGCGATCGCCTGGTGCAGGCTAGGATCGAAGGGCTGTCCCTGGGCTGCAATCGGTTCCACGCCCAGCCGCGCCAGCACGTCATGGAACTGGCGGTCGATCAGCTCCACACCGGCGCGAATGTCCCCGGCGGTAATGCTTTCAACCTTGAGCGCTCGATCCAGGCTGTCCACAATCGGAAGCAGTTGCTTCAGTGTTTCCGTGAGTGCGTAGTCGCGGAATTCCTGTTGCTCGCGCTGATTGCGTTTGCGGAAGTTGTCGAACTCCGCCTGCAGGCGCGCCAAGCGGTCGAGGTAGAGCGCGTTCTCCGATTTCAACTTATCGATCTCGGACGGCGGCGTGCTGACCGTATCGTCGCTCGCATCACCCTGTGAAAGCTCATGCTCCATGTCTATGGGAGTATTCTGAATGTCTTCTTTTGTCATGGTGTTTTATTATTCCGGGTCGTTCAACAGCTTGTCGAAAAGCCGTGCGATGTAGGACACGGCGGTGATGGTGTGCTGATAATCCATTCGCGTGGGGCCGATGACCGCCAGTCGTCCCAGAATCTCCTGCCCGCTACGGGCGGGCGCGCCGATGAGCACAAAGCTGCTCAGATCCGGCATTGTCTCCTCTAGCCCGATGATCACGCGCACCGTTTCCTGGCGCGTATCCACATAGGAAGAGAGCAACTCGACGATGCGGGTCTTCTCCTCCAGCGTCTTCAACAACTGGCGCAGGCGCTCCGTGTCATTCTCGCTGGAGACCAAGTTGGCCGTGCCTTCCACGAAGACCTCTGCCGCTTCGTCCTTGGTAGCCAGCGCGCCGCTCTGGTAGAGCTGAGCCACCGAGCTCATCAGCCGGTCGTACTCGCTACGCTCCTTTTCGATGCGCCGTTCCAACTCGCGGCGCACGTCCTCGATCATCCAGCCGCGGAAATTGTCATTGATGTAGCGCCCTGCCAGATCGAGTTCGGGTTGACTCACATCGTGGGGCACGCGCACCATGCGATCGTGTACTACGCCACTCCCCGTAACCACCACGGCTAGCACGCGCTGCTCGCCCATCCGCTGGAAGTGAACGTGTTCCAATGCCTTGCGCGGGCCGGTCGAGGTCACAGCCACGCCTACACCGGAGGAGATCAGCGAGAGCACATGCGAGGTGCGCTCCATGAAATCCTGAACTTCGTTTACACCATGAAAGTAGCGCTGAATGGTCTGTTCGTCGTCCGGCGTCAGACTCGCTTCGCCGGAAAGTCTCTCGGCATAGTAGCGATAGCCCTCCACCGACGGGACGCGCCCGGACGAGGTATGCGGCTGTGCCAGCAATCCGGCCTCGGCCAAGTCCGCCATCACGTTGCGAATCGTTGCCGCGCTCAATCCCTCGCGGTTGCGCCGTGCCAGCGTGCGCGAGCCAACCGGTTCACCGGTCGAGATGTAGGTCTCGACGATGGCGGTCAGTATCTCTTGCTCACGTCTGCCAATGCTCGCCATGCATATACCTCACCGTCATCCTGACGGGTGTTCCACCAGGAGCGGACATCTCATTTAGATGCAGCAGGTTAATCCGCGATGCGGGTTGAACGCCAATTCTGGTTTAGGGAACTGTTTTAAGTTTAGCAAAGTCGGCTCAAGTTTGCGACGATGATCTGCTCCCGACGGGCGCGGCACTCTTGCCCTGTGGCTGCAGCCGTTCGGCTGGACCGATTTGGGTCGTTCGGCTGGACTACTGGTCCAGTAGAACTCCTGCACACGTCCATTATGAGCCCTCCCATGAGGCTATCCAGCGCTCCAGCCGACACGCCTCAGGTCAGGTGTAGGAGTGCCCCCGCCTGTTGTCGGATTCACCACCGTTATGGTGGCGCTGGCTGACTTGCTGGTGTCTGCCACGCTGGTGGCTGTGACGGTGTGAATTCCTGCCGTCGCCGGGGCGGTGTAAAGGCCCGTGGCGTCCACCGTTCCTACTGTACTATTTCCACCCGCCACGCCGTCCACATCCCAGGTCACAGAGGTGTCAGATTCCCCGATCACGGTGGCCAGGAGTTGCTGGTATCCAGACATGGTTAAAACCGTGGCCGTTGCAGGGGCTATTGTGACGTGGGGCGACGGCGAGACTTCGCCCGTTGGAGGCGGCAACGCACCCCAGAAAATAGCGAAGACCATCGCATCGCCATTCCACTCACCAGAGGTGGGGGCGCCGAATGACGGAGTGTAGGTACCACTCCAGGTCATATTCAAAACGTTTGCCGAATCCAACTGGCAGTACTCCACGCCATCAACCGGTGCCTGAGATAAAACCGACTCACCTGAGCTAGGGGCGGCGATGCTGCGAGGCGATGGAATTACCTGAAGACTAGTGGAGCTCGCAGCCACTGCGGGAACCGGCAACGTTTGCCCATGTGAGAGTCGCACCAGGCCAACTCCGAGCACGCTCGTTGACGTATCTTCGACGGTCATCCACGAACCGCCAGTCACACCCGTCACATTGCACGCACCGGAGTTATTCTTCCAGGCAAAGACGAGCACCTGTGAACGACAGCTCCAGGTTGAGCCGTCAGTGCCGACAAACTCCGCGTGAACAGTTGTCGGCGGCGCGCCGTCGATCCAACAAGTGAAGCCATGCGCGGGCGTCGGAAGCACCCAGCTAGGGATTCCGCCGCTGCTCCAGTGGCCTGCTGGGACAACGGCATCGTAGGGTGTATTCCAGGCAAACATCTTATCCGTAGTAAAGCCTGCCGGAAGCTCGAAGCTTCCACCATCAACCACGACTCCCTGACCGAAGCAGATCACCTCACCATTCACGAGGGTAATTTCCACGCAGGTCATCGAACCCACAACTGTAACCGTGCCCGAGCTCCACGCCAGAGCCGCATAGTTAACATCGCCTCCCCATACGGCGCTCTGTTCGGCGAGGATGCCAGAGGCTTGAGGCTCAGGCAGCATGGCTTCGCCGATATATTGAAGGATGCAGCGCAGCCCAGCGTCCACCGTGCACACCAGGCTTAGAAGCGGCCCATAGGACTCGCCTAATGCAACTTGCCAGGGTTGTAACACAGGCAGAAGGTATCCAGCCGGACTGGCCCAGGTGAGCACGTTCGCGGGGGGGTAACCGATACTCGGCAGTTGGAATGCCGAGCCGCTCGCCAGTCTGTTTGAAATAAAAGCGAAGTTACCACCTCCAGATGTGGGGCCACCGGTATAACCCGACTCATTGCCTGGGTCGCTGCCAGGCACATCCACCCATCCTGCCTCGGTGCTACTCGACGAGTCATAGAGACATGCTTCGCTGTAAGGCCCGAGGATGATCTCGATTTCGAGCGAGTCTTCAGCCGCGGTGCGGGCCATTTCACCCTTACTCAACGCTGAAGCGCCAGATGAGCGAATGGTCGCGTCGATGAACTCGTAGTCGCCCGCATAAGGGACATTCGCAGTGGTGTCGAGCGTAAGCCGGTCTCCAGGCTTCTGCGCCGCGATAAGTTTGCCGTTCACATCGCGAGCGAAGAACGGAAGTACCAGAGTGCCAGCAGGAGGAGTTATATAGGGCGCAACGTCCTGGCCCAGCGCGCGATCGCGTTCATACATCACAATGCGCGCCGCCTGGTCATAGGTAAGGACGGACAAATCCAACGTCTGGGTGAGCTTCTTTTTCTGCGGCGTGATACCCAACCCGATAGCGCCGCGTGCAAGCTGGTTCTGGTTGTGCTGGAACGCAGGAGCGCGCTCCTTGAAACGCGAGTAGATCAATCCAATGACGCCACCGGCCGGACCGTCGGTGGCGTAATTCGATCCCTTACCGGTGAGCGTCATGGTGTACACCTGGACTCCCGCCGCAATCTGATCTGTGGTGAGAAGAGGAACCGTGTCCACCGTCCAATAACCGTCGTAGGGTGCGCCTTCGCCGCCGATCACGATGTCATCACCAGCGTTACAAGGATGCCCCAGCACAGTCGTTACCGTGGGGTTTGCTCCACCAGTGATGGAGGCAATCGTTGCGCAGGCAGGAATCAGCAGATCGCGGAACTTTCCGACGAAACGGTTGGCACTGGTGTGGAGCGCCTGGTCGGTGGGCTCGAACTTCTGCATGATATCGCGCGAGATGATGAACGTGCTCGCGCGCGGCTGATCGCATACGAGGTAGATTTTGCCTGCGTACTCATGCATGTGACTACGGCAGACCATTAGCATCTGCTCCAGGATGGCATTCAGCGTCGCCGCGCTGGTGAAACAGTAGTTCCCTGTAAAGCGCCTCCGGCCGTTAGCCAGGAGCTGGTCAAAGTAAATTGCCGACTCAGTGATCGATCCCCAGTCAAAACACGCCGCCTCGGCTACCGTCAGAGGCGTGGGTCCATTATTCAGGTCGATGTTGTAATCGGGCTTTATTTTGCGGGCAAGGCACGCATCGACGATGTGCCACGCCGGATTCGTGGTGAACGCGTATCCGGTTTGATTTCCGTAGGAATCGAAGAGCCGCACGCGGCGGGCGCGCCAGAGGCCAATCGGTGCGATATCGGTCCACTGCGAAGGGTCTGTCTGATTGACGTTGCCATCGGTGATCGGATATTTCATCGAGAGCGCGTACCAAGCGATCCGGTTGTAAGTCAGCGGCTGCACGCCAGCCGGAAAGTTCTTCCACAACACATCGACGCCCTGGTCTGGGCCAACTGAGGCTGGAGCTAGTCCCGAGCCAATAACCGAGTCCGCTCCGCGATGGAAGTGGAACTGCCACGGGTTATCGGATGGAGGTGTGTAGGGATACCAGGACGGGGGATACAAAGGGCTTCCGGTTTCGCTAGTGTAAGCCAACACATCATTGATCCACAGCTCGTTGCAGCCGTCCCACTCGCCTTCGCCTAATCCCCAAAAGCCGATGCGGGTAAAGTCGAGGTGACTGTTTCCTGTGTTCTGGAGCTGAGTGTAATCGAGGCGCTTTCCTGTGACCCACTGAAAGCCGTAGGCCAGTGCGATCGGGGATCCACTGGTGTCCGCCGACGAGATCTGCTGAGTTGTGCTCGCGTTAGGCACTCAGATCTTCCTCCGGCGATTCATGACGTAGCTCGACGTGGCGGCCGTCGCTTCGCCATAGTTCTTTTCGAACGTGTTCAGAATTCCCGTATAACGCTCGACGACCTGGCAGGTCTGGAAGCTCTGCTGGCATGGCGCCTGTCCGGTGTTAACAATTCCGCAGCGCGCAGACGCCCAATCAAGCTGACAGCTCTCCGAGTAACTCATAGGCAAGCCGTCCACCTGGGACGCATCGAGCGGAAGGCTGTTTCCTTTGATCTGAACCTCGGTCTCATCCGCATGAGTAACAGTCAGCGTGCCGTGCATTTCAAATAACGGCGCCTGCGCGTCAGTTTGAAAGATACGGAAAACGAAGAAAGCACCTTCCAGCGCCGAGCGCCTCGCGATGCGCTCGAAGTCGCGCGCCATCGAGTCGCCGCTTATGTTCTGAATGACGAAGGAGCAGGTGTCCGTCTGGAGCGAGCGGTAGATCTTGATTTCACCGACCGAGTCGATCCACGGAAGATAGGACTGAACGCTTGGTACCACGCCGCCCACCGCCGGAGGAGGGATCACCGGAGGGAAGGCAATCACGGCGCGATCAGCCCAGTAGTACTGATTGCCGTTGGTGTCTTTCACATCGAGCAGATTGACCGGAGCGATGCCGGTCCTCGCCCCGCCAACGGCCAACACAGATGAAGGGAAATCGATCATCGCATGACATCCAAAAAGGCCCAGCTCAAACCAGCCGCCGTTGCAGCGCCGTTCTTGTTGCCCGTCGCAACCACTTGCACGCGGTGGAAATCGAGCGGGACGGCTTCATTCATAAACACCATCTGTGGGCCTACGTCGGCTGCGTTATAGAGATCGAGATTCGTTGCGATCTGCACTCCATCAAGGAGGACGTTGACCAGCCCGAACTCAGGGCCTTTCAGCAGCCAGAGACGGAAGCCGTAACCTTTGTATTCATAAGTCGCAGAGTCGCCCAAAGTGCCGGCATCATCGAGCGTGGTGTAGTGGACGTTACCGAGCGTGCGGGGATTGAGCGCCCACGTTCCCGTTGTAGGGCAGAGCTTCTGGTCGCCAAAATCATTGCAGACAGCAAGACGGATCGAATCGTGAGCCCAATCGTTGGGGTATTGCATCATCGGAACCTTTGGGATCTCTTCGAAGGTGACCAGCTCCACGCTCCACTTTCCGTTTGCCGTCTCCACCGGGTTGACCTCGGTAGTGAAGCGCCCCACAAAATGACGGCCTCCGCCATCATGGTCGATGATCGTGAAGAAGCCGTCTTCATATTGCTCGTAATACCACTTGAGCCGCTGCACACATGCCCAGGTGCGGTTGATCCATGAGAGGGTGAACGAATGCCCTGTGTTCGAGGTATCGCGCGTGTAGGGCGAGCCGCCAACAGCCTTCTTCAGGCCGCGCGTGATCGGGCGCTTGCGAGTGAATCCAAAGTTCGGGTTCATCGTGTCGCCCAGCGCCGGGTCAAAGCCCTTACACCGATTCAGGATGTCAGTTTGAGGCATTTGCCGCTCCTGAATACTCGCTGTAGCTCGCGTCCAACGCCGCGCGGACGTGATGTTTGTTTTCCATAAACATGCGCGCAGTGGTCTTCGAATCCAGCGACTGGAAGTTCATATTGACCGTGCGATCACCGCCGCCTCCGGAGCGTGCGCTGGCCGATTGCATCGTGCTCTGGTAGGACTTTGCAACCTGCTCCATCGAAGCGCCTGCATTCAGCGATTCCAGCGCAGAGCGGTTGCGAGCGGCAACGTTGGGCTTCACCATGAACTCGCCGATCCGCGCGTGAACCAATCCTTCATCCGGCGACGTGGCTAGGTTGCCGAAGTTATCGACCGCGCCGCCAGTGTGGTACTGCGCTGCCGAGGCGGTGAACTGACTGCGGCCCGCTTGTTCCTCGCGAGTAAAGTTCGCCTGCGCCGTCGAGATGGCCGGCTTAATCGTGTCGCGGTAATAGCTGCGGCCGCCGAAGCCCATCGCAGAGGTGGTGTGCAGCGCCTCACCCTGGAGCGAGGTCATGTCCTGATAGGCAGACATGTAATCGAGCGTGCCAGTATCGAAGGCGTGCTCATCCTGGTCGATGTGGGGTTTAACGTTTTTGAGGTAATAGGTCTCGGCCGTGTTGCGTCCGCCGAAGCCCATGAAGCCGAGTACTCCGCCAGCGATCGCGCCCACCGCCGCCCCGATCGGGCCGCCTACCGACATACCAAGCTGCATCCCGCTCGACGCTCCGCCGAGTGCTCCAGTAACGCCGCCCGTGCTCATCGCCGCGCCATAGAGTCCCATCGCTCCCTGCATCGCACCAGCGCCAGCCGCAAGCCCGGATGACGCGGAAGGGTCGCTCATGTCGGTTTTGGTGCTGTTCGAGGATGAGTACGATCCATCGTCAACGGAAGCCGGATGCGCGAACGCGCTCTTCACCTGGCTGTAAAGTCCGGCCGCTCCACTGATACCGGACACCGCCGACATGGGAGAAGAATGAGAGGAGGAGGCCGCTCCAGCAAACGCTGCAGGGGAGCCACCAATCTCAGCGTCGCTTCCCCCGCCGCGCGTGCTGCTGATGCCGGTGATAGCGCCGCCAATACCAGAGGCAGTGCCGCCGCCGAAGTCAGAGGTCGATCCGCCGAATTCACCGCTTCCACCGCCGAAGCCACCGCCTTCACGTCCACCAGGCGCGCCACCGCCGCCCGCAATCGATGCCGAGTCGATCTGGATGGTCGCTGTGCTTATAGACAGTGTGCTAATGCTCGCAACGTGCTCAGCAGCGGATGCAGCGCCAGGCACGTCCGGTATTCCCGCTCCCCCCTTGCCGTGCCTACCTTTGCCGCTCCAGAGACTGCTGAAGAGCGTGCCAGGGAATCCGGCCGTCGTCGTGCCGGATGGGCTCTGTGGGCCACCGAGGCCGAGATGACTCTGCACCTGCATCAGCCCAGCCGCCGCCGACTCGGCCATCATGTGCGTGCCAAGGTTTTTGAAGTAGGACTGAGGATTCTTGAACAGCCCTTCCAGTTGGCCAGCGAGTTTATCTCGCTGCTCTTTGGCCTGCATCGCCAATTCTTCATTCAGGACAGCGCCAGCGGCCGCCACACGGCGGTTGTAATCGTCGTTGGAGATGAGCTGGTCCTTGAGCATCTGATCATAGCCGCGCTTGCGTTCGGTGTATTGGTCGTACAGCTCTCGCGTCTTCTGCTGCTCGATCGGCAGTGCGCGGCGACGGGCCTCATCCTCAAGCTTGATGGTTTCGTTCAGGTTCTTCGTGGTTAAATCCGCGCCCTGCTTATTGGCATCGGCGTTGATCTTACTGACCGCCGAATTCAACGCATCCGCGCCCTGCGTTCTGCGCGGATCATTTGCCTTGAGCTGGCCATAAAGCTTGTCGTATTCCTTGGTGAGCTCGGCGATGTGGTTCTTCGTCTCCAGTTCTATCCGTGCGAAGCCCTGCTCCTGGTGGGTGTTCCATCCATCTACCTGCTGGTTCAGGTGCTCGTAATAGGCGGTTTGGGCGGTTGTGTCTGCATTCGTTTGGTCTTCCGATAAAGCTCCCAGGCGCTGCGGAAGCTGATGCATCTCGGAAATCTTTCCGCTGGCGACCGCGTCCCGAACCGTCTGGTTCTGCTTCATCTGGAACTCGGCGTCGGAATGAGCCAGGCCGGTGAGTCCTCCAAGCCGCGCTTCGTCCATCCGTTTTTGCGTGACGTTCCGAGCTTCTTCCTCTTCGCGCTTCAGGTTAGCGTAGTAGCGGCGGTCGATGGCTTCCAGTGCAGACGTGTTGGCGCCGTGGTGAAGAACGTACTCTTTGGCTGCTTGCTCTTTTTGCTGGTAGGCGAGACGGTCGCCGCGAACACTGGCGTTGTCTGCCTCGGCCCGTAAACGGGTAATCTCTTCACTCTCTGTGCGGGCGAGCACGATCTTCTCTGCGCTCGCACGTCCCTCCGCCGCGCGGGTAGCAATGTCCGCTTCGGCTTTCCCGGCTGTCTTACTCGGAGTGTTGCCATAGAGCGAATCCTGACTACGCGCCCAGTCCTGATTTTCCTTGATGATCGCGCGCTGCTTCTCCAGCTCGGCCGTGATCTTCTGCTGCGGACGCAGAGCGCTGTCTCCGGAATGGTCAGCCTCTATCCCAGAGAGACGCTGCTTGTGCTGTTCTTCTGCGAGCTTCAGCTTGAGAGCGTCGGACTGCTCGCGTTTTTTCTGTTCAGCGTCCCGTGCTTCCTTGGACGAAGAGATATTGCCAAAGTCAACCGCATCGCCCTGAAGTTGCTTGTTGGCCTCGGTGTTATATTTTTCTGCTTCCTGCGTTGCCTGGCGCAGACGCGCGATGGTGGTCTCGATGGAGTGGACGTTTCCAAACTCATCGTCTTTGTGCTTGGCTTGCTCGGCGTTGTACGCCTCCAGCGCGCCGTTCACGTTGAGATGCGCGTTGTAGAAGTCCTTGGCCTCGCGGATCGCCATGCCGAACATGCTGATTGCTGCAATGCCTAGGAAGACGCCGCTCAGCGAAGACATGATGCCCATCAGCACTTGGCTGCTGGCAATCGCAGAGGCGAAGTAGCGCGGCGCACGAAGTCCCATCTCTTGCAGTTCGAAGCGCGCCAACGCTGACTTGTTTTTCAGCCGGTCCATGCCCGACGCAGCCTGATCGGCGCCAGCGGCGACCTTCCTTCCCGCAGCGGCGCCTTCGTTGCCCATCAGTCCCCAGCTCGCCGCGAGACCTTTTACCTCCGAATCAAGTCCAGCTACGGTGGACGTCGTCTTCTTCAGCCCAGCGTCAATATTGCGAATGCCGGTGAGTGCACCGGATTCATCGACGCTCATCGTGATGTTGACTAAGGAAGCCATCTAGCGGGAAATCTCCTTCATGCACTCACGGCAGCAGAGCGCGTGTTCTTCGTTCGGCATTCCGCAGTGCGGACACGGCGGGTGCGTGCGTTGGAAGTGATTGCGCGAGCGTCGCAGGATAAGAATTCCTTCCACCTCTGCGGCGTTGAGCGAAATACCTGGAACGACCTCAAGCACCTGTTCAAGCCAGATAAGGTGCTGGAGAAAAACAAAACAGCCGTCAGGCACAGTGCGAGGCGAGAGCAGTTTTTCTCTCGCCTCTTCGCGATCGTCCGGGTGTGTGTCCCGGAGAATCTTCTCTGCCGTCCTGTATTCGTAACCTTCAATCAGGAACTCCCCGGCCGCTCGTTCCAACAGATCGCGATCCACGGCTCACCCCGGTCAGCGGATCGTTACTGCGTCTGTGCCGCCGAAGAGCGCCATCACGGCCTCAGCCTTGTGGCAGCCGTCCATCTCGCTATTAATCACATCGACGTTGGCGAGCGGCGAGCCGTTGACGGTATAGCCGTCCACGCTCACGATCAGCTCGTCATACATCAACATGGCAACGGCCGGGCGCGACGGATAGATTGTCACTCCATCCTTGGCGGTACCGCGCACGCGCACCCGCGCCGATTCGTAGTTCCAGCGCTTGAGCTGCTCGATGCTGGGCTGCTTGAAGCGGTGAACCAGACCGCGAATCAGCTGCATCTTGCCCTCGACACCGGCAGACCAAAGAGCATCCAGCTTCACTTCGGTGAATTCAGACAAAGGCGCATCATCGTCTTGCTCTTGTGCGCCCACCGAGCAGAGCGCGGCACCCACACCGAGGCGATGATTCAGCGGCAACGAATTCCGCCACTCCGGAATCTTCACCGCGTCAAAGTCGCCGTATCCATCAACGCAGGTGACAACGCGCTCAACCAGGTCAAGCCGGGCGGTGTCATTCTCGAAGATCTGCTGGCGCTCGCCGTCCACGTTGCGCGTCTGGTTGACGACGGCGCGGAAGTAGCGATCCCAGTCCTCTAACCGGATGCGGCGTATTTCGTAACGATAGAGGCGCGGTTCGCCTTTGGAGTTCTTTCCTTCGAGGACGATGATGCGCCCGTGATTTAGCTCCACAGTAACCGGAGCCTTCATATCAGGCGCGTCGGCTGAATGCTGCCCTTTACGCGCCGTCATTATTCGCTCACCAGGTATGCAGCCGTCGTGTTGACCACGGTTGCAGTCACCGGCTGGCCGCCAGCGGGTTGCAGGATCGAGTTCTGATCCAGGTCGATGGTGTAGGCCACGTACTTGCTCTGCTCGCCCAGGTCGGACTTCGGCAGAATGACGTACGGATAATCCAGCGTCAGCGACGCGGCGCCCGAGGTGACAACGATCTTCATCTCCAGCGCCGTCTGCGCCATCATCCAATCCCGGATATCGGTCGAGTCATCGGCCGCGACAACGATCTTGAGCTTGATCGTCGGATTACCGTAACGCAGGAATGCAGCGTATTCGCCGCCGCCCGGTACCCGAACTTCCTCAATCGCGCGATCGAAGGTCGCCTCCCAGCTCATCACGCGGGGGAACATGCTGATCGGAGCGCCCTGCGGTCCGATGGAGACCACCGCATCGGAGCCGTAGAGGAACTGCGGATGCACGATGCGCGCCGGAACGCCGGCAACGATCGCGCCGTCGGCGTACCGTCCTGAGCCGAGGAAGCTGGCCTTGGCCATGATCGAGCCTTTTCCCGGACCGGTCAGCACCAGGTTGGTCAGCGCCATATCGAGGAAGCGGCGCTTCAGGCCAGCCGTGTCCTCGATGTAAAGGTTGGTGATCTGCGCCGGTCCCGCCGATTCAAGGAAGCTCATGGCGTGCGAATACGGTGCCTCTGCTCCGGTTACCGTGTCCTGCCCCATGATCAGCGAGAGGAGCCACCCGGCGAGGAATTGATCGACGCGCGTGCTCAACTCCATCGACGACTTGAGGGAGGTCATGCGCGCATCGGTGGCAAAGCTGTGGCCCTTGCCCGCGTACTGATAGTCGCTCTCGAACTCCGGTTCGATCTGGGCAAAGTTGCTGGTTTCCATCAGCGCCGTGTAGGTGAGCTGAGCATCGGTCATTGATTCGCCGATGGTCGCCTGAACTCCGAGGCTGAGTACCAATGCGCGGAGTAGCGAGCGCTGGGATAAGTAAGTCGTCATCGTGATCGCTCCTTAAAGCGGGTATTCGCGCATGGGGAAAACCATGCGGACATAGTGAATTAAATAGTTGCCCTTCATCGCAAACTTCGGGCCATCGATCTGCAGCGGGCCGCTCCAATCGAACTCACCGCCAAAGCGCCGGGTTGCGAATGGGTCAAACACTAAGCAGATGGCGTCCACCAGGGCTTGGAAGATCGGCTCGGTAACGCCATCCTGAAAACTCATGTAGCCGTTGATCACAACCTGATGCGTGCGCGAGAGGGCCTGCGCCGTCTCATCAACCGAGGTTGAGCCCTCGCGGGTGACTTCCCACGCGTGGATCCGCGTGCCATCGCTGAAGCGCGTCTTGAACGCCGCCTCGGTCGTTGGGTTTCCGAGCATGTTATAGACCGCGCCAATGCCTTCGACGGTTTCCAACCGCGTCACCACTGCCGCCACTGCGCCCACGCCGCCCAGCATCAACGGCCTCCCATGGCGATTGCGGCCTGCATCGAGAGCGCGATATGGTGCTCAAGGATCGGCCCGGCGAGCGGCTCCAGTTCGACCAGCGCGCGTGAGAACATCTCGTGCCCGCGCGAGCCGCGCTTCGCAATTGTCTTCGCGATGGCGAACGCTACTGATAGCGCCTGTTTCTCATCCTCGATACCGAGCTTCTTGTGCACCCAGAGCACCAGCGCCTCCGAGGGCGGCATGTGCGGCCGCGCGCCGGTCTCCACCGGGGCAGCGTAGAGATCCGCGCCGTTGACGTTACCCGCGCCGATCACCAGGCGCACGAGCGATTGCTCCTCGAAGACATGCGGCACGATTGAGGCCAACAGGTTTCCGCTGAATACCGCTGGCGGCTGGCCGTCGTATGGCGCGGCGATGAAGTTCTGCACCAGGCGTTGCCCCTGAATGCCGATGACCTCCATGCCTGCCATCGTGCCGGCCTTGACGGCGGCTTGCAGCTCCGGAGCCACCTGGTCCGCGCCGGTGATCTTTGCTGACCAGGTCATCTGGAGTACTTTCCGTGGACCAGCCGGTCCACTCCGGAGTTCTGCTCCAGCCACTGATTACCGATGGCAAGCGAAGGAGCGGCCTCACCGCCGCCGCTGGTGTCGCTCTCCTCCACGCCCATGTGCGTGAAGTAGCGCTTGCGGATCGCCTTCGCCAGGCTCAAGTACTCCTGCGATTTCGAACGGTAGTTGACGACGTCGGCAGCAATCGAAGGATCGCCGGTCTGCACGTAGGTCGCGGCGAGCGATTCCAAGGCTAAGGATGAGGCGTAATCGACGACCGCATAGAAATCCTTGCCTGGAATCGTCGAACCATTCGCAGCGTGCGAAGCGGTCCAGAGCACCCGCATCGTGTCCTCCGGACCAGGCGAGTCGAAGTTGAGCGCAATGGAATAGCCGGTTGGCGTCCGGTAGAGAAAGAGGTCGGAGTCGAGCACGTACTCCGGAGGCATCTGTTCGATGGGGTACCGTCTGCGCGAGCGCTCCCCGTGGCGCGTGTATTATGACTCTGTGCTCGACTACCTGGACCGCGTCCACTCCGTGGCCGGCATCGATCCCCGCTATCGGCGGTAAAGTAACGCAGGTTTCTCTGGCTCCGCATTAGATAACGTTACTCAGACTTATGCTGAGGGCATGCGCATTCGACCGTTGCCCCTTCTGCTGTTTGTCCTCGCACTTCTGATGTTCTGCTGCGGGGAAGTTGCCTACGCCACCTGCACCGCGCCCACCGGCTACACCAATTTCACCTTCGTCAATCTCAACGACGCCACCGGGCAGAACCCGCTGGCCTCGGGACAGTTCAGTGTCATTGCGACGGGGGCGAATAACACTCCGGTGAACTTCCATCTGGCCGGGAGCAGCGGCGGCGTGGCAACGAAGGCGCCCGTGCTGGGAACCATCGTTGGCGGCGCGATCAGCACCATCACTGGGTCCAGCAGCAGCCCATGTCTCTACCTTGCCGACTCGGCGCTCACCGGCGTTCTCTATCACATCACGGTGCAGGATACGGGAGCCTTCAGCGCGCAAGAAACCCTGGTGGACGTCGAAGGCGTTAAGGTGACCGGCACCAACTTCAGCTTCGACGCCTATGCGTTCCCCGCCAGCGGCGCGACTCCCGCGACGCCAAATAATCTCTCCATCAACACAGTGAACACACTGCCCCCTGGCTCACCTGCCACGGCATCGATTTCGGGCGAGCCTCCATCGCAGCAGTTGAACCTCGGCATTCCGCAGGGCGGCAACGGCAACACGATCTGGAGCGTGACGTCCGCACCTTCTAACAGCCTGGGGCAATACGGCGACTTCGCTCTGAACACCGCGACCAATTGTCTCTACGGACCCAAGGGTCCCACGATCACCTCTACGGCGAGCACGACGGCCGGCAGCATGACGGTGAGCATCCCATCAGGAGCGATTGCGGCACTGACCTCACTGGTGGGAGATAACATCCTGCTGATCGGTGCAGGTGTGGGCGGTACAAACATCACCGCTCAACTCACGTCGGTCAACAATTCGAATGACACGATTACGGTGAGCGGTGCGCCATCCCTGACGATCAGCGGTAGCGCGGTCATTGCCAACGCCGTCACGACGTGGGCGGGATGCACGTCGCTGGTCGGACCGCAAGGCGCGGGTACCATCAACGGCCTGACTTCAAACGGCACGAATGGGATCAACGTGGCAGGTACTGGAACGTTTGGCGCCGTGAATGGAGTGGTGAACGAAGCCGGTTTCGCGGGGTCGACATTGGCTGTGCGCATCCTGGCGGCGTGCAATCAATTGGCGGGGGCCAATGGGGTCGTGCAGATTCCGACGACGGAAACCGATGCGACGGCTGGTTTTGGGACTTACCCGGACGGCTGCACGGTGAACGATCTGCGCGGCATTGTGTATCCGAATAGCGTTGGCAATTACGGGGTTAGCTCAGGGGCGACCGAGCCTCGCAGCTTGCTCTATTGGAGGCAGGTGAATACCGCAGGGAGC
>Ga0182030_10000555_pt1 | contig 71145 bp, 74 predicted proteins | sample 812S3MmetaG_FD_121299 | JGI IMG/M metagenome (GOLD analysis project Ga0182030, IMG submission 121299) | Permafrost microbial communities from Stordalen Mire, Sweden - 812S3M metaG (Illumina Assembly) | ecosystem: Environmental > Terrestrial > Soil > Wetlands > Permafrost | place: Sweden...
CGTCGCCGAAGGTGAAGATTCCGCCGTCTGATGCGACGAGCCAGTAGCCGTGGCCGCTGGGGGTTGCCGCGATTCCTACGATGGGCTTGTTGAGGTGGGTGCCGCCTTCGGATCCGTAGTAGTTGGCGTCGCCGAAGGTGAAGATTCCGCCGTCTGATGCGACGAGCCAGTAGCCGTGGCCGCTGGGGGTTGCCGCGATTCCTACGATGGGCTCATTGAGGTGGAAGCCACCCTTTGACCCGTCGTAGCTGGCGTCGCCGAAGGTGAACATCCCGCCGTCCGAGGCCACCAACCGGTACCCCTGCGTTGGCGCCGCGGTGGCTGCTTGCGGTGTCGCGGTGGCCGATGTCGATGCGGGGCCGGTGCCGGCGGTGTTGCTGGCCTTTACGGTGAAGGTGTAGGCGTCGCCGTTGGTCAGCCCGTTTGCCGAATATGACAGCGTGGTCGAATGCGTGTCGATCACCGTGGGGCTACCGGACACCGTCGAGCCTGCGTATTGGTCGATCACATAGTCGGTTGGTGCATTGCCGGTGCTGGGCGCCGTCCACGACAAGGCCACCGAGCCCTCTCCCGGCGCCGCCTGCAACCCTGACGGTGCGCCGGGCGCCACGATGTTTGCTAGCGGTGTTGCGGTGGCCGATCCTGAAGTAGCGCCGGTGCCCGCGGTGTTGCTGGCTTTTACGGTGAAGGTGTACGCCTGTCCGTTGGTCAGCCCGCTCACCAAGTGCGACAGAGTGGTCGATCCCGTGTCGATCACCGTGGGGCTACCGGACACCGTCGAGCCTGCGTATTGGTCGATCACATAGTCGGTTGGGGCGCTGCCGGTGGTGGGCGCCGTCCACGACAAGGCCACCGAGCCGTCGCCCGGCGCCGCCTGCAATCCCGAAGGCGCGCCGGGCGCCACGATGGTTACCACCGGTGTTGCGGTTGCTGATCCCGATACGGGGCCGGTGCCACCACCGTTACTCGCCTGGACCTCGAAGGTGTACGCCTGGCCGTTGGTCAGCCCCGTCACCGAATGCGACAGAGTGGTCGATGCGGTGTCGATCACCGTGGGACTGCCCGACACCGTCGAGCCCACGTACTCGTCGATCACATAGTCGGTTGGGGCGCTGCCGGTGGTGGGCGCCGTCCACGACAAGGCCACGGAGCCGTCTCCCGCTACCGCCTGCAACCCCGACGGCGCACCCGGCGGGAAAGTCGACCCTGAAGCACCGATCTCTCGGACTCGGTTCCCGTCGCTATTCATGATGCCGATGCCCTCGCCGACGAACACGTCGCCCGCAGCGTCCACCGTCACGGCCCCTGGTTGACCGATACCACTGTCGACAGCCGCGGCCCCATCGCCCTTGTCGACGGTCTGCGACACCGAGCCGGCAATCGTGTAGACATTCTGCGCTTGCATGGCCTGGCCGTAAAACTCGCCGGTGGCGGCCGCAACAACGCGGATTTCGTTGTTGAAAATGTCTGCAACCACGATGTTGCCGTTGCCGTCAATGGCAACGTCGTTGGGATAGTTAAACGTGGCGGTGGTCTCCGCGCCGTCGTTGGCCCCCAAGGATCCGTCCCCAGCGATCGAGTACAGATCACCGGCGACCATGCCCTGGCCGTAGAAGGTCCCCGTGTTCTCCGCCACGACCAGTATCCGGGCATCGAGATAGTCGTCGATGACCAGGTTGCCGTTGGCATCAGGTTCCACAGACACCGGGTTGTCCAGTCCCGAAGAGGTGGCGGCAACACCCGGGCTGACCACAGCACTCCCGTCGCCGGCCACGGTAATCACCTGCCCGAGGGAGGGCGAGGCCACGCCGTAGGCGGCGACCGTCGACTCAAAGAGGACCAATACCTGTTCGTTGCCGTTGTCGGCCACGATCAGGTTGCCATTGGAGTCCACGGCCACCCCGTGCGGGTCGCTCAATGTTTGCGAGAGGCCGCCGCCGGTCAAGACCGTATAGATGTCGCCCGCGGTCATTGCGGTCTGGTAAAACGATCCGCTCGTCGCGGCCAGCACCCGAATCACCTCATGGCTCGTATCGGAGATCACCACGTTGCCGTGGCCGTCGAGGGTGAGGCGTTTGGGGCCCGACAGGGTGGCGTCGATTCCCGGGCCGCCATCCCCGTAGGGGGCTGTTGTCGCCGAGCCGCCACCGGCGATGGTGTAGATGTCGCCCGCATTCATGAGCACACCGAAATAGGTACCGCTGGCGGCGGGCACCATCCGCACCACGTTGTTGTCGGTGTCGGCGATGAAGACGTCGCCCGCCGAGTCCGTGACAACGCCCTGGGGGGCCGCCACCTGCGCTGACGTGGCCGCGGTGCCGTCGGGACTGAGCCCGGCCGCCTCGTTGTTACCGGAGCCGGTCGCCGGGGTCCCGATCACCGTGGTGATGTCGCCGGCACCGGGCGACGCCGCCACCCCCGGAGACGCCACGACGACCAGCATCCCGACGCTCAGCGTGGCCACCGACACCAGAGCGGAGACCCGTCTACCAACGCGTCGACAAGAAGCGCGTGAAGCCATGACTGCGACCCTTTCTAGTCCTAAGGGGAAGTAAACAGCCTTCACCCCCGCCAATTTCCTGACCACTGTAGGCGTCATTGACCGGAGCCACAACACCGCTTCTCGATCAGTTCGTCATCTGCCGTTAAGCAGGATGTCGCGGCATTTCACCCAAATTGAAAATCCACGGTGAGAATCGGTACGACCGCTCTGAGCGCGAATCCGGTGGACAAGTCGGCGGGGCTTCAGTCCGTGGGGGTTGGCTGCGCCGGTCCTACGTAGTCGTCCAGCCACCGATTGAGGCCCGCCGTATCGCGGAAGAAGGCAGCGATCCGACCCGCCGCTTTGGGAGTGGCCAGCCAGGGTTCCACCGGCCACTGCTTCCAGGCGATACACCCTTTGAGGCGGAGAAGATCGATGCGCGGATGGTCCTTGGCGTAGCCCCGGGGAGCGGACTTCACGGAGTCATGGGCGGTGATGTCCCAGCCGGCCGCCCGGGCGTGAGCGACGAGGCGTACCAGTTCCGCCCCTTGGGGGTCGGACGCCAGCCGCGAGCGGAATCGGTGCAACTGATCGGGAGACATCATGTACATCCCACTTCCTACGGCCAACCCGGCCGCCGAGACCTGGACGTAGCCGGCATCGCCCACCGTTGCCGCGATGGCGGTTTTGTAGGGAGACTTGTCGGCACTGAAACGGACGTCGCGGTACGGCCGAAATATCTTGCCCGGCCCGAACTCCGGCGAGAGTTCCTCCACGAGCGATTCCATTGGCTGTTTTACTTCGGCCTCATAAATCGCCTTGTGCGACGTCCAATACGCCTTCGAGTTGTCTTCTTCGAGGCCGTCGAAAAAGTCGACCGCAACATCAGACCAGCCCTGGAATGCCATGCAACCGAGCCTAAATGAAGCCCGATGCTCGGGCGGCTACTTCGCCTTTGCTCCGCCTTCCGCGTCAGCCAGGATTCCCGCCAACATTCCCGGAAAAACGAATCGGTGGAAGGGAGCGACGCCCACCCAGTAGCAGCGACCAAGAAGGCCGCGTGGGCGAAACAGCGCGGTCTGGGTGACCATGGTGCCTGTTCCCTGGCGCTCGAGTTCCCAAGTGAGCCAAGCCTCGCCCGGCAGGAGCATCTCGGCGTGCAGGCGGAGGCACTTGGCGGGCACCAGGTCTTCCACCCGCCAAAAGTCGAGCGGCGCGCCGATGGAGAGACGCACCGGCCGTCCCCGGCGAAGCCCGGGACCGCCGACCAGTTTGTCCAACACCCCCCGGACCCGCCACAGCCATTCGTTCGAGTACCAACCGTGTGCCCCTCCGATTTGGACGAGGGACGCGAAGACGACGTCGGGAGCTGCGCTCGTCGCCTTGGCCCGAACATCGCACAAGGTGGTCCCCCCCGACCATTCGGGGTCGGTGGCCACCGGTCTGAACACTTCGAGGTCGGCATTGGCAAACGAGGTCGGGATGTTGCTTTCCTGCGTGGCGGCCAGGGCGCGCCCGATGGCCTCGCGCAACGTCATCGGGGTGATGTGGAATGCGGTAACTGCCGAGCGGTCCTGCACAGTTACCTCGTTGACCAACGACTCGACGAGTTCCCGGGCGAGGGGGAGGGGGACGGGGGTCACCAGGCCGACCCAGCGCGACGACAAGCCAGGGGTGAGGAGAGGAACCCGTATCAGCCGCCGGCGGGTGAGGCCGGCGACCTCGGCGTACAGGGCCATCATCTCGGCGTAGGTCACGACGTCCGGTCCACCGAGCTCGAAGACGCCTGCTGGGTGCTCGGACCCGGTGATCGCCGCCACCAGGACGTCGATGACATCGGCAATGGCGATCGGTTGGCATCTGGTGGCGACCCACTTCGGCGTCACCATCACCGGGAGCACTTCGACGAGATAGCGCAGCATCTCGAAGCTGGCGGAGCCGGAACCGATGATGACCCCGGCGCGCAGTTCGACCACGTCGACGCCCGTATCGGCCAGGACACGCCCGACGTCATGCCGGCTCTGCAGATGCATGCTGAGGCGGTCGGTGTCGCTGCCCATCCCGCCGAGATAGACGATGCGTCCGACGCCGGACGTAGCGGCCGCGGCGGCGAAGTTCTGGGCGTCGCGTTGTTCTCTCTCGGCCCAGCCGTCCCCCTGCCCGATCGAGTGAACCAGATAGACGGCGACGTCCACTCCGGCCATGGCTTCCGCCAACTCGCCGCCCACCTCGCCCTTGACCACCTCGACGGAGTCGCGCCAGGGGGTTGCGTCCAGTTTCTGCGGTTTCCGGCTTAGACAGCGAACGGCGGCGCCGTGGTCGATCAAGGCGGGTACGAGACGGCCGCCGACATAGCCAGATGCGCCGGTGACCAGCACTCGAACGCCGGTCACGTGATCACGGGCGCTACGAAGGCCAAGACGAGAGCCTTCGACGGTGGTCTATGGCACCAGAGTAGGGCGGGCAGGAGGCATACTCGCCCGGTGCGACCGCCGAGCTGGGGCCTGGCAAAGCCGTCCCGGCGGCGATCTGTCGTCGCGCTTGTCGCGCTGGTGGCTTCAGTCCTGGTGGCGACTGCTCCTTTGGCCGCCGCGGCGCCGTTGTCAGCGCTGGGTAGCCAGCCGTCTCCGACGATCCGGCCGGCGGCGTTGTCCCCGGGCAGCGCCCCGGCCGGCGCGACGGCCCTCGGCGCCGTGGCGTCGTCCGCCCCGCTCGACCTGCAGATCGTCTTGCCGCCGTCGAATGCCATTGCTCTGCAATCTACCCTTAATGCCCTTTATAATCCCCAATCGCCGCTATATCACGATTGGCTGGCTCCTGGGCAGTTCGTTCAGGAGTTCGGACCATCAGGGTCCGCTGTCGCTGCCGTGACCTCCTGGCTGCAGACCCGGGGATTGACGGCCAGCGGCATGTCGGGATTCAGCATCGACGTCAGCGCGCCGGCAGGGCAGGTCGGCGTCGCTCTTGGCACGACCTTCGAGCGTTACCGCACGACGAGCGGGACCACCGGGTATCTGGCCCGGCAGACCCCGCTGGTGCCCGCTGCGCTGGCCGGCGGCGAGATCAGCGCCATACTCGGGCTCAACACGCTGTCGCAGTACCGGCCGCAGGCGTCGCTGGTGTCCCCCAGCACGACGGGGTTGAAGGCTCATGGGACGTTCCAATCTGATGCCGACGGCCTCACCGCGTGCAGTGGAGCGGCCGCCTGGGCGGCCGACGGGTATGACACTCTCGATCAGGTGGGAGCCGACTACGGCGTTGGGTCACTGTTGAGCGCGGGGCTCAACGGCAAAGGCCAGACCATTGCCGTCTACGAGCTCGCTACGCATTCGAGCGAGGATGTGGGCGCCTACGAATCCTGCTTCGGACTGCACAACCCGGTCTCCACAGTGTCCGTCGACGGCGGGGGTGCGCCGGGAGTCGGGAGTTTCGAAGCCGACCTGGACATCGAGCAAGTGGCCACCCAGGCGCCGGACGCATCGATCATCTCCTACGAAGCGCCCAACACCGAAACCGGCGCGCTCAAAGCTTGGGAAGCGATCGTGGATCAAGACAAAGCCAAAGTCATCTCCACCAGTTGGGGCGAGTGCGAACCCGAAGCCAGCGACGACGGGAGTCTCACGTCCTTGGACCCCTTGTTCGAGCAGGCTGCAATGCAGGGCCAAACGGTGCTGGCGGCCACCGGCGACTCGGGGGCCGAGGACTGTTTTCTCGACACTTCCCTCGACCTGACCACTCGACAGAACGCGGAAGTGGACTACCCGGCTTCGGACAAGTGGGTGACCGGAATCGGTGGTACGTCCCTCTACCCAGCGGGAGGCGAATCGGTCTGGAATGATTGTGGGGCCCAGCCGAGCACCGTGTGCGCCGGGACCGAACCGGACGGGGCAGGCGGCGGTGGCCTGTCACGCTACGAAGGCGCAGTGGCATACCAGCCGCACGTGCTGTCATGGTCATCGCACAATCCGTGTGGGACCGAGTGCCGTGAGGTGCCCGATCTGGCCGCCAACGCGGGAACGCCGATGGTGATCTACTCTGGAGGTAGTTGGGGGGCCGGCGTGGGGACCAGTTTCGCTGCGCCGTTAGTGGCAGGGATCATCGCCGACGCCAACACGGGATGTGCCCGGGTGGCCGGCGGCTTCAACCCGGCCCTGTATGCGTTGGCCGCCGAAGGCGTGTACGGCAGCGCACTGAACCAGATCACCAGTGGCAGCAACGACATCACCGGAACCGACGGTGGCAACTACGACGCAGCCCGCGGCTACAACCTGGCGACCGGGCTGGGCTCGCCCATCGCTTCGGGTTTGGCGTGTCCCGACATCACCTCCGTCGTCCCCTCCCAGGCCCCTGCAGGCACCACCGTGACGGTGCGCGGCGTCGGGTTGGAAAAGGCTTCGTTCGCCTTCGGCGCTACCGCCGCAACGGTGCTCAGCCAATCGGCCACCGAGGCCAAGGTAGTGGTGCCACCAGGCGCCGGGACGAAAACGGTAGCGGCCTCCAGCGTGTTGGGCCGGGGCACGCTCACGTCAGATTTCACCTACGGGACACTGCTCGCGTCGTGTCGCACCGCGCGCGGAGCCGCGCTGGGCAGCGCCGTGGGGATCGCCTCGGTGCGTGTCGCCTCCTGCCCCGGGTACTACGTGGTGGACGAGGCGGGTCACGTGGCCGCCTTCGGTGCCGCCCTGGGCCACGGTGACCTGACCGGCACCCATTTGAATGCGCCGATCATTGCCATCACCGCCACCCCCGACGGGGGCGGGTACTGGCTGCTGGCGGCCGACGGTGGCGTGTTCGCCTTTGGTGACGCCCATTTCTACGGGTCGACGGGGTCCTTCCACCTCAACGCACCAGTCGTCGGGATGGCGGTGACCCCCGATGGGAAGGGGTATTGGATCGTGGCCAAAGACGGCGGAGTGTTCACCTTCGGCGACGCCGCCTTCCACGGTTCCACGGGCGGCTTACGGCTCAACGATCCGATTGATGGCATCGCGGTGGCTCCCGGCGGTAACGGCTACTGGCTGGTGGCCAGCGACGGCGGGGTGTTCACTTTCACCTCCGACGGCTTCTACGGGTCCTTGGGTTCCACCCGTCTCAACAAGCCGATCATCGGCATGAGTAGCACTCCCGACGGCAAGGGGTACACCCTGGTGGCGTCCGACGGCGGGGTGTTCACCTTTGGTGACTCCCCCTTCTACGGGTCGCTGGGCGCCCAGCCGCCGCCCACGCCGGTCGTCGATCTCGCGCCGACGCCAGCCGACAACGGCTACTACGTGATTGATGGCAGCGGCACGGTGTACGCCTTCGGTCCCGGTGCTAGCTATTTGGGGAGCGTGTAGACCGGCCCCTGTTGGGCAGGACGGCGAGTACGACCAGCGCGGCCACGGCAACGACCACCGCTCCCACCCCGACCGCCAAGTCCATGCCGCTGACAAAGGCGCCGCGGGCCGCTGCAGCCAGTTGGGGGCCGAGGCTGGCCCCCGCCTGCTGGGCCACGGCCAGAGCGCCGCCGAGCGATCCCGTGATGACATGGGCGACGGAGCCAGGAACGGCATGTCGAAGGAGAGTGGGTGTCAGTCGCGCCTCGTAGCGGGTGTTGAGAAGGCTGCCGAGCAACCCCACCCCCAACGCGCCGCCTGTCTGCAGCGCAGCGGAATTGGTCGCTGATCCCACCCCGGTCCGATCCAGGGGGAGCGAACCCATGACCGCCTCCGTGCACGGAGCGAACGCCAAGCCGGTACCGCTCCCCATGAGGAAGAAGGCGGGCATGGCGTCGAGATAGGTCCCATGTACCGTCACCCGCGACAGGAGCCCCAGGCCCGTAGCCACCAGGATCATGCCCACGAACACCACAGGTTTGGTACCCAGGCGTCGGACCAACACGGTGGAGAGGGGAGCGGCGACGAGGAGCACCGCGGCGATGGGGGCGATGCGCCACCCGGTCTCAAAGGCGGTGTAGCCGAGCGAAAACTGCAGGTACTGCGTCAGGATGAACAAGCCCCCCATCAAGGCGAATATGACCAGGCCCATGGCTCCCATCGCCGCAGAGAAGCGACGGGACCGAAAGAACGACAACTCGAGCATCGGATGGGTGGAGCGCCGCTCCCACACCGCGAAGCAGGTGAGCACCCCGAGGGCCCCGGCCAGCGCGCCGAGCACCAGCGGCGAGCTCCACGACCGGGTGGGGGCTTCGATGATGCCCCACAGCAGCAGGCCCATGCCGACGATGGACAAGCTCGCCCCGACGGGGTCGGGGTGCTTGCTTGCGCGGTCTTTGGAGTTGGGGACCAACCACAGCGCGGCGACGATGGCCACGACGGCGATCGGCACGTTGACCAGGAAGACTGAGCCCCACCAGTACCGAGCCAGGAGCCAACCGCCGGCGAGTGGGCCGAGCGCCACCCCGAGACCGGTGGTGCCCGACCACACCCCGATGGCCAAGGCGCGTTCGTCGGGCTCGGTGAACACGTTGGTGAGAATGGACAGCGTCGAAGGCATGACGGCGGCCGCGCCGATACCCATGAACGCCCTCGCCGCGATAAGGCGATCGGGAGTCCCCGAGAACGCAGAGGTGGCGGAGCCGGCGGCGAACACTGCGAGACCGGCCATGAACACCCACTTGCGGCCGATGCGGTCACCGAGGCTGCCGGCGACGAGGAGCAGCCCGGCAAAGACGATGGCGTAGCTGTCGACGATCCATTGCAGCTCGCTGGAAGATGCGTGCATGGCTCGCACCATGGCCGGCAACGCCACGTTGAGGATCGTATTGTCGAGACTCACCACCAGAAGGCTCAGGGACAACACGGCGAGCGTCGCCCACCGCCGAGCGCCCGGCCGGGCGAGCTGTAGCGGGCCGGCACCGGAGGCAGGCCCGCGAGCAATGCGTTCCACGGGGCTCACGATGGTCCCTGACCCGCCGTCGAGGTAAGGGCCCAAGGTCCCGGAGGGACCGTCTCCTTCGGCTCTAGAGGCGCGCCTCGAAGTCCGGACCGTGGCCGCTAGCGGAAAAAACCCCAAGCCGCGAGGCGGCGCTGCAGATCCCCGCTCGGATTGAGTACTTGGACGTCGCCTTGGTGGGACCGGGAGCGCCGGCGGGCGGCGTCCAAGACGGCAAGTCCCCTCCCGTCCACCGCGGTCAGTCGCGAAGCATCTACCACGATCCGCTGGCCATGCAGGCCGGTATAGGGCGCGAGGACCTCGCGCAGCTGGGCTGCTACGTCAGCGGTGACTTCTCCTGAGACGGTGACGAGGAGGTGCCCGGCCCGGTCCTCCACCCAGATCTCGAGTAGCGGCTGGAGATCCCAGCCCACCTCATGAGCAAATACCACGGACATGGCTGCCCCCCTCGCGTAAGTATCGCGACATCATCGCGACACCGGACGCGTTGCAATAGAGCCAAAAGTCACAATATCGGGGCAAATCGATCAACAGGTCGCATGGGACGTTTCCTTGACCGACCTCCGTCGCAAAGGGAGCCGATCCACAAAGCTGAGTGTCGCCGCGGCGAGCACACCGAGCAAGGCCAGCCCGAAAAGCAGCCCGTAGTGGCGGTAACCGAAATACTGGAACACGACCACGTGGCGGCCGGGTTCGACCGTCACGCCAACCAGGGCCGGTGCCAGCATCACGGTCCGGGCTGGGTGTCCGTCAACGGTGGCCCGCCACCCCGGGTCATAGGATGCGGAGAGGAGGACGACACTGCGGCGGGTGGCCACAACGGTCGCGCTGAAGTGGCCGTCGGCGGGTTGGGAGGCTTCCCCCGTCACCGATCCGGGGGCGCTGTCGTTGACCTGGCCGTTTGGCTGGGTGGGTTTCGCCGCCTCGGCACCGTCCCAGGCCACCGTGAGGTCTTGGTTGTACTCGAGGAGCGTCGAACGGATCAGCGCCACGGAAACGCTTCCCACGTCGCCACGGTTGGCGGTGAGGGTTCCCACGGTGTCGACGAGGTCGACATACCCCCCGGTGGGAAGTACCCATAGCCGGTAGGGACCGGACGTGAGGACGGCATCCGCGTCTACGGGCGGGTTCCGGTAGGTCGGGTAAAGCAGGTAGCGGATACCGAACATCGTGAAATCGCCGGGTTCGTCCTCGTCGAAGTAATACTCCGGGTCCGTCATGAGCGACGCTGTACGCAGCGTGTAGCCCACCTCATCGATGTCCTGGCTCTCCAGGTACTTGAACACCGGGACGCTGCCCACGTCGAACGACGATCCCCAGTTGGACGGCAACCCGGCATAGGTGCGGCCGCCGCCGTGCAGCTCGATGTAGGCGATCAGCGGAGCGATCAGGCCGCCTGCGGTCTGCTCCGAACGGTGCTGGGTGTTGATCTGCGCCGCATTGCGCATGTCATAGTTCTCGATCTGGCGGATGGCAGGGACCAGCCCGAGTGCACACAGGCACGCCGCGGTGAGAGCGGCCGCGGTGGGCAGCACGCGTTGCCAGTAAGCGCCCCTGATCCGGCCCAGGGACGCGGTGAACAAGGCCCGTATCGCACAGGAGATCGCCACGATCCCGATCCCGGCGAGGTAGATACCTGCCAGCTGCGTACCGAACATGAAGCGGCGAAAGAAAAGGTCGGTGTTGGCCGGCACCACTGCGATCAGCGAACCGAAGGTGGTCTTCCCAAAGCACAGCATCGTGCTCAGGACGCCGGCAACGAGCAGCGCGCGCCCCGCCGGCTTGGCCCGCCACCGCACGGCGCACACGACCACCCCCACCGCGACAGCGACGGTGACTACGGCCAGCCGGCCGTGGTCGAACACATTGCCCCCGACCAGCCAGCCGAGAACCCGCCGGGCCCCGTAGCCGTTCTCGAGAGCACTGCCCTGCAACACCTGGTTGATGGCGGCCCATTTGGCAAACACGAGCAGTGGCAGCAGAACCCAGGCACAGAGCGCGATGACCAGCACAAGGGCGATCCCGGCTCGAGCCACTCGTTTGGCCATCCCCGTTCGCCTGAGCCACGGGAAGACCCCTAGTGCCACCAACGCCAGGTAGCCCGTCTCGAAATGCAATGCGATGGTGAGCGCAACGAGAACCGCCGCAGGGCCGATAAAGCGGCGGTCCTCCATGGCCCGCCACGTCGTAGCCCAGGCGAAGGGGAGCGCCCACGACGCCCACAGCTGCGTCCACAATCCGTAGCCGATCCACACGTAGGCACCACGCTCGTAGCCCACCGAGGGAACGCTCACCAGCAGGGGCGCCACGGCGCCCGCGGCGGCCGCAACCCACGGCGAAAACCTCAGGATGCGGGCAGAACCGTAGATAGCCACGGGCCACAGGGCCAAAAGCAGGTACAGCGACCAACGGAACGCGGTGTTGCCGCCCGCGATGAGCCCGGCAAACGCGCTGAGCATCGCGCCGAGGCTCTGGTAGTGCAGAAACTGGGGTGAACCCAGTCCCAAGTAGGGGAACCAGCCCTTCAAGGGGTTGCTCCCGTCCTTGAAAGCGCCGACCGCGTAGCGCACCATCTGGTTGTGGAGCGAAGCGTCGTCGAGATACGCCGCCGATTCTGTGGTGGCCCGGAGGCTCCACAGGTTCGCGGCCACCACGATGCCGACGACGGCCAAGGGCGCCAGCCGTGCCCAGCGGGCCTGGGTCGCCGACGGCGCAACGCTCACTGGCATCAGTCTTGCCTACCAGCCTCAAGCCAGTGTGAAAGGTGATGGTTCCTGGGGCCCGGTTTCCAGGACCGTCGCGCTGCTCGGGGATCGCTAGCATCGACAGGGTGGGCATTGTTGAGCTACTCGGGTACCGGGTCCCCACGCCCAATGTTGTCCAACGAGCCATGTGGCACGTGTCCTCGTCCCGTCCCGGGGCGTGGTTGTTTGCCCGCAGCCTTCATCACCTCGACCGACGTTTGCTCAAGGCGAGCCACGGCAGATACAGCGTCCCCGGCATCGTGGCGGGGATCCCGATCGTCACGGTGACCACCACCCGTAGGCGACGATCTGGCCGTCATCGGGACCCACCTCGGTCAGCTGGGAACGCCCGGCTGTTACTACAACTTGCGGGCGAAGCCCACCCTCGAGGTCGCCTATCAGGGCAAGACGGTGGCAGCGGTGGCCCGTGAGGTCCAAGGCGATGAGTGGTCGGCGGCGTGGGCCCAGGCCCGGAAGATCTATGCCGGCTACGAGGCCTACGCCCGGCGCATCCACGACCGGCCGATCCACATCATGGTGCTGACCGTCCCTTAGGCCCGATCCCAGGCCGGGGGAGTCACTAGGGTTGGTGCACTACGCGAACGGGAGGGGCAGCCATGACGCTCGAGGAGCACTGGAAAAATGACCCGGAAGAGCATGATTATCCGGCCGCCAAATCGTACCTTTCGCTGCTCGTCGATCCCGATGAAGCGGACCGGTTGGTCAAGAAACTCAAGGACCAGAGCGGGTTGCACCATTTCGCGGCGAAGGACATCATCCGAGCCAGTGGGCTGCCCTGCCTGCCGGGCGATGACCCCGAGGTGGGGGCCGACCTGACCAAGGTACAAGAGGGTGTCTTGCTGTCGCCGGCCCTTCTTGTTCGCGGAGCGCCCATATGGATTGCTGACGGCTACCACCGAGTGTGCGTCAGCTATCACATCAACCCCAAGACCATGGTGCCCTGCAAAATCGTGGGGCGTGACTAGCGCAGCTGTGCGCCCAGCCGGCCCGCAGCGAGGCGGCATCAGGTTCGAACGACCACCGTTGCGGTCACCTTGTCGTGGAGCGTCTGCTTCCTGGGATCCCACAGCGGGAACAACATGTCGATGATCCAGGGAACAAACAGCAATATGGCCATCAGGTACTCGAACGCGGCGCGCCCTGCGGCCCGGGGAACTCCGATCGGCTTGCCGCTGTTTTGATCGACGGCTTTGATGCCCACGGCCATCATTCCCACCGTCTGGCCCCGCTTGCTACCGCACAAGATCGCCCCGTAGACGATTGCTATCACCGCGTGAATCGCCACGCCGCCGGTGCCGATGCTGTAACCACTCTGGTAGGTGATGCCAGATGTGCCCGCAGCGGTCCTGCTGTGGTGAATCGAGCCCGTCATGATCATCACCGCGGTGGCCCCGACACTCACGATCAGCCAATCGATGAACCAACCGCCCAAGCGCACCCCATAGCCGGCCAGGGCCGGCGTAGCGGCCCAGTTGGGAGCGTTCGCCGGATACTGAGGGGGTGGGAAGAAGGGCCCGGGTTGGGGCGGCCATTGTCCTGGCGGAAATGCGTCCGGCACTTGGTCTCCTCGTTTCTCGCAGTCGAGGCGACTCCGACGCCCGCTTACAACGCGTAACTATTCGGCACCGTCTACCGGCGTCTTTAGCGGTCATGTTCGGCACCGCAAATCTACCTGACGCGCGATATTTGCCGACTGGCTGCTCAGGTCGAGTGTCGGGATGCCGACCTCTACTGGACAAGTCCACGAGCACAGGAGTCCGGAGAAATGAAGAAATACACGGCCGGCAAGACAAAAGTTATGTTCACGGTCGGTATTTATGTGCTTTTTTGGCGGAGCTCAATACGCCACTGGCTTCGTGACGAATTCGGTGTTGACATCGATCCGAAACGCGAGTTTTGGCTGACCTTCGTGCCGATTGTCAACATCATGCGCTGGTGGGCTTTGCTCAAAGAAATCAAGGCCACCCAAGAACGGGCCGGCATGACCAAAACCCTGTCGGTCGGTCACGCCTTCTTCCTCTCAGCGTTCTGGTTTGCCTCAGTTCCCTATGTCAACGGTCACCTGAACGCCCTCTACGAGTTCCACGCAGCTCAAGGAGCCGGCGCAGGCGCTCCCATGTTCCCCGCGGCTCAGACCACCGGCAATCGCTGATAACGGTCAGCAGAAAAAGGAGGCACCGGTGGGCCTAGTACGGAAGGTCGCAGCGGTTGGCACGCTGGGCGTGATCAACTACCGCACCGACAGCGAGAGCGAGGCGAGAAACTCAAAGCACACGATGAAGGCGGCCGAGGCCCAAGCCAAGGCGGCTGAGCGTCAAGCGAAGGCGGCCAAAGAGGCGGCCAAGGCGCAGAAGAAGATGGCCGACGGTCAGGCGAAGGCCGTCAAGGCCGAAGCCGCCGCAGCGAAGGCCGAAGCCGCCCGCATCGCAAAGCTGGCAACGGCCGAGCAGGCCAACCTGGCGACTCAGAGCCGCATCGCCACCGAGCGCCACCAAGCTGAGATGGCAGCGCTTCAAGCGCAGGGAGAACGTGAAGCGGCCGAGGAGGAACGCCAAGCTGCCGAGGACCACACCCGCTGGCTGGCCATGCAACCGGTCACTTGCCGTCACTGCCAGGCTGTTTCCCCGGCACAGACCCAGTTCTGCCCCAACTGCGGTTCGAAGGATGTCGCCTACGTCGGGGCGCTCGCTAGCTGAGCGTCATCGTCAAGGGTCCCACCCGAACGGGGGATGCAACTGGTCCTAACCCAGACCCCGTACTACATTGCGGACTATCGACGACGGTTGAACAAACAGCCGTCGTCGCTTCAGTGAGAGGCTGGCTGTGGGTTTTGAGTGCAATAACACCGGGCAGTTCGGCGTGTTCGTGGTCGTGAGCACGGCCGGCGAAATTGACCTCGCCTCGGCACCCACCCTTGATGGGGCACTTGCACAAGTCGTCGAGTCGGGGCGGGTGGACGTCGTTGTCGACCTGACCTTGGTCACGTTCCTGGATTCGTCCGGTCTCGGCGTGCTGGTGAAGTATTTCAAGCGGGTGGGCTCGGCCGGGGGGCAGTTGCGCCTGGTTGTGACAAATCCCGCCGTCCGACAGGTGCTCGAGCTCACCGGGCTGCACAGTGTGTTCGCCGTCTACGACGACCTCGACTCAGCGTTGAAGTAGGTCCGCCGGAGAGGTCTCGGAGGTGGCGTCTAGAAACGACGCAGTCTGGGTAGGTGGCTGGTAGTGACATTCCCGGCACGCGATTTCCCCCCGGTTCCTCAGTCGGTGGGCGAGGTGCGTCATTTTGTCCGAGAAGCGATCGCCGGACTGGCGGTCGACCACTCGGCTGTCCTGCTCATGGCGGACGAACTGGCCTCGAACGCCGTTCGCCATGCCCGCACCGAGTTCACCGTCCGGGTGGTGCCGCAGAGCAACTGCGTACGGGTCGAGGTAGCCGACGGCGCCGCTCAACTGCCGGTTCTGGGAGATCCGGACCCGCTGGCGACCGGCGGGCGCGGGATGCTGATCGTTGATCGCTGCGCCACCGAATGGGGCTTCGAACGCTTCCCGGGGGACGGCAAGCGGGTGTGGTTCGAGTGCCGGCAGTCGCCCAACTAGCTCCCAGCTGCTCCGGCCCCTGCCGGGCCTCGCGGCGAGGGGTCCTCATTCGCGCTGGCGGCCGCCGCGCCCCGGCTGAGCAGTTGAGTTGTTGGCGATATGACCCGCCGGGCTCGGTGAAGAACCCCGCACCAGTCCGATCCGCCCGAGAAATTGACCGATCAGCCTGCGGCGCCTTCGGCATAGAACTGCCTTGCCCAGCGCCGGAACTCCGTGATCGCCTTTTCGCTCGGCGCCAAAGCGGGTGACGGCTGGTAGCGCTTGTGCTCCCAGATCGGGATGTCCTGGTCGAGTTGGCGGGCCACCTCGGCTCCGAAACCTTGGCCGATCTTGGCCGCCAGCGAGTCGCCCTCCGCGTGGTACATGGTGAAGCGCAGGTCCACCTGGTCGGCCTCTAGCGGGGTGGTGGTCGAGATGAGAGTGACTTTTCCGATCAGGGTGAAGTGAACCACCCCCACGCCGGGACCGAAGCTATTCGACTCGATCTGCCCTTCCATCTCGCCTCGGGGGGTCCGGAACGCCTGCGTGCTGAGAACCTGGCGGTAGGGGCCATCGATGTGGAGGTTCCCCATGGGGGCCACCCGGCTCATGCCGTGCACGGATTTGAAGTGGGCCATGTCGACCGAGTTTTCGGCTACCTCCTGCCAGGCGGTTCCGATCCGACGGTCGAGGCGGAGACATTCAACTGGATGCTCGGGTAGCGCTTCGGGGACGTCCCACATTGGGGCTTGCTGAGCGTCGGGGTGGTACCAGGCTAGAAGGTGGCGATTGCGGGCGATGGTCGGGAAGGTCCTCAGCCGAGCCTTGCGGTTAGGACGCTCGGCATAGGGGATCGAAACATTCGCTCCTCCGAGGTCGAAAGACCACTCGTGGAAGGGGCACACCAGGCACCCGTCCTCCACCCGCCCGCCGTGGCCGATGTGGGCGCCCAGGTGCGGGCACCAGGCGGCGGATGCCCGGTAGGTGGAGTCGGCGCCGTCACGCCATAGGACCAGATCATGGCCGAACGCGTATGCAGGTGCGACGGGGGCCGTGGGTAGCTCGTCGAGTCGACCGAGCGAGAACCATCCGTAGGGCACGGGAAGCAGGGTCCGCCCGTCGGCGGTCCTTCCCGGCACATTGGCTTTTTCCGCGTCGGTGGCTGTCATTGGTCGTCCCTTCATATCGGGTCAGAGGAAACGGAAGGCTGGGGGCAGGTGGTGACCTTCTCCCTGTCGGGCATCATCGCCCTGGGCCTCCTGTCGCGAGTGTATAAAAGATACAGGTCGATCGTTGACCCAGGGGCCGGTTTGAGCAGCTCGAACATCTCTCGGTGCCACGCCGTCATCCGGCCGTCCCGGGGCTCGTGGCGCTAAAGTCCACTGCCCATGGCGGCCGCAGAGAACGGTCGCCGAATGGGCGTCGCAGACCCCTCATCGAGCGACGTCGACGTCGCTCGCCTGACAACGAGACGGGCGGGCGGCCTTGTTCGCCGAGTCCGCGTTGGTAGTCATGTCGCGGTCTGGCTCTGTGTGTGGGTGCCCGCACTCCTGGTCCTGGGACGGGGCTGGACACCGCTTGGTGATTACGCCGGGATTGAACTGCAGGCCTACCGGAGTCTCTCGTTGCATCCACCGCTGGTGGGCATGTTCTCGACCGCCGGTTTGGGCATCGGTCACACCGTGTTCGATCCCGGCCCGCTGGCGTCGTGGCTGTTAGCGATTCCCGTGCATGTAGATCCGTCACACGGACTCATTTGGGGTTCTGCCCTCCTATGGGGGATCGCGCTCTCGGTGGCCATCGAGGCCATGTGGTCGGCCGGGCACTGGCCGGGCTGCGGGCTGATCGCCTTGGCGGTGATCGACTTGCTGTGGGGGGCGCCATCGGTCCTGGAAAACCTGGCATGGAACCCGTATGTCCCGATCCCCTTTCTCATCGCGTCCATGGCCCTGGCGTTCGTCGTTGGTGAAGGGGACCTCGGTTGGTGGCCGGCGCTGGTGGTGACCGGATCGATCGCCGCGCAGACGCACCTGTTCTACGTACTCCCCGCGGTCGGACTCGTCCTCGTCGCTCCTCTCGTCGGCCTTCGGGCGGGTGGAAGACCGGGGCGTCTCAGGTGGCTGGGGGCTGGCTTGGGCGTCGGGTTGCTGTGCTGGGTCGGTCCGCTGATCCAAAGCCTCGGTGCCCACAGCAATATCGCCGCCCTGGCCCGGCGTACCGGTGGCGTTCCTACCTTGGGGTACGGCTTCGCGTTTCGTCTCCTGGGAGACAGTGCCGGTCCGTTCCCCGTCTGGCTCACACATGCGCCGATTGGGTTTTACCCCGACATGGGGTTCACCTACGACCACTCGGCGACGTACGGCGCGGGGGCACTGTTCGTCATCATCGCGGTTACGGTTCTGGCCGCCTGGACCCGGAATCGGGGACTGTTCGTCTGCGCCGCGGTCACCCTCGTCACCACCTCCGCATTCCTTGTCTCGTTTGCCATGATCCCGACCGCCACCCTGATCGTGGTGGATTATCTCCTGGTCGCCGTCCGGGTCGAGGGGGTGCTCGTGTGGGTCCTGGCGATGTGGTGTGGCGTGTCCCTGGCCCGAACGCTGGTGGCGGCGCGAACCGGGTACCGGCCCGGCGGCATGAACGCAGCGCTCGGAAGCGCCGCCCTTATCGTGCTCATCGCCGGCGGGTCATCGCTGGGGCTTGCCGCGGCGCCCGAAGCGAACGCTCAGTTCGGAACGAACTGGTCGACGCCAGAGGCGGGCGAGGTAGCCGGCATCGTTTCGGTGATCGAGCACACAGTTCCCCGGGGCGGGGTTACGGTCACGCTCGAAGGTTCCCTACGCGACCGCCTTCGCATCATCGCCATCGGGGAGGGCGTGGGATGGCGACTCGTCCTGGACGGCTGGCACCCCGGCCTACGGGGGATACTGCCCGCGCTGAGCGGGCTACCTCCCGATCCGAACGCGCCGGACGTTGCTGTGCGGATCACCGAGAGCACCGCCGGCGTCGTTGAAAGCGCCGAGCGATGAGTCGCAGGCGAAACGTTGTTCATGGGGGAATGGGCGGTCAGACGGACAGAACGCCGAGTCGAAGCCGATCAAGTCAGGCCGTAGCGGGGGCTTCGGTCGTAGTTGTGCGTTTGCAGCTGCCCGTTGGAGGCGGCGCCGGCGTTAGGGCTTCGAGAGCTGACGGCTGATCCAGTCCTCGATGCCCTGCGCGTAGCGCTGCGCAACCGGGGTCTCCGCGAACATCCGGACCCCGTGGGGGGCGCCAGGGTGTACGTGCAGCTCAGTTGGGACGCCGGCCTGGTTCAGCCTCATGGCGTAGTCGATGTCCTCGTCGCGGAAGCCGTCGACGTTACCGACGCAGACATATGCCTCGGGTAGGCCACTCAGATCGGTCGCCCTGGCCGGCGCCGCGTAGGCCGGGACGTCAGGCGTGCCGTAGAGATGACCGAGGTATGACCGCCAGCCGAACGCGTTCGAGTCACGGTTCCAGATGTGGAGACCGTCGAGCTGGCTCGAGGGGGTGACCTGGCGATCATCGAGCATCGGGCAGTCCAGCAACTGGAAGCGAAGCGGGACCTCCCCCCGGTCACGCGCCAGCAACGCCAGCCCGGCCGCCAAACCACCGCCGGCGCTCACCCCGCCGACACCGATGCGCGAGGGGTCGATCCCGAGGTCGCGGTGGTGGTCATAAACCCATTTGAGGCCCCGATAGCAATCATCGAGCGGCCCAGGAAACGAGGTTTCGGGAGCCAGCCGGTATTGGACCGACACACCGACGCAGGAGTACTTCGGGCACCATAAGTCAAAGCGAGCGTCGTCCATGTCGTAGCTGCCGAGCACGAACCCGCCCCCGTGGATGGAGTACAGACACGGGAGATCGCCCTTTGCTCCGACCGGCCGGTGGATCCGGATAACCACGTCCGGGTCGCCCGGAACGACTTGATCTCGGCGTTCGACCGCGTCCGAGAGCACGACTGGGGCGCCAAGTCCGGCTGACCTCAGGGTCGCAATTGTTTCGGAGTCGATAGTCCCGAACGGAACCATCGAAAGGAGCTTCGCGAGTTGCGGATCGACCTCGAGCATTGAAACCCCCTTTTTGGTGCCCCGAGCTGACAGGCACGACGCAGCTTCGCACACCGTTATACAGGGGTGAAGAAACAAGCCCCGCGAACTTCGTCGCTCGTCCCCGGCGAGCCAAGAAGCAGAAAGCCAGCGAGCTCGCAATCGATTCTCGCGGCCGGTTCCTTGGGTGCAGGAACGTCGAAGCGACTGGGTTTGAGACTGTTTTCGACTTTCAGTGAGTGGCTATTGGTCGGCTCGGCCTGGCATTATCACGCCGGCCTCGTAGGCGAGCACGACCGCCTGCACCCGGTCGCGTAGTCCGAGCTTGGCCAGTATTCGGGCCACGTGGCTTTTCACGGTCGTTTCGCCCACGATTAGCTGATCGGCGATCTCCTGGTTGGACCACCCCCGGGCCAGGAGCCGGAAGACCTCTTGCTCTCGAGGGCTGAGTTGGTGCAGGCCGGGTGGAGCGGAGGGGCGGTCCCGCGCTGCGGTGAACTCCTCGATCAGCTGTCGGGTCACGCTGGGCGCGAGGAGGGCGTCTCCCCTGCAGACCATGCGGATCCCGGCAGCTAGTTGCTCCGGCGGGACGTCCTTGAGTAGGAAACCGCTGGCCCCGGCCCGCAGGGCGTCGTAGACGTACTCGTCCAGGTCATACGTCGTGAGAATCAGCACCCGTACGGCGCTGGGGGCCCGGGCGATGATCCGGCGGGTGGCCTCGATGCCGTCCATTCCGGGCATGCGGATGTCCATCAGCACCACATCGGGCGCGGTGGCCATCGCCGCTGCCACGGCCTGCGAACCGGTTTCCGCTTCGCCCACTACTTCGATGTCCCACCAGATCCAACACACCGCCACCGGCATCCTCTTGGTCCTTGCCGCCCTTAGCCTCATGACCTTTCTCACCAGCGTCTGGCGGAAGATCGCCGTCACCCGCCCCGACACCAGCCCCCTCCCCCTGGTGGCAGCCGGTGCGGCCTCCGCCTGCATCGCCGCTGGCGGGGTGCTCATGGCCTCGGTGTCAGCCTCCGAACTCAGCGGCTCCTATCCTCTGCCCGGCGCCGATGTCCTCCGGCTGACCAACGATGTCGGATTCGGGCTGGTCGCGCTCGGCGGCATGTGGGCCGCCGGACTCGCCGTCGCCGTGCTGTGTTTTCAGGCCCGAGCGACCGGCGTGCTCGGATCCCGACTGGCCCTCTTCGGTCAAGTGGCAGCCGGACTGCTCGTACTCAGCCTGTTGTTCGTGCCCATCATCCCATTGCTGGTATGGGCCGCCATCGTCGGCGCCAGGTCGCTACGAACCGCTAACCCCACCGAGCCATACCCAGTCACGGTTCCGGCCCGCATTTGAACGGCTCAGTAAGTCCGAGGCCGCTCATGCGACACGACGGGGGCCACGAACTCTAAAGGCCAGAGTTTGCCGCCGTGAGCCATGAACGCTTCCTCGACGAGATTTGCGCCGCCGACTGGCGCCTAGCCGAGGTCCAGCGCGGCACACTCTTTCTCGGGGCTGAGCCCGATCGATCCGTTCGCGAGAGACTCGGGGTCGCCTTCCGATTTCATCCACTCCCAGGTCGCCTCCACGGTCTCGCCGACCGCCCGACATCTCAGGCCGGCAGCGACCGCGGCGCTCACGTCGCCAGCGTGCAGGCCAGCATCCTCGCCCGCCGGGGGAAGCCAGATGGGGAGCTCAGTCCACGCCTGAATACCGGCCTGCTCAATGAACTCAGGAGTTTTCCAGGCGAGCTGAGCGTCGCTGCCGGTAACTTGCCGGCAGGTTTCGAGCACCTCGCCCATCGTGGTGTGGCCGGTCTCGCTGACGGTATTGAAGGCACCGCCCCTGCCTTGGGCGGCCATGTCCAGCATCCAGCATCCAGCGTGCGAGGTCGCGCGCATCGATGTACTGCAAAGGCCGGTCCGTGGGGCCCGGGCAAAGGACAACACCGCCCCGCTCGATACGTCGCAACCACCACGGCAAGCGACCTATCTGCTCGTACGGGCCAAGTATCAGCTTAGGGGGCATGCTCCACCTTGTTGAAACACCATCGACGTGGGATACCTCGGAGTCGTCCCGAAATTTATAATGTTGACCGATGAATGAATTTGCGGGACCTGCAACGTCCATCTGTATCGACCGCTGAGATGCGCTCGGCAGGGCAGACGCAGAGTTCAGACATAGAGCGACAGAGAGGGCTGGACCATGTCAGAGGAAAGCAAGCCGGTTGAAGTATCACGCAGAATCGAAGCACCGGCGGCCGCCATATTTGAAATCCTGGCGAATCCACAACGTCACATGGATTTCGACGGGTCCGACATGCTCCGGGGGGCCGTCCTCGACCGTCCCATCTCCGAGGTGGGCGACACCTTTACTATGAAGATGCATCGGCTCGGAGACGACTACCTCATGCTGAACTATGTGGTGGAGTTCGAGCCAGATCGGAGCATCTTTTGGGAACCCGCCCCCGGAGACCCTTCTCGGGCTGAGGGTGATGATCCATCCAAAGTAGGCATCCCTGCGGGCTACCGCTGGGGCTACATCCTCACTCCGGACGGTGACGATGCCACTGTCGTCACGGAGGTATTTGACTTTGGCACCGTGAGGAAGGAGATCCGCCAATCCCTGTTGCGCGATGGCGGGGCGTGGATCAACGGGAACAATTCGGTGCTTGAGTCCATGATGGCCAGCCTTGAGAGGCTCGAGAAGATCATTACTCAGTAGGACCGCTGACGGAGCGTGTTGATAATCGGCCTTTAGGACGTTCTGGTAGGCAGACCCCCTGCCCCAGTTCGCCTGCCTCGGGGATCGATATCTGGCACGGCGCTGGGCTGCCTGCTAACTCCGGCAAGCGGTCAAGATCGCTCTATCTGAGCGGTCGAGCCGCAAATCGAGATCGGCGCCCGAGCACGCCAGATCGACGGCGATGCGCTCGATGACGGCGTGCCCTCAGGTGTCCAAATGCGAGCCGAACTGGCCGCCAGAACCATCGACGGTCCAGTGGACAATATGCGTCGGTACCGAGAGACCGGCGAAGTCGGACGAGTCGACCTTATCGCCGAGTACGCTGCAATCCGCTGGGCGAGGTGGACGCCCACTAGCGATTGATGTGGATGCGCAAGGCGGCCGCCGTCCACGACTACCACCGCAACCGGACAGACTTGGGCAGGTTGTTCCACGAACGCTCGGGCTGCTCCGGATCGGTCACCACACTAACGGTCGGACGAGACCCACGACGTTCGCCGCATCAACGAGAAGCACTGCTCCAGTCTGATCGCGGCGGCGGCCTTGGAAGTTCCATTCTCCCGTCAGTCCACCGGCAGGCGTGGAGGGCGATCAGCCGTTCAGTGAGAGTGTCATGGACGGCTCCGCCAGTCCGCTCTCGGGTGACGTGGTCACACCGGTGCCGATAGCCAGGAACTCGGTGGCGTGCTCACCCCAGATGTGGTTGTACACGCCGGCCCGGACCCCGACGATCCCGTCGGCACCGTGGTGGGCCGCTTCCTCCTCCATACGACTCATGGCCAGCTCGCGTGCCGTGTAGACGGCCTCGGTGAAGAGAGGAATCTCCATGTTCTGCCCTGTCATCTTCATCGCTTGGCGCACGCTCTGGTGAGCTACGTGGTAGACGCAGGTGCCGAAGACGAGAGCACGAGGGAAGTGTCCCGCCTTGACCAAGGTGAAAAAATCTTGGCCCGAAAGGTCAGAAGTGAATGGCCCCCCATCGTCGAGCTTGAGTGCGGGGTTCGGATCCTTGGACACGACCGCGGTGCCTTGGGCCACAAACTCGAGCTCGCCCGCCCCCCACGCGTGTTGCTGGATGGCCAAGTGCACGCCCACAATCCCATCGGCCTTCAGTGCGTGGGCCTCGGTGCGCATGCGGTCGATGGCCAGTTCCCGGGCGTTGTACATGGCCGCCGTCAGGACCTTGAGTTCCATTGACTGGCGCCAGTTCCCGTATTGCAGGCCAACGTGGTAGATCGAAGTCCCCATGACGTAACCGAGGGGGTCGTAGCCGAGCTTGTGCAACAGCACGAACTCGTTCACCGAGAGATCGGACGTGAAGGCGCTCTTATCCCTCTCCTCGAGTTGCTCGAGGCGCTGGATGCGGCCCGCGGCAGCTTGGGGCATAGAGGAACGACCCGAGATCGTGGTTGGCGCCTCTCCTGCGGGAGCCGACGCGCCCTCGCTGACATCTTTTCGTCCGAAAGCCACTGGACTCTCCTTTCAGTAGGACTTCTCACGCATTCAGGCCATCCGTGTTCGTGACCCCGGCCGGCGAAACCGGGAGCGTTTCAAGGCGGCCGTCTACTTCGACCCTGGGGCCTTGACCTCCAACCTCAAACCCACTCAGTTTTCGGATGATCCGACCTTAGTGAAACGTCACTCAACTTTCCCGAACTTCGACGTTCACTTCCGTAGACCGCTGCTGCTGGTCGAACTGTTGGTCAAGGACACCCGGGGTGCCCGCAGATGCCGTCACACGGGGTGGCCCAGATCGGGCATGCTGAACGTTGACAAAGGGCTCTCGCCCGGCCAGATCGACCGGTGGGGCGTCGACGACCTCCTTCACCGCGCCGACGCCAGCGAGCAGATCGTGCGTCCAGATCGTCGGGTTGGCCCAGTCGCGACGCTCGCGGTGGTGAGCCTTCTGGAGCGCTCACAGATGGCGCGAGATCGACTCGGTGCGTTTAGGTGGCGGCGTCGGGGGATTCGAGAAGGAATAATCTGTGCCACGAATCCATACAACGAAACGCTGTTGGCATACAATGACCGTATGACGAGCGCAAGCGAGCACATCATGACCGTGTCCCGTAACGGCCAAGTTTCGATCCCAGCCGGCGCCAGGGCCCGCTGGAACACTCGCCAGGTGATCGTCGTCGACCTCGGCGACCGCGTGGTGATGCGCCCAGCGCCCGAACAACCCATTGACGAGCTAGAGGGCAAATACCACGGCCGAGGTCCTTCGGCCGACAATGCCCGTCGCCAGGCCCGCCAAGTCGAGGCATCTGGCGAACGTTGACGGTCCTCGACGCCTACGCCGTCATTGCTTACCTGAAGGCCGAACCCGCCGCCGGCGAGGTTCGACCACTACTCGATCGTGGCGAGGCTTACCTCACGGCGATTGGCATCGCCGAAGTCCTCGACCACCTGGTCCGCTTGGTCGGGGCCGATGAAGAAGATGCCTCCCTTGACCTGGCCCAACTCCGACTGATCGACGGGATCGTCGTCGACTCCGAACTCGGAGTCGCATCAGGCCGTCTCCGGGCCCGTCACTACCATCGCAGCCGCTGCGCGGTCAGCATGGCCGATTGCGTCGCCGCCGAAGCCGCCCGACGGACGGGACAGGCTCTGGCGACCAGCGACGCGCACCTACTTGAAATGTGCCACAACGAAGGTATCGCCATGATCGTGCTGTCGGGGTCCGACGGCAGCAAGTGGACCGCACTCACCTGACGCAGTTCTGATCACCTCGAAATGGCTTCAACCGGGGCGGCGAGACAAGAAATGCCGACTCGGTGACGGTCCTTGCTTCTGCAACGACTGTCCCGTCCGAGCGTTCTGCGTGACCTCGAGCGGGTCCCGACCGGCTGTCTCACTGCGTGGGTAGCATTTTGGGTACGTCTTCGGTTGAGCACCACGATGAGGAGGGTCACCTCCATCTGTTCGCGGTGGACGACCCGCGCCTTTGGGAGTTCCGATCCCGCCTCAGCGACCAGGAGTTCGCCATTCCTGACGTGAGCGACGAGGACTGGGACAGTTTTCACGCCATCATCGCCGAGGCGTGAACCTCCGCCGACAGGCGACCCATGTCGTCGTTGATACCGATGCCCTGAGCTGGGCGTTGGATCCTCGCCCGACCGTACGATCGGAGATGGCCCGAGGCGCGATCGCGGGACGGACTCGGGTGGTGTTGTTCATCTCTGTGACCGAGGTGCGCTACGGGGCACTGCGGGCCGGCTGGGGTGAGTTGCGGCTGCGCCGCCTTGACCGGTCGATGTCAGACCTTAATGTCGTGCAAACCGAGGAGAAGCTAATCAACCATTGCGCCGAGCTGCGCGCCTGGGCGCATCGGGCCGGACACCCTCTCGGGCAGAAGGTGCATGAGGCCGATCGCTGGGTGGCCTCTTGCGCTCGACTTGGAGCTGATCGCCGGCGATGGCATCTTCGAAGGCGTATCCGGGCTTTCACTGACACGCGTCGGACCGAACTGACCGAGCGATCCAGGAACGTTCTGATCGGCTCTACCCGGTATAGCAAGGCATCCGAGATCGCCGATTACGGACGCGTCGGCGTCGATCATCAACACGAGTGGGACGCTCAGGACGGGTTGCTATGCGCCGACCGGGAAGTCGTACACGCGGACGTCGTAGCCGCCGTCCACGAGTCGGGACTCGATGAGGGGCTCGACCTTCTCCCACTGCCCGCCGGCCAGCCCGCAGCCGATCCGAAGCATCTGGACCGTCGTCCCAAGCGCCAGCCGGTCGGCCAGCTTGGAGAGGCGCGGGTATCCAGTGCCTCGTAGCGAACTGCTACCGGGTTTGACGCACTTCGGTACCCGTGTTGGGCGACCATGTTCGCGACTGTTAGGTCGTCGGCGACGCTGACAAGCTGAACCATTCCGAGACCAAAGTCCTCTCCGCTCTTTGCCCACTTTCGGTAGGCAGCCTCGGGATCGCACCATCGACGGCTGATAGCCAGAACGAATCCTTTCCCCAGCGGCCCGAGTGGTTGCAGATATGGGCAATGACATGAGGACCAGAGTCTTCGACCCGGTTGGCGTCCCCGACCAGGTAGCTGATTCCCACCTGTCCATCCTTGCAGGCGTTCGGGACCGCTGGATAAACGGGTGATCGAATATGGACACCCATGCCACGGCCGCTGCGGCATTCTGCGCCTAGCTCATGCTGCTGCCGGCGCTACGTGACCTGTGCGAGATCGCCGACAGACTGGGCTCCTCCCTCCGCTCCGCTGCCACTCAAAAGCTCGGCGCTTCAGGACATCTCGAACAGGTCAGCTGCGATGTTTTGGAGGCATGGGTGGACAGAAGGCGGTGTCCGCCCTATCTGCCCGGTGCGCAGCCACAACAACCCGCTTGTAGTACGGAACGCCCTCAGCTAAACAGGAGAGATGCTCCGTGGCGCCAAGGTGGGACTCCGGAGTCGGATCGAGGCGGACGTGGCGATCCTCGAATCTGAACTGTACGACGACGTGGTGACACGTTCACGGGCCGATTCGCGCCCGTGGGTCCCCAGATCGCCCGGTATGGCCTCGTCGCCCTTCGCGCTGCGCGAGCCGGCCGATGACTCGGCGTGCTTCTCTGTCATAGCGCTAGATGACCATGAGCGCCTCGCCGGCGATGCGCTGCTGTGGGGCATCGACCTGCACAACCGCTCGGCCCATGTTGGGATCGCGCTCTTGCCCGGGTTCCGGGGCCAAGGACTTAGCGTCGAGGTCCTACACCTGCTGTGCCGGTACGGATTTGTCGTGCGAGGCCTGCACCGACTGCAGATGGAAACGCTCGTGGACAACGACGCCATGCTTGCGGCGGCTGGCCGCCTCGGTTTCGAGCGGGAGGGCGTCTTGCGTGGAGCAGCTTGGACCAACGGGCACTTCACCGATGAAGCAGTGCTCGGCTTGCTGGCGTCGGATTGGAAAGATTCCTAACGGACAGCCACAGTCGATTTAATCGCAGCACGTGCAGCCGAGCCGGGCAGGCACGAACGCCCCGTCTTGTGCCTTCTAAACGGCTCGGACCTTCACGGCCAGCCCGATGACGCTGCGAGCAAAGCTCGGCGTGGCTGCCGGTGGGGTCAAAGAGGCAACGATGGCTGTTTGGTTGTCCTAACGGCTCTCCCAAGCGGAGTGAGCCAACAGTCTGATCGCCCCTGAAGAGATCGCAGTCGGTTGGCGAAGCGTCCGATATCACCGATTCCGTACGCACCGCCTCGGACCGGTGTGAGCGCGCTACGGAGTGATCTGGTTCATCGACGTGCGACCAACGACGTCCCATTCCGGGGAACCGCCCACCATCAGGCCTTCTCGCCAACGCACGCGAATCCTGGCGACCACTCTCTCGACACCGCGAGCCCCGGGATGTTCTGCTCGGATGGAATCAGGATGGCACTGTGCTCGATATCGCCGAATCGGTATCTGTCAGGACGACACCTCGACTAACGCGGAGAGCGCCGTATCGAATGTTATGTCGTCCCGTTCAGGGCGCCTCGATGTCTAGAGACCGTCCCGCCGCGTTCGCTATAGCCTTGAGGTCGTCGCGGTCCGAAGTGATCACAAGGTCGGCGCGACGTAACGCTCCCTCGACCACGCAGGCGTCAACGATGTCTGTTGTAGCCGCCTTTGCCGCCAGGGAGCCGACCTTGCGAGCTTGGTCGTGGTCGAGCGGTTCGACTTCACATCCAACGACGAGTCTCGACAGCTGCGCCTGACGACCACCACCCCGCCAGGTCTGAGCGATCACAGCCGCGGGTACGGTCGGGACAATGCGGCTGACCAGCAAGGCCCGATGTCGGGCCCACATTCGCCGTTCACCGCGCTCGGCGGCGATGAGCGCTCCAGCGTCGTAGGTGACACCCATCAGGCACTGCGACGACGACGGGTCCCGCTCGCTGCGGACCCCCCTACGGTCTCACGGACCCAGTGGTCAGCCTCGGCGAGCTCTTCAGGGCTGAAGCCCCCATGTTCGCGTTCGAATTCGGCAACAGCTTCCAAGCCTGATCGGATCGTGAACTCCTTGCGGGCGGTCGCAGCCAGCCAGGCGCTGTAGGTCAGTCCAGCTGCTGCTGCCGCAGCTTCAATCTGGGCATCTAGGTCCGGCGGGATCGACACTGATCGTTTCTTTCTCACGGCCACGTCAGAACAGTAGCACAGGAGTAGGACAATCTGTCCCTGACCATCGGCCCGGCCACAATCCGCAACGTTCTGCTCGGCTCGATCCGCACAAGAGCGCGCCCGGCTCCACATCCGAGATCGCCGATTTTGGCGTCAAGCTACTGCCAACTGCTCTGCCAGAGGGGAGCGCTAGACAGAATGTTCGGCGTGACCGACCGGGATGCGGTCCTCGACGACCTCGTAGCGATCGTCGAACAACTCCGGCAACTGGGTTACCTCGGGGCCGTTGAGGTGCGCCCGGACGCAAGTGTCGTCTTCCATCTCGCGGAGGACGACCCGGTGGTTCGTCAGCGACCTCGCCGTCCTTGGGTTCGACTGGCCCTACGAGCTGGAGTTCCGGCCTGCGTTTCGAGATTATTCGGTGTCGCCCGTGCGACTCACCAAGCGGTCGCCAGGCAGCACAGACTCCTTTACGAAACCTGGGAGGACTACGGCCAGTTCGCCGGGACGAGTAGGGACCAAGTCGACTATGACTCCGGACACGTGAGCGACCTCGATGCCCGCTCGGAGAAGAGCGGCTGGATCACCGGAGCGGACACTGTCGCCAAGGTGGCCACCAACAACCGCTTCCCCACGACTCTGGACGAAGAACACCTGCTCGACCTCAAGCTCCCATGCCCGGTCAGTCACGGTGCGGATGCTGCTCGAGACCGTTGAGGATGGTACCTACGACACACGCCATGCACGACAGATTGCCGGATCCCTGGAGCAGGCGTCACTATGCGCTCCGCTCGCTTCTGCTTCGGGATCGCCGAGCCAGCAGCATGCCAGCAAGGGACAGCACCAGACCCACGAGGAACAGGGCACCTGCCAGCCAGCCCAGAGAACTGCCCGAGAACACCCGGATCAGCACAGAGGCAACCCAGAGCGAAAGCACCGAGAAGGCGATAGCGACCCTCAGCCTCGCGTCGGCCGGAGCAGCACCGCCCCGCCCTTGCATCGACGTGCTCACCGAGTCGACCGTGACCGTTGCGTCCTGGCCCAAGTCGGCTATAAAGCGATCGAACGCTTTGACCGCCCCATGCTGCTTGATTAGCCCCTCAGCGGACACACTGCGCACGTTCAGACGGACTTCGTCAGAGATGCTTCCGAGCCGGGGGTAACTGTGATCACCGCTGAGTTCAGGTTGCGCCAACCAATCCCGACGACGGTCACGAGTCCTTCGTCGTTTCAACTATCGCGGCTACTCGCTCTACTGATCCCTGAACTACAAGTGAGGCTTCCAGCACCTCCCACTTCCAATGGGCAGCACCGGCCTGTATCCCCGGAGAGCCTAAACCCCGAAAAAGGCCAGGCTGCTGAGCAATGATTTTAGAGACGATCAGATCATGCTCACGCTGGCTCATGCCACGCTCTCACTCGGTGTCAACAGCACGAAGTTATCGCCCGTAGCAGAGCGCATATCTACTCAACTGCACCGACAAGCGCCACACCCGTGGGTCGGGGCTACCGAGCGCCGATCGGGTGAGGCGTCGACGAGGTTTTTCGCGTCGTCGGCGGCAGCGAGCAGATGGTGCCCCCAGATCATCGGGCCGACCCGGTCGTGATTATGCTTGGCATGGTCAGCCTTCCGGAGAGCGTCCAGATGGGCGCAGATCGATGCTCCCTGCCGATTCGGCATTCACCGCCGACCATGCAGTGAGCGCATGAGGGAATGTTCTGTCGTGGGCCGGGCCGGGCGCTCCAACCCTCAGCGGCGGAGCGTGGCGTACGGGATGTTCAGGCGGTGGCAGCAGCGGCGTATCCCGGGGCTGTCATCGCGGCTTGACGCCAGGACACGAGCATCGAGGGCCTCGGCGGCGGCGACCACTTCGGCGCCGAGGGTGGATAAGCCCGACTCCTCAGAGCTCAGGACCCCCATTCGCCACGCCAGCTCTCGGATCGCCACGACCGTGAAGTCGACCGGAAGTCTGACCAACGCCGCGACGAGAGCCTGTCGTTCCAGGAGGTTGAGATCTCCCACTAAAGCACCAGTCCCTGCTCGTGCTGCGCTCTTGCGCAATCGGGCGTACCAGAGGTTGGTGGTTGCGAGTTCCTCACCTCTGACAGATCGCAGAAGCGTCCGATCGGGGCGGGCCATCCAGTCCCGCAAGAGATGGTCGTCGAGGATGATGGTCAACGACTGGTCAGGTCTGGATCGTCCTCTGCTGCGACTGCTTCGTAGTGGCTGTCGGCTGGCAGGATTTCGTCGAGTAACCGGGCAGCGTGCCCCTCTGGCAGGGTGAGAACACCGAAACCCAGGTCCAGAACGTCGACGCGCCCTCCCTGGTCGAGACGCCACCGATGGCGTACCGCCGCTGGAAGAGACATCTGCCCCGACGACGACACCTTGAACGATGCTGCGCTGGCCACTCACACCTCCACTTGGTAGGTTCCCGATCCTACCAAGTGGAGGTTAGCGCAGTCGCCTCGGTGTTATGGCGTGTCCGCGGCCTTCTCGCCGAGCCCCGCCGCCCGCTCCGATTTTGCGCGCTCGGCGGCGGGGGGACGTGCTTGGCCAGTCGCTCGTGATGGAACACTCGGCGCCAAAACGCTGAGATGAGCCATGATTGGCAGGTGGTGGGGCAGCTCCCAGATCCGATGTCGGGATACCGGCCGATGGTTCCTGACGACGTCGTCGAACAGATCGCACGTTGGCATGAGCGTGCTTACCAGGAGGGCCGGGCCGGAGCGGCGGCCGAACAGACCTTCGACTATCTCGGGGCCACCATTGTCGTGCCCCCCGAGGTCATGCCGATCACGCCGATGTCACACCTGCTCGGCGAAGCCGTCCTCGCGGAAGCCGTTGCCGGTGAGCGTGTCTTGGACATGGGAACGGGAAGCGGCGTAAACGCGATCCTGGCCGCCAAGCGCGGCGCGTACGTCACCGCAGTGGACATCAACCCCATGGCGCTTGAGGCCGCAAAGGAGAACGTTTCAAGGAACGGACTCGACGGCTGCGTCGAGGTACGCCACAGCGACGTGTTCGACAATGTCAAGGAGACCTTCGATCTGATCGTGTTCGATCCGCCCTTTCGCTGGTTCCCACCGCGAACCCTCTTCGAGATGGCCTCGACCGACGAGGGCTACCGGGCGATGACACGGTTCTTTCACCGAGCCATGAACCATCTATCCCATGAAGGCCGCATGCTGATCTTCTTCGGGACCTCTGGCGACATCGCCTACCTGCGAACGCTTATGTCCGATCAAGGCTTCGTCGCCACCGTCGCCGCCCACGACCAGCTGATAAGGGACGGCCAGACCGTCGAGTACTACACCTTCAAGGTCATCCCATGCTCGCCAGGTCCGAGTTAATCCTCCTCCCGTTACCATCGACGCGAAACCCCGCCGAGCAGACCGTGCGCCCTGGCTATCGAGGCGGCGAGCGGAACATTCTGCGGCTGCGCGAGCGAGCCCCGCAACGACAGCCGAGTAGCGCCGACCGCCTAGTCGGAGCGCGTACGGGCGACGATTGTCTCAATCGATATGAGATCGTTCGGGCGCTAACTGGGCTCCATCAGCTAATCCAGTACCGGCGCTGCGGCTCCGAACCATCCGGGCCGGGGATCACAGATTCCAGCTTGCCTCCACATGCCTCGATCGTGCGCGCCGAACCCACATTGCTCGCGTTACAGACGAGCAAGACCTCGTCGACACCGACGGCCCGAGCGACTACCAGCGCCTGTCGAAAGATTTCGGGTTCCTGCTGGAGGGAACAGTGCGCCGCAAGAGCCGCTGCCTCGTCGAGCGGTCGGAAGTGGCGAAGTTGCAGATGGCCACTCACGGCCACCGATCCTGATCGGCGTACCTTCGCGGCACAAGCGGTATTCGCTCGGCGGACGGGCTCTGCGTGGACATCTACACCGAACGATCGATCTGAAACCCGTCGGGCCGGGTCAACCCCAGCCCCCCCCGAAGCCATTCATAACGACGGTTCGGGTTCGTATCAGCCCACCACGAACAGTGACGAGATTGTCCCGAACAGCATCGCTCCACGCCGAGTGGGTGGGCGACTCATTCGTACCAACTCGTCAAAGCGCGCCGAAGAATATCGAGGTCGTCTTGGGGTCGGAGGGTGAGAGTGCTTCCACCGGCACCAGTTGTCAGATCCGCGAGAAACGCCTCCGCAGTGAACGGTGTTATCCAGTTCGGGGGGTCTGGGAACCCCGCGATCGTCACGGTGTCAACTCGAAGCCCAACGCCGGCACAGGCGTCCATGGCCATCCTCGTCGCAGCCATATTCTCTTGGCTCGGGGGGAAGGACTGTACGGGGTGACCGTCGCCGTCCATGACGGTGTTGGGCATGGTCGAGGCGATCAGCAAGGCCCGCTCTACACCGTCCTGCCTGCACGCATCGACCATCATGGTCAAGCCGTGCGCCAGATTCGACCCGTAGTTGTAACTGAATAGCCCGAGCGTTTCGAGCTGTTCGAGGGACGGGTCTACGAGCTCCAAGAGCGGACTAGGCGACACTTCACGGGCGACGTCCGCGTAGGCGAACGCTCGGCCGATGCGGTCGCCCATGACCTTGGTTGCCTTCCTCCAAACCTGGACGCGACGGTTCAACAGATTGTCGAACTCCTCGACCGGCGGCATCCATGCCGCATCAAGCAATAGCGCAATCGCCAACACAGGGAACATTGGTGCGACCATAACGCCTCATCCGGGCACGCCGGATCCCAATAGAGGCCGTTGCGCAAGCGATCCGATCGACGGTACTGGCGCTGACCATCCCGCCCAGCTCAGAAGCCGTCCCGAGCAAATTGTACGTCCCGATTGTCCAGGCTGCGGCCGCGACATTCTGCGCCACTCTGGCACGGCCCGCTTCGACAGCCGAATAACGCCGACCGCCGATTTAGCTCGGGTCTGGTGTCGATGACAAGATTTCAGCGCGCTGTTGTTCGGCGCTCGTTGCCTTACATATCGTGATACTCACTGGGTGTGGCCAGAGCGATCTCGGTACGACTAGACGACGAAGCCGACAAGGCCCTGCGGACCCTGGAATCCACCGGTCTCTCCCAGTCGGAGGCAATCAGCGTGGCCCTGCTCAGCGAAGTCCGCCACCGCGACGAAGTTAGGAGTTGGCCGCCGAAGTAGCCGCCCTCGAGGCCGATGAAGCGGACCGAGAGGAAATGCTGGCCGTCGCGGATCTGATGGAAGCACTTCGTGCTTCGAGGTGACGTCCACCGGTTTCGTCTACCGAAGGGCTTCGGTCACGAACAACACGGTGATCGCTTCGCCGTGGTGGTTCAAGCAGATGAGTTCCTGCCCCGATCGGTAGTCATCGTTGCTCCCACGTCGCGAAGCGCTCGGCCGGCATCATTCCGACCGGAAGCCGAGATCGAAGGGGAAGCCACCCGTGTTCTCGTTGAACAGATAGGTGCCGTAGACGCCAGGCGATTGGGCGAGCTGGTCGGGCATCTGACTCATGAGGAGCTTTGGGGAGTCGACGAAGTACTCGCTGCCGTTCTCGGCCTTCGGTGAGCGACATTCGACGACGACGTTCTGATCGCCGCCATGGGTCCCGAACCGGACGCGCTCGTCGCTCGGGATCGCCGAATCTCGGCATGTCCTCCGGCCCGGCCCGTAATCCAATGCACTCGCGTTTCTGCGTGCCCCGGTCCGTGCCTGATTCAGCCTGTCGGAAACCTCGTCACTGTTCGCTTCGAACGCCCTGACCGCTCACAGCAATGCGCCTGCTGCAATACAGATGCCCGGGACGATCACGATCGCGATCGCGATCACGAACGGTCCGACCAGAGCCTGGCGAGACCTTCGATACCGTTCGGCGTCAGTCGGGACTAGTTCATCGGATGACACTTGGATGTAGTCAGCACGCTTGGCTACGACGTCGAGCGGATTCATCCCGAGTTGGCTCCGACACCAGATTCGGCTTTCCCCATCGTGGGCAATGGCGACCTGCAGCCGAATTACAGACTCAGGACACTAGGATCTTCCTGTGCTGTGAACCAAGCGGATCTCGACCTCTTGGGGCATCGCTCAGCGGAGTCGCCAATCGAGGAATTGGGTGGTTTTCTCGTTGTAACCGACGGACCTATCCACATCCCGAACCAGAGGAGCCTCCGGGCTGAAGACTGTGCTGACGGCAATCCGGCCGGGACCATGAGCCGCCACCTGAATCTGGCTCCGGTCTCTGAGGTCGTCGTTGGAAAGCGCTGGGATCTCCACGACCACATGAGCCTGGACCGATGGATCACGGTAGAGCAGGCTGCTTCCGTGGATGTGGACGCTTTCATTGGCGGCTAGATCACGGAAGCGGGTGTTGCCCGGAGAATGGATGAGAACCCACCCAGGCCCATTCTTGGCCGTGAAGACGTCCTCATGGCCGCCCATGGGCATGAAGGTCTCGCCTTGATAGATGTGGAAATACACCCGTTGGGGGTTCGGCTCAGCCGCCTGACGATAAGGAGATTTCGACTCGGGGTTGTTCTCGTAATAAGTGATGTTATGTTGCGATGGCACCCCCGGCTTTGGCCTTTGCATATAGCGGTGGTGGAAAATAGTGCCATGAGTAACGTTGTTGGAAGCCGCCACAAAGCAGAAGTTTCTTACTTTGATAGACTGGTCGGTCTGAAGAGGCAGCATGATGAGCTCCCCCATCACGTTGTCTGAAAGCGCGAAGTGACCGGGGCCGGTGGCCCTCACAATCTGATTGTAGGCCCCTGTCAGGTTCATGCTCGTGAGGCCATTCATGGACTGTATGCTCTCAAAGGAAACGGCTTTGTCCGCGTAGCAGAGCTTGTGCTGGGCGAACCAGACAGCCTCGCTAGCAGCCATCGTGAACTCGGCCATCGGAACGAAGGAACCCTGAACTTCCACCTTTGACTGGCTGAACTGGATGACAGCGCGATCCTTCGCGCCGGGGAGCTCTTCCCACTTGTTGTCGGACTCCAGCAGGCGAATGTCGGCCCGGGCCCCGCAGTTGGGGCAGGAGACGTCTTTGGTGACAGTGCCACTCAAGCGGCAGTAAGGACAGGTGAACTCCCTATTGTCGAGGGAGGTGTTTGCGTCGGGAGTGGGTTCCATGGTCACTCCGAAACGCTGTGATGATAGGCAGACTGAAGCCCCACGCGACCGCCCTGAGGGCCGCCGGTCAGCTCGGCTACGTACACATGGTTCCCCATGAAGCCACTGTTGATGCCCGGAAGCTGCACGGTGTTGAGGGAGACCGAGGAGTCCTTGTAGAGAAGCTTTCCCGCCTCCACGTAGATGGTTTCCCCTGGAGCAAGGGTCTTTTGAACCACATCTCCCGAACCGTGGATGAGAACGATTCCGGTGGCCCCATTCGCGGTGAATTGGTCCAGGTACATCCCATTTCCGCCGTGGACCATGTTGGCTAGGCCCTTGATACGCACGAACTGGTAATCCACGGTGTGTGATGCGAGTAGGAAGGCGTGCTCGCGTACGTCAAGCTCGGTGTGCTCATGGATGGGCATGACCACCAGTTCGCCGGGGGCGTCCCGGGAGAAGGATATGAACCCGGGGCCCGAGGCTGAGAGAACGGAATAGGGCATCCCGTGGGCCCGCCTCTTGCCATTCAACGGCTTCTTGGTGAGGCGGACCTGAGCGTCCTTGGCCATGATGGTGTGCTGCTCGAAGTAGACCGAGTCATCAGGGTGGAGGTTGATCTCCACCATCGGGACATACTTTCCCTCGATCTGAAGGGTAGAGCTGGAGAAGATGAACTCCTCCATGTCCCGCAGCTTGGGTGCCTCGCGGAAACCGGAGTCGCTGACCCTATCGTCGCTGTTCAGGGGCGCGCCACAAACGGCGCACTGAGACAACCCCTGCTGATTATTTGCGTGGCACCAGGAACAGAGAAGCATCTCCATGAATTTCCCTCTTTATCCTCACAACGGAGACTACCAAGAGGAGTGGCGCACTCGAGACCGATATCCGCAGGTGGACCAACGAGAGGAACAAGAACCCCACCCCGTTCGTCTGGACCAAGTCAGCAGACGAGATCCTTGAGAACCTCGCCGCCTACTGCAGATAGCGATGAGCCGCTCGTCCGCGCGGCCAGGGCGCCACACGAGAAGTGCAACTGAAGCGCCTCACGGGTGGTGATTCCGGTGTTGTTGTCGGTGTCAGCTACGGGCCACCCTGGTATCGAGGGTGACCGACATGAGGGGCTCTCCCTCGGCGAGCACCGGCTCAGACCCGGTGTTGCGAGAGTCGATCTCGACGGTCACATAAATGGGTGGGCGCGCTGCCGGACCTAGAAGTGCCGGGCTCTAACGTCTCGGTTCACCGCCAGGACCTCCAGATGCACGGCGCCATCCCGGACAGACGCGACCGCTTTCGGTGCCGTGCTAGACGAGCAACCAGCGGCAACGGTAGCGAGGATGACTCCCACCGCGACGGCCTTCATCGCGCAAGCTGGCTCACCATTGAGCCAGGCGCCGCGCGGGCACCCATTCCATCAGCCGTGCCAGTACCACCGTGGGCAACCATGTCGACCGCCCAGTGTGGGGACGCCAAGAACGGCGGGGGCGCTGATCGCCGATTTTGTCCGCTGGCCTCCGTCGGTTCAGTCGTTGTTCTGCGCTTCGGCGGCGGTTTCGTTCGCCGGAGGGTGGGTGTTATCTCAGTCCTCGGGCTCGGTAGGTCGGCGCTTGTTTGGACGAAGGGATTCGACGAATGCGCGGGCAGCAGGCGGAAGGGGGATGCCTCGCCGGGTTGCCAGCGCCAGGGTGCGAGTGATGGACAGGTGTCGTACCTGAACGATCCGCAACTCCGGTTCGTTGCGCAGGCTGAGACCGCTGACGAAGGCAAGTTCGCCGGTGGCCGCGACCATTTGCAGCATCGAGGGCACGGAACGCAGCTCCATCGTGGTCTTTACGGTCACGCCTGCAGCGGTCAATGCAGTGTCGACGATCCGACGGACTGCGCTGTTGGGCTCGAAGGCGATCACGCTGCGACCTTGAAGGTCGGTGGGCTCGGCCAAGCGTTGGAGAGGGTCGTCCCGCCGGGCGACAAGAACGATCTCGTCATCTATGAGCGGGGTGATGTCCAGGTCGGGGTGGACGATAGGGACGGTAACGATTCCGATCTGGATCAGTCCTGCAGCGACGTTTTGGGCTATCTGCTGGCTGCCGGCCTCCTTGACGAGGAACCGGATGGTTGGGTGCGTGGCTCGGAAGGCAGCGATGGCTGGGGGCAGGAGGGAAGAGGTGACCGTGGCACCACCGCCGAGGATGACTGTGCCCCGACGCAGCCCGAGATGCTCGGCGATGTCGTGGCGCATCGAGTCGTACCGAGCGAGCAGGTGGCGGCACTCGACCACGGCGAGACGGCCGGCTTCGGTGAGTTCTGCGCCGTGGCGGCCACGAACGAGGAGCTGAGCACCAAGGTCGGACTCGAGTTGCTGAAGCCGTCGCGAGAGCGCCGACTGGCTGATGTGCAGGCGCTCGGCCGCCTCTGTAACGACCCCGGCCTCAGCCACAGCCACGAGGGACTCGGCGAGAACCAGATCCATCCATGCATGATACGCATTGAATCGGTGCGATCTATGCGCTGGACACGACATGGGGGTGAGCGTACGTTTCTCACCATGAGCCATGACCATCAGAGCGGGCGTGCATCCGGTCAGGACGACGTTGGTGTGCGGTCGACCAGCTTCGGGCGGGTCGCTGATCACTACGAGACATTCCGTCCCGGCCCACCGGTTGACGCCGTGCGCTGGCTCTTCCCCGAGCCTGTCGACACGGTCGTCGATGTCGGTGCCGGCACCGGGGCCCTGTCCCGCTTGCTCGCTGACGTGGCCGTGCACGTTGTTGCAGTTGAACCCGACCCGGACATGCGTCAAGTCCTGTCCGATTCCGTGCCGGGAATCGCAGTTCGCGACGGAAGAGGCGAGGCCCTCCCGGTCGCCGACGACTCAGCTGACGGTGTAGTGGCATCATCGTCCTGGCATTGGGTCGACCCTATGGCCGGGCTTCGCGAGGCGGCCCGGGTTCTGCGTGGTGGCGGCGTGATGGCTGCGATGTGGACGGGACCCGACCCGGACGGTACCTTCATGCGCCAAGCGCAGGCGGCGCTGGCACACGGCGACGGCGACGGCGATCGGGTCCTGCAACGCACGGTCGCCGGCGAGTTCACCCCCGCGAACCTGACACTCGAGATACCCGCCGGCCTCCCATTCGCAAGCCCGGAGCATCAACACTTCACCTGGACACTGCCACTCACCGGCGACCAGCTGATCGGCCTGCTCGGCACGCTGAGCTGGATCATCGTCATGAGCGACGACGACCGCAAACGCCTGTTCGATACCGCCCGGCGCTTCCTGCGCGACGTCCTCGGCATAGAGGGCGACGTGACCGTGGACGTCGACTTCGTGTGCGACGCCTACCGAGCGCGCCGATCGAGTTCCAACTTCGCAGCAACCGTTGCCAGCAATCCGTAGGGGGAACGATCAGCGTGACACCGAAAGAACCCGACCTCGACGACTCCTCGACCACCCTGGAAGCGCTAATCCTTGACCTTCTCGAATGGATCGGCCCGTCCGGCCGCCCCTACGCCGAAGTCCTCGACGCGTGGAGGACGAACTGCCCCCGCCTCCCGGTGTGGGAGGAAGCGAACGAGCGCGGGTTCGTCGGACGCACACGCCACCCCACAAAGAGAACATCCATCTGTCTGTCTCTCGGCGGGGCCGAGTACCTGTGGACCCACCGCCCCAGATTTACAACACAGAACGCCGCCCGGGACGGCTGACACCCGCGCCAGATCGACGGTTCTCGAGTGTCGCGTTTCGGCTGCCCTGGGCGCAAAATCGCCCGCCATAAGGGCAGCCTCAGATCTTAAGATCACGCCGCCCAAAGCGCTGTTCTGGGGCCGAGGCCGGGCGCAGGATCTCGGTCCTCTGCTGGCCTGTTTGAGGCTGGTCGGCCGACACGAGGGCAAGCCATCCAGGGTCCGGAGGTAACCCCGCTCGACGGTCTCGCTGAGGAGTGGGGCATGTTTTGAGTCGACTGACTCGGAACCGGTTGATTTCTTTCTGCCGGGCGAGGCCTCCGCTGGCCTCTGTAAGTCCTACGTTGGACGACGAGGACGGTCCTGGCCGACGCCCTCTCGCACGCCGAACGCCGTCGCCTGGAACGCCGCCAAGCAGTCGATCATGCCGAAGTGCCGGCCGATGCCTCGCCGGCGGTCGTTCACGCTTGCCGAAGCCCGGACCCTCATCGACTTAGCGGCGGGGGAGCGGCTTCACGCTCTGATCGTCACGGGGATGTTGGTTGGGCTCCGACCGGGAGAGCTGACCGGACTTCTTTGAACCGACCTTGACCTGGAGGCCAACCCTGCGATGCTGTCGGTCACGGGGTCAATGGAGCGCCGACCCGACTCGCCCCTATTTCGAGGTCTCGTGAAGCGGGCCACTGCGGGGGAGAGGACTCTGGCCATCCCACCGACCCTCCTCGCAGCTTTGAGGGTTCATATGCACTGCCAGGCGGTCGAGCGCACGAAGGCGGGCCGCCGCTGGCAGGATCACAGTTTCGCGTTCTGCACCGATGTGGGTGCGCCGTTGGACCCGTCCAACCTGCGCAAGGTGTTCGCCCGAGTGGCCAGAAAGGCTGGGATGGCTCCCACCGCCGCTCAGACGCAGAAGGTACGGAACCACGAAGGTCGGCCACCTTCTCTATGGGCGATCCGGCGTCGAGTAGGAGCGAGACGGCGAACGGCTGCGGGGTCGCGATTGTTGGGTCGCCATTGCCGCCATCGGGTCCGCCCCGAGATCGCGTATGTCACGAGATCGCACACGCCGCCATTTTCGGCCCCTTCGGACCGGCCGCCCGCCACGGCAAAAGTCCTGGTCAACTGGGTGGAGGCGAGGAGAATCGAACTCCCGAACCTCTTGCATGCCATGTGACGGCGCCAGCAATCAGGGGACCCACCGGTCCACAAAATCTCAGGAAACATAAGGACTTCGTCCCATGGGGCCACACAGCCCTACGTACCGAAACACGGAGGATGGCTACCCGGATGGCTACCCTTAGGCAAGGGACTCCGGCAACCGTCAGTGACAGATGTCACAGAAAAATAGTTTCCGGGCGCTTCGGGCCTGGGAGGGTACCGGCGGGCAGCTACGGGCTGGCCCGCTTCCGCCCCTTCTCGATGGAAACTGGCCTTTAGCAGCGCCTTTGCGTGTGTCGAGTCGACTTGGGACCAGCTTTTCCTTCGGACGTCGCAATGTCACACACTGGGGCTCATGGACACACCTGGGAACATCACACCGGCGTTGTTGGATCGGCTTCAGGCTGCCAGATTCTTGTGCATCTCCGTGAATCACCTGGGGAACTTGACCAGTGCGGGCGAGATCCCGAGCCTCACCATCGGCCGTCGACGGCTCTACCGGCGCCTCGACCTCGATGCTTGGGTGGCGGAACGAGTCGTGCCGGGTGACTGGCGGCCAGTCGCCAGTTGAACGGGGCAGCTCTCGGGCGTCGGCGACGCAGGGCAGAGTTGATCATGTGAGCGGCGATACAGGGGCCGGTCGATCTGTCAGGGATACGCTGGAGGTCATGAGCGCGGCTGACGAGTGGGACTTCACGGTCCCAGACGATGAGGGCGAGTTGCTGGCCGAGCTGCGCCGCCATGGTGTCGCCCCCGGCAGGCGGGTGCATATGTCGGTCGCGCCGGACGCGCAGGTCGAAGCCGCCGACCGGGTGCCGACCCGAAGGCGGTTGAGTTTCGCTGGTTCGATCCACGCTGAGCCGGATCTGTCGGAGAGAACCGACGAGTACCTCAGCGGCTTCGGACTCGGGTGATCCTGGTTGACACCAATGTTTTGGTGGCGGTAGCGAACGACCGTACAACAACCACGCCGTAGCGCTGGAGGTTCTCGAGACAGCCAACGGGGATCTCTTTGTGACCTCGATGGTCATCGCCGAGGTGTGCTACCTCCTGCACGAGCGGGCCGGCGCCCGGGCCGAGGTCCAGTTCCTTCGTTCGTTCGAACGGGGCGAACTTCAACTGGTCGAGCTGAGGTTGAGCGATCTGACTCGTATCGCCGAGCTGGCTGACAAGTACGCCGATTTGGGATTGGGTGGCACTGACGCGTCGATTGTTGCGGTGGCTGAGCGACTCAGGATCACCGAGGTGGCCACCTTCGACCGACGCCACTTCACGGTCGTGAGGCCCGCCCACGTCGAGGTGTTTTCGCTTTTGCCCAACTAAATGAGTGCGGGAGGATCGACTTGAGAGCCCTTGGCTCTCGCGAGCCAGCGATCGCTAATCTCCCTCATAGCCCGGGGATGTCCTCGGGAGGCTTCAGCGGGGTGGTCAGCTGATCCTGAGCTATCGCGACGCTGCGGATCCCGGGGTCGGGAGCGACGCGGGGTCCCCGTGATCGGGGCGGCGTTGTTTGATGGGGAGTGCTGTCGCGAGCAGTGAGTTCGGCTCGGATGGCCGTGATGGTCGCGTGCTGCTTGTCGCAGTCGGCTTGGATCTGGATGCCGGTGTTGCGATATGAGCCGTATCTGATTTTTTGCAACAGATCCCGGTTTCGTTCAGACCGCATCGGGGGGCTGCTGGCGGGTTGTTGTTGGTGATGGTGCCCGGGTTGGGCGTTGGAGTCAAGATGGTGTTCATGGCCGGCTCCGGTGTGCCCGGTGCCAGGCTCGGCGGCGTGAGTCGGATCGGGTGAGGCCTTCGGTTCGGGCTCGGCGGATGGCGTCACCTCGGCCGGTGTGTTCGTCGTCGGGGGTGACGTATCCGATGGCCTCATGGAGCCGGACATCGTTGTAGTGGACCCGGACTCGTTCGAGCTCGGCGGCCAAGACGGCGGGATCGGTGATCGATAGCATGTGGGGGTGTTCGTGTTTGAGGTGGCCCCACAGGGTCTCGATCCAGGCTTGGTCGGTCGGGGTGGAGCGCCGGCCGAAGTGTTGGACGATGGAGCACATGGCCATGAACTTGCGGGTGTCGCGGCATCGCATTTCGGTTCCGTTGTCGGAGATGGCCACCAGCAGCGGCAACTCGCCGTCGTCGTCGGTGACGGCGGCGTCGTCGAGATCGCCGAGCCGCGCCGCGAGCTCGTCGGAGAGCAGTCCTTCGGCCCCGAGGGCCTTGGTGAGCAGGACTTGCACGGTGACCCCGGTGGGCTCGGGCCGACAGGATGGTGGCGATCCATTTGCGGGAGACCAGGTCGATGATGGCGTACGCGTACTTGGAGGCCACGCACCGCTCGAACTGGGACATGTCCCAGCACCACAGCTGGTTCGCTCGCCACTCGGCCCATTCCGGCCACGGTGATTTCTCCGTTTTTGCTGGCCTTTTCCCGCCCCGCAGGGCCAGGCCGTGGCGGGCCAGGACCCGATCGACGGTGGAGGGCGACACCCACACCCGGCCCAGGTACGAGCCTCTGTGCGCCAGTTTGCGGTGCGACAGGTCGACCGGCCCCCACTCGTCGAACAGTTCGATGATGGCCGCCTCCTCGTCGGGCAGGAGGCTGTGGATGGGGTTGCCGCCAGGGGCGCGGTCATCGAGCGTGCCGTCTGCTCGCCGGGCGGCCCACCGGTAGGCGCGGACCCGGTCGAGCTGCAGCACCGAACAGGTCCGGGCCGTCGACCATCCCTGGGCGGTGGCGTCATCGATCAGCTCGAGCAGCTGGGCCTTGGCGGCCGCCTCCACGCGTGCTGGGATCGGGCCGCTCAACCCCAACTCGATTTTCCCCTCATCACCGCCAACTCGACGGCCTGGTCGATCACGACCGCACCGAGACGGTCGACCTCGGCCGTCAGCTTGGCCAACTCCGACGCCTCCGCGGCGGACACCTTGGCCTGCCCGGGCCGTGACGCCTGCAGAGCGGCGATGGCACCGTCTCGGGCTACCTGGCGCAGCCGGGCGATCACCGTGCGGTCCACGCCCGCCTCGGCTGCCGCCTGGGCCTGGGTGACCTGGCCGGTGAGCATCCGCACCCACAAGTCGTAGTTCTGCTCCGCTGTGAGAAACCGCTTCGGCTTCCTTATCGATGACACGGGACTGGTCCTCCATAGTGAAGGCCAGCAACCCTCTCAGATGAGGTCTGAAGATCCGCGGATCCTGTTGCACGAAGTCAGAGGCAAGGCAGCGTGCGCTAGATGAGTGCGACCTGCACGTTGGTCGGCGCGCCGCCGGAGTCGGTGCCACACGTGCGCAGTCGATTAGGAGCGTTCGACTTAGAGGATTGGTTGTTGCCGAATGGCCTTCGCTGGGGCAGAAAATGAGGACCGGATTCGGCGCAGTCTTTGACCAGAGTTTGCTGGGAGTTCTCCCCGCGAATGTCCTCGATGAGGTGCTTCAAGCTGCGGTTCCTATTGAGTTCCGAGCGGGATGTTTCGTCTATGAACCGGAGATCGCAGTTGTGGAGAGCGGGTTGCTCCGAGCATTCGTGGCCGAGAGTGGGGGACGCCAGGCGACTGCCAATTATGTCCGCAGGTCGAATATGATTGGTTTTACCCGTCTGACGAGCCGCAACGTTCCTGTGGGTTTTCAAGCGGTGGTCGACAGTCACTTGTTGCAGGTTGGCAATAGTCGGTTCGCCGAGCTTGTGGTGCGTCTCCCTGAGCTCGGTTGGGCGGCGGCGATTGAAGTGACGAGACTGTGCGATGACTTGTTCGCCGAGATCGGCAGGAGGGCGTTCGGTTTTGTTCGACAGTGTTTGGCTTTTCATCTGTTGAACCTGAGTGCGGCTGAGGGGACCGAAAGCCCGGTCCCGGTCCGTCAGCGCGATCTGGTGCTAGCGGTTGGGTCCCCCGCCGAGGTTATTCGGAGGTCGGTACGCTTCGCCAGACGAGATATCGGGACGGTCCAAGAAACACATCAGGGGATGGAACCCGAACGTCTTTTTCCATGTCGGCGCAGCCAGTTCTTTCTCCAGGAGAGTGCGCGATCACGATGGTGGCATCGAAATCCAGGTACAACTCACCCGACAACTCCGGGCCAGCCCCCGCCGCCCACGCCGCGGCCCGGGCCGCCGCCCGACCACCCCGGAGCCGGTCCAGATGGACGGGGCTGACCCGGTCCAACGCCCGCCACGCCGTCGCGGTGGACGCCACCGGCCCGAAGATATCGGGCTGGTCGCGTAGCGCGGCCAGATCGGAGATCGACCGGGCCCCGTCCGCCACCGCGACGGCCAAATCAGCCAACACCCGGCCCGGCATATGCACCGTCGGGAACGTCCTATAGGTGTCGAGCAGGACCTCGTCCCAGGCGTCGACCAGCCCCGTCAACTCGGCCAGCTCACGCAGCAGTTCCGCCCCCGCATGCGACACCACCCCGGCCCCGTCCGCGGTCACCCTCATCCTGCCCGTCCGCTGGCTACGCTTCACTTACCAAGTGCCTTCCCGTTCGGTGACCGTGGATGTAGAGAACCCACAGTTTCCCTTACGAGACAGGCACTTTGGTGCGTCCGGGCCTACCTCAGCCCCCCACCCCGTGCAACAGCGAGGTTAAGGCAGGAGACCTCGAACTCGTTTTGTGGGCGGTAAACCGAGGTTTGGGAATCGACCCGGTCCGGGAGGAACTCTACCGGCATTGGATGCACGCACTGGGCCGTGGCCCTGACGCGGTCATGGTGACCGGAGTGTTCGACCGGCTGCGCACCGCGTTGCAAGACCATATTGACCCGACTCAGCAGCCGAGTCCGGAGGTCTACCGCTATTATCTACCAGCAAGGATTTCTGTCGCTCCCACGAGGTAAAGGGGTGGCTGCCTGGAAGGCCAGACCTGTCCGGCATCTCGGTCGAGGAGGGCACCAGCGTGCTTGGCGGATCCCCGAAGCCCGCAAGAGACGCCAATGCCCGAGCGCGCCCAGGCTGAGCAAGACGCACGACCGAGACTTGCATGCCGCCAGGTAGACCCCACCGTCGCCGACGCGGCGGCGGCTCAAGTCCTCGCGGTGTCGGCCAGCTACGCGGTCGTGTCGGGAAAGGCAACTATTCGGTCTTGTCGCGCCAGAATTCGCTCATCCGCTCGACCGCTTCTTGTTTTGTCATCCCCTGGATTTCCGCATCGGAGAGACGCAGGTTGACGACCAGAAGGTGGACGAGGTCTGCAGGGACGGTCTCCGCGGGCGCTTTCGGCGCGCCACGTGCCGGCTTGGTCTTGTCCTGAACGCAAGCCCAAAATGTTGCTTCATCCACCTGCAACTGGTCGCGAAGAATGTGATGCCACATCTCGGGGCCATAGGTGTCCTTGTTCGGTGGCTTGGACACTCGGGTCCGCAACACCCGAGCATCGGGCAGCGTCAACTCATAGGTCAGATGGTGTCCGACCTTCTTCCCCTTGGCGTCCCGGACCGGGGTCCACCCCTCGATCAGGCAGAACGAGTTGTGAGCCTCACGGCTCGGAGCGGGCCAGGTCACCAGCGAATCCGGTCAGCCATGCCCGAAGCTCCTCATCGCTAGACAAGGAGACGAGTTGGACGAGACCCCAGTTGTCGGCGTGGTTGGGAGCGGTACGCAGATGGTCGACCCAGTCCTCGGCGTACTCCCGAAGCACGACGACGGCGTCATCGAACACTTCGTCCAGCGAGTCGCCCTCGGCCGCGATGGGCAGACCGGGGAAGAACAGAGACCAGCCTCCGTCCTCAGCCACGACCTGCGCCCGTGGTCCGATCGAGGCGAGGAAGTAGCGCAGTCGAGCAGCGTCAACCACGGCGAAGCGTTCGCCGTCGCGGCGGACCGTGACGGGCGAGCCGTCTGCGGCGACGTCAAGGACGTGCTTGAGTTCTGAGCGGGCATCCGCCACACGGTCGTACTCCACGAGGGACATCAAGGGCTCCTGCAACACAGATGAGATCGGTTGGAGGCAGTATACCTGCTCATGTACATGATGTACATAGGTTCTTGGTTGAGGGGTCGAACGCCCAAAGGTCCAGGTGGAACGGCATATAAGACCCAGACAAGGATACTCTCGCCCTCGGCCCTCCGGTGTCGGTGGGCCTGTCTCCAGCGCCCGTCGTCGTCGTGATCGGGTCATCGCCGAGCGCCTTTGGCAATCGGGAGGGCAGAGGACGGGCGCTGTAAGACTGCGCGGACTAGCTGTGGGAGCTGTCCCTGTTTTGGTGGACTCAGTCAGCGCTGTGAAGCTTTGAGGTGCAAGGATTCACGGAAGTGAAACATGCCTCAAGAGGCCTCATCGCGCTGGCGACTGGATGATTCTTCGAGCGAGTTCGATTGAACCGGGGTCGACGGTGGCGATGGATACGGTGGTTCCGGTGTAGGGGGCTTGGATCATTAGGTTGTTGCCGAGGTAGATGGCGACTGTCCGAAGTTGTTGCCATCGTTGAAGAACAACAGGTCGGCGGGGTGGAGGGCGGTGACGGGGACGGTGGTCCCGTACTCGACCTGTTGATAGGTGGTGCGGGGGAGCGCGATGCCTGTTGCGGCGTAGGAGAGTTGGACGAGTCCGGAGCAGTCGAGGCCTACACCGGGGGTGGTGCCGCCCCAGACGTAGGGGACGCCGAGTTGGGTGAGGGCGTAGGCGATGACGGTTTCGGCGTTGCCGGGCACCGTGAGACCGGGTCCGGGATCTGAGGCGGTTGCGGTGGGGAGCCCGGTGTTGGGGGAGCCGTCGGTGGCCACCCCGTAGGTGACGGCCAGGTTCCATACTTGGTCGACATAGGTTTCGGAGTGGTTGTAGGCGAAGATGGCGTCTCGGGCGTCGCCGGACGCGGCGCCGTTCGCGCAGAGCATGCGTACGGCGGCGTACACGGCGTCGATGGGGTCATATGGGCTGGGGGGGTTGGCTCCGCCCGGGGGGATGGGTGTGTCGTAGGCGGCGAAGGTGGCGGGTTCGGAACGCCGGGCGTATTTGGAACAGGGAGGCGGTCATCGTCTGGGCACTCTCGACGAAACGGCTCGGCATTCATCCTAGTCCTGAGCTCCTGGCACAGGTCGAGTCCCAAATCCAGGGTGGACAGGTCGTCGTCGTCGGAGCCGAGGCGTTTCTCGTCAGGCTGGTCATCGATGACCAATCGGTCGACGCCATTCTTGTTCCGGAGCGTCACCGCTATGAGGTGTCGGGGCCGCTCCGCAGCCATCGCAAGGCCAAGTTTGAGGCAGCACCTGTGGCTGGCCGATAGCAGTGGGCGGATCTTGGAACAGGTCGGCGACAAGCCGGCGGCGGGGTTGCGCTCGCGCGCGGAGCAAGCACTGGCCACCTGGATCGACCTCTATGGCTGAGCTGAGTGCTCCCGAGCGGTCCAGAAAGTCGAGGCGACAGTCATGACGGACGGGACGCTCAAGCAACCCAAGGCCCCGAGACGGTGGCAACAAGGCGACTCGCGTCGGGGATCTGGAGAAGGTGCGGTCTACCAACTGGCGGACGGCACGTGGATCACCACGATCGAGCTCGGTCGCAACCCGAAGACCGGGAAGCGCTACCGCAAGACAGTGAAGGGCAAGACCAAGGCCGAGGTGCTCCGGAGACGCAAGGACGCGGCCAAGCTCGTCGACGGCGGCGGAACGACCGGCGGTGGGACGATCACGGTCGGCGCCCTGCTCGACGACTGGTTGACCACCGTGGTGGAGGGCAGGGTCGACTCCGACAACACGGTGGCCAACTACCGAATCGTGGTCGACAAACACCTCAAACCGACCCTGGGCGCCATCCGACTGGACAAGCTCGTCCCTGAACAAGTCGACAAGCTCCTCGCTCACAAAGCCAAAGAGGGCAAACTCGACGTCCTGACCCCGGAGCAGCGGGAAAAGCTGATCGTCAGCGGACGCGAACTCGGCCTGTCCCGCTCGTATATCAGCCGGATGCGGGTCGTCCTGGCCGACGCGCTCGGTCACGCGGAGCGGCGAGGGCTCGTGGTCCGAAACGTTGCGACACTCTCGGTAATGCCCAAGACGCTCGCTGGCGTGAAGCGACGCTCCTTCACCGCCGACGAGGCCCGCGCGGTCATCAGAGCGGCCAGCGGCCAGCGGCGAGCGGCTCGAAGCTCTCCTTGTGCTGGGACTTCTTCTTGGGATGCGCCCCGGGGAGCTGACCGGACCGCTTTGGGACGACGTCGATCTTGACCGTGACCCGCCGACCTTGAGCGTGACGGGTCGATCAAACGTCGACCTGACAGCAGTCTCTACCGAGGCGGCGTAAAGAAGTCGACGGCGGGGGAGCGGACCATCGCCTTGCCGGGGGCCGCGGTAGACGCCCTCCGGGCACACAAGGACCGCCAAGAAGTCGAGCGGCGCCACGCAGGCGACCTGTGGATCGAGCACGGGCTGGTGTTCAGCACCGAGATCGGCACGCCCCTCGACCCTTCGAACGTACGGAAGATGTTCGCCAAGGTCGCCAACCGGGCCGGTTTGGCCGGCGGGTTCCCCTATCTCATGCGGCACACAACCGTCAGCTTGCTCCTGGATGGTGGTGCCAGCATCGAGGAGGTGGCCGACCTCCTGGGCGACGACCCTCAGACGCTTTACCGTCACTATCGGCACCGAGTCAGACCGGTTGTCAACGTCGCAGCCGAGCGAATGTTGAGGTTGACCGGCGAGTAGAAGCTCGGGTAGCCACGCTGTGGCTACCCGAAGACTTGCTTCCGACCCGATGGCTACCCGGATGGCTACCTTTCGGGTTTCCCGGTGACCCCCGCAGACCCTAGGGACCAAAATAGTCCCTGTTCAAACTGGTGGAGGCGAGGAGAATCGAACTCCCGAACCTCTTGCATGCCATGCAAGCGCTCTACCAACTGAGCTACGCCCCCAATAGGGTCCTCTCACCCTAGCAGCCGCTCGTGAAGCCTCGCCGCCACTCAGCGGCGAGGCAGCAGCTCGAGGTCGTCTCGGGTGATGACCCTGCTGGTCAAAGCCCACTCGGCCAGCGCATCCAGGGCGTTTTCACCGAGCAGGTTGGGTACGCCGGCGTTGGTCAACCGGGTGCGCAGGTGCTCGACACGCTTGACCAACGTTGTTCGGGGCCAATCGAGGCGGCCGGCCGCGTCGGCGTAGCTGCGGGGATGTGGGTCGTAGCGGGGGAAGGGCTCCAGGTAACCGGCGAAGAGGGCCACCAGCGCCACCTTGTCCGCCTCGCTGAGCAGCGCCTCGGCGGTGGTGACGGTCGGCCGGCTGTCGGCGAGGCGCGAAATCGGTGCAGAAGGGGGGTGGGGTATGCCGGCATCGAGAGCAAGAGCGTGACGGCGGACCTGTCCCTCCACGATGATGGTGACCGTGCCCGAAACCGCGGTCCGCCGTCCGGGAGCTAGCAGGCTACGGATACCGCTTTCCTCGACGACCTGAAGAGGACGGGTCGTCGAGTGGTTGATCAGCCACCAGGTACCCGATTCCTCCTCAAGCGACCCTGCCAGCCGAGAGATACCCAGGTCAGCGGGGTCCAGGCAGACGGTGCACTTTGATTCGCGTCCGAAGGTGAACACCTCTCCGGGCGCGAGGTCCCACTGCTCGCTGCCCCTGGTCACGCTGAGCCGACCGTTCACGTCCCGAAGCGTAGGCGCCAGTGAAGCGCGAGGAAATGCTCTTCGAGGCCGTCACCGCATCTCGGTAGTCTTTGAAGCCCATGGCACCCTCCTACGACCCGCAGGTCATCGAAGCGAAGTGGCAGCATCGCTGGGCCGATGAGGGCACCTATGAGGTCGACAACGACGACCCCCGGCCCGCTGCCTACGTGCTGTGCATGTACCCCTATCCGAGCGGCCCGGCGCACCAAGGTCATGTGCGCAACTACACCTTCGGCGATCTGCTGGTACGGCACCGCACCATGCAGGGCCAGGCCGTGCTTAGCCCTATCGGTTTCGACAGCTTCGGTCTTCCTGCGGAAAACGCGGCGATCCGCACGGGGACGCACCCGCGCGTCTTCACCGACGCCCGTATCGAGGAGCTCAAGGCCAGCTTGAAAGGGCTGGGCGCCGTCTACGACTGGCGACGCGAGATCCGCAGTCACGATCCCGCTTACATGCGGTGGAACCAGGTCATTTTCCAGCGGTTCCTGGAGGCAGGGCTGGCATACCGGCGAAACGCGACCGTCAACTGGTGCCCCGGTTGCCAGACCGTGCTGGCCAACGAGCAGGTGCTGGCCGACGGCACATGTGAGCGCAGCGGCGACCTGGTGGACCGACGGGAGTTGGAGCAGTGGTTCTTCCGGATCACTGCCTACGCCGACGAGTTGTTGGCCGGACTGGACGACCTGGCGTGGCCCGAGCGAGTCAAGACCATGCAGCGCAACTGGATCGGACGATCCGAAGGCGCTGAGTTCGACCTGGCTGTCCAAGGCATCGACGAGCGCATCCGGGTCTTCACCACGAGGCCCGACACCGGATTCGGGATGACGTTCGTCGTCCTGGCCCCCGAGCATCCACTGGTTCCCGTCATTACCACCGACGCCCAGCGCGACGCGGTGTCCGCCTTCGTCAAGCGGGTGTCGCAGGAGTCCGACCTGGAGCGCCAGTCGAACGAGGCGTCCCTGGACAAGCGCGGCGTGGCCACCGGAGCGTACGCCATCAACCCCTTCACCGGGGTCCCCGTCCCCATCTTCCTGGCCGACTACGTGCTCATGACCTACGGGACCGGGGCGATCATGGCGGTGCCGGCCGAGGACCAGCGCGACTACGACTTCGCCAAGGCCTACAAGCTCGACGTGGTGCGAACGGTGGAGCCTCCCGAGGGATGGGAGGGCGAGGCCTACACCGGCGACGGGCCCCATATCAACAGCGGGTGGCTCAACGGGATCGTCGACACGGCGCAAGCCAAGGCTGCGGCCATCGACTGGTTGGAAGCTCAAGGTATCGGGCAGCGGACCGTCAACTACCGCCTGCGGGACTGGCTGCTGTCGCGCCAGCGTTACTGGGGCTGCCCAATACCGGTGGTCTACTGCCCGGTCGACGGGGTCGTGCCCGTCCCCGAGGGTCAGCTGCCGGTGCTGCTGCCTGACGACGTGGAGTTCCTGCCCACCGGGCGATCGCCGCTCCGGGATCATCCCGGATTCCTCTACACCACCTGTCCGCGCTGCGGCGGGCCCGCCGAGCGCGAGACCGACACGATGGACACCTTCGTCGACTCGTCGTGGTACTTCCAGCGCTTCTGCTCTCCGTGGTCGAGTGACGCCGCAGTGGATCTCGACGCGGCGCGCCGGTGGATGCCGGTGGATCAGTACATCGGCGGCGTCGAGCATGCCATCCTGCACTTGCTGTACGCCCGCTTCTACACGCGGGCCATGGCCGATCTGGGCCTGTCCCCGCCAGAGATACGCGAGCCGTTCGCCCGGCTGTTCACCCAGGGCATGATCCGCATGGACGGCTCGAAAATGTCCAAGTCAAAGGGCAATTTGATTGCGCCGGCCAAGTATTTCGACACGGTCGGTGCCGACGCCCTGCGCCTTTTCCATCTGTTCGTGGGCCCGCCGGTGGAGGACTTCGATTGGACCGAGCAAACCGACGAAATCATTGAGGGTTGCCGCCGGTTCCTGGCCCGGGTGTGGCGTCTGGCGCTCGGTGAGGTCGGGGTCCTCGTCGATCGTGAAGCCACCGTCGCCGATCTCGAGGTGCGCCGGGCCACGCACCGTTTGATTGCCAAAGTCAGCCACGACTTCGACTCTTGGTCGTACAACACCTCGGTCGCGGCGTGCATGGAGTTCACCAACAGCTTGTACCGCTACTGCGCCGATGGGGCGGAGCCGGGCACCCTGCGCTTTGCGGTGGACAGCCTGATCACCCTGATGGCTCCCATGTGCCCCCATCTGGCCGCCGAGTTGTGGGAGCTTCGCCACCCCGCAGCGCCAGGAGTCCACGACCAGTTGTGGCCGGAGGCCGATCCCGACCTGGTGCGCGACGAGACCGTCACCTTGGTGGTCATGGTCAACGGGAAGGTGCGCGACCGCATCGAGGTCAGCCCGGACATCACCGAGGCCGAAGCGGTTGCCGCCGCCTTGGCTTCCCCCAAGGTGGCGGAGTTTCTGCCCGGCGAGCCCAACAAGGTCATCGCCAAACCGCCGCGGCTGGTCAACCTGGTCGGCTGAGACCGACCAGGTGGTGGAGGATCAGGCCCGGAGCTGTTCGAGGAACTTGGCGCGGGCGTCGTCGTCGAAGGTGGGCAGACCGTAGAAGCTGATGCGGTCCACCAGCCCGCCGCAGCGGCGGTGGATGGCCGATCCGAGGTCGTCAACGTCCGACACCACGGCGAACGCGTCGAGCATGTCGTCGTCGATGAGGCCGGCCATCTCTTCCCATTTCCCTTGCTTGGACAGCGTGTTCAACTCGCTCTGCAGCTCACCCCACCCGTGCAACTCGAGCACCGCGCGGTACGCCGGCGTAGAACCGTAAAAGGAGATCTGGCGGCGGACCAGGTGCTCAAGGTTGGCCCGTTCCTCCTCGTTGGCGCCGGCGACGACAAACACCGGCCACGCCAACTGGAAGTCGCTGCGCGCCGTGCCTCGTGCTTCGAGCGCCGCGTCGACGGTGGGCAGGGTGACCTCACGCAGGTACCGTTCGGTGGAGAACGGGTGAACGAGCAGGCCGTCGGCCACCTCGCCGGCCACCTTGGTCATTGCCGGGCCCACCGCAGCCAGAAAGACCTTGGGTGCGGGTACGGCCAGCGGTCCCGGGTCGAAAAAGGGCGTCATCAGCGTGTGGGTGTAGAAGTCACCACGGAAATCGAGTTTCGTGCCGTCTTGCCAAGTGGTCCAGATAGCCCGCATGGCGGAGATGAACTCTTTCATGCGAGGAGCGGGGTGCGACCACGGCATCGAGAAGCGACGCTCGATGTGGGGTCGTATCTGCGACCCCAGTCCCAAAAGAAAGCGGCCTTGCGACCATCCCTGCAGGTCCCACGCGCTGGCGGCCAGGGTCATGGGGCTGCGGGCGAAGGCCACTGCGATAGCCGTGCCCAGCTCGACGTGGTGGGTAGCCGGTGCGGCGAGGGTCAGGGGGAGAAACGGGTCGTGGTTGGTTTCGGCGATCCACAGAGCGTCGTAGCCGTCCGTTTCCGCTTTGCGGGCGGCGGCGGCCACCTCGGACAGTTCGGTGGGGATCCCTCCGTCGACGTACATGAACCCTGACCCTACGCCTTGGTCATCGGGGAGCCCCGGCGCCCACCTACTCCCCGCGCAAGAACCGCTCGAGCTCCGCGGCGATCTCGTCGCCCGAGGGAATGTCCCCGAACATGGTGGCGGACATGCCCTGCTCTCCGTCGTGTTGGGCTTCGAGTTGGCGGACCAGTGCCACATGGTCCTCGCTCGCCGCGATGAGTTGGTCGATCTGGGCGTGGGTGGTGGTCGCCGCGGCGCGCAGCGCCTGGGTTTCCACCTCGATCTCGGTCAGTTTGGCCAGTTCGTCGAGCAGGGCTGCGGCCGCCGCCGGGTAAGGCATCGCCGCCGCGTAGTGGGGGACCCGGGCCCACAGCCCCACTGCGGGAATGCCGGCCTGCCCGAACGCGTACTCCAGGCTGGCCTGGGCCCCGGCGGGGACATCGAGCGTGGCTGGGATAAACCCGACGCGCCCCGCCAGGTCGGAGTCGGTGGCCGTCGCCGCCAAGCGGACCGGGCGGGTATGGGGCACCGGGGCGGGGAAGGCGCCGAGCCCGATGACCAGCTCGACGCCCAGGCGCGTCGCCAACTGCACGACCTCAGCGGTGAACTGGTGCCAGCGCATATCAGGCTCAGGCCCCGTGAGCAGGAGCACGCTGCGGCCGGTGCGGTTGGTGGCCAGCCGCAACTCGATGGTAGGCCAGCGCAGATCGGTGCTGACCCCGTTGGACACCCGCAGGATGGGGCGCCGAGCCCGGTGATCGATGAGCTCGTCCCCGTCGAAATCGGCCAGCAGCTCATGCGGCATCGACCCCAGCAGTGCACCCATGGCGCTACCCGCAGCGAGCCCTGCGTCGATCCAGCCCTCGAGGGAGACGACGAGCAGGGGCCGCTCCAGTATCGGCCAGCGGTGGATGGTGGCAAGCTCGGTCATATCACCACCCAGTCTGCCTGGTGCCCGCACGCTAGGCGCGCGAGCGTCATTTGCCCAGTGCCTCGGTCCTGCGTCGGGCTGAGGCGGCCAGCCAGTCGATGGAGGAACGGTACCCGGCGATGTCGGCCCCGTCGTCGCCCATGGAGCCACCCACGTAACGGGCGTACACGCCCTCGATGATGCACGCCAGCTTCCAGTATCCGAAGGCCACGTAGAAATCGAGATCGCGCAGGTCGCGCCCGGACGCCTCGCCGTAGCGGGCCGCCACCTCTTGGCGGGTGAGGAATCCCTCGGCCAGCGTCGGCGGGTCGGCCAGGGCGGTCACCTCGTCGCCGGGCTCCGCCCAGTACGCCACGAGCACGCCCACATCGGCCATCGGGTCGCCCAGGGTGCACAGCTCCCAGTCGAGGACGGCCTGCACGCGGCCATCGTCGTCGACGACGACGTTGTCGAGCCGGTAATCGCCGTGCACGATGGCCGCCGCACCCTGGTCGGGGATGTTGGCTGACAGCAAGGCGTGGGTGGCGTCGATGTCGGGGATGTCGGGTCCGCCGTGCTCGTCGCGCGACGCCTGGTACTGCCCGTACCAGCGGCGCAGCTGGCGGGCGATATAGCCGTCGCGGCGAGCCAGGTCGCCCAGGCCGACGGCGTCGGGATCCACTTGGTGGAGCAGGACCAGCGTGTCGATCAGCGACTCGCTGGCCGTGCCGCGGGCTGAGAGGGTGAGCGCCTTCTCCGCTTGGGCCGAGCCCCGCAGGATGTGCCCGTCCACGAACTCCATGACGTAAAACGGCGCACCGTTGACCGCCGGCTCCTTGCACAGCCCGAGGACGGTGGGCACGGGCACCCCCGCCGGCCGAAGCGCGGAGATGAGCCGGAACTCGCGGGCCATGTCGTGCGCGGTGGGCAACACCTGCCCGGTGGGCGGGCGGCGCAAGACCCAGTGGCCGGTGCCGGCGTCAGTGACCTCAAAGGTAAGGTTGCTTCGCCCTCCAGCTACCAAGCGGAAGCTGAAGGGGGGCTTCGCGCCGGGAATGTTGTCGACGAACCAGGCGCTGACCTTGGTGACGTCGATGCCATCCACGCGAGTGCTTCCTTTCGGGCCATCCTGGTCGGGATGGGTGCTGAGCGAGGCCCCGTCGTTGCCGTTCATCCTCGCAACGCTAGAACTTTGAAGGGAGTGGAGTCCCAAATGGACGTCACGGATGCCACGTTCGAAACCGACGTGCTCGAGCGATCGACCCAGGTCCCGGTGGTGGTGGACCTTTGGGCGTCGTGGTGCGGGCCGTGCCGGACGCTCGGCCCCATCCTGGAGAAGGTGATCGACGAAACCAACGGTGCCGTGGAACTCGTGAAGGTCGACGTCGACGCCAATCCACGGGTTTCGGCCACCTTCCAGGTCCAGTCGATCCCCGCCGTGTTCGCCATCTCCGATCGCAAGGTGGTGGACAGCTTTGTCGGCGCTCTGCCCGAGCCGGCGGTTCGCCAGTGGGTCGAGCGCCTGGCCCCAACCCCCAGCGAAGTCGATCTACTGATCGCCAAAGGCGACGAGGCTTCCCTGCGCGAAGCCGTTGGCTTGGAGCCGGCCAACGAGAAGGCGGCGTTCGCATTCGCTGCGCTGCTCGCCGGGCGCTCCACCGCGGCGGACCACGAGGAGGCACTGGCGGTGTTGGCTCGCTTCCCCGAGACGGCGGAGAGCCGCCACATCGCCGCTCAGGCCCGTGTCGGCGACGAAGTGAGCGAGGCCGGTCTCGATGGCTTGGGGGCCAAGCTCGATGCCCTCTTGGAGCGGGTGAAAGAGGACGAGTCCGCCCGGGTGGAGTTCCTGGATTTGCTCGAAGTACTCGGTCCTGACGATCCGCGCACCGCCGGCTATCGCAAGGCACTCACTGCCCGCCTGTTCTGATCTGAGCCGGTTGCTGGCGGGGGTCGTCTAGGGTGCGGCGCCGTGCGACTGGTGCTCGGTGACCGTACTCATGACCTGACGAGCACCGCGCTGGTCATGGGCATTTTGAACCGGACGCCCGATTCCTTCTACGACCGGGGCGCCTACTGGGATCCTGACGCCTTTTGGAGGCGGGCCGATGACCTGGTTAAGGCCGGCGCCGACCTGCTCGACGTGGGCGGGGTCAAGGCGGGACCGGGCCCGGAGGTGACCGAGGCAGAAGAGTTGGAGCGGGTCATTCCGGCCATCGCCGGTCTGCACGAGCGTTTCGACGTGCCGTTGTCGGTCGACACCTGGCGCGCCTCGGTCGCCGCCGAGGCGTATGGCGCGGGTGCGGTGGTCGGCAATGACATCAGCGGGTTCGCCGACCCCGGCTATCTCCCGGCGGCGGCCGCTGCAGGGGCCAGCGTGGTCGCCACCCACATTCGCCTCGCCCCGCGGGTGGCCGACCCCGATCCCCACTACGACGACGTCGTGGCCGAGGTCAGCCAGTTCCTGGTGGAGCGGGCACGACGAGCTCGCGGCGCTGGCCTGGCCGACGATCACATCGTCCTCGACGCAGGCCTGGATCTGGGCAAGACCGCTGAACAGTCGCGCACCCTGCTGCTGGCCTCGGACCGCCTGGCGCAGCTGGGCTTCCCCCTGTTGCTGTCCGCTTCCAACAAGACATTTCTGGGTCGCATCCTTGACCTCGACATCGGAGAGCGACGCGAGGCGTCGATCGCCGCTCACGCCATCGGGGTCAGCCTCGGATGCCGGGTGCTGAGGGTCCACGATGTGCGGGCGGCCTGCCGGGTCCGCGACGTCCTCGCCGCGGTGCTCGCCGCCCGCGGCGATCCAGCCAAGGCCGGGCAGTGAGGGGCGGGCCGGTGCGTAGCTGGGCGAGAAGCGAGGGAGCAAGCCGATGAGCGAAGTCGCCGAAGAACGCGCGGTCTGGCTGGTCGAGGGCGACGACCCGGTCCTCATCGCCGACCGGGCGCGCGCCCTGGTGGTCGAGTTGCTCGGCGGCGCCGACCCCACGCTCGCGGTCGAGGAGTTCCGGGGAGACGAGATCGACTTGGCGGCGGTGGCCGACGCCTGCCGCACCCCGCCGTTCCTGTCCGATCGCCGCGTGGTCGTGCTACGCGAGATCGGGGCGTGGAGCACCGAAGATCTGGCGCCCATCCTGGCCTACTTGGAGGACCCGTCGCCCACCACGGCGCTCGTGCTGGTAGCGGGGGGAGGCCGAATCTCGACCAAGCTGTCAGCCGCGGTCAAGGCCCGGGGACATGTCGTGGCCACTGCGGTCTCTGGACGCGAGGCGCGCAACTGGGTCCGGGAACGCATCCGCGAATCCCCGCTGCGCATCGACGGGGCGGCGGAGTCGTTGATAGAGGCGCACCTGGGCGAAGATGTCAGCCGCCTGTCGGCCCTGCTCGAGGTCCTCGCCGCTGTGTACGGACCCGGGAGCCGGGTGGGCTCGGCCGACGTGGAGCCGTACCTGGGGGAGGCGGGCAGCGTCGCTCCTTGGGACCTGACCGACGCCATCGACGCCGGCAACGTGGAGGTGGCCCTGTCGATCCTGCACCGCTTGCTCGGCGCCGGCGAACGCCACCCGCTTGTGGTCCTCGCCATCTTGGCCCGCCACCTCCAAGCGATGCTGCGGGTCGAGTCGCCCTCGATCACCACCGAGGCCCAGGCCGCAGCGGCCATGGGAATCGCCAAGGGACGGTCCACCTTTCCGGCCCGCAAAGCCCTGCAAGGGGCGCGGCGGCTCGGCCCGAGCGGCGCGGCCGAAGCGATCGGATTGCTGGCCGACGCCGAGGTGCAGCTCAAAGGCGCGTTGGAGTGGCCGGGAGAGCTGGTATTGGAAGTGCTGGTGGCCCGGCTGTGCCGCTTGTCGCGGGTACCTGCCCGCTCAGCTGCACCGGCCCGCTCAGGCGGCTCCCGCCGCTGAAGCTGGGAACAGAACTGCTACTCGCCGCTCTCCACCGCGCTCAGCGCGTTGATGCGCCGCACGAGGCGGGACTTGCGGTTGGACGCCTGGTTCTTGTGGATGATGCCCTTCGCCGCGGCCTTGTCCAAGCGCACAATGGCGGCACGCAGCTTGGCCTCTGAGGTTTCCTCGCCAACTTCGGCGCTGGTGATCGCCGACTTCAGCCGGGTCTTGATCTCCGACTTGGCGGCCTTGTTGCGCAAGCGTCGCCGCTCGTTCTGCAGATTGCGCTTTATTTGGCTCTTGATGTTGGCCATGTCACCCGTGTGGTTGAAGTCGGTCGTGGATCGAGCGCGCCAAAGGCGAGCCCGGTCACACTAGCACTCGCGAACCCAAGCGGCGCGAGCGGCAGTGGTGATGAGGTCGACGACCACATCGAAAGGCAGCACCGTGGGGTCGATGATCAGGTGGTACAGCCGCGGATCGGCCGGATCCGTGCGGTACAGGCGCTTGACGTAGGCCACGCGCGCCCGGTCCGTTTCGTTCAGGGCGATTGCCGCCTGCTCGACGCTCACCCCCTCGATGTTGGTGGCCGCGGCCAGCCGTCGGTCGCGGGGACCGTCGAGACGGACATGGAATGCACGGGGCCGGTCGCCCAGCACCACCGCGCCGGCCCGCCCCAAGATGACCCCGCCCGTGCTGCGGCGCAGCTGTGCGATACCGGATTCGGCGCGGGCCCGCAGCATCTGGTCGTCGTCGGCGGTGGTCACCGGGGCGGAAACCGTCGGACCGAAGGGTGCGGCATGGGCCAGGTAGGCGAAGAAACGGTGGTGCGGTGTCGCCTTCTCTTCGCCCTCGCTGAGGCGTTCGAGGGGAGGGGCGGCGTGGGCCAGGCCGGGGCTCACCAGCCTGTTGAGCAGGGGTAAGCCGAGTGTCTCGGCCACTCTGGGGGCAATGACGCTGCCACCGGCCCCATAGGTGGCAGAGATGGTGACGACCGGCGCCGGGGCCGGTTTGGCCTCCCCCGCCTTGCTGTCTTGCGACATGTGCTAACCCTCCCTCACCGGGTCCCCCTACCCTAATAGGAGCGGGTTCCCTCACCCGTGACCCGTCCCCCGACCTTGAAGGACCCGTTGAGCGCCAAACCCCCCCGGCAAAACCTGCAGCACATCCGCAACATCAGCATCGTCGCCCATGTCGACCACGGGAAGTCAACACTGTCGGATCGCATTCTGGAGTTGACCGGGGCCGTGGACCCCCGGGATATGCGCGAGCAGTATCTCGATTCGATGGACATCGAACGCGAGCGGGGGATCACTATCAAGGCCCAGAACGTCCGGGTGGAGTGGAAAGGCCACGTCATCCACCTCATCGACACCCCCGGCCACGTCGACTTCGGCTACGAGGTCAGCCGCAGCCTCGCAGCGTGCGAAGGCGTCGTATTGCTCGTCGACGCCGCGCAGGGGATCGAGGCGCAGACGCTGGCCAACGCGTACCAGGCGCTGGAGCACAACCTGGAGATCGTGGCCGCCCTCAACAAGATCGACCTCCCGGCGGCCGACCCCGATCGCTACGCCGCGGAGATCGAAACGGTGCTCGGGGTACCGGCCGATCAGATCCTGCGGATCTCGGCCAAGACCGGCCACGGCGTGGCCGAGTTGCTCGACGCCATCGTGGAGCGCATCCCGCCTCCGGTGGGTGACGCCGACGCCGCCCTGCAGGGACTGATCTTCGACTCCTATTACGACCAGTACCGCGGGGTCGTCTCCGCGGTGCGCATCATGAACGGTCAACTGGAAGCCGGCGCCCGCCTACGGTTCATGCAGGCCGGGCGTACCCACGACGTGGAAGAGATCGGTGTGCGCACCCCGGTGCCACGACCCGTGGAGGTGCTGGGGCCCGGCGAGGTGGGCTACCTCATCGCGGGGATCAAAGACGTCGGCGAGGCACGAAGCGGTGAGACAGTGACCGGTGCGGCCCACCCGGCGACCGAAGCCCTCGACGGCTACCAGGACCCCAAACCCATGGTGTTCTGCGGCCTGTACCCGGTGGAAGGCGACGATTTCGCCGACCTGCGCGAAGCGTTGGAGAAGCTACGGCTCAACGACGCATCGGTGAGCTACGAACCCGAGACGTCGGGGGCGTTGGGTTTCGGTTTTCGTTGCGGGTTCCTCGGTCTGTTGCACATGGAGATCGTCCGCGAACGACTGGAGCGGGAGTTCAATCTCGTGCTCATCGCCACCGCTCCTTCGGTCGAGTACCGGGCGCATCTCACCGACGGTTCGGTGATCGAGGTCCACAACCCCTCGGAGATGCCGCCGCCCCAGAAACTGGACGGGATTGAAGAGCCCTTCTTGCAGATCACCATTCTGTTGCCCACTGAGTACACCGGCACGGTCATGGAGTTGTGCCAGTCCCGACGCGGGGAGATGGTCCGCATGGAGTACCTGTCGCCCGAACGCCTGGAGTTGGTCTACACCATCCCCTTAGCCGAGGTGGTAGTCGACTTCTTCGACTCGCTCAAAAGTCGCACCAAAGGCTACGCCAGTTTGGATTACGAACCAGCCGATTACCGCAGCGCCGACCTCGTGAAAATCGACGTGCTGCTCAACGGTCTGCCCGTCGACGCGTTCAGCGCGGTGGTGCACCGCAGCGGGTCCTCCGAGTACGGCCGCAAGATGACGGAGAAGCTGCGACAACTCATTCCCCGTCAGATGTTCGACGTGCCCATCCAGGCCGCCATCGGCGGCCGGGTCATCGCCCGCGAGACGGTGAAAGCGAAACGCAAAGATGTGCTGGCCAAGTGCTACGGCGGCGACATCACCCGGAAGCGCAAGCTGCTGGAAAAGCAGAAGGAAGGCAAGCGGCGCATGAAGAACATCGGCCGGGTGGAAGTGCCGCAAGAAGCGTTCATCGAAGCCCTGCGGCTCGAGGACTGACGGTCGCTAGTTCTCCGAGTTGCGCATCGTCCCTGTCACAGGAACGATTCCGCCGGAAGCATCTACCTGGAAGATGGTGCACTCGGCGCTGTGGTCACCGACGCCCCACTGGTCGACCGTGGGCAGCACGTAACCGCCGCGCACCGTGCTGGGCAGTGTCCCGCCTGCGTACTTGAGGGCGCTCTGCTGGCACGCGCTCTCCACGCTGGTCAGCGCAGCGGCGGTCGGCGACAGGGCGGTGATCGGGGCGTAGCCGGTGATCTCCACAGAGTGCAGCGCCGTGCAGAGCACTTCGTTGGGGGCGATCTTGTTTCCGCCAGGCTGGGCGCCCAGGCAGGAGCCAACAGGATCGGCACCGGGGGGCTGCGCGCTCGCCGAGGCCGGGGAGACCACCGTCGTGGCGTGGGCTCCGGAGTGCGAACCGGTCAAGGCCCACACGAACACGCCGGCCAGCACCACCGAGACGACGACGGCCGACCACTGGGCACGCGTCCACTCGCGCATGCGGGGTGCGTCAGGGGCGGGGCGGGAGCGGTGGTCGTCGGGGCGGGCGGCTGTCCACTCGCGCCACCGGCGCTGTACGCGGCGGACCTGCGGCCGGGGAAAACGGCTGGAACGGCGGACCTGTTGCTCGCGTTTGCGCTCCACCCGGGCCGTTGCGCTGGCCTCGCTGATGGTGGCGTTGCGAATGAAATCCTCGTCGAGCACCAGGTCGTCGAAATCGAAGTGGGAGGCGTCGCCCGATTCGGGGTGGCGATCGTCGGGCGCGCTCAAGGAAGACCCCCGGTGGTGGGGGCCGGCGCGTTACCGGTATGCGGGAGGACACCCAAAGATCCCACTTCTTCGAGTATGGCGCGCTGAGTCGGGTTCCGGTAGGCCCAGCTGGCCGGGATTCAGCGTGCCAGGGCCTGGGCGACCAAGCCGTCGATTTGGTCGGCCTCGATCAGAAACCCGTCATGGCCGGCCGGAGATCGGATGACATGCACCGGCTCGCGCCCTGGTAGCGCGCGAGCCAGACGTTCTTGTTGCTCCAGGGGGTACAGCCGGTCGCTATCGACCCCCGCCACCGTGACCTGGGCGCGCACGCGACCCAGGGCTGCGTCGATGCCGCCACGCCCCCGGCCGATGTCGTGGTGGTCCATGGCCCTCGTCAGCACCAGGTAGCTGTTGGCGTCGAAGCGCTGCGCCAACTTGACCGCCTGATGGTCGAGATAGCTCTCGATGGCGTAGCGGCCGCCCGTCAACGCGTGCTCGCCGTCCTGGTCGGCGCGGTCGAATCGGTCGGTCAACTCCTGGGGACTGCGGTAGGAGAGGTGGCCGAGGCGGCGGGCCACTCCGAGACCTCGCGCCGGCCCCGTCCCTGCCGCGGCGCTGTAGTAGTCGCCACCCGAGAATCCGGGGTCGAGGCGTATGGCCGCAGATTGGATGGCGCTCAATGCGATCTGCTCTGCGGTGGCTGCCGCGGTGGTGGCCACCACGACGGCGCGCTCCAGGCGATCGGGGTAGCCCACCGCCCATTCGAGCACCCGCATCCCTCCCAGCGATCCGCCCACGACGGCCGCCCACTGCTCGATGCCCAGCGCATCGGCCAGCGCCGCCTCGACCGCCACCTGGTCGCGCAAGGTCAGTTGGGGAAAGCGGGGCCCCCATGGCCTGCCGTCAGCGTGCAGCGACGCCGGCCCGGTCGTGCCTTGGCAGCCACCGAGCGCGTTGGGGCAGACCACAAACCATTCGTTGGAGTCCAGCGCCGAGCCGGGGCCGGTAATCCCCGGCCACCACCCGGGGGAGCGGTGGCCGGGCCCGGCCGGTCCGTCGAGGTGGCTGTCGCCCGTGAGCGCATGACACACCAGCACGGCGTTGCCCGGGCGTGGGATGCCCCACGTCTCATACGCCACCTCGACGGGGCCGATTTCGCCACCCAACTCCAATGCGAGCGCCTCGTCGTTGAACAGCGTGACGAAACGGCGCCGACCAGGGTTGTCCCCGCGTTGCCACGCCCCGGTCGCGGGCAGGTCGACGAAGGGATCACCCCCAGGAGGCACCGTCCACGTGCCGCGCGGCGCGCTGGTCAGGTAGGTCAGCGTCGTTCAGCTTCGCTTTGCAGCGCGGAACCCGGCATCGAGGTCGGCCAGGATGTCATCGATTGTTTCGATACCCACCGACAGGCGGATCAAGTCGGGGCTGACGCCGGTGGTCACCTGCTCGAGTTCGGTGAGCTGCGAGTGGGTGGTCGATGCCGGATGGATGACCAGGCTGCGCACGTCGCCCACGTTCGCCAGGTGGCTGTGGAGCTCCAGGGCGTCCACGAAGCGGGCGCCGGCTTCCTTTCCCCCCTTGATGCCGAAGGCCAGGATCGACCCGCCACCGCGAGGGAGCAGCGCGGCCGCCCGGTCATGCCATTTCGACGACGCCAGGCCCGGGTAGGCCACCCACGAGACCTCGTCGCGAGCTTCGAGGAACTGGGCGACCACCACCGCGTTGGCCACGTGGCGCTCCATGCGCAGGGATAACGTCTCGAGGCCCTGGATGATCAAGAACGCGTTGAACGGTGACAGGGCGGCGCCGGTGTCACGCAGGCCCTGCACACGGGCTTTGGTCACGAAAGCGCCGGGCCCCAGGGCTTCCCAGAACTTCAGGCCGTGGTAGCTGGGATCGGGTTCGGTGAAGCCGGGATGGCGGCCGCTGGCCCCGAAATCGAAGCTGCCGCCGTCCACGATCACCCCGGCGATACTGGTGCCGTGGCCGCCCAGGAACTTGGTGGCCGAGTGCACGACGATGTCCGCGCCGTGGGCCAGAGGGGTGCATAGATAGGGGGTGGCCAGCGTGTTGTCCACCACTAGCGGCACGTTGTGGGCATGCGCCACCCCGGCGATCCCCGGGATGTCGAGAATGTCGCCCTTGGGGTTGCCGATGGTCTCGCCGTAGAAGGCCTTCGTGTTGGGCCGCACCGCTGCAGCCCACGCGTCGAGGTCGTCGGGGTCCTCGACGAAGCTGACCTCGATGCCCAGCTTGGGCAGCGTGTAGTGGAGCAGGTTGTAGGTGCCGCCGTAGAGCGACGACGAGGACACCAGGTGATCTCCGACCTCAGCCAGGTTCGTCAGGGCCAGGGTCTCTGCGGCCTGGCCGCTGGCTGTGGCGAGCCCGCCGATACCGCCTTCGAGGGCGGAGACCCGCTCTTCGACCACCGCGGTGGTGGGGTTCATGATCCGGGTGTAGATATTGCCCGCCTCAGCCAAACCGAAGAGCGCTGCCGCGTGCTCGGTGTCGCGAAAGGCGTAGCTCGTGGTCTGATAGATGGGAACCGCCCGGGCCCCGGTGGTGGGATCGGGGGTGGCCCCGGCATGCACCTGCCGGGTCTCAAAGCCTCGCGGATCGGTCGGCACGGGGAGCTCCTTTTGCTCGTTCAAGGTATCGAACGAATGCTAATCGGTTTGGTCAGGTTTTGTCCCACTGACGCTCGTGGGCGGTGTGGCCTGCTTCGTCGCTAGCACTCGGTATTCTTGAGTGCCAACGATGCTCGATGACCGCAAAGCCGCCATTCTCCGAGCTGTGGTGGAAGAGTACATCCACACCGCCCAGCCAGTCGGGTCCGCTTACGTCGCCCAGGTGCCCCACCTTTCGGTGTCATCGGCCACCGTGCGCAACGAGATGAGCGTGCTCGAACGCGAGGGCTATCTGGTCCAGCCCCACACCAGTGCAGGTCGTATCCCCACCGACAAGGGCTACCGGTTCTTCGTGGATTCGCTGGCCCAGCCCGGGCCCCTCGGACCCAACGAAACCCAACAGGTACGGTCATTTTTCTCCCACGCGCACGGCGAACTCGAGCGGATGCTGGGCGATACCAGCCGCCTGCTTTCAGGTCTGACCAGCTACGCCGCGGTGGTCACCAGCCCCGCCATCCACGAGGTGGCGTCCGTCCGCTCGGTGCAGATGGTGAGCCTGTCGGCCCGGGTGGTCGTGGTGGTCGCTGTGCACTCCAACGGCTCGGTGGACAAGCGGACGTTGGAAAGCGCCGACGACATCAGCGACGAAGTGGTGTCGGCCGCGGGGGTGCACCTGGCCCGCTATCTGGTGGGGTCGCCCGCCGGGGCCGTTGTGCCCATCCCGCCGACCGGAAACGTCGGCGTGGACGCCCTGGTGGACGCGGCCACCACCGCTCTGGACCAGGGGCGGGCGGTCAGCGACGACGACCAGGTCTTCGTGGGCGGTGCTTCGAGCATGGCCAGCGCCTTCGACGCGGTCGACACCATCCGCCAGGTCCTGGGCATCCTCGAACAGCAGGTGGTGATCGTCACGCTGCTGCGCGATGTGCTCGATCGCGGCCTTTCGGTGGCGATCGGCGCCGAGCACGGCGTGCAGCCATTGGCGGACTGCTCGATCATCGTCGCCCCCTATGAGGTGGAGGGCGAACCGGCGGGGACCATCGGGGTGCTCGGGCCCACCCGGATGCGTTACGAGCAGGCGCTGGCCGCGGTGGCCGTCGTATCCGAGCGGCTGGGCCGGGCGCTCAGCGAGAGTGCGGGACGGGAGTAGTTTCTAAGACCCTATGGCCGACGACTATTACGAGGTGCTCGGCGTCGGCCGTAACGCCACCGACGACGAGATCAAGCGGGCCTACCGCCAACTGGCCCGCGAACTGCATCCCGACGCGAACCCCGGCGACAGCGGCACCGAGGAGCGCTTCAAACTGGTCAACCGCGCCTATGAGACGCTGAAAGATCCGGCGCGGCGCCAGCAATACGACATGTTCGGCGACTCCCCCCGGGGTGGCGGTTCCGATCCCTTCGGCGGCGGCTTTGCCCAAGGCGGCGGGCTCGGCGACATCTTCGACGCCTTTTTCGGTGGCGGCAGCCCGTTTGGTGCGGCCAACGCCGAGCGCAGCGGCCGCGGTTCACGGCGGGGCGCCGACGCCGAAGCCATGCTCGACCTCGAGTTCACTGAGGCAATCTTCGGCGTCGAGCGCGAGCTCACCGTCCGCCTCCCCATGACCTGCACGACCTGCAATGGCTCCGGGGCGCGGGCGGGGACGACGCCGGTGACCTGCAGCGTGTGCCGGGGAGCGGGCGAAGTGCGCCGGGTGCGCCAGTCCATCCTGGGCCAAATGGTTACCGCCACCCCGTGTACCCGCTGCGGCGGCACCGGCGAGGAGGTCACCTCGCCCTGCCCGGACTGCCGGGGCGACGGCCGGCGCACCCTACCCAACACCTTCGTGGTCGAGGTGCCTGCCGGGGTCGACGACGGCCAGACCTTGCGTCTCACCGGCCGAGGCGCGGCCGGCCAGCGTGGTGGGCCTCCGGGGGACCTTTTCGTGCACCTGCGGGTCGGGAGCCATCCCACCTTGGAACGCCAAGGCGACGAGCTGCAATCGACGCTGCACGTTGCCATGACGCAGGCCGCCCTGGGTCTCCAGCTCGACTTCGAGACCTTGGACGGTACCGAGGTGATCACCATTCCTGCCGGATGCCCCAACGGCCACAAGATCCGGGTGCGGGCCCATGGCGTGCCGCACCTGCAGAGCAGGGGGCGAGGGGATCTCGTGCTGACGGTGGCGGTCGATACCCCCACCGGCCTCAGTCGGACCCAGGAGGACCTGTTGCGCCAACTCGCGGTAGACCGCGGCGAAGAAGTGGCGGCGCCCGAGTCGGGTCTTCTGTCGAAGATCCGCGGCGCGTTCAAGTAACCAGGTACCCCATGGCCAGCGAGGAGCGGGAGGTGGCGCAGGTCTTCGTGCGCGACCTCGAGGCCCCACAGCTCGACGACGAGGACGTGGCGCATCTGGAACGGGTGCTGCGCCTGCGCCCCGGCGAGGCGGTCCGTTTGGCTGACGGGGCGGGTGCATGGCGCGGTGCGCGCTGGGCGGGCGCTGGGCGTGTCGAGGTGGTCGGGTCGGTCACCCACGAACCGGAGTTGGCCCCCGCGGTCACCATCGCTCTGGCCGTAGTCAAAGGTGACCGGACCGAGTGGGCCATACAAAAACTGACCGAAGCCGGGGTAGACCGGATTGTCCCCATGCTCACCGACCGGTCAGTGGTGCGCTGGTCCCCGGAGCGGGCGCAGCGCGCCGTCGAGCGTTTCCGGGCCGTGGCCCGCTCCGCGGCGGCCCAGAGTCGCCGGGCCCGGCTGCCGGCCATCGACACCCTTCGGTCCTTCCCTCAGGCGGTAGCCGCCGCGGGAGCTGCCGGCGCGCGGGCCGACAGCGGGGGCGGCCCTCCCTCCCTGGAAAGACCCTGGGTGCTGGTCGGACCCGAAGGAGGATGGAGCGCCACGGAGGCGGCCTGCGGCCTCCCGGTGATGGGGCTGGGTCCCACTACTTTGCGGGCGGAGACAGCGGCCGTTGCCTCCGGCATCCTTTTGTGCGCTCTCCGTAATGGTCTGGTTCATCCGGCTTTGCACCAGCCGCCCAACCTTAATACCACTTAAAGTGGCTGACTAGTTACTACGACCGCCATTTAGGCAGCTGCTTGGCCTATTGATGAGCTATTGGGAGTAAAATGGCCACATAGGGTGGCAGAGTCGCTGGGCGTTCGGTTACTATTGGCTCTCGGGTTGCCACAGAGAGGGAGTGGCTTGTGTCGGAAGAAATGTCGGCTTCATACGCTCGGCGGGTAGGTGAGCGGCTGCGCAACGTGCGAAAGCAGCAGCATCTCTCACTTCAAGCCGTCGAGGCGGCCTCCGACGAGGAGTTTAAGGCGTCGGTGCTCGGGGCGTACGAACGCGGGGAGCGGGCCATTTCCGTGCCCCGACTCCAGCGTCTGGCCGCCTTCTACAACGTGCCCGTCGACCAGTTGCTGCCCCGCAATGGCGGAGTCGAAGCGACCTCCGGTTGGTCAGGTCGCAGCTCCGAGGGCGTCGACGAAGGGGAAACCAAGGTCACCATCGACCTGACCCGACTCGATGGCAGCGGTGGCCCCGAACTCGACATGCTGGCCCGTTATCTGGGCATGATCCAGGTGCAGCGCCAGGACTTCAATGGCCGGGTACTGACTATTCGCTCCGACGACCTGCGGGTGATCGCCTGCCTCTTCGACACGCGTCCGGATCAGATGCGCCAACGGCTGGCGGAGCTCGGCGTCCGACGCTGAGGCCTGCTGCCCCGGTGCCGGCCTTCGGGGTCTATGTCCACATCCCGTTTTGCACCAGCCGTTGTGACTACTGCGCGTTTGCTACGTGGACAGACAGAGCACACCTCAAAGGTGACTATGTGCGGGCCTGCGCGACGGAAATCACGTCAGCTGCCCTCCCTCCGGCGTCCACCGTGTTTTTCGGTGGCGGCACGCCTTCGTTGTTGGAGCCGGCCGAGTTGGCCGTGGTGCTCGAAGCCATTGAGCGGGTACCGGGGGCCGAGGTCTCGGTTGAGTGCAATCCGGAGTCAGTCGATCCGGCCAAGCTGAGGGGCTACCGGGCGGCCGGGGTCAACCGTCTGTCGTTCGGTGTGCAGTCGCTGCAGACCCCCGTTCTGGCCGCACTGGGCCGGCACCACTCTGCCGCCGCGGCATCGGCCGCGGTTGCCGCCGCGGCCGATGCCGGGTTCGCCGAGTCCTACAGCGTCGATCTGATCTACGGGGCGGTCGGCGAACGGCTAGAGGACTGGCGCGACACCCTCCAAGCCGTGCTGCGCCTCGACCCGGTCCCGATGCACATCAGCGCCTACGCGTTGACGGTGGAGCCCGGCACGCCGTTGGCGGGGGAGCCGGCCCGCTATCCCGACCCCGACGATCAGGCCGACAAGTACCTCTTGGCCGACGAGTTGCTGGGTGAGGCCGGATTCTCCTGGTACGAGATCTCCAACTGGGCCAAACCGGGGGCGGAGTGCCGTCACAACCAGCTCTATTGGGATCAGGGCGACTACCGGGGGATCGGTTGTGCCGCTCATTCGCATGCACGCTTGCCGCACGGCGGAGGCCGGCGGTGGTGGAATGTGCGGACTCCGGACCGCTACATCAACGCAGTGAGCACCGGTGAAGATCCGACGGCGGCCGACGACGTCTTGGACGCGGCGGCCAGCGCCCGGGAGGCCGCGGTGCTTGGGTTGCGCACGTCGGCCGGCATCCCGGAACATTTGCTGGTTCCCGACCCCGTGATCGAGCACCTGGTGAAACGCTCCGGGGGGCGGGTGCGCTTGACCGTGCAGGGGCGCTTGCTGGCCGATGAGGTAGCGCGCCGGTTGATCTGAAGGGCCGGTGAGGTGGGTGGCGGCAGGGGTGGGACGCCCGGCTACAAGGTGCGGGCGCCGCGCTGGCGACGAGATGGCCTGGTCAGCACCAGCTGAACGAGCATGAGCAGCAGCACAACACCGAAGCCGGCGAAGCAGGCGACGACGAAGGCGGAGCTCACGTGGGCGCTCCGCGGTTTGGTGGTCAGTGGCAGCGTGGTTGGAATCACCAGTTGGTTGCCCAGGGGGGCGACGGTGGTGGTGGGGGCCGGTGCCGTGGTGGGGGGAGCCACGGTGGAGGCCGGCGGGGCGGAAGCTGGCGCTGTCGAACGGGTACGCGGCGGTGCGACGCTGCGACGGGGGGCGGTGGTGGTGACCGGCGCATGGGTGGCGGAGCCGGCGGTGGTCGCTGTGGGTGGCGTGGTGGTCGGTGGGGCCGCGGGTTTGGTGGTGGTCGGTGCTGTCGTCGTTGCATTCGTGCGTGAGGTGCTGGGCGGGACCGTAGCGACCGGCACCGTCGCGGCCGGCCTGGTCGCCGCTGCGGTTGTGGACCGAGCAGCGGGGCTCTGAGCCGAAGCGGGCAGCGCGGCCATCAGGACGAGCAGAGTGAGGACCAACAGCCCGGCGGGCGCTACCACGACGCCGACCGGTCCTCTCGTCGCGCCGTCGGAGGCGGATGTGGAGGGCCGGCTCCGCCTTGTGTTGCGAGCCGACGCCATGCGCTCAGTCTGACGGAGCGACGCCCGGTGCTGGCGGAGGGGGGACGATAACCTGGTCGGCGGGGAAGATCAGGTCCGGGTTGGCGGGGTCGGGAAGGTGGGCCCGGTTGGCTCCCACGACCTGCCACCAGTACTGGGCCAAAGCGGCGGGGGTGGGCGTACGCCCGAGGGCGTTGGTGAGCGTTGTCTCGGCGATGCTCCACAGACTTTCGCCGGGCAGGACGGTGTGCATCGTCGTGTGATTTTGAACCCCGGAAGCCGACGAACGCGAGGGGGCGGCGCGTGTCGTGGAGGTCGCGGGGCCCTGTGCCTCTTTGGGATGAGCGACACGCGGTGCGCTCACTGGCGTACGTGCCGTTGAACTGACCGTTGGCGCTGGGGATACGGCGGGTGGAGGCTGGTTGGCGGCTGAGGTGGTCGGGGTACTCGGTGTGGTCGGGGTACTCGGTGTGGTCGGGGTACTCGGTGTGGTCGGGGTACTCGGTGTGGTCGGCGCGCTTGATGTCGTCGGCGAGGTTGATAGGGCGCCGCCGCCGGTGGAGATCGAGACCCCGGCGCTTGGCGCCAAGAAGCGCAACACGGGCGCCGGGCCGGGTGTCGACGGGTTTGCCGGTGCTGCTGTCGCCGCGGACGCGGCCAGGGCCACGGTCGCCGAGGCAACAGCACCGGAGGCCAGCGTTGCCAGGGTGATCCCGGAAATGCCGGCGGTGGCGAGGAATCCCCGCAGCGTCGGCGTTGTCACCGCTGCGAGCAAACGGAACAGGAACCTCCAACGGGTGAACTGCCACATCAGACCCAATACGCCCAACCCGAGGAGGTAAAGGCCGCCAGCCACCACACCGGCCCTCAACAACGAGAACGTCGCCTGGGCGTTCCCACGAGCCTGCCACCATCC
>Ga0182030_10000556_pt1 | contig 71059 bp, 72 predicted proteins | sample 812S3MmetaG_FD_121299 | JGI IMG/M metagenome (GOLD analysis project Ga0182030, IMG submission 121299) | Permafrost microbial communities from Stordalen Mire, Sweden - 812S3M metaG (Illumina Assembly) | ecosystem: Environmental > Terrestrial > Soil > Wetlands > Permafrost | place: Sweden...
AACCGGGTGTCAGCGTGATGGCGATGACGAGCACCGGGCCGGATGGCCACCCGGTGGCCAACATGGTCATGATCGGTGGGCCGGCCGCGAAGTAGAGCGGCGCGTCGAACCCCTTGACGTCCGTGTCGATCTCGAGCCTGAAGACGGAACGGATAAACCGAAAGCAGTACCACACACGAGATCAGGCCAAGGCCGACGTGTTCGGTTACATCGAACGGTTCTACAATCCGCCCCGGCGACACTCGACAATCGGATTCGGGAGTCCAGTGGAGTTCGAAAGCTCCGCGGGCTCACCTTAGGCAGGTGTCCAGGTAACCGGGGGAAGCCCAGGACTTGCACTATGAGGAATTAACGCCGCGCGTTGATGGTTCAAATAAATAATTCAAACGATGGCTAGATCGGCGTCAGCGACGCCGAACTCAAGGACGATGCCGTGATCGCTAATGTGATGCGGCCGGCGAAAGAACCGGGAGAATTCAACCGATATCTAGGCGACGAAGGGGCATGGTTCGCCGAAATCAAGGACGAGATCAATCGACGGTTGAAGTGACTTTCGATTTGGGGGCGTCATTCCGCATCCATCCTCAAGGATTTTAAGCCTCTCCCTTAAATCGTTGTACGGATGTCTGCTGATGACGAAGTTGACGTACTATCCCCGTTGCGTACCAGTAGAGGAATATCCATGCCCATCGCCACCTTCAGCACCGTGAATGACGGACTCCAGCCGAGTCAACAGGATCGCGGACACTATGTTGTCGACGTGAACCTGGAAGATAGTGGTCCATGGATACCGTATGCCGAAGGAGTCTGGGTGCAGCTCTGCCGCTTTAACGTTACCACTGGCGGATTCACGGTTGTCCTGAAAGGACTGCCGGGGGCGAAACTTGGAGTTCACTACCATACGGGCACGGTTCATGGCTTTACGTTACGCGGTCACTGGAGGTATCTAGAGCATGATTGGATCGCAAAACCCGGTACCTTCATCTTCGAGCCTGCTGGCGAAGCGCACACGCTTGTCATCACCGATGATTCGCCGGAGCCGGCGATCATTTTTTTCGTCGTTGACGGCGCACTGGTCTATCTGGACAAACCGGTCAACGGAACTATGGCTGCGTTCGAAGACGGATTCAGCGCTCTTGAGTTTAGCCGTAAGTTTTATCGCGAAGCCGGTTTAGATGTCGGCAAGTTGGACCTGAGGATTCGATAGACCCGCGAATGGCGATCTGCGGGTGCTTTGCCCGCAAGCAACCGCGGATGCAGCCGGTCAGATGCAGTGGACGCCTTCAGTCGGCCGAGAGGCGGCTTTGCGGCAATCCATTCCACGCTTCGAATGACTGGGTTTGGCCGGCAGCCGGCTCGCGGGCTGCTCAAGACAGGCCATTGGCGCGCATTTATCGGGACTGATCGCCCAATTGACGCTGTTGACCCCTTGTGGTCATTCGGGAAAGACTGCTTTCGGATGTCGAGTTCGCTAAAGGACTCTCATTCAGCCGAAGGGAGACCCGCTAAACTCCGCAATCGAGGTCGAGTCATAATGAAACGTGCTGGTGCCGTCCTCGGTTCGGCAATCTTCCTCGCAATAGCTCCCGGAACGGTCGCCGTCTACGTTCCGTGGATTATTTGCCACTGGCATGTAGCCCCGCCTTTGCTCGGGCTGTTCTCACTGCGCGCGATTGGAGCGCTGATGATTGCGGCTGGCCTCCCTGTCCTACTTGATTCGTTTTCAAGATTCGCATTTCAGGGGTTGGGCACACCAGCGCCCGCCGCTCCGACACAGCATCTTGTGGTCACTGGACTGTATCGCCATGTGCGCAATCCGATGTACGTCGCCGTGTCAGCGCTGATCCTGGGTCAGGGCCTGGTCTTCGGCAACGTTGTCGTTTTGGAATATGGACTTATTGTTTGGCTGGCGTTTCTTGCCTTTGTTGTTCTCTATGAAGAGCCTACACTGCGTCGACAATTCGGAATGCAGTACGAGGCATACTGCAACCGCGTTCCCCGCTGGATTCCCCACATCAAGCCGCATTGAGTTTCGCTGGGCCTGAGCGGTGACTGCATCAACGCGCAGTGTCATTTGGGCCGCCCAGCTCGATTCACGTACGGAGGTGCTTGGCTTGCCGCGGATCAGCGTCAGCTTTACGGCACGCATTTCGATCGTTTCACCGCTATGAGTCGACAAAACCCTGCAGAGCAATGAAGAGCCCCAGACCGATAGCAACGAGCGGGACGGATCGGCGGCGGCGATCTTCAAAATCAAGTGTGTCATCACCGAACGGTGGACCGAGAAAGCGAAAGATTCCGACCGCGAAGATCGTCATTCCAGCAAAGCATAGCCACGCGAGAACGCCGTGAAAGTGCAGCATGACCGAGCTGTTTTTTGACGCTTCCGGCACCACGAGGTCGTTGCACATCGCGCCTATGAGACCGTCAGTAGCAATTAAAACGGATGCGATGATCCCGACTAGGCGCACCAATGTAGAAGTCACGGCAGCTCCCAAAACGTAAAAGGAAACAGGAACGCGCCGGTTGTGGAGGGAAAACACCCAGTGGGAGGCATAGTGCCGATCATCGTATTAGGCTACCGTTGGACGCGAACGGCTGCTTCATTCTAAGTATTTTTCTGTGACCGTATGCCGGTCTTGGCCTAACCGTAAGCGTCGGCTCCCGCCCTGGTACGAATGAGTCCTGTTGACCCGTTGTTGACGGTCGCGAGCGTCAGCTTAGGAGCAGAAAAAGTTCCTGCGCTCCAGAAAGTGAGGATTCCGTTGCTCATATGGCATTTAACTCACGCCTTTCGAGTTATCAACGGAAGCGACGTTACTCCTGCTTGACCCAGGAGGCTTCGGCGACAGAATCATGTGCAAAGAATAGCTCCAAGGCCCACCCGCCTCCGGCGGTCACGGCGACTTCGGTAATTCCGTTTCCTGTATCTTTCGCAGTTGGCCGTTCATGGGGGTAGTAAAAGTAGGCAACGCGCGCCGATTTCATGCAGCCGGTATCTTCGGAAAGTGCGCAAAAATCCGGCGGACCCAAAGTCTGCAAGAGTTCAGTTCGACTTAGGCCTAGGAGCTGCTTCACTTCAAATTGCGGCTTGCTCGCTGTCAATCGCGACGGGCCTACCACAGCAGTTTGCCGTTCCGTACGGAGCTGCTCGAGCAATCGCTCGGCGGCTGTCGGTCGACCTGCCGGAGCTACGGAAACTATCCCTAGACTAAGGAAAGCCGTTACTACGTACTTGTTCATTAGGCCGACTCCTTTCGATTCTTCCCGAGTGTAAACTCAGGCGCAATGGCTCTTATGGGGAGACTACCTTGACCGTGTATTGAGTTTCCATGTATCTGCCTTTGGGTCCGATCCCGATTACAGCGAATTGATCGGTGCCGATGAAGTCCTTGTCCGATGTATATACGACTTCGACTCCCGGACTTTTTTTCTTATTGCAATCAAAACTATCGCTACCGCGTGGGAAGCTGGAATAGCCATCTGTATTAACGAATTGAACAGAGCCATGTTGGGCTGCCGTCTTGACGGAAGTATGAATCAATCCACTTGAGCTGCAGTCCGGGTTGACCGCATAGAAGAATCCCATATATTGCGGCATTCCGGATACCGCGCCGCGCTGCAGCTCCTTCATAGCATCAGATTGGGTGACCGAATTGACATTGAAATTGAACTGCACCGGTGGAGGGGTATGGACATCCGGGGCAACGGTCACGCATCCGCTGACAGGCGCAATGAGTACGATTGCTGCTACGCGACCCAGCTTTGACGCCATAACACCCTTTCCTGCGTGACCCCTCTGCATGAACTTCAGCAGGCGGCAGGTGGGTTTGTCAACGCACGCCGCTTAGGGCTGCCACTCCGTGGAGCGTCGGCCCAAGGCTGAGTTATCGTTGCCCCAGTAGCAACTGAACTGCCCGCAGGTTCTTGGTCCGCCGGTATATCAAGGTCGCCTTCGTTCGCCTGAGCGTGTGGGTTTCGTAGCTGGCCTTGTCCAATCCCAGTTGCCTGACCCAGGAATCCACGATCCGCGCGTACTGCCGAGTAGACAGATGCTCTGAGCCGTGCAGTCGGCTTGGAAAAAGGCTGCTCTCCGAGGTCAGTCCCGCATGACTGATCCAGGCTCCGACAGCCTCCCGCGTCGGCTCGGTAATCTCGAACTGAACGGGTCGTTGGGTCTTTTGTTGGAGCACGATCGTCCGCGATGCCAGGGTCTGGCCGTGGCAGACATCGCGCACCCTAAGCTTAACGAGGTCACAGGCCCGAAGTTTGCTGTCGATGGCCAAGTTGAACAGGGCGAGTTCCCGCCGACGATTGGCGAGCTGCAGGCGAACACGAATGGCCGCCCAAGGAGAAACCTCGCAAACTCTCTGGTCGGGGGAACAAGAAAGCGCCAACTCGGTCAGACCGGCGTTAATCATCACTTCCGTGATTTCATTTTTCGCCTGATTCTTCGGCTTCGTATTGTGCGGTCCGTTGCGGCCATGATCGGGTGGTACTGGCGTCAGGGCGCAGAACCGCCGGGGCCGAATCCCCGGCGCCCCAGGCAGCGATGTCAGTTCGGCTTGCCGGAAGGGACGGGACCGGCAGGAGGGACGCCCGCAGGGCCAGCGCCCATTCCGGGGCTCTCACTGGAACTGCTGTCCCAATGCTCGACCAGCTTGCCGTCGACAACCCGGAACATGTTGAAGATGACATTGCCGGGCCCGCTCGCGCCTTCAGCCGTTGGGCCGCGCCCGGAGACTCGAATAACCAGGTCATCCTTGGCCCAGAGCGCTAGCACTTGGGCCCGCTGTATTTGTCTTGGGGGGCTGCCGGCCGGTGGAGCCGGGCGCTTTGGCATATCCAGGGCCATGCGGATAAAGTTGTCCCGCCCGTTGCCGTATTTCTTTCCGGCCGCCATGTGCTGAATGTAGCCTTCCCCAATATATTTCGCGGCGATGCCGCGTATCATGGTCGGATCCCCTGCGGCAGCCATTGCATCGTTTGCCTCGTAGAAATCGGCAACGAGCTTCATGTTTGCCTGCTCCTGTGCCGTGAAGGTTGCGGCTTGCGCGCTCACTATGGGCATCGCGGCGATAAGAGCTGCCATCAAAACCTGTCCAAGACCTCTAAAGCAACGCATAACGAATCCCCCGTGTTAGATGCGGACATTGACGACCAAGCGGTGCGTGCGCTGCATCATACGACGAGCGGATGCGAAGGGCACGGCTCCGGGACCTGCTGATCATCGGCTGCCCCACTACCCCCTAACATCTCCGCCGCAGGGCAACGGCGGCGTTGCTCCGATCCGCGACCCTCAGCCCACCCAATTGCTCGAAGGTCGCTTCGTGACCCGGAGGGGTCCTTCATGACGGGCCGCTTTCGTGGAGGCAAGTTTCGTCAGCGGGCGATTCAGACACACGAATGCCGGTCGGGAGGGATGAGCGAGCGCTCTTACCGCGTAGGCAGCAGTTCCGAGACCAGACACGGCCAAGAACCGCTGGAATGTCTACATCGCCTCCGCGGCTCGACCCTCACGACTACAGAAGCATATTCTTGGCTTCGAGCTGAGCTTCTTGAGCTGTGCCTTGCTCTTCGGAACGGTTGACGGCGTCTAGGGCCTTGCGTAGTGCCGAGTGCAGTCTCTGGTCCTGTCCTGCTTGCATAAATCGACTGGCGATATGGCGCACTTTTTCGAGCAGCATGAGCCGCGCGCGCATGTAGGTAAGCGCCTCATAGACGAAATCCGGGTCGGCGTCCGTGCCAGCTTTCGCTACCGCTGCTGCCGTGGCCTCGCGGAGATGCTCAGCACTCAGTCTCATATGCTGCGGCTCGGCATCGGATGCCTCGGAGGTACCCCGCGTTGGGGCAGCGCTATCAGTCATTAAGGCGGTAGCAATGATGTCGGTGGTGCTAATGATGCCGAGGAGCTGGTTATTCGCATTGACCACCGGAAGCGCGTGCACACCATTCTCCGCCATCAGCTGCGCGGCGATCTCAACCGACTGGTGTGGTTGTACGGTAAGCACAGGCCGCCGAACTAGCGCGCCCACCTTCATTCGCTCATTGAGATAATCAGTCCGAGATTTGCTGCTTTTCGGCAGAAACAGGTCCAGCTTCATCACGTCTGCGGTACTGAGCATCCCTACAACCTCTTGCTGGTTGAGCACTGGCAGATGATGGACCGGATAACCCGCGAACATCCGCAATACTTCGCCTGCCCCATCATTGATGTCCACGGTCAATACGGCTTCCGTCATGAAACGATTGACGGGGTCAGTGGCATGCATGTCGGGTTCTCCGCGCAGATATACACGGGTCGAGATTTTAGGCCACCGGCCAGTATCACCGATAAAAGTAATAGCCACGACTGAGCAATTGGTCACAAAATAAAGGGTTTCCCGCAACTCGGAGTGGAGCGCTTGGCATCACAAAGCGTAGGTGTATGGAGAGGCGCAGGAGAGCCCAAGGGCGAACCGAGCCGTTAACGCCACTGACAGGCCGCTTCGGAGCAGGTATTTGAGCCCACTCACCGGCGGCTCGTGGCTGGTTGCTGCCTGATGACGGACGACTGCCCTAAGGAGACCTTGGCGCTTTCACGCAGTCTCTGGTCACGAACGGGAATGATTCGAGGAGCATCACTATTTTTTCACTGCGTCGAAATCACCTGTCAGCCCCAGATGCGGTGTCGCGATACATAAATGTCGGCTGTAATATGGGCGCCCAGGTCCTACGTGGGAGAAAGACATGCGGACATGCAATCACAATCGCCGGTCGGTAGGATTTCGCGAAGCCCGGGATAAGGCCGCAACACTAGGTCGCATCGCACCTATCGTGTTTGCTTTCCTCATCGGCACGGCTGCACATGCTGACCCCATACAGGACGCCAATATTGCGGAGGCAGAAAACTGTAACAACACTGGCTTGTGCGCTCACGGTCCGGGTCCCGCCACGCCCGCCGTGGACCCATGCTACTTAGCTCAGAACGCAATGCGCCCTTGCACCTCAGGGCAGCGCCAGCCGCCGAAGCCGGTCGGCGTTGATCCTCATACAGTCGGAACTTGGGAGCTTACTGTGAACAATGCACGTTGGGTGTGGGAAATTTACCGCAATGGTACTTACAAGTTTCACACGGAAGGCGCGGATGTCGCGCTATCCCACGCCGGCACATTTTCCGCGAGCAACGGATATTGGTCACTGAAAGCGACGACTGGGTACACTGACAGCGGAACTTACTTGATTCAGCCTCCCGATACCTTAATCGCGACGGGGCAACTTGGGACTGCCGCCTGGCGTCTCTATGCTCTAAAGCCTGCTTCGAGCAAGCTAGCTCAATGACCGCTTCGGACCAGACGGTATTCCACCGCTTGATGGGCCGGTTTGGCCGCCTGCTGCCTGTTGCCACCGGTCGGCGGCCAACTGGCGCTTTGTGACCCCAGGGCGACTGTCGCGACCGGCGGCTTTCCGGCGTCAGCAACGGCCCGAACACTCGGCTACTGCGACGTAAAGCTTGGCGTCAATCCACGACATGAATTAGCACGCGTCAAGAATCTGTCTCGGGGTTGCCCATAACGTCCTTGACGACATCGGCCAAGCCGAGAATCGCTTTTCCGCCATCACCACGGAATGACGACCCGTGCATCGTTGCGAGGGTTTTGGTTTCAAGGCGGCGAGCCGTTGAAGGGTGCTATCCGTGTATGGCGTGTAGGGCATGTCTTTTGCTAGTGGGCCGTTTAGAGCGCCGTGGATCGCCTCGCGCGCGCGCTCGACGATTCCCGACTCGATCAGCAGCTCGGGATCGCCGGGCTGAAAGAAGAGATCCGAGCACAGAAGTGTCCGTTCGGTCTCGTCGAAGAACAAACCTGCATCACACGAGTGGGGCACATGCGGCATTGAAAGAAATCGAATGCGGTGTTTGCCGGTTTGCAGGACTTCGCCATCGGCGAGCGGGCACGCAGCGCGATCGTCGAAGTCATTGACCATTACCACTGCGCCAACGAAGCCACATGCTGCCTGCGCGCCGAGGATAGATACCGCACAGGAAGCCGCACGCCCGACGGCATCAAGCACCGCAGTTGACAATCGAAGTCCCGCAGGAGAAAAGTGTGTGACCGTGTGATCTAGCACGGCATCTGTACCCATATCAACGATTAGGAGGGAGCCATGGGCAATGAAAAGATCTACAAGGGCAACTGCTTTTGCGGCGAGGTGCAATTCGAGGTCTCGGGCCAACCGGCCGCGATGGGGTACTGTCATTGCGAATCCTGCCGCCACTGGTCTGCAGGACCGGTCAACGCGTTTACGCTATGGAAGCCGGATGCGCTGAAAGTAACGCACGGTGCCGGGAGCATTGGTACTTATAACAAGACGCCCATCAGCTATCGCAAGTGGTGCAAGCAGTGCGGTGGGCATCTGTTCACTGAGCATCCGACCATGGGTCTCGTGGATATCTACGCTGCGCTGATTCCGAAGCTGACCTTTGAGCCAGGCGTGCATGTGCACTACCAGGAAACCGTGCTGCACATCCGCGATGGCAAGACAAAAATGCAGGATATGCCCAAAGAAATGGGAGGCTCAGGAGTAACTCTGCCGGACTAACGACGCCCAAGTGTCGACCGCGGGGCGGTCGGCCCCAACCAAGGCTAGGCGTGTCGCCCATCAAGGCAGTTCTTTGGCGCTATCCATCTATCGCGCTGCGTATTTCTGAGCACGTACTAAGTCAATCCGGTTTCGATGGCAACTACCGGCAAGAAATGAAGGCCATGATACGCGACGCAGTCCGCGCCCCAGGACGAGCGCAACACCCCGCACGCTGTCATTCGTAGTTTGGTGATCCCGAGGTAGTAGAGCAAAACTAGCATCCAATGGATCTGTGCGACTTGGGAATTACCTTCACCTGGTGCACCGCGCTCAATTACTGCGACCATGTGCCCAACGAGACTGTAGAAAAAGCGCGTAGGGCGGACAGCAAAGCTGTCCGCCGCATGACAATCAACTGCACTTCCTTACACGTCATGAGGCAGCAACACTCCGCAACGCTGGCTCGCCCAATCTTCCGGATAAATACCCACCTGCACACGGCGATGAAATCTTGAATGCGGCCACTCCGACACCGGCCGCACTCAGCCATGTTTGACGGGATTGAAGTGGAGGTAATTCATGTGCCGCCGATAATCATCATCGTCACCATGCGGTGGACAGCAAAGCTGTCCGCCCTACGCGTGCTGCTTTCAATACCCGACCGTAAACCGCTGCGCCACGAATCGATGCTTCTCGGCTTCATCCACCGCAGCCACCGCGAGATCGGCGATGTTCACGCTACTTTTACCATTGGCATCTTTCACTGCAGCGCTGGTTGATGTGCGGTATTGACCGGTGCGCTTCAGATCGTTGGGTTTGTCATCCCTGCCCATGCCTTCGATATCCATCGGTGGCGTGAGCACCGACCAGCGGATCTTGCTGGCCTGATAGGTTTGCAGGGCTTCAAGGTGACCGAACACCATGGTGTAGAACGGCGTGCCGGGCTTTGCAAACGGCGGCAGGCTGGCTTCCATGGCTTCGCGCGTCCCGGCCATCGTAGTTGCCCCACCGATCTGAATGACCTCGGGACTCTTGCTCGCCCCGGTAAAGGCCTGCACGGCGACACGCGCTGCTTTAGCCACCGTGGTGTTCTTGGGCTCTTTGTCGTCACCGCCGGATACCGAGATGATCACGGCATCTGCGCCCTGAGTCACCTTCTTGAACGAATCGAGCTCGGTCACATCACCTTCGACCGCCTTGAAACGCTTATTGTCAACCTTCAGCTTGGAAGGATCGCGTGACACACCGATTACGGTGTGGCCGCGGCTCAGCGCTTCATTGACGATGACGCCACCGATTTTGCCGCTGGCACCATAGACGACGATGGTGTCCGCATGTACCGCTTGCATTCCACCCGTAAATGCCATGGCCCCCAATAGCGCGGCGACCACTGATTTAAATACACGCATGATCGAGAACTCCTATTGTGATGAATATTGGCCGATACGCAAACACTCAGAATCAACTCAAGAAAGAATTTCCACCGCTTTCTCGACCGGCCGACGCACCCGCACGCCCTTGGGCTTCTTTTTCAATATCGCGAGCTCACGAGCCAAGGCGCGCAGGGCCTTCGTCTCCCGTGGCGTGAGAACCCCCAGCAACGAATGAACCTCCTTTCGAATCGTTTCCATCCAATTCCCTTTTCCATCGTCCATATCAGTCTCCTCGAGCCCTTTTGCCGGCTTTTGACCCCGAGCTGCCGGTGGCGAGCGTCAGGTATTGGGCCATTTAATCGACTTGTCGGCCATTGGAGGTTCAGGCCATATGCGATTGAAGTTGAGGCAACGAGACCCGCAATCGCTGCCACCCAAAGCGCGGTCCGCGCGAGCAGGTCGATGCTAGCGAGTGCTGCATGCAACAACGGGAAATCGGGGCCGAAGGCCCGATTTCCCGCCACTTGCTGGTTTGGTTGCTTACTTCAGCAGCAGTTCCTGTCCGGTCCAGCTACCGATGATGCGCCGGATCTTATTGCGGTCGGTGGCGCTCTGGTTGGACGCCGCGACCGAGCCTTCGATCTGCTTAGCGACTTCATCGCCTTTCGCAGTGCCCCCATCGAGGGCCGCCCAGTTCTTGTAATAAATCACAAGTGCGATGTCTGGATCATTCTCGGTGCGCGGTTCAATCGTGATGACCTTGTAGCCCGTGATATAGCCGGCCTTTTTGGCCGCTTCCTCTTCGGCCTTCCACGTCGTATCGACATATTTCATGTACTCGTCGAATTTCCCGTATTCGGTACGAATGTAGGACACGTTGACCAGGCCGCCTTCCGTGTACGCGTGATCATCCGCCAGTGCGGTAGCGCTTGACATGAGAAGCCCGAGGCAAGCCGCGCCGGCGGCGAGTCGAAGTTTCGTGGACATGTGTTTCTCCCAGGTTGAACTTGATTTTTCTGAAAAGCGATTCCGCGACAGAGCGTCGCGCTGCAACCAGGCAGCCCGCGGATGCTAGCAGCGCGCGGGGATCTCGGGAAGTCTAGTGGGCGGCAAGTCGCCGAGCGGGGATTGCCGATACCAGGTTTCCCGGTCGCAGACGATCGGTTCGGCCGCCTGCCGTCCCACATCCCGCTCCAGACCTGGGCAGTCAGACAACTACGCGACCGTCGAATGGGGCAAGTTCCCCTGGTTTGCTCGTTGTTTGCGGAGAGCGCTTGTTGGTTCGTTCGTGGGCAAACGACGTTTAGGCATTAAGGCTCGCTATACAGTCAAGATCTCGCGGATAAAAGATCCGTCAGGAAACGACATTATTTAGGACCTACACCGGCAGCCTTCGGAGAGCAAAACTCGACATGCGGCCACCGCGCCGTACAAAATGGTCCTTCAGCCGATGACCGGCGGTTTCACCCGTCGGAACTCCGTGCGCTATTCGTTGCTCGCCGCAGAATGGGCCGCCGTGCACTGGAACGAATCGGCGCTCAGTATGAAGGCCTACTGCGGGCTGAGAGCATCGATGGACGGCGTGGCGGAACGCAACGGCGCTGATGCACTGCATGCCGCGGAAGCCGATGTCGAGCTCACGATGACGCGCAGCCGGACTTCGAGTGTCGAGACGCGCCCGATTCGCGTAGGATCGCCACGGTCCAAGACAGAGAGTTCTTATTCGGTCATGGTCAGCTTTACCGTCAATGATCAACAGCAGAGCGTCGACGTCGACGCGGATACACCGCTTCTCTGGGTGCTGCGGGATCATCTCGGGCTCACTGGCACCAAGTATGGCTGCGGTCTGGCGCTTTGTGGCGCCTGTACCGTGCACGTCGATGGCGTAGCGGTACGCTCATGCCTGCTGCCGCTGAAGGCACTCGAAGGAAAATCTGTCATGACCGTGGAAGGGCTGTCGAAAGACCGCAGTCACGCCGTGCAGCGCGCGTGGATCGAACTCGACGTGCCCCAGTGTGGCTACTGCCAGTCGGGGCAGATCATGTCAGCGGTGGCCCTGCTGCGCGACAACCCAGCGCCGACTGATGACGACATCGATGCGGCGCTCGCGGGCAACATCTGCCGGTGCGGTACTTACTCGCGCATTCGTAAAGCCATCTACCGGGCCGCTGAATTGCTTCGAGGGGCTCAATCGTCATGAGGACCCGATCGCGCGAGATTCGCCCGATCGATCACTCGCGTCGAAAGTTTCTGCAGCGCACGGCTCACCTCGGAGGCGGGCTCGTGCTTGCGCTTGCGCTGCCCGGGATTCAAAGCGGCTCGCGGGGCGCAGCCCTGTCGGGCGGTCAGCTCAACGCTTGGCTGCGAATCGGCAGTGACGATTCCATCACTATCCTCGTCGATCGCTCAGAGATGGGGCAGGGTGTCTACACCGCGTTGCCAACGCTGATCGCCGAGGAGCTCGAAGTCGATCCTGCTCACATCAATGTCGTTGCTGCACCGGTGGGGGAGCCCTACGTCAACGTGCTCAATGGCGGTCAGGTTACTGGCACCAGCAACAGCGTCCCGGAGGCCTGGGAGAAGCTGCGCAAGGCTGGAGCGCAGGCGCGATCGATGTTGATCGCGGCGGCAGCGCAGGGGTGGCACGTCGATCCGGCGACTTGTCGTGCGAGCAACGGTGCAGTCGTCAGCGCCCAGGGCAAGGTCGCGAAGTACGGGCAACTCGCCGAGGCCGCCGCGAAGCTGCCCGTCCCAAAGGATGTGGCGCTCAAGAGTCCGGAGGAATTTCGCCTGATCGGCAAGCCCTTGGCACGGCTCGATACGCCGAGCAAGGTGGACGGCAGTGCTGAATTCGGTATCGACGTGAAGCTGCCTGGCATGCTGTACGCGGCCATCGCGCTCAGCCCTGTGCTTGGTGGCAAAGTCGGATCGGTCGACTCGACCGCCGCGCTCGCGCTGCCTGGTGTACGGCGGATTCTGCACACCGAGAGCGCAGTCACCGTCGTGGCGGAGCACTTCTGGCAGGCCAAGAAGGCGCGGGATGCCCTGCGCATCGAGTGGCAGCCGGGCCCCAATGCAACTCTGGACAATGCAGCTATCTGGGCATGCATTAACGAGGGCGCCGCCAAGCCTGGGCTTTCGGCGCTCGCGAGCGATGATGTGGCCGCTGTGCTAAAGGGAGGACACGCCACCGAAGCTCTCAAGGGAGCGGCCAAAACCTTCGCTGCAGTATACGAGCTACCGCTAGTCGCGCACGCGACTATGGAGCCCATGAACTGCACGGCCGACGTGAAAGCCGATCGTTGCGATGTTTATGTCGGGACGCAGGTCCAGCAGTTGACACAAGCTGCGGCGGCCGAGGCGGCGGGCCTGAAGGCTGTCCAGGTCAATGTTCACACGACACTGCTCGGTGGCGGCTTCGGGCGCCGTCTGGAGGTGGACTTCGTGCCCGCGGCGGTGACGGCGTCGAAGGCCGTCGGCGCGCCGGTGAAACTGATCTGGACCCGCGAAGATGATATGACGCATGACGTCTACCGGCCGCCGGCGCGCGAGGCTGTGCGCGCCGGGCTGGACGTGCACGGCAAGCTCACTGCCTGGATGCTCCATATCACGAGCCCGTCGATCACGGCCCGCTTCGATCCGACCAACAAGGACCCTTTCGATTCGGTGATCGAGTACGTACAGAACTTTCCGTATGCGGTGCCGAACTTCGACTTGAGCTATACGCGCCAGGAGATTGGCATCGATGTGGGCTATCTGCGTTCGGTTAGTCACGCGCCGAATTGCTTCGCAATCGAAAGCTCGATCGATGAGATCGCCGTACTGGCGTCCAGGGATCCGCTCCAGTTGCGCAAGGAGCTTCTGGTCGGTAAGTCGCGGCACCTGCAGGTACTCAACACCATAGCCGAGCGTGCAGGCTGGGGCCATGCAGTGAAGGGTCGCTATCAGGGACTCGCCTTCATGGAAGGCTACACGTCCTGCATCGCCCAGGTAGCGGAAGTGTCCGTCGAGGATGGCGAGCTAAAGATTCACAAGATCACGTGCGTCATCGATTGCGGACAGACCGTCAATCCGCGCATTGTCGAATCGCAGCTCGAGAGCGGCATCGTCTATGGACTCTCGGCCGCGCTGTGGGGCGAAATCACGCTCCGCGGCGGCCGCGTGCAGCAGCGTAACTTTAATGATTACCGCGTGCTGCGGCTCAATGAGACGCCTGCACTCGCCGTCCACATCCTGCCGAGCGATGCGAAGCCCGGCGGCATAGGGGAGACTGGCGTTCCTCCGGTGGCACCGGCGCTCTGCAATGCTATCTTCGCCGCGACGGGGAAACGCCTGAGATCGCTGCCAATAGCGGCTCACAAGCTCATTTGAGCCTGAGTGACGCGCACCGCGAGCCTGTAAAGGCCGCCCGAATTGCAAGACTCATGTAGCATCACCAGAAATAAAATCCTCAGGAGACGACTCATGCTCCGCAGGCTTGGCGCCCTCGTCGCCCTGCTGACGCTGCCGGCTGTGATGAGCGCTCAAGTTCGCGGAGTACCGGTGGAGAACATCGACCGCAGCGCCAGCGCATGCACCGACTTTGATGCCTATGCCAACGGTCAGTGGCGCGCGATCCATCCGATGCCCGACATTCAGACCACATGGGCCATCCGGACCATCACCCAGGATGAGACGCGCGCGCGCCTGCGCTCGATTGCGGAGGAAGACGCCAGCAATGCGGCGTCCGCGCCCATGGGATCGCCTGCCCAGCTCACGGGTGACTTTTATGCCGCCTGCATGGACGAACCCGGTGTCAATGCTCTCGGACTGAAGCCGCTGCAGCCAATGCTGAAGGGCATCGAGGCCATGCAAGGCACCAGCGGTCTCAGCGCGCTGATCGTTCGCATGCAGGAAATCAAGCTGGCGGCGCCTTTGCTCCTGTCCGCCAAGCAGGACCTGCACGACACCACACGCATGATTGCAGAGCTCGATGTCGACGGCCTCGGCATGCCCGATCGCGACTACTATCTGCGCGATGAGCCGCGTTTCAGGGATGCACGCGAGAAATACGTCGCTTACGTGCACCACATGCTCACACTCGCTGGATCGAGCGACCCCCAGGCAGCCCTGGCTGTTGGCGGCGTGATGAAGATAGAGACGGCGCTGGCCCAGGCGCGCCTCAGCCGGGTCGAGCTACGCGATCCGAAGGCGCTGGATCATCCGATGGATCTTGCCGCGCTGAAGAAACTCGCGCCGCACTTCAACTGGAACCAGGAGTTCCGCAGCCTCGGCGTGAAGCCCGAAGGCAGGATGAACGTGCCGCAGCCAAAACTGGTGCAGGCTTTCGATGCGCTGCTGGCATCGGCTTCCATGGATGACTGGCGTTCCTATCTGCGCTGGCAACTGCTCAACGGCGAAGCGACCAGGCTGGCGGCTCCGTTTGAAACGGGGAGCTTTGCGTTCTATGGAACAGTCCTGACCGGTGCCCCAGTGCAGCGTCCCCGGTGGCAGCGATGCGTCATCGCTACCGACGCGCTGCTCGGAGAAGCGCTCGGGCACGAGTACGTCGACCGGTATCTGCCTCCGGAGGCGAAGGCGCGCGCGCGCCAGATGGCAGTCAATATCGTGGATGAGTTGAGGCGATCCATCGAGACACGCGACTGGATGACCGCGCCCACCAAGGCCAGAGCCCTTGCGAAGATGGATGCTCTCAACATCAAGATCGGATACCCGGACAAGTGGAAGGACTATGCGGGCGTCACAATCGACCGCAGGAGCTATCTTGAAAATGCGCTGAGCGCGGCACGCTATGGAGTGCGGGACGATCTTGGCCGGATCGGCAAACCGATCGACCGCGGTCGCTGGGACATGACGCCACCGACCATGAATGCCTATTACGATCCGCAGATGAACGAGATTGTCGTGCCGGCCGGTTATCTGCAGCCGCCGGGCTTCGATCCTGCAGGACTGGATGCAATTAACTATGGCGCAGTCGGTGTCAGCATCGGTCACGAGATCTCGCATGGTGTCGACGACCAAGGCGCCCAGTACGCGGCCGACGGCACGCTGCAGAACTGGTGGACCGACGCCGACTACAAGAATTTCGAGGCACGCACCGCCTGCACGACCACGCAGTACGACAACTACTATGTCGAGCCCGGCCTGCACCTGCAGGGCAAGCTGGTCACCGGCGAGGCGCTCGGTGATCTCGGCGGTGTCAATCTCGCGTATCGAGCCTACCTGCGCTCGCGCGAAGGCAAAGGCCCGGAACCGACCGTGGACGGCTTCATGCCCGAACAGCAGTTCTTCCTGGCCGAGGCGCAGTGGCGCGGCTCCATCAGCCGCCCTGAAGCCGCTCGTACCGCCGTGTCCACCGACCCTCATCCACCGGGCAGGTTCCGCGTCCTTGGCCCACTCAGCAACATGCCCGAATTTGAGAGTGCCTTCGGCTGCAAAACGGGTGATCCGATGGTGCGGCCGCAGACCGAGCGCTGCGCGATCTGGTAGGGGCGGCGCACGGTCTGCTTATCCTAAAACTCCAGGGGGCTAGTTCGACGCGAATTCCGTGTGTGACCTGCTGGCATCTTCAGACCAGTTGCTGCTTAGGAGATGGCCAATAGCAGCTGCCGTGGGATACTGGGCCGCCGGGCATGTCGCTCCGGCGAGCAACCAGGAGTGGCAGCATGGCGAAGATCACCTACCAGATTGTCAGGCACGATGGCGGCTGGGCATACCGCGTCGATGAGACCTTTTCAGAGACCTTTCAGTCTCATGACAGTGCACGCAAGGCGGCCGAGAGGGCGGCGAGAGAACAAGCGGTGCCCGGCGAGGCAACGATCATCTCGTACGAGGACAAGAAGGGGCACTGGCACGACGAGCAGTCGGCCGGAAATGATCGCCCGGAAGTCAAGGTGAAAGGCTGACACCGGATCGCATCGATCCGCTGGGGCAAGTAATAGCCGCCAGCATCGGCATTTACGTATTTCGCCGTGTCGTCCGAAGTGCTGTGATCCGCTGGCAGAGCCACTGGTGCCTGAGGAGATTGCAGTAATGAAAAACGACCTGGCGCTTCGGCACGATGTGCTCGCAGAGCTCGATTGGGACCCCAGGCTTGATTCACGCAATATCGGCGTAGCGGTGAAGAACGGCGTCGTGTCGTTGAGCGGCCACGTAGGTTCCATTGCCGAGCGCTACGCCGCGCAGCAAGCAGTCCAATCGATCGCTGACGTGAAGGCGGTCGCCAACGATATCGTGGTTGAGCTGTCCTCCGATGCCCGGCGATCGGATGCGGAGGTCGCGGAGGCGGCATTGTCGGCGCTGAAGAACCACAGCTCGGTGCCGGCCACCGGCATCAGAGTTCTGGTGCGGAACGGATGGGTCAGCCTGGAGGGTGAGGTGGCGCTTTGGTATCAGAAAAACGCCGCGGAGGGCGCGCTCAGCACCTTGCACGGGATAAAGGGCATCGTCAATAACATCCACATCTGTCACCATGCCGACGCGACCGACATAAAAAAGCGCATCGAGGATTCCCTGCGCCGGCGCGCTGAACTCGATGCGCAGAATATCGTCGTTAAAACCAGCGACGGCACAGTCACGCTCGAAGGGTATGTGAGTTCATGGCTGGAGCGGCAACAAGCGGAGCTGACAGCCTGGCAGGCTCCTGGTGTCTCGCGAGTGATAGACAACCTGAGCATGCGGCCGTCGCTAGGTGCGTGCTGAGCACATGACAACAGCCGAGGGTGCCTCAAGGCCGGCATTCGGATCCATTGCGCTGCCATTGCCGGCGGACGTCCCAGCGGGAAGCTGCGTCTTCGCCGCGTTCGCCTATCGCAAGCCGGCCTAGGCACCGCAATCGCCGCCCGCAGTTACCGGCGTTGCTGGTACTGCGCATAAGTCCTGACTGCATGCTGTGCGTACTCAGTCCAACAACGTGCTGTCTACTGCGGCAAGTACTTACGCGTCCCGCGGAACAGCACTTGTAGGATGCGATGGCAGCGGGCTGCAGGGGCAGCCTGCAATTGACAGGGAACCAATATCATGGCCATCGCCACCGCCGATACCTACAACGATCACGTAGTTCGCCAATTCTCGATCATGACCGTGGTGTGGGGCATCGTCGGCATGGCGGTTGGCGTATACATCGCCGCGGAGCTTTATTGGCCGGCGCTCAACTTCGACATACCGTGGCTCACCTATAGCCGGCTGCGTCCGCTGCATACCAACGCTGTGATTTTCGCGTTCGGTGGCTGCGCCCTGATGGGAACATCGTATTACGTGGTGCAGCGCACCTGTCATGTGCGGTTGTTCGGGGAGCGGCTGGCAGCCTTCACCTTCTGGGGTTGGCAGACCGTGATCCTGGCAGCGGCCATCACGCTGCCGCTCGGGATCACGCAGGGCAAGGAATACGCCGAGCTCGAATGGCCGATAGATATCCTGATCACCATTGTCTGGGTGGTCTATGCGGTGGTGTTCTTCGCAACCATTGCCAGGCGGCGGGTAAAGCACATCTATGTTGCCAACTGGTTTTATGCGGCATTCATCATCACGGTCGCGGTCCTGCACGTATTCAATAACCTTGCGATACCGGTGACGCTGACCAAGTCCTACGGCATCTACGCTGGCGTGGTCGATGCGATGATGGAATGGTGGTACGGCCATAACGCGGTAGGATTTTTCCTGACCGCAGGCTTCCTCGGCATGATGTACTACTTCGTGCCCAAACAGGCGCAGCGGCCAATCTACTCCTATCGCCTGTCGGTGGTGCACTTCTGGGCACTGATATCGGTCTACATGTGGGCCGGTCCGCATCATCTGCATTACACCTCTCTGCCGGACTGGGTGGGTTCAATCGGAATGGTGTTTTCAGTGCTGCTGCTCGCTCCATCCTGGGGCGGCATGATCAACGGCATCATGACGCTGTCGGGTGCCTGGTACAAATTGCGCACCGACCCGATCCTGAAGTTCATGATCGTCGCGCTATCGTTCTACGGCATGGCGACCTTCGAAGGTCCGATGATGTCGATCAAGACCGTGAATGCATTGTCGCATTATACGGATTGGGGCATCGCCCATGTGCACGGTGGCGCGCTCGGCTGGGTGGCGATGATGACCATCGGTTCGATGTACTACCTGATTCCCAGGCTGTTCAATCGCGAGCAGATGTATAGCGTCAAGCTGATCGACGTGCACTTCTGGACCTCGACCATTGGCGTGGTGCTGTACATCGCCGCGATGTGGAGCGCGGGCGTGATGCAGGGGTTGATGTGGCGGGCATTCAACGATGATGGCTCATTGACCTACAGTTTTGTCGAAAGCGTCAAGGCGACCTACCCGTTCTACCTGGTGCGCCTGATCGGTGGATCGCTGTTCTTCATCGGCATGTGGATCATGGCCTACAACGTCTGGATGACGATCCGCAGCGAGAAGCCGCTGCCGGTGCCGGTCCGGGCGCCGCTGCCGGCGGGAGCTGCGGCATGACCCACGAGTTCATCGAAAAGAGACTCGGCATACTCACGGTACTGATCGTGCTGGTGATCAGCGTCGGCGGCCTGGTGGAGATCGTCCCGCTCGCACTGAGTGCGGCGGCCAGGCAGGGTGGCGTGAATATCGTCCCACGCAGCGCGCTCGAACAGGCCGGCTTCGACATCTACGTGCGCGAGGGCTGCTACCTGTGCCACTCGCAGATGATCCGTCCGTTTCGCAGCGAAACCGAGCGCTATGGCCCGTATTCGGTAGCAGCGGAGTCGCAGTACGATCACCCGTTTGAATTTGGCTCCAAGCGCACCGGACCGGATCTGGCCCGAGTCGGCGGTCGCTATAGTGATGACTGGCACCGGGTGCATCTGCACAACCCGCGCGATGTGGTGCCCGAATCCAATATGCCGGGCTTTCCCTGGCTGGCCGCCACGATGATCGACGGACCGCTGATGGCGAAAAAGCTGCGCGTGCTGCGCCTGCTTGGAACGCCCTACACCGATGCGCAGATCGCGGCCGCGCCGGCCGCCGTGGAAGGCAAGACCGAACTCGATGCGCTCATCGCCTACCTGCAATCGCTCGGACTCGCGCGGCCACGAGGGGGCGTGCAATGAATCTCGCTCTGACAGTCGTGCGCAGCGCGGTGACGGTCGCGCTGTTTGTACTGTTCATCGCGTTGTGCGTCTGGGCTTGGAGCGCCCGGCGCCGCGATGAGTTTGAGCGCGCGGCAATGTTGCCGTTTGACGCAACGGATGATGTTGCGGAGAAGCACTGATGTCGCATTCTCTATCTCTATTCATCGCGATTGCAACCTGCCTGAACGTTCTTGGATGCGCTTGGCTGATCTGGTGGACTGCCCGCCGCCGCAGCGGTGAGGTACCCAAGGGCGAGGTCATCGACCATGTCTGGGACGGTGACCTGCAGGAGCGCAACAATCCGATGCCGCGCTGGTGGCTGATACTGTTTGCGCTCACCATCGCGTTCTGCTTCCTGTATTTCGCGCTCTATCCCGCGCTCGGCCGATTCGGCGGTCTGCTGGGGTGGAGCAAGTACGGTCAGTACGAACAGGAGATGGCGGGCGCAAAGGCGCGCTACGCCCCCATATATGCAGCTTTTGCGGGTCGCGATGTGATCGACTTGGCCGAAGATCCAAAGGCACTGGCTCTCGGTCACAGCCTGTTCCTCAACAATTGCACCAACTGCCATGGCTCGGATGCACGCGGCGCCATCGGTTTTCCGGATCTGACTGACAACGACTGGCTGCACGGCGGCGAACCGCAACAGATCCTAGATAGCATCACGCACGGGCGCGAGGGGGTCATGCCGGCGCTTGGTGCGGCCCTGGGTGCGCAGGGGGTCGATGAGCTGGTGGTCTATGTGCTCAGCCTGAGCGGACGGCACGCGCCGGACGACAAAGTGCAGGCGGGCAAGGCCCGATTCGCGCTCTGCGCCGCCTGCCACGGACCCGATGGCAAGGGCAATCAGGCCATTGGCGCGCCCAACCTGACCAACGATATCTGGCTCTACGGCGGCTCGGAAGCGGCGATCCGCACGTCGATCATGGATGGACGTCACGGCCAGATGCCGGCGCATCAGTGGCTTGGCGACGACAAGATCCGACTGTTGGCGGCCTATGTGTACAGCTTGTCGCATCAGCGGTGACTTCGGATGAAGGAAACGGGACTCGGAATGGATGTCGCCCGCGTGCTGTGGCCCTCATTTCTGGCCGCCTGCGGTGCCAGCGTTTTGTTCTTCGCGGTTGTCGATCCGCTGCTGCTGCGCGGCGCCGGCCCGCGCCTGTTCGCTGACCTGGATCGAGAAGCCGGCTACGCCCTGGGATTTTTCTTCTTCTGGGGCATCGGCGCGGTTGCGAGCAGCCTGAGCGTGTTTCTGATCCGCAGTTCGCAGCATCGCCAGAGCGCGCGCGAGCGCGCGCCTTCCGCGCCATGAAGCTCGCCGCCGCCGCGCCGGGGGAGTCGCCGGCGGTCGCCCCCGGATTCTATGCCGCGGCGCAAAAAATCTATCCGCGTGAGGTCAAGGGTCGTTTCAGCCGCCTGCGCAAGTGGGCGGTGTTTGTGCTGCTGGGGCTGTTCTACGGTGTGGCGTGGCTGCAGTGGAACGGGCGGCAGGCGCTGCTGTTCGACTTGCCGGCGCGGCGATTCTACATCTTTGGCCTGACGCTATGGCCGCAGGATTTCTTCTACATGGCGTTGCTGATGATCATCGCCGCACTGTCACTGTTCTTCGTGACGGCCCTGGCCGGGCGTGTGTGGTGCGGCTTCGCCTGCCCGCAGACGGTGTGGACGGAGCTGTTCATGTGGATCGAGCAGTGGACCGAGGGCACGCGTTCGCAGCGCATCAGGCGCGATCAACAACCATGGACGGCCGAAAAGGCGCTGCGCAAGGGTGGCAAGCAGCTGCTGTGGCTGCTGCTCGCAGTTCACACCGGATTCACTTTCGTCGGCTACTTCAACCCGATCCGCACCCTGGGCGCGCAAGTGCTCGGCCTGGCGCTGGGCCCGTGGGCGACCTTCTGGGCGCTGTTCTACGCCCTCGCCACCTATGGCAACGCCGGTTTCCTGCGCGAGCAGGTATGCAAGTACATGTGTCCGTATGCGCGCTTTCAGAGCGCCATGCTCGACCCGGACACCCTGATCATCTCCTATGACAATGGCCGTGGTGAGCCGCGCGGCGTGGGCCGCCGCGGCATCGCGGCGCGCGCCCAGGGCCTCGGTGATTGCATCGACTGCACGCTGTGCGTGCAGGTATGCCCGACCGGCATAGACATTCGCGCCGGGCTGCAGTACGAGTGCATCGCCTGTGCCGCGTGCATCGATGCCTGTGACCCGGTCATGGACCGGATGGGCACGGCGCGCGGGCTGATCCGCTACACCACCGAGAATGCGCTGCAGGGCAAACCGGCGAGAATGCTGCGGCCACGGATCGTGGTGTACGCGCTGCTGCTGCTGGCTGGATCCGGCGTGTTGCTGTACTCGCTGGTTACCCGTACGCCGCTCATTCTCGACGTCATTCGTGATCGCAATGCATTGTTCCGCGAAGTCCACGGCAATCGGATTGAAAACGCCTATACGCTGAAAATCATCAACCTGGACACCCGGATGCACAGCTATCGCCTGTACGCGTCCGGTATGGAGCAACTCGATATTGCCGCACCATCGGCTCCGATCGCGGTATCCGCCGGTACGGTCGAGTCGGTCTCGGCGCGCTTGCAGGCGCCACGCGCGCTGGCCGGCGGCGTGCACACGATCAGCTTGAGTCTTGCAGCGATGGATGCGCCACAGATCGCGGTACGCGAGAAGGCACGCTTCATAGGACCGAATCCCTGATGTCTACAGATCCCGTCCCGAGCGAGCCATGGTACGGCCAATTCTGGCCCTGGTTCATCATCGCGATGCTCGCCAGCGCGGTCATCGCCAGCCTTGCGAGCGCCTATCTTGCGGTGCATACCACCGATGTGGTGCTCGAGCACGCCGACCAGTCGGATTAGTTGTGCCCCCAATGCACACATCGAACGCTCGGCGTTGCTTCCATTGCGGCACTCCGGTTCCAGCAGGCAGGCCCAGCGCCGTGCTGGTCGACGGTATATCGCGCGATCTGTGCTGCGCAGGTTGTGAGGCTGCGGCGCAGCTCATTCTGTCGCAGGGCTTGGGGCGCTACTATCAATTCCGCTCGCCCGCCGAACCGCTTCGCGACCAGCTGCATCCCAGCTGGCAGGTATTTGACCGCGAGGCGGCCGTTCGCCGCTACAGCCACCTGAATGCGGATGGCGAGCGCGAATTGAGCGTGTACGTGGAAGGCATGCACTGTAGCGCGTGTGCGTGGCTGATTGAGAATAGCCTGCGCCAGCTCGATGGCATTGAAGACGTCCAGGTCAACCCCTCCAGCGCACGCGCGCAGCTGCGCTTCGACCCGCAGCGCGTCAATCTGAGCCATGTTCTCGAGCGCATCCATGCCCTTGGCTACATCCCAAAGCCGCTGGCATTCACGGCTGCGGATCGCGATGGCGACGCCGAGCGCCGCCGCGCCCTCCGGCGCCTCGCGGTCGCCGGCCTCGGCATGATGCAGGTGATGACCTTTGCCGTCTCGCTGTACGCCGGTGCCATGCAGGGCATGGCGCCCGACCTTGCGCAGCTGTTGCGGTTTGTAAGCCTGCTGGTGGCCACCCCGGTTGTGCTGTACGCCGCACAGCCATTCTTCGCCGCCGCATGGCGCAGCCTGGGTGCTGGTACGCTCGGAATGGACGTGCCAGTAGCGTTCTCCATCGGGGCGGCCTACCTGTGGAGCGTCGGCGCTACCTTGCTCGGGCGCGGCGCGGTGTACTTCGATTCAGCCGTGATGTTCACGTTCTTCCTGCTGCTCGGGCGTTACGCCGAGATGTCGTTACGGCATCGCTCAGGCATGCGCCAGGATGCGCTCGCGCGCCTGCTCCCAGACAGCGCAGCGCGCGTCAGCGCGACAGATGTGGTGCGCGTGACGCCTGATGAGCTTGAGGTGGGCGATTGCGTGCGCGTGCTGCCTGGAGAGCGTGTGCCGGCGGACGGCGAGATCCTGAAGGGCAGCAGCGATGTGGACGAGGCGCTGCTCACCGGAGAATCCGCAGCGCAACTGCGAGCACCGGGCGCCCGGCTGATTGCCGGCACGTTGAATCTGAGCGGCGCAATCGATATGCGCGTCACGCGCGTGGGGCAGGATTCCACGCTAGCTTGCGTATCGCGCCTGCTAGAACGCGCCAGCATGTCGAAACCGCGCATTGCTGGTCTGGCGGACCGCGTGGCAGCATGGTTCGTTGGCGCGGTGCTGCTGCTGGCTGCATCGGTAGGTGTGTACTGGCTGCAGGTCGATGCGACGCGCGCCTTTCCCACCGTACTGGCGGTGCTGGTGGTCACCTGCCCGTGTGCGCTGTCGCTCGCGACGCCGGCCGCGCTCGCGGCCGCGACCATGCGGCTGGCACGCTGTGGGCTGCTCGTGACTCGTGGCCGCGCGCTCGAGCAGCTGGCGCGTGCCGACCGGATGGTATTCGACAAGACCGGCACGCTGACTCGCGGACAGCCGCGTATCGATCAGATGCAGATCCTGGGTGCGCGTCTGAGCCGCGAACGCTGCCTGGCCATCGCCGCGGCACTCGAGCGTTATTCCGCTCATCCGATCGCCCGTGCCTTCGCGGGACTCGAGGCGGCCGGCGAGCTGGGTCCGGTACAGTCGCACCCGGGACGCGGTCTCGAGGGGACGGCGGACGGCGTGCTGTATCGCATTGGGCGGCCAGACTTTGTGCAGGAGCTCTGCTCGTCGGTCCCGCCGTGTCCGATCACTGCAGCCGATGCGGCGCACACAACGATCGCGCTGGGTGATAGTTCGGGGCTGTTGGCAGCATTTCAGCTGAGCGACGCTTTGCGGGACGATGCACTGGAGACTCTCGGCGGCCTGCGTGCGCTGGGACTCGAGCCGTTGATTGCGAGCGGTGACCGCGAGGACGTGGTCGGCGCCATGGGGCGCCGCCTGCACGGCGTCAGCGCGCAGGGCGGACTGTGCGCGGCTGACAAACTCGATCTGGTTCGCGCGCTGCAGGCAGCCGGTCACGCGGTGGCGATGGTGGGCGACGGCGTCAACGATGCCCCGGTGCTCGCTGCCGCTGACGTCTCGGTGGCCATTGGCGGCGGCACGGATCTGGCCAAGGTAAGCGCCGATATGGTGCTGCTGGGTGAGCGGCTGACGCCGCTGGTGCGCGGCGTGAAGTCGGCGCGCTTGGCGCGCCGGATAATCCGCCAGAATCTCAGCTGGGCGGTGCTGTACAACGCCACCGCCGTGCCGCTGGCGGCGTTCGGCTGGCTGCAGCCGTGGATGGCGGCGATCGGCATGTCGGCAAGTTCGTTGCTGGTGGTGCTCAACGCCACGCGGCTGCTCACGGCCGCCAAGCCACACGCGCGGCCCGATTCCTCGGCGGCGGCGCCGATGCCGGTGGCGGCATGAATATCCTCTATCTGCTCATACCGCTCGGTCTGGTGCTGCTGGCGCTGGCGCTAGGGGCGTTCTTCTGGGCGGTGCGCAAGGGGCAGTTTGACGATCTTGACTCGCCGGGCATGCAGATTCTGCTCGACGATGAGCGCGCGCCACCCGCCGCCGGCAGCAGGCAGCGCGATGCATGAGCTGGCATTGATCACGATGTTCATCGCCGGGCTGCTGGGCAGCACGCATTGCCTGGCGATGTGCGGCGGCATCGCCACAGCCCTGGGTGCCGTGCCGGGTGCGGCCATGCGCCGCCCGTGGCAACCGCTGCTGTACCAGGCCGGCCGGCTGCTCAGCTACGGCATGGCCGGTTGCGTGGCGGGCGCAGTTGGCGCCGGCCCGGGGCTGGCGTTATCCGGGCGGCATTGGAGCGAGCTACTGCGGCTGGCGACCGCCCTGATGGTCGTGGCGATCGGTCTTAGGATCGCGCTCGGCGGCCGCGCCCCGGGGCGATGGCTGCAAGCACCCGAGCGTCTGGGTGCGCGGCTGTGGCGGCGAATCGCTCCGAGCGCGCGTGCGGCGCTGCCCACCGCGCCGGGCGCCCGCGCGCTGGCACTCGGGTTGATCTGGGGTTGGCTTCCCTGCGGGTTGGTATATACCGCGCTGCTGGCCGCCGCGCTTGCCGGTGGTGCCGGCGCCGGCGGCGCGACCATGATCGCCTTCGGACTGGGCACCGTGCCGGCGATGCTCGGCCTGAGCTGCGCCGGTGCACGCCTGCCGCGGCCCGATGGCACTTTTGCGCGGCTGCTCGGCAGCGTCATCGTTGCCTGTGGTATCTGGACTGCGACACTGCCGCTCGCCGCACTCACCGGCTCGCACCGGCACGATCACCACGGCATGAGCATGATGCAGTAACCGCGACGCCTGGCAGGTGGCAACGCCGGCCTGGCAGGTGCTCTGTAACAGTACGTATGCGTGTCGTGCAGGGCCATCGGCATCGGCGGCAAAAGCTCGGAAACTACGCATAGCAGCCGCAGCTGCATCTATCCGAACATGTGCATAGGGTTACCGGCTTACCACCGGCATTGCAACGATGGAATGGATTCAGGGAAGGCGCCATGAGAGATCATTCGGAAAGTCGCTCATCCGAAACGCGGATGCGCACGGACGATGGGTCGCCCCACGAGCGAAGCCGCAAATTTGCCGCTGCCCGCGTCATTGAGGGAACGCCGATATTTGACGGCGAACGCGCCGTTCGCGGCTACGCTCTCAATCGCATGTGCTTCTCGCTCAACGAGCGCGCGAACAGGGACGCCTTCCTGGCCGATGAAGACGCTTATTGTCGAAAATACAGCCTCAACGACGAGCAGATCAATGCCGTCCGGAGCCGGAATGTTCAGGCGCTGCTGAGCGCCGGCGGAAACATCTATTACCTGGCCAAGCTCGCCGGTTGCTTCGGGCTGAATGTCCAGGACATCGGTGCGCAACAGACCGGAATGAGTGTCGAGGCTTTTCGAGCCAAGCTGCGCGCAGCAGCGGAGACCTGACATGGCCAGGATCGTCGGCTGTATTTGCACCTCGCACGTCCCGGCAATCGCTGGCGCAGTGGCGAAAGGGTTGGAGGCCGACGCCTATTGGCAGCCGTTTTTCGAGGGCTTTCCGCCGGTACGAGCCTGGCTCGAACGGGTGCGGCCGGATGTCGCCGTGGTGTTCTACAATGATCATGGGCTCAACTTCTTCCTCGACAACATGCCGACGTTCGCAGTCGGCGCTGCCGACGATTATCTGAATTCGGATGAAGGCTGGGGCATACCCGCGCACGGTCTTTATGCCGGCGATCCCGAGTTCTCCTGGCACGTCATGCGCTCATTGATAAACGAAGAATTCGATCCAGCCAGTTGCCAGCGCATGCTCGTGGATCACGCATTCGCAATACCGATGCAGCTGCTGTGGCCGCACAAGAGCAGCGGCCCGCGCGCCAGCGTGCCGATTGCCATCAATACCGTCCAGCATCCATTGCCCTCGCCCAGACGCTGCTACAAGCTCGGGCAGGCCGTGGGGCGGGCGATCGCGAGCTATCCGGAGGATTTGAAGGTGGTCGTGATAGGCACCGGCGGACTGTCACACCAGCTCGAAGGCGGGCGCGCCGGATTTATTAACAAGTCGTTTGATCTGATGTGCATGGACAAGCTGGTCGACGACCCGGCCGCGCTGATCCGCTACAGTATCGAGGATCTGATCGAGACCACAGGGTCGCAAGGCGTCGAGCTGGTCATGTGGATAGCCGCCCGGGCGTCGATGACCGGATCGGTGACCAAAATTCACAGTAACTATCACATACCGATCTCCAATACCGCCGCCGGGCTGCTGTTGCTGGAGAATCGGGATGCGCCGGCGCCGCCCTGAGCGCTCGAGCCGGCCATGCGGCCTCGACTGTCGTAGCTGATCTCTGCTGGCGCCGTCGCGTTCCATCGCCTTCTGTATAAGGGTCGATCAGGTGCTGTCATTCTGCGTGACCCCATTGCCCGGGCAGCGTCACGACAAAAACAGCGCCGCGAGGCTTATTGGCGCGATATTCCCGGGGTCCGCGATGCGCTTCCACAATCGTACGGCATGAGTCTGCGCAAGCGCTGACAGTGTCAGCCGATCAGGCAAACACCCCGTATTCGACCTGAAGTATCTCACCGCTGTTGCTGTCCACCAGCAGCGCATCGTTGCCGTCGCGCACCCACTCGTATCCCGCCGGCGGCACTTCCAGTGCAAACAGCCAGTAGTCACCGATCACATAAGGCGCCGCCCAATAGGCGCGCGGCAGGATTTCCCCGTAGCCCCAGCGATGCGCGGTCCAGCCGGCAGGACGGTGGTATGGGCCGATCCTGAAGCTGCGCGCGGCCTGGAAGTTATGTTGATAAGTCGGGCGATCTACGCTCTTGGGTCGTGCGTCCCAGCCATGTGGCTCGGTGACGCGCTGATAGCCCTGCGGGCCGGGGTGCGGTTCTGCCGGACGCGCTGCAGGCCGCATGCCGCCGCCGTGATGCGCGACCTCCTCGGCCGCGAATAGCGCTCCGACCGCAACGAGACTGAGCGCGAGCGCCAGTCCGATCTTTCCAGCATGCACCATGATCGTTTCTCCGTTAGGTTTATTCAGTGAATGATAAAATTCAGCCTGTAATTTGGCAAAGGCTCCAGGCGGCGAGTTTCGAGTACGGCAGCGCTTCGACGGTTGCGGCGTCTCAATTGGCGTGAGTGCGCGCACTCTTCACCGCGAGGAGCCCATCCACCTTCGGCGTCGTGGCGAACCCGGCCTGCCGCAGTCGTGTTGCCACCTCGCTGGCCAGATCGCGTCCGCGGCTGATTTTGTTCGGCGTACCGGTGTAGTGAAACAGCTTGCCGCGGCGTTTGAGTACCCGGGCCAGCTGCTCATAGAACTGTCGGGAGTACAGCGCTCCGGCGATGCCGAAGCGCGGCGGATCATGCAGGATTGCATCGACCGACTCGGTATGGATGGCCGCGATGCGTTCGGCAATATCCCCTGTCACCAGCGTCAATGCCGCGTCAGGCTGCGGTGACCAGGGGTTGAGGCTGCGCAGCCAGATGACGTCGGCATTGATCTCGTACGAATACACATGCGACGCCTGGCCGCGCAGACACCAGGCGGCGAAGTAACCCAGGCCGCCGCAGGTGTCCAGGACCAGCTTGCCGCGCGGTGCGACCAGGGCAACTTTGCGCTCGGCATCCGCATAGGGTGAGACTTTCGCCGTCGGCAGCATCTTGATGCCATCGATCTCGAAAGTCGGTGCGCCCCAGGGCGTGGGCACCAGCTTGATCAGCGAGCTGGTGTAGCGCGCGACCGGCTGAAAGCCGGCATCGGTCCAGTGATAGATCGTGCGGTCCCTGCAGGCCTGCAGATACGGGTAGCAACGCTCGTTCCAGGTCCAGCCATCGGCTCGCAGCGCGACCGTGGTGCTGCTGCGATCCAGATCCAGCGAGCAGTCAACGGTTGCCGCGCCAGCGCGCCGGGCTGCGAGCAGTAGCTGCTGCACCGGCAACGTCACTAGCGGCCCGGCCCCGAAGCTCACAACGCGTCGATCTCCTGTGGGGCCAGGATTCTCCACCGGCCTTTCGGCAATTCACCCAGCAGCAGCGATCCGATCGCCACCCGCACGACACGCAACGCGCTGATATCGAAAACGGCCAGCAAGCGCCTGATATGCCGGTTATGACCCTCGTTGAGTACGATCTCGAGCCATGCGTTCTGGTGCCCGGCGCGCAGGCGCCGCACCGAGCGGACGCGCAGCCGTTCGGCTTCGATCATCGCTCCGAGCTCGAGCTGGCGCAGCAGCTCGTCCGACGGCAGGCGGTCGATCTGCACGTGGTAGGTCTTATCCGGGCCCCACCCAGGATCGGTGATACGCGACGCCCAGGCCGGATCGTTACTGAACAGCAGCAGGCCTTCGCTGGCCTTGTCGAGCCGGCCCACCGGGGCCACCCAGGGCAGCTGCGCGCCGGCGAAGCACGTATAGACGGTATCGCGCCCGCGCTCGTCGCGAGTGGTGGTTACCAGGCCGCGCGGCTTGTTCAGCATCAGCACCAGCCGCGCGCTCGCCGCGACCTCTCGACCTTCGATATCGATGCGGTCGACGCCCTGTCGCACCGGAAACTCGGCGTCCCGTACCACCTTCTGGTTCACGCGTACGCGACCCTCACGCACCCACTGTGCGGCCTGGGTGCGCGAACCGAAGCCCAGCTTGGAGATGACCCGTGCAACACCATGGCGGGGGGCGTTCGACGCGCGGAGCGGAAGCTTGGGCTTCATCGGCGTTAGTCCAGTTCTGGATCGGCTGCTGGTGGCCGGGCAGGGGCTACAATAGCTGCATGCCAGTCGCTTTGCCGCCGATCGAAGGGTGGGCTAACTTCGATGTCATCGTCGGCTCCTCTGCGGCCGGCCTGACCGGTCTCACATTCGTCGTGATCGCGCTGGCAGCCGACGCCCACCTGGTGCGGCTGTCGGGGCTGCGTACCTTCGTCACGCCGATCGTGATGCATTTTGGATCGGCACTTTGGATTGCGGCGCTCATGTGCGTCCCGGGACAGACCGACATCAGCCTGTCGGTCTGCTTCATGGCCAGTGGAGCGATTCTGGTGGCCTATGGGGCTACCACCACCTATCGGATGTTCCAGGGCCGGCACGATTACCGGCCCGCGCTCGAGGACTGGATCTGGAACGCGACGCTGCCCTTGCTGTGCAGCCTGGGAATGCTGGCGGCGGGTGTCTGGGCGCTGTGGCAGCCGGCCGCGGCGCTGTATCTGATCGGAGCCATCGCGCTGACGCTGCTGTTCGTCGGCATTCACAATGCCTGGGATCTGGCGGTATGGATGACCGCGGAACGCCCAGCGGTGCAGGCGAAGCAGGACAGTGCAAACCCGGCATCCGGCACCGCCGATGTCGATGCACCGCAGCCCCCCAAGCGCGGTTGAGCGTTCGCGCGCGACACACCCAGCCGATGTCGCCGCTGGGCCAGTTCGTACAACACTCGCACCTCGGTGAGCAAGTACGGACTGTCGAGCATTGCCTCGCGCAATACCCCGAAGCGGTGCGTGTAGTCGCGATTGAACGCGCGCACCTGGCCGATCTGTCGGGCTGAAGCCTGCATGCGCCGAAGTTCCGGTCGGAGGCTGTAACCAGTCTCGCCAAACCAGTTGCCTCACTCAACTAACTGGCGCTGAGCCTGGCTTCCAGATCGTAGGTGCCGGCGGCGGTGATTTCGACCGCGGCGAACTCGCCGATCTTCAATCTGGCGCCGCCGCGGATCCGCACTACGCCGTCGATCTCGGGTGCGTCGCCGGCGGTGCGTACGATCGCCACGCCGTCCTCGATTGCATCGACCAGCACCCGGCAGTGCTGGCCGACGCGCGCTGCCAGGCGCGCGCTGCTGATCGCACCGGCCTTCTCCATGAAGCGCTCGAAACGCTGCTGCTTGATTTCTTCCGGCACCGCTTCGGCGATGGAGTTGGCCGCGGCTCCCGCGACCGGCGAATACTTGAAACAGCCGACGCGATCGAGACCGGCGGCATCGAGCCATTCGAGCAACTGCTCGAATTCGGCTTCGGTCTCGCCGGGAAAGCCGACGATGAAGGTGCTGCGCAGCGTCAGCGCCGGCCGCTGCGCGCGCCACGACTGAATGCGCCGCAGTGTGTTCTCGGCGTGCGCCGGGCGACGCATGCGCTTGAGCACCGTGGGACTGGCGTGCTGGAACGGGATATCGAGGTATGGCAACACGCCTGGTTCGCCGAGCAGCGGAATCACAGCATCGACATGCGGATAAGGATAGACGTAATGCAGCCGCGCCCAGACGCCGAGCGTGCCGAGCGCACGCACCAGGTCGAGAAATCGGGTTTCATACTGCTCGCCGTGCCAGCTCGCCGGCCGATAGCGGATGTCGCTGCCATAGGCGCTGGTGTCCTGCGATATCACCAGTAGTTCCTTCACGCCGGAGCGCACCAGCGCCTCGGCTTCGCGCATCACCTCGTCCAGCGGACGGCTGACCAGATCGCCGCGCAATGACGGGATGATGCAGAAACTGCAGCGGTTGTTGCAGCCCTCGGAGATCTTAAGATACGCGTAGTGGCGCGGGGTCAGCCGTATGCCCTGCGGCGGCACCAGGTCGGTGAAAGGATCGTGCGGCTGCGGCAGGTGCTGGTTGACCGCGGCGATTACGCGTTCGTAGGCATGCGGGCCGGTGACCCCCAGCACCTTGGGGTGCCGGTCGAGGATGCGCTGCGGATTGGCTCCGAGGCAGCCGGTCACCAGCACCCGGCCGTTGTGCTGCAATGCCTCGCCGATCGCCTGCAGCGATTCGTCAATGGCGGCATCGATGAAACCGCAGGTGTTGACTACCACTAGGTCGGCATCGGCGTAGCCGGCGGCGATCGCATAGCCGCGGGTCTTGAGCTCGGTGATCAGGCGCTCGGAATCGACCAGGGCCTTGGGACAGCCCAGGCTCACAAAGCCAACGGCCGGCGCGCGGCTGCGCGCCGTGGGTTTTCGTTGCGGGGTGCTCATCGGGAGATCTGGAGGCGACAAGCCAATAAGTCAAAGCCTGTCGGGGTGCCGTCCGGCCGGTACAATGGGGGTTCCCATAGTACATGAGCGAGCGCGCCGGATCGATGCATGGCCTTTGACCAAGCCTACTACCAGCGTTTTTACTTCAATCGGGGCACTGCGGTGACCAGCCGGAGCGAGATGCGCGCCCGGGCGCGGCTGATCACCAGCTGCGTTGATTATGTCGGGCTGCCGGTCACCAGGATCCTGGATGCCGGCTGCGGCGTCGGGTTGCTGCGCACGCCGCTGCTGCAGGTACTTAAGCGCGCCAGCTACACCGGGCTGGAGTTCAGCGAGTACCTGTGCCAGCGCTATGGCTGGCGCCAGGGCTCAATCGAGACCTTCCGGACGCGTGAGCGCTTCGAGCTGGTGATCTGCTACGACGTGCTGCAATACCTGTCGGCCGCGCAGGCGCGGCGCGCGATCGGCAATCTGGCGCGGCTGTGCCGTGGGGCGCTGTATTTCGGCGCGCTCACCAGCGAGGACTGGCGCGACAATTGCGATCAGAGCCGCACCGACCGCATCCGCGGCCTGCGGCCCGGCCGCTGGTACCGGCGGGAGCTGGCGTCGGCATTTCGCCCGATCGGATGCGGCCTGTGGATCAAACGCGATCTGCCGCTGACGCTCTGGAACCTGGACGCCGCCGCTTGAGTGCGCCTGCGTCGAGTGCGCGCGAGCTGATCGCGTTTGCAGGCGCGGTGCAGTGCGAGCAGCGCGTCGGGGCCGTCAATCTGGTGCTGCGCGGCTACAGCCGCGCGCCGCGCGCGCCGCATATGGTGCGAAGCGAAGCGCTGTTCAGCGATGCCACCGCGCCGGCGTGGCCCTCCGGATTGCGCGATCTGCGGGTCATCGAATTGCCCGGCGAAGGCAGTGCAATGCGCCGTTTTCGCATCGACAGCGGGCAGCAGCAGCTGTCACTGCAGGCGCGCAGCGTGCAGCTGCATCGCGACGCGGCTGCGGCTTTCTATGGCGCGGTGCCGCCGCCGCGCGTGCCGCTGCGGCTGCGGCTCGGCTGGGCGCTGCTGCTGTTGGTGCTGCGTATCCCGGGAGCAGGCACGCTGCTAGGCAAGCTTCGAGGTGCGAGATGACAGCGCCTATACCGGTCACGGTGCTCACGGGGTTTCTGGGCTCCGGCAAGACCACGCTGGTGAATCGCATCCTGTCGGAGAATCATGGCAAGCGCATCGCCGTGATCGAAAACGAATTCGGCGAGGTCGGTGTCGACCAGGAGCTGGTAATCGGCGCCGATGAGGAGATATTCGAAACCAGCAATGGCTGCATCTGCTGCACGGTGCGCGGCGACCTGATCCGGATTCTGGGCCAGCTGCGCAAGCGGCGTGACCGCTTCGATTCGGTGCTGATCGAGACCACCGGGCTCGCCGATCCGGGGCCGGTGGCGCAGACCTTTTTTATCGATGAGGAGCTCAAGGAGCACTACGCGCTGGACGCGATCGTAACCGTGGTGGATGCGCGCCACATCGAGCAGGAGCTGGTGGCAAGCCCGATCACGCTGGAACAGATCGCGTTCGCCGATGTCATCCTGCTCAACAAGATTGACCTGGTCGACGCCGCGCAGCTGCGACGCATCGAGCGCCGGGTACGCGGCATCAGTGCCACGGCCGCAGTGATCCACAGCCGTAACGCCGACGTGCCGCTGGAGCGGGTATTGAGCCTGGGCGCTTTCGATCTGGAACGGGCGCTAGCGCTCGACAATGCGTTCCTCGAGCCGGCGCGCCCGTTCGAATGGGCCGGCATCTACCAGCTGCCGGCGGGGCGCCACGCGCTGCAAACCGGCGGGCACGACCATGATCATGAGCACGAGCATGATCACGGGCACGGCCAGCAGCTCTCGCAGGTAGACGTGCTGCTGTTGCCGGCGGCGGACGCCAATGCCGGATCGATCGATGCGCTGCTGGAGCAGGCCACTGCGATCTTCGAAACGCAGGCGCAGCCGGCGCCGCCCGGCAGCGTGCTCGCCCCCGAGCGGCGCCATCGGTTGCAGCTTGCCGCAGGCGCACAGTTCCAGATCGAGAGCGCGGCGAGCGGATGTTGGGTGATGTTCACCGAGCATGCGCCGGTCGAGTTCGGGCTGCGGCTGATGGGGGCCGTGCCGCTGCAGCAGCGCGAATTCGGCTCGCATCATCATGACCTGGCGGTCGGCTCGATCGGACTGACTGATGCGCGCGCGCTTGATCCGAACAAGGTCAACGACTGGTTGTCGTATCTGCTGCAGAGCCGCGGCGCCGACATCCTGCGCATGAAGGGCGTGCTCAATCTCAAGGGCGAGAACCGGCGCTACGTATTTCACGGCGTGCACATGGTGTTCGACGGCCAGCTCGAGCGGCCATGGGGCGCCGATACGGCGCGCCGCAGCCGGCTGGTGTTCATCGGCCGCAATCTCGATCGCAATGAGCTTACGGCCGGCTTCGAATCCTGCCTCGCATGAGCGCCGCGCCCGGGCGGCTGCGGCCACGCGCGCGCATCGAGCTCGGCGACTATCCGGTGGATGCCGCCTGGTCGGGCGACGGCAGGACGCTCGCGGTTGCCGGCGGCGAAGGCGGCGTGCTGCTGCTGGGCGCGGATTCCTGCCAGCCGCAAGTTATCGGCCGCCATCAGGGTGGCGTGCTGGCAGTGGCCTGGCAGGCTGCGGGACGTCTATTTGCATCCTCGGGACAGGACGGCATCGTGCGTTTGTGGGATGCGCGCTCGCTCGAGTCCAGTGCCATCCACACCGGCTCCGAATGGAGCGAGCGGCTGGCATTCGCCGATAACGGCCGGCTGCTGGCGGTGGCGAGCGGGCGCACGCTGCAACTGTTCGATCCGAAGGGTCAGCCGGCGCATTGCTTCCCCGATCATGCCGGCGCGATTGTGGCGCTGGCGTGGCGACCGAAGAGCAGCGAGATCGCGGCGGCCGGCAACGGCGGAGTGCGCATTCACCGGCTGCAGCCGCAAACCGGTTCGCGCAACTACCCGTGGCGCGGTGCCTGCCTGTCGGCCAGCTGGAATGCCGACGGCCGCCTGCTTGCGGCGGGCATGCAGGACGGCAGCGTGCATCTGTGGAACATCGCCAGCGACGATGAGTCGGAAATGCCAGGCCTGGGCGCCAAGGTGTTCGCGACCGGCTGGAGCGGCAACGGACGATTTCTGGCTGCCGCGGCCGGCAGTGCGCTGCTGGCGTGGGATTTTGGCGGCAAAGGTGCCGATGCATCGCGGCCGCTGGAGCTGCAGGCGCATTCCGAACGCATCACGGCGCTGGCGTTCCGACCCAGCGGCAGCTGGCTGGTATCGGCGGCGCGCGACCGGCGGCTGCTGCTATGGCGCGTCGGTGCGGCGAGCGAGCCGCAGGATGCACATCTGCTGGCCGACGATTGCACGCTGCTGCGATTCTCGCGCGATGGCGCGCGCCTGGCGGTGGGCGATGCACGCGGCGGCCTGACCATCTTTGACTGCACGCCGTAGCGCCCGCGGGCACGCACGCTCACTGGCCCTGCGGGCCGAGCTGCAGTGCGCGCCGCGCGCTGTCCAGTTCACGCGCTGCACCGAGCACGCTGGCGTAGCTGGCGAGCTGTAACTGCAGTGCCTGCGACCAGGTATAGCGCTGCAGTGCACGCGCTCGCGCGACTGCTCCCAGCGCATCCAGGTCGCGCTCGTACAGGCGGCGGATCGCCTGCGCCATGCTGGGGGCGCTTTCCGGAGCGGCCAGCTCGCCGATCTGTTCGTCCACCAGTTCCGGCACCGCGCCGGCGCGCACGCCGACCACCGGACGGCCGCAGGCCATAGCCTCGACCACCACCAGCCCGAAGGTTTCGCTGCTGCCCGCATGCACCAGCGCATCGGCCGACGCCAGCCACCGGGCGAGCTCGACGCTGTCGCACCGGTAGGGCAGCACGCTCACATTGTGGCAAGGGCGCGCCGCGCGGCCGCCGCCGATCAGCACCAGGTGGTACGGCTGACCGAGCAGCGCCATCGCCGCGTGCAGCAGGTGCACGTTCTTTTCCTCGGAGAACCGGCCGGCAAACACCAGCACGCGTGCATCATCCGGCAGCTCAAGCACCCGGCGCAGATCCAGTACGCGGCGCGCCGGCGAGAACACCTCGGTGTCCACGCCGAGCGGCTGGTAGGCAGTGCGCGCGATGCCGAGCCGCTCCAGGTAGGCGCACATCAGCCGGCTCGGTGCCAGCACCAGGTCGAAGCGCGCATACACGTGGCGCAGGTAGCGCGCCACGGCGCGCTCGACGCCGCGCCCGAAGCGCCGCCCAAGCACCTGCGCCAGGTGCGAATGGAAAAATCCCACCAGTGGAATGTCGCGCGCGCGTGCCACCTGCGCGGCGCACCAGGCCGGATGAAACGCGTCGCCCACCTCGATCAGGTCGGGCTCGAGCGCGAACAGCATGCGCGTCCAGGTGCGCGGCGAGAGCGGCAGGCGGTAGTTGAAGGCATACGGCAGGCGCATGCCGGCCACGGTGCTGATGTCGCCCGGCCGCAGGCAGGTCTGACTGCCGGGCACCAGGATCGAGTGACGATGCGCGCTGTGCGCCCCGAGCCAGGCGTGCTTGGCGGTCAGGTAACGCCTGACGCCACCGCTGGTAGGTGAGAAGAAAAGTGTCGTATCGACTAGCCGCATGACTGCCCCCTATGGCAGTGAACATTGCAGCCGCATGTTATTTTTGTGTCAAGCAGACATGTGCGAGGACAGTTCGCAGTCTGACAGCGCCGGGAACGAAATCCGGTAGCGTGTGAACTGACCGCGCTTGGCGGCGACCTGGATGCGGCCGCCCAGCCGCTGCACGTGATCGCGCACTATCTGCAGCCCGAGACCGCGCCGGCCTGCAATTTTCGAGGTCGTGACGCCAGGCTGGAAAATCACGCTCGCCAGCCGTGCCGGATCCAGGTTGCTGACCGTCTCGGCACTCAGTAGGCCTAGTCTGACCGCGACTTCAGTGATTCGCTCCGCGTCCAGTCCGGCACCGTCGTCCTGCATGTTCAGGTCGAATCCCTGCGCGCCACGGTCGAGGAACTCGACCACCAGCGTGCCCATCTCCGGTTTGGCGCGCTCGGCGCGCAGCGCCGACGCCTCGATGCCGTGCTCGATGGAGTTGCGCAGCAGCTGGCCGAGCAGGTCGAACAGCGTGCTGATCCAGGCCTCGGGGATGTCCTCCAGACCCATGGTCACCAGCGCCACGCGCTTGCCCTGCTCGATGGCGAATTTGTCGCTCAGCTGCTGCAGCGCTGCGACGAATTTCGGCTGCGCGCGCTGCTGGCCGGTTTCCAGTTCGTCCGCCGCGTCGTCGTCGGCCGCGGGCAGGTGCACCGCGGCGCAATCGGCGGCTATCAGCAGATGGCTGCACAACTCCTCGAGCGTGACCATCGCCGGCAACAGGTCGTTGCCGCTGATCTCCGGGCGCGCACTGATGGCGCGCAGCGTGTCCTGGGCACTGGCCACACGCATTGCGATGCTGGGCAGGTGCAGGCCGAGCATCGCGTCGGTGAGCCCGGACAGCTCGTTCTGCAGCAGCTCGATCTTGCCGCGAAACGCGCCGGCGTCGCGCGTCGGCACGCGTAGCGCCGCACGGATATGGTCCACGGTTTCCAGTGCCTGCGCCATGCAGCCGGCCAGCGCCGGAAGGTTCGACAGCAGCAGCGAGCGGTACAGGTCGCGCTGATCGCGCAGCGTTTCGATCTCGATCAGCAGCGCCTCGGGCATCAACTGGATCGAGGAATCGTTCATACGCCGTCTGCGCCTGCAGTGGCCGGCGCGGCTTGCGCGGCCGGCGCATCGATGGCGTGCTTGAGTGCCGCGTAGGCGGTCGCGGCGTCGGGAAAGCGCCGACCACGGTCGCGCGTCATGAATTTGTCGAGCAGCGGCTCGAACGCCGCCAGTGCCGGCGGCAGCGGCGGGCGCGGCCCGTGTACATGCTGCTGCATCACCTCCACCGCGCTGTTGCCAACATACGGTTTGGCGCCGGTGAGCATCTCGAACAGCATGACGCCGACGCTATACAGGTCGCTGCGTGCGTCCAGCGGCACACCCTGCGCCTGCTCCGGGCTCATGTAATACGGCGAACCGCGCAGTACACCGATGGCGGTGCTCTGGCCGCTCGACTCCAGCCCCTTGGCGAGGCCGAAGTCGATCAGCACCACCGAGCCGTCTTCGCGCAGCATGACGTTCGGCGGCTTCAGATCGCGATGGATCAGCCCGGCGGCGTGGATGACGCGCAATGCGCCGCAGATGCGCAGCGCGTAGCCCAACCCCTCGGCGATGCTCATGGGCTGCTGCAGGCGCGTCTTCAGGTCGCCGCACGGAAAGTATTCCATGGCGATGAATTCGCGGCCGGCGTGGAAGCCGTAATCGTAGATCTCGACCACCGATCGGTGCTGCACGGCGCAGATGGCGGCGTACTCGCGCGCGAACTCGCGGCTCTCCTCCGCGTCCTCGACCGTGGGCTTGCTGATCTTGAGCGCGACGTTGCGCCCGAGCGTGATGCTGTGCGCGAAGTATACCGCCGCGCGCGAGGATTCGCCGAGCTTGTGCAGAATCGCGTATTGCGGCAGGTCCAGCTGCGACGGATCGATACGCCTGGGCGGGGCTCGGGTCGGGCGCGCACGCGCCGGCAACGGACGGCGGCGCGTGCGCAGCGCCAGGCGCAGTGCAGTCGCCAGCCGCTGGGCGTTCAGCAGCGTGCGCGGCAGGTAGTCGGCGGCGCCGAGGCGCATCGCACGCACTGCGCTGAGTTCGTTGCCGCCGCTGGCGATCACCACTACCGGCGGCATGTCGTCCCGGTGCATCAGCAGCCGCAGCGGTTCCAGCCCCGCGGACGGATCTTCCAGCGCCTCGCCGCATTGCGCGCCGAGCACGATCAGCTCCAGAGTCTTGGTCGTCAGGCCGGCGGTGCGCTGCTCGAGCTCTGCCAGCTCCAACTCCTGCACGGTCGCGTCTGGCCACAGAACCTCTATGTGGTGCCGCAGCCAGGTGCGCAATTCGCGCTCGGTGCCGAGGATCAGGATCCGCGGGTTCATTGTTTGAATCGCAGCCGCAGCCGTACCCGCTGTGCGACCGCCGTGCCGTCGCGCAGCGTCGGGCGATAGCGGCTATGCGACAGCGCGGCGATCGCGGCCTTCTCAAACACGCCCGGCGGATCCGCCGCCAGCACCTTGATGTCGGCAACATCGCCTGTCGGGGTGACGGTGAATTCGAGCTCCACCGCACCGCTCAGGCTCTTCGCCGCCGCATCCGGCGGGTACGCCGGGGCGACGAAGTGCAGGCGCTGCAGCCGCGATTCGGGGACCACCTCGGGCGTGGCGACCGCCTGCGCGCGCTCGAGCGCAGCGGCGGCGGCGGTGAGCTCCTCACCATCCAGTCCTGTCTCCAATGCCGCGTGTAGCCGCGCGTCGGCGCCAGGCAGATCGTTGTGGGCGATGCGGGCCTGTACGTCGCCGGCGAGCGCCGCGCGCAGCGAATGCAGCATCATCGGTAGCGCGGCGTTGGCGGGGTCGGCCGCCTGGAGCCGACGATAGCTCGCGTAGGCATTTTCATCCGCGGGCTCCAGCAGCTGACCGGAAGCCAGATGCTGGTTGAAGGCGCGCTGCATGGCCAGCAATTCTTCCGCGTGCGAGCTCTGGGCATGCTGCAGGGCAGCGAGCTGCGAGCCAAGCTGCTCCAGCGCGGTGTTGTTGACATGATAGTCGCGGCACCCCTGCAGCCAGTGCGCGGCCGCATCGGCGTCGCCGGCCGCCAGCGCGGCGCGGAACTTCGCGATCAGCGCCTCGCCGAGTGCTGCCGCGACCGCGCGCACGTCGGCTTCCTCGGGCGCCAGCGCGAGCGCGCCCTGGACGTAGCCGCGCGCGCTGTCATCGCCCGGCTCGAGCAGCGCGCCGCTCGCCAGCCGCTTCTGCGCCAGCTGTACGAAGACATGCGCCTGTTCGGCGCGCGCCGCGGACGCGGTGCGCTTGACCTGGTCGGCCAGTGCGGCCTCGCGCGCCTCGCTCTCGCTGATCAGGCGGTCGCGCTCGGCACGGTCTGCGGCCGCGCGATCGATCGCATCGCGCTCGGCTTGCGCCGCGCGCGCTGCCTGTTCGGCCTGCGCGGCCGAGGACGGCGCGGCTGCGGAGGCCGGGGGGGCTGAGGCGGTCGCGGCGGCCGGTGCGCTGTCACCGCCGGAGCTCCGGAGCGCGCCGCTCAGCGGCCCGCGCCACAGCAGCGCCGCCAGCGCGGCGGCCATCAGCAGCGCCACCGCGCCGGCCACCGGCCATAGCGGCCGAGGGCGGCTGGAACCGCCGGATGGATTGTGGCCGGCCGCAGCGCCGAGCGGCGCGCCGGCTGCGGGCGCCACGCCCATGGCCTGGTCCAGCAGCGCCTGGCGGCGAACCAGCGCGGCATCGACGAACAATTTCAGGCGCTGCGCCGAGGCGGGCTTGTGCGCAAGGCGGAATATCGTGCCGTCGGCGAGCTGTGTGGCAAATTGATTTTGCAGCGAAGCCGGCCCGGCCAGCAGCAGCAGCATCTGCGGAAACTGCCGGTGCACGCTGGCGATGAAGCCATCCAGCGGCGCCGGCGCGACCGCGGCATCGATCAGCGCCACGGCCGCTGAGTTCGACACCAGCTGATCGGCAAACCGGTCGGCCGATGGCGCGCTGACCACACTAGCCTCACCGACTGCTGCCAGCATCAGCGCCTCGAGCAGCATCGGGTCCTCCGACAGCGCTACGATCGACGGCGACGCGCGGGTGGCGCCGGCCGCAGTGGCAGGCGTGGCGGCAGGGTCGGCTGCGGCGGGGGCTGGTGGGGCGGCTCGCGGTTTCATCCGACTCCGTGACATCGACTGTTTGGGGCAGAATATCGCCTGATCCCATGGACTGTATGCTGTCTGTTGACGCGGACAATGGCGCGCCCCGCAGGGCGCCATGGAACTGTGACGGCTTTGGCGCTCGTGCAGCGATAATGTGACGCGCCTCACCTGCTAGGAGAACGGCGATGCTGCGTCTGCGGGCCGCTGAAACGGCCGACGTGCCGGTCATCTTCCAGCTGATCGGCGAGCTGGCGGACTACGAACGGCTACGACATAAGATGGTCGGCCGCGCCGAGGATCTGCAGCGGCACCTGTTCGGGGAACCGCGCTTCGCGCACGCGCTGATGGCGGACTGGGACGGCGAGCCGGCCGGCTTCGCACTCTACTTCTTCAATTACTCGACCTTCCTGTGCCGCCCGGGACTGTATCTGGAGGACCTGTTCGTGCGTCAGGCACTGCGTGGCCGGGGCATCGGCCTGGCATTGCTCACGGCACTGGAACAGCGTGCGCGCGCGGCCGGCTGCGGCCGGTTGGAATGGTCGGTGCTGGACTGGAACGAGTCGGCGATCGAGTTCTATCGCCGCTTCGGAGCGCAGCCGATGCAGGACTGGATCCTGTACCGCAAGGAGCTGTAGCGAGCTTGCGCTTCAGGTGGTGCCGGTGGCGCGCCGGAAGCTGCGCGGCGAGCGGCCCATAACCTTGGTGAAGAAGCGGCTGAAATACGCCGGATCCTCGAATCCCAGGTAATAGGCAATCTGCGTGATCGACATGCCGGTGTAGCGCAGCTGGCGCTCGGCCTCGATCAGCATGCGGGCGTGAATCAGCTGTGTCGGCGACTGGCCCGCTACCCGCACGCAGGCCCGGCGCAGCATAGCATGCGAGCTGCCGATCTCTCGGGCATAGGTGCCGACCCCGACATGATTGCGGTAGCCGCGCTCGACCGCCTGCCGGAAGCGCGCCACCAGCTCGCGCTCGCGAATGGCGGCGCCGGGAGCCGGCAAAGCGGTGCCGCCCGAGATGCGCAACACGTTGGTCAGCAGCGTCGTCAGCAGCCCGTGCAGCGCGCTGTCGCGACCGGCGGCCGCGCGCGCAGACTCGCGCAGCAACATAGTCGATAACTGCTCCAGATCCGTGGCGGCGAGTTGTGCGCGCTGGAACCGAGCCGCGGCCGGCCGGTCTAGCATCTCCCACAGGTATTGCGTGTCGCGGAAAATCTCGCGCGCCAGTCCAGCCGCGAACGTCACCACCAGCCCGTCGGTTTGCTTGCCGAACTGGAATGAATGCACCGTGAGCGGCGGCACGATCACGAACGCCGGCCCGTGCAGGCTGACCCGTGCGCCGTCCAGCTGCGCGTCGATCGGCCCGCGCCAGACGATCAGCACCTGGTGCAGGTCGCGGTGGCGGTGGGCGCGGATTTTCCAATCGTACAGGCTGCTGCGCGCGGCAATGGTCTCGACATGGACCGTGCGCGCGTCCGGCGCACGCAGCGGCTCGCCATACAGGAAGAAAGCCGGTACGCCCGCCCGGTCAGTGGGTGTTCCGCGGCGAGGCGGGCGCGGTGGCATGGTGCGTCAAGCTACAATTTCGCCGTCGCTGCGTCCACCCACCGCGGCGGCGCGCCGGCGGTCAGTATTTTAGGCCCAGCGTTGCATAGCATTCGCGCGGCGGGTTGTAGCGGCCGAAAATGACGCCGCCCGCGATCACTTCAGACCGACATAGTTCTCCGCAAAGACCGCAGCCGCTGTGGCGGACTGGGAGATGTAGTCGAGCTCGGCGAGCTGCATCTTGTAGGCGAACGTCTCGTCGGAGAACTTGTGCATCAGGTTCGTGAACCACCACGAGAATCGTGTGGCCTTCCACACCCGCGCCAGCGCGCGCGCGGAATATTCCTCGAGCAATGTCTCGCTCGCGCCACGGTAATACTCGACCAGCGCCTGGTAGAGCACGCGGACATCGGCGGCCGCGAGGTTCAGTCCCTTGGCGCCTGTCGGCGGCACGATATGCCCCGCATCGCCGACCAGGAACAGCCGGCCGAAACGCATCGGCTCGGCGACGAAGCTGCGCAGTGCCGCGATGCTCTTCTCGATCGACGGCCCGGTCACCAGGCGCGCGGCGTAGTCTGGCGGCAGGCGCAGTCGCAATTCGTCCCAGAAGCGCTCATCCGACCAGTTGTCGATACGATCGTCCAGTGGGCACTGCAGGTAATAGCGGCTGCGGGTCCTGGAGCGCATGCTGCAAAGCGAGAAGCCGCGCGCGTGATTGCCGTAGATCAGTTCGTCGGCGACCGGAGGGACGTCGGCGAGAATGCCCAGCCAGCCGAACGGATAGATGCGCTCATGCAGCGTGATGCGATCCTTCGCAACGCTGGCGCGGGTGACACCATGGTAGCCATCGCAGCCGGCGATGAAATCGCAGGCAATCTCGCGGCGCTGGCCATGCTCGCTGTAGCTGACCCGCGGGCGCTGGCCATCGAAATCATGGATCGCGACATCCTTCGCTTCCCAGACGACGTGCCCGCCGGCGGCGGCGCGCGCATCGGCCAGGTCCTTCTGGATCTCGGTCTGGCCGTAGACCATCACCTGCCGGCCGGTCAGCGCCTTCAGGTCGATGCGGTGCGTGCGCCCATCGAACGCGAGTTCGACGCCGTCATGCTGCAGTCCCTCGCGCATCATCCTGGCGCCCACGCCGGCCTCGTTCAGCAACTCGACCGTGCCGAACTCGAGCAGCCCGGCACGGATGCGTGCCTCGACGTGGGCGCGGCTCTGGCGCTCCAGTACCACCGAGTCGATGCCGCGCAGATGCAGCAGCTGCGACAGCAGCAGCCCGGACGGTCCGGCGCCGATGATGGCGACCTGGGTTTTCGACATGCCGACTCCATTCAAGCGCGCGTTGGGCGCGTGTTCGAGGCAGCAGGCTAATACCTCCGGCCATTGAGGGAATGGACGCAGCTCATCAGAATTTGTACTTTTGCTTCAATTCCGATGCCACCCAGGGAATTTCATGCCGCGCGTCACCTGCATCGAGCCCGATGGCCACGCCCGTGCACTGTCTGTGGACGCCGGCAGCAGCGTGATGCGGGCAGCCGTTGCGGCCGGCGTCGATGGCATCGAGGCGCAATGCGGCGGACTGCTGGCCTGTGCGACCTGCCATTGCTACGTACAGCCGCCGTGGCTGGACAAACTTCCGCCGCCCTCGGATGATGAGAATCTGATGCTGGGCAATGTGGCAGCCGAGCGGCGCCCCAACAGCCGCCTGTCGTGTCAGTTGATCGTCGAGCCGGCGCTCGATGGCCTTACCGTACAGTTTCCCGACCGCCAGAGTTGACCCCGGAGCGTGCCAGTTTCATGGTTTCCCAGGCACCCATCGTGATTGTCGGCGCCGGCCAGGCCGGCGTGCAGATCGCCGAGTCGCTGCGCCAGGAAGGCTACGCGGGCGAGGTGCAGCTTGTCGGCAACGAGTCGCATCCGCCCTACCAGCGGCCGCCGCTGTCGAAGAAGTGGCTGCTCGAGCCTGGGGTGGCCAGCGCGCTGTCGCTGCGCGGCGCCGAGGCGCTGGCGCGCCGCCGGATAGAACTTCGGCTCGATAGCGAAGTGGCCGCGATCGACCGGGCTGCTTCACGCCTGCAGCTCGCCAACGGCGAGCAGCTGCCCTACAGCGCCCTGGCACTTGCCACTGGCGCCCGGGCGCGCGCGCTGTCGCTGCCGGGCGCATCGCTCGGGCAGGTGTTGAGCCTGCGCTCGATTGCGGATTCGGCTGCAATCAGCGCGGCGATCCGCCGCTGCGCCGCCGACGGCCGGCCGGTGGTGGTGATCGGCGGCGGATTCATCGGCCTGGAAGTGGCCGCGAGCGCGCGCAAGCTCGGCGCTGCGGTCACGGTGCTCGAGGGCTTGCCACGACTGATGTCGCGCGTCACCGCGCCCATCGTCTCGGAGGCGTTCGAGCGCGTGCATCGCGCGCACGGTGTCGAGCTGGTGTTCGGCGCGCAGGTCACGCAGTTGCGCGGCAGCGGCGAGGTCGAATCGGTGTGCACCGCCGACGGCCGTGAATATGCGGCCGGCTGCGTCGTGGTTGGCATTGGCGTGGTGCCCGACGACCGGCTGGCGGCGGCGGCGGGACTGGCCTGCGATCGCGGCATCCTGGTGGACGACTGCGCGCGCAGCAGTGATTCGTCGATCGTGGCGGCCGGTGACTGCACCGCACGGCGGCTAACCGACGGCCGGCTGCTGCGGCTCGAGTCGGTCCAGAATGCGGTCGAGCAGGCGAAGTCGGCAGCGGCGGCACTGCTTGGGCGCGAGCGGCCGTTTCGGGCCGCGCCCTGGTTCTGGTCCGATCAGTACGACATCAAGCTGCAGATGGTCGGCCTGAGCCATGGCTACGACCAGGTGGTCACTCGCGGCGATCTGCAGAAGCCTGCGTTTTCGGCGTTCTACTTCCAGGCCGGACGCCTGATCGCGGTCGACTCGCTCAGCCGGGTGCAGGACCATATGCAGTCCAAGCGGCTGCTCGATCACGGGCTGTCGCCGACGCCTGAGCAGGCCGCCGATCCGCTGTTCGAGCTGCAGAGCCTGTTGCGAGAGGCGAAGCTCGCTACTGCGGACGGAGCATGAACTGCTGCCCGCGATAGTCCAGAGCCACACCCTCGCGCGTGATCGCCAGTACCCGCGGGCCTTCGGCCAGCGTGTCACCCTCGTGGACGCGGTGCATGTTGATGAGCGCGTAACGATCGCGCCCGTGCACGGCGTAGACATGCAGGTCGAGCCGCAATTCCGGCAAGTCGCCCCCGACATCGTTGAAGCTCGGCAGGCTCGAATAGCGTCCTGCGGTCCCGGCGGGCACCGCCGGCTCATCGTCGGCGGGATTGCCGGTGCCGCCCTGGTCGTCGGCCGCGAGATCGGGCTCGGGCGACAGCCGCGGAGGCACGACCAGCACGCCGACCTCGGCGCCCGCAGGCAATGGCTGGGCGCCCGGCGCCGCGATCGGCGCGACACCAGCCGGCAAAGCGCCCGCCACCGGAGCTGAGGCCGCGCCCGGTATGCTAGCCGCGCCCGGCATGCTAGCCGCAGCCGGCGCCGCGGATGCAGGCGCCGCCGTGGTCGCAGGCCGACGCAATATGAATGCCAGCAACAGCAGCATGTTGACCGCCAGCAGCACCCCGACCGCGATCATCCAGCTCGGGTAGCGGCGCCGCGGCTGCGTGACGCGCACTTCGAGCAGCGTCGGTCCGCTCTGCCGCTGCCGTTCGGCCTCGGATTTCTTCAGGGCGTCGAGAATCAGGGACATCAGCCGCCTCGCGCCGAGGCCTGTTGCGCCGATCGCGGCTGCAACAGCGGCGAGTCGGGCGCGGCCAGCACCGCGTCCAGCGCTACCTGGGTTTCAATGCCGGCGATGCCGTCGACAGTGAGGCGATTGGCGCGCTGAAACTGTTCGACCAACTGCACTAGGCTCCCATCGTAGTCATCGCTGGTCGAGGCGTTGCCGCCGGTACCGCTCCAGCGATTGAGCTGCTCGCGCAGCAGCCGCACCGGCACGCCGCGCATGCCGGCGCTCAAGTCGCGCACGTCCCTGGCGCCAGGGCGCCACAGCAGCACGAAGTCGCCGAACCAGAAGCGCGTCAGCTCCGCGATGCCGATGGTCGCGCTTTGGTTTCCGATCTGCAATTGCGCGGTATCGTAGCTGAGCGCGCGCAGCACTACCTGGCTGGCCGTGCCTGCGTCGTCGCTGAGCATCAGGATGGCCGGTCGGTTGAGCATGCGCAACTGCGCCAGCGAGCCGTGCTGCATCAGGCAGCGCAGGCCCTGGGCCAGGGCCTGGCTGCAGCCATCGATTTTGCCGGGGGTGTAATTGGCCTGCCACAGGCTGAACAGCTCGGTGAACGCCGCATCGGTATCGGTGCTGTTGCGGTCTTGTGCCAGCAGTTGCGCGAAGGTAGGCGCGGCCGCCGTCACCGCCGTGGCCGGCGCGCCAACGGCAACGGGCGTGCTCGCGGTGGCAGTCGGGGCCGCCGCGGAGCTGATCGGCCCGGGTGCACCGGTCTCGCCGCTGTCGGCCGCAGTAGATGCGGCTGTCCCCGGGGCCGGCGCTGCCGGCGACCCAAGGGTGGTTGCGGGCGCTGCGGCGGCTGCCGGCGCCGAGCTTGCATTGCTGCCCGGCTGGCCAGCGATCAGCCGCTGCGGTGTGTAACGCCACAGCAGCGCCGCGCTGCCGATCAACACTGCCAGTGCCAGGGCGCCGACCAGCCACGGCATCCAGCGCGGGGATATGTCCTGGTCGAATACTTCCGCCCCGGCGCGCCGCACCAGCGCCGCAGGCACCTGGTGCAGGTCCTGTGTATAGGCGCCGAGCAGTGCCCTATCGCAGATGATGTTGATGACGCGCGGTATCCCACGGGTGACGTTGTAGATCTCGCGCAGCGCTCCGCGGGTGAAGATATCGGCGGTCGCACCGGCCACGCGCATGCGATGGCGCACGTAGGCTGCGGTCTCCTGGCGCGACAGCGGATCGAGGTGATAGCGGCCGGTGATGCGCTGCGCCAGCTGGCGCAGATCCTCGCGCGCCAGCAGCTTGCGCAGCTCCGGCTGGCCAATCAGGATGATCTGCAGCAGCTTCTGGGTTTCGGTCTCCAGGTTGGTGAGCAGCCGGATGTGCTCGAGTACCTCGGGGGCGAGGTTCTGCGCTTCATCGACGATCAGGACTACGCGCCGTCCCTGCGCGTGCGCCCGCAGCAGATAGCGGTTCAGCAGATCGACCAGCTCCTTGGTGCCCGCGGCGCTGTCGTCCGGGCCCATACCCAGTTCCTCGCACAGCGCCAGCAGGAACTCACCGGGCGAGAGCCGTGGATTGAGGATCAGCGCGATCTCCGCGTTCTTTGGCGCCCGCGCCAGCAGTGAGCGGATAGTCGTGGTCTTGCCGGTACCGACCTCGCCGGTGAGCTGGATGAAGCCGCCGGCTTCATTGATGCCATACACCAGGTGCGCCAGCGCATCGGCGTGCCGCGCGCTCAGGTAGAGATAGCGCGGATCCGGAGTGATCGCAAATGGCTTCTCGGCGATGCCGAAGAACGACAGGTACATTAGCGGCGCGTCAGCTCATGAGAATCGCCGTCATCTGGTGCTCGCCGGCAGCCGCAGCGGCAGCGTCAACGGCGCCGCCGCAGGCAATTGCAGGCAGCAGGGTCACGAGGCGCATGTCTGGTCTCCTTCGATGGTTGGAGCGATCGCTCGCGGAAATGTTCTGGCCGCGACCAGCCCAAGCTCGTGCGGCGCGAAGTCGTCGACACCGATGATCTGCATCACACGCCGATCATAGTCGGCCAGCAGCTGCGCTTCCGCGTCGGTCAGGATGCCGAGTGCGCGTGCCTGCTGGATCTGCCCCGGCAGGTCGAGCGCACTGAGGCGCCCGGTCTTCTGTCCTTCGATGCGCAGTTTTCGCTCCAGCGGCTCGGCCAACGCGGCCAGCTCCAGCGCCTGCTGCAGCGCACCGAGCGGGTTGCCCGGTTCGATGCTGCGAAACACCAGCCGGCACAACCGGCTGCGAGTCGCCGTGTCGTTGAGAACCAGGTCGGCAACAGCGCGTCCCAGGCGGTCGGCGGGCGCGAAATAGGTCAGTCCGCGCGGGAAGATCAGCAGCCGCATCATCGCGGCCAGCGCGCGATTGGGGAAATTGCGCAGCACGCTGTGCAGCTGCTCCTGCGCCTGGTAGAGCAGCTCGCGGCAGGCCCACTCGACGATCGGCAGCTCCTCCGCGGGCTGTCCCTCATTCTCGTGATGCTTCAGCACCATCGATGCCAGGTACATCGCCGACAGCACATCGCCCAGCCGCGCCGAGATGGTTTCCTTCTTCTTCAGGTAGCCGCCCATGGTCAGCATCGCAACATCGGTGGCGAATGCGAACGAGGCGCTGAAGCGCTCGATGTGCTGGTAGTAGCGCCGTGTCGGTCCGGATTCCGGCACACGCTCGAAGCGCGCCAGCGACAGTGCCATCAGCAGCGAGCGCGCCGCGTTGGAAATTGTGAAGCCGATATGGCCGAACAGCGCACGATCGAATTGCGCGATGCCGTGCTTGTGATCCTGGTCGCGGGCGGCATTCATCTCGCGCAGCACGAACGGATGGCAGCGGATCGCGCCCTGGCCAAAGATGATCAGGTTCCTGGTCAGGATGTTGGCACCTTCGACCGTGATCGCGATCGGAATCGACTGGTAGCCGCGCCCCAGGTAATTATTCGGTCCGAGCATGATGCCCTTGCCGCCATGGATATCCATCGCATCGTTGCCGACGCGCCGTCCCATCTCGGTGACGTGGTACTTCAGGATCGCGGCTGGCACCGCGGGCTTCTGCCCGTTGTCGATCGCCGCGGTGGTCACGCTGCGCGCCGCATCCATGATGTAGCCCAGACCCACCATGCGTGCGATCACCTGCTCGACGCCCTCGAATCGCCCGATCGGCATGTTGAACTGGCGGCGGATGCGAGCGTAGGCGCCGGTGGCGAAGATTGCGGCCAGCGCGCCGCCGGTCGCGTTCGCCGGCAGCGAGATGCAGCGGCCGACGGACAGCTGCTCGACCAGCATGCGCCAGCCAGCGCCGGCCATTTTCAGCCCGCCGATGATGCAGTCGAGCGGCGCGAACACGTCGTGACCGTGGACCGGGCCGTTCTGGAACGCGACGTTGAGCGGCAGGTGGCGGCGTCCGATCTCGATCCCAGGCGTGTCGCGCGGTAGCAGTGCGCAGGTGATTCCGAGGTCTGTCTTTTCGCCCAGCAGATGATCCGGATCGAACATCCGGAACGCCAGGCCCACCAGGGTGGCCACCGGCGCAAGCGTGATGTAGCGCTTGGTAAAGTTGAACTTCAGGCCGATGACCTCGCGTCCCTGCCACACACCCCGGCAAACCACGCCGGTGTCCGGTATCGCGGCGGCGTCCGAGCCGACGCGCGGGCCGGTGAGCGCGAAGCACGGGATTTCCTCGCCGCGCGCCAGCCGCGGCAGATAGTGATCCTTCTGCTGCTCGGTGCCGTAATGCAGCAGCAACTCCGCGGGGCCGAGCGAGTTCGGCACCGCGACGGTGGATGCGCAGGTGACGCTGCGTCCGGCGAGCTTTACCAGCACGCACGAATGCGCGTAGGTGGAGAACTCGAGTCCTCCGTAGCGCTTCGGGATGATCATCGCAAAGAAGCCCTGCGACTTGATGTACTGCCAGACCTCCGGCGGCATGTCGGCGCGCCGGTGCGTGATGTCGAAGTCATCGAGCATGCGGCACAGCGTCTCGCACGGGCCATCGAGAAACGCCTGCTCCTCGGCCGACAGTTTCGGACCGGCGGCGGCGTGCAGCTTGCGCCAGTCGGGATTGCCGGTGAACAGCTCCCCCTCCCACCACACTGTGCCGGCCTCCAGCGCGTCACGTTCGGTGTCGGACATCGAGGGCAGCAGCCGCCGATAGGTGCGCATGAACGGCCGGCTGATCAGCGCGATGCGCAGTGGATGCAGGTTCAGCAGCCAGAAACAGCCCAGCAGCAGCCACAGCAGTCCCTGCCAGGCACCGGCAGGATGGGCGAGAACGCTGTACGCGATCAGCAGTACCGTGAAGGCAATCGTGAATGAGAACAGCGGCAGGCGCCGGTAGGCCAGGTACAGCACCGCGACGATGAAAAACACGGTGATGATGGCGCCAATCATGGATTCGCCCCTGGCTGCGTGGAAACTGGTCGGGCGCTCGAGCTATCGCCGCTTGCGCAGCATAGCCGCTTGCGCGCCACCACGCGCGCTTCAGCCGCCGAGCAGCTCGCGCACGCCGTCACGCTCCTCACGCAATTCGGCCGCGCTCAGATCCATGCGCTGGCGGCTGAACTCATCGATCGGGAGCTTCTGCACGATCTGGTACCCGCCGTTGCTGCAGGTCACCGGGTAGGAGTAGATCAGGCCCCGCTCGATCCCATAGCTGCCGTCCGAGGGGATCGCCATGCTGGTCCAGTCGCCGGGTGCGGTGCCGAGCATCCAGGTGCGCACGTGATCGATCGCCGCGGATGCCGCCGAGGCCGCGGACGAGGAGCCGCGCGCCTTGATGACCGCCGCGCCGCGCTGCTGCACGGTCGGGATGAAATCCTGCTGCAGCCACTGCCTGTCCACCAGGCTCGCGGCCGGCTTGCCCGCAACCGTTGCGTGACTGACATCCGGATACTGGGTCGATGAATGATTGCCCCAGATCGTCATGCGCCGGATGTCATTGACGTGCGTGCCGGTCTTCTGCGCCAGCTGCGACAGCGCGCGATTGTGATCCAGGCGCGTCATCGCGGTGAAATTGCCCGGCGCAAGGCCTGGGGCGTTGCGGCTGGCGATCAGCGCGTTGGTGTTGGCCGGATTGCCGACCACCAGCACCCGCAGGCCGCGATCCGCGACCGCATCGAGCGCCTTGCCCTGCACGGAAAAAATCTGCGCGTTAGCGAGCAGCAGATCCTTGCGCTCCATGCCCGGTCCGCGCGGCCGCGCGCCCACCAACAGTGCGACGTGGCAATCGCGGAACGCCACGCGCGCATCGTCACTGACGACGACGGTGTTGAGTGTCGGAAACGCGCAGTCATTGAGTTCCATTGCAACGCCGCCAAGCGTCGGCAGCGCCGGAGTGATTTCCAGCAGATGTAGGTTGATCGGCTGATCGGCACCTAGCATCGCACCTGAGGCGACACGAAACGCCAGCGCATATCCGATTTGGCCGGCGGCGCCGGTGATGGCAACGTTCAGAGGCTGCTTCATGGGGTCTCCAGCGCTAAAAGAGCGCTGATTCTAGTGGCATTTTCGCGCCCCGCAAGCGGCGGACGGCGTACCGGCGCGTGGGCCCCGCGCACCGGCGTGGCCACTACGCTGCGCACAGCGCTTGACACGGATCTAGTGTTGTAGTTAGATACAACACCAGCACATAGGCACAGCCCAAAAGGGGCCGGTGCCCGAGCTTACCAACGTACAGGAGTCACTGACATGAGCCATAACCTTCACTCTCACAGCTTCAGCAAGGCACTGCGCCAGACGCTGTGCGCCGCACTGGCAGTCGCGATTACCGCACTGACCACGCAGGTGATCGTCGAGTCTGCCGGCCAGCATGAATACCAGATCGCCACCACCCGGCTGCCGCCGGATGGCGCCGCCCCCAGCATCGAGCGCGGCATCATCGTCGCGCGGGTGCGCTGAAGCCACCGCACCGCCGCGGCGAACGCGGCGCGCGGTTTGCTACAGTTGGTCGGTCATAGACACGCCTCATCAAGGCCAGTACTGCACGTGAACATCGACACGCAATGGGACAACAGCCAGCCGATCTATCGGCAGCTGCGCGATCGCGTGGTCGCGATGATCCTCGAGGGCGTGCTCAAGGAGGGTGATCCGCTGCCCTCGGTCCGCAACGTCGCGACCGAGTTCCGGCTCAACCCGCTCACCGTGCTCAAGGGCTATCAGCAGCTGGTCGATGAACAGCTGGTCGAAAAGCGCCGTGGCCGCGGCATGTACGTCAATGCCGGAGCCGCCGCGGCGCTGCGCACCGACGAACGCCGCCGATTCCTGGACAGCGACTGGCCCAAGGTCCGAGCGACCATCGCCCGGCTGGGCCTGTCGCTCGAACAGCTGCTGCAAGCGCCAGGCTCGCAGGCAGCGGGCGCTGCGCCCGCCTCGCCAGCGCCGGCCAACAAGGACAACGACGATGACCGCGATCATTGAAGCCAGGGACCTGAGCAAGCGCTACGGCAGTTTCGTCGCGCTCGATCATGTGAATTTCACCCTGCAGCCGGGCCGCATCGTCGGATTGATCGGCCGCAATGGCGCCGGCAAGACCACCGCACTCAAGGCGATCCTGGGGCTCACGCCCTACCAGGGCAGCGTGCAGGTGCTCGGCCTGGAACCGGCGCGCGACCGCAACGCGCTGATGAGCCAGGTGTGCTTCATCGCCGACGCCGCCGTGTTGCCGCGCTGGCTGACGGTCGCGCACGCGATCGACTACGTCGCCGGGGTGCATCCGCGTTTCGACCGCGCACGCGCGGAAGCAGTGCTGGCCACCACCAGCATCCGCCGCGGCAGCCGGGTCGGCGAGTTGTCGAAAGGCATGATCACGCAGCTGCACCTGGCGCTGATCCTGGCAATCGACGCGCGCCTACTGGTACTCGATGAGCCGACGCTCGGCCTCGACCTGATCTACCGCCGCCAGTTCTACGACACGCTGCTGAACGATTACTTCGACAAGGAGCGCACCATCCTGCTGACCACCCACCAGGTCGAGGAGGTGGAGAACCTGCTGACCGACGTGCTGTTCATCGATTGCGGCAAGGTGGTGCTCGACGCTGCGATCGACGACCTGCCGGCACGCTTCCAGCAGCTCACGGTCGCTGCGGACAAGATCGACGCTGCGCGTGCCCTCGGTCCGTTCTACGTACGTGAGCTGTTTGGCCGCACCATCATGCTGTACGAGAACCGGCCGCCCGAAAGCCTCGCCGGTCTCGGTGAACTGCGCACGCCCACGGTCGCCGACCTGTTCGTCGCCAGAATGCAGCCGGTGGCGCCATGAAAGCACTGCAGGTACAAATCCAGCGCGAATTCTGGGAGCACCGTGGCCTGTGGATCGTGCCACTCACCATCGCCGCGGTGATGCTGGGCGCGGCCGGCGTGTTTGGCCATTTCCAATTCGATTTCAACAGTCATGCGAATTACTACGATCGGCCGCCGCCGCCGCCGCTGGTCGAACTGGTGGCGCTGGGATGGGCGGTGCCGTTCTACCTGGCTGCGGTCATCCAGGCATCCGCCTACCTGATCGATTGCCTGTACGCCGAGCGACGCGATCGCAGCATCCTGTTCTGGCGCTCGATGCCCGTCACCGATGCCCGCGCGGTACTGGTCAAACTGCTGGTGGGCCTGGTGCTGGTGCCGCTGGGTGCGTTCCTGATTGCCGCCGCCACCAGTCTGATCGGCAGCGCGATCCTGGTGCTTCGCAATCAGCATGTCATCATCAACGGGCAGCCCATCGCGGCCCTGTGGGACACGCTGGCGTGGCTGCGCCTGCAGGCCATCGCGCTATACGGGCTGCTGGCCGCGATGCTCTGGTATGCACCGTTCGCCGCCTACCTGATGCTGGCCTCGGTCTGGGCGCGCCGCTCACCCTACGTCTGGGTGCTGGTGCCGCCGTTGCTGTTGATGCTGCTCGAGCACATGGTGTTCGGCACCTACTACATCGGCAGCATCGCCAACGGCGGCTTCAACCAGTTGCTGCACCTGGCCTATGACCTGACGCAGCATGGCGCGGATGTCGGCGCCGCGCTCTTGCCGCCCGGTGGCGCCGACACCGACGGCATTGAGATGCTGCATTTCTCGAGGCACGTGCCCACGCCCCTGCACCTGCTCGCGAGCGCGCGGCTGTGGGGCGGACTGGTGGCGGCCGTCGGGATGATCGCGCTGGCGATCCGCCTGCGTCGCTATCGCGACGAGTCCTGATAGATGCCAGTGATGCTGGCGATCCGATCAAGCAATTGGATGGGGTTTGGCGCCTGGGCGAGAATTCCGGTGAGGCGCGGCACCGGCACGCCGCAGACCGCAAGGAGGCAAGTCATGTATAGCACCCGCATCAATCTGCCCGCGAAGCTGCGCGGCAAGCTGGAAATACTGCTCAATGCCCGGCTGGCGGATGCCCTGGATCTGGAGTCGGCATCCAAGCAGGCACACTGGAACGTCAAGGGGGCGAATTTCATCGCCTTGCATGAGCTGTTCGACCAGGTGCACGGCAGCATCGAACAGCACGTGGATAGCATCGCCGAGCGCATCACCGCGCTCGGGGGCAGCGCCCGCGGCACGCTGCAGGCCGCCGCGCGCGCCAGTTCGCTGGCACCCTATCCGCTGAACATCAGTGAGGGCGTCGAGCACCTCGAGGCGCTGTCGGACCGGCTGGCGGATTTCGGCAGCAAGGTGCGCTCCGCGATTGAGCTAGCCGAACAGCTGGGCGATGCCGGCACCGCGGACCTGTTCACCGGCGTCTCACGCGACATGGACAAGTACCTGTGGTTGCTGGAGGCCCACCTGCAGGGCAAGCGCTGACGTCGCGACGCGAACGCGTTAGCATCAGCGCCGATGCATGTGCTGGAGCGCAGGGAGTCCTTATGACCGAGCCGACCATTGCCGGTCGCGGGCCGATCGCGGTGGATGTCGAGGCAGGCAAGACCTATTTCTGGTGCAGCTGCGGACTGTCGACCACGCAGCCGTTCTGCAGCGGAGCGCACAAGGGCAGCGGCTTTACACCGCTGGCATATGTGGCCGAGCGCACCGGCCGGGTGTATTTCTGCGCCTGCAAGCATTCTGCCAAAGCCCCGCTATGCGACGGCACGCATAAGACGCTGGCCTGATTCCCGAAGATCTGCCGCATGTACCTGAGCGCGCGGCGCGATGTGGATCAGCTGGGTGTCACGCTGAGCGGCGAGTGGCGTGCGCTGCGCTTTGCCGACATCGAGGCCGAACTCGGCGCCGTTGAATTGACCGGGCTGCAGCGCGTCGAGATTGCCGCCGGCGATGCGCAGTTCGATCTGACCGGCGCCTGGGTGCTGCGCGATTTCCTCGACCGGGCGCGCGCCGTGGGGGCGACGGTCCGGTTCCAGGGGCCCGAACCCTCGACACTGGCGCTGGTGGAACGCTGCCGCACCGGGGAGATAACCGCCCACACCCAAAGCATCGAATGGCTCGATCCGGAGCGCGCGGTCGAGGGACTCGGCCGGCGTGCGGTGCGCGGCGCGCAGGATATCGCCGGCGGAGTCAGCTTCCTGGGCCGTATCAGTGTCGCCATCATGCGCGCCTATCCGCGCCTGCAGTGGCGGCCGGTTTCAATCGCCCGGCATGTCTATGACACCGGCGTCACCGCGGTGCCGATCGTTGCGCTGATCGCCTTCCTGATCAGCGTGATCCTGGCCTACATGGGCGCGCAGCAGCTGCGCCGGTTCGGCGCCGACATTTTCGTCGTGGACCTGGTGACGGTCGGGGTACTGCGCGAACTCGGCGTGCTGCTGACCGCGATCATCGTCGCCGGCCGTTCCGGCAGCGCGTTCGCCGCCGAAATCGGCGCCATGCAGCTCAACGAGGAGATCGACGCGCTGTCGGCCATCGGCGTGGATCCGATCGAGGCGCTGGTGCTGCCGCGGCTGCTCGGTCTGGTGATTGCACTGCCGCTGCTGACGCTGCTGGCCGACATCGTCGGCCTGGTGGGCGGCGGGCTGCTGTGTCACGCGCTGCTGGACATGCCGCTGGTGCAGTACCTGCACCGGGCGCAAGGCGCCATAGCAAGCACCACCTTCTGGGTCGGCGTGGTGAAAGCGCCGGTGTTCGCTGCCCTGATCGCGATTTCCGGCTGCTACTGCGGCATGAGCGTGCGCGGCTCTTCGCGCGAGCTCGGCCGCCTGACCACCCTGGCGGTGGTGCAGTCGATCTTCTTCGTGATCCTGGTAGATGCGGTGTTCGCGGTACTGTTCATGGAGCTCGACATCTGATGCGCACGCTGCTGGAGGTGCAGGGGATCGTCAACCGCTTCGGCAGCCAGGTGGTGCACAGCGGCATCGACATGCAGGTCCACGAGGGCGAGATATTCGGCATCATCGGCGGCTCGGGCGCCGGCAAGTCGGTGCTGCTGCGTACCATCCTCGGTCTGCGCAAGCCCAATGCCGGCAGCGTGCGCTTCCTTGGCCGCGAACTAGGCAGCCTCAGTGCGGCGGAACTGCATGCACTGAAGGCCAGCTACGGCGTGACCTTCCAGCAGGGCGCGCTGTTCAGCTCGCTCAATGTCTGCCAGAACGTGCAGCTGCCGATGCTCGAGCACCTGCAGCTCAGCGTGCGCGCGCTCGAGCAGCTGGCTCTGATGCGGGTGCAGCTGGTGGGTCTGCCGGCCGAGGCGGCCCTGAAGTATCCAGCGCAGCTCTCCGGTGGCATGATCAAGCGGGCGGCGCTGGCCCGCGCGCTGGCGCTCGACCCGGTGCTGCTGTTCCTGGATGAGCCGACCTCCGGCCTCGATCCGATCAGCGCCTCGGCATTCGACGAACTGTTGCTTTACCTGCAGCACGAACTGAAGCTGACCGTGGTGATGATTACGCATGACCTGGACACGATCTTTCGGACCTGCAGCCGGGTGGGCGTGATCGTCGACGGTCGCATGATCAGCGACACGCTCGAGGCCATCGTCAACAACCCGAATCCATGGATCAAGTCCTATTTCCAGGGCGAGCGCGGCCGCCGGCGCGGGGCGGTCAATGGAGCGTGAAGCCAACTACCTTGCGGTCGGCGGCTTCGTGCTGCTGGTGCTGGTCATGGGGTTTCTGTTCGTCTACTGGTACTCGGCCAGCAGCGACCATCGCTTCTACGTGCGCTACGAGATCTATTTCGATGGCACTGTCAGCGGCTTGTCGGAAGGCGGCCCGGTGCGCTATCTGGGCGTGGACGTCGGCCGCGTGACGCGCATCCGCATCGATCCGCGCGCCGCCAACCGCGTGCAGGTGATCGCCGACATCGATGCCACCACGCCGATCTCGGAGCGCACGCTGGCGCAGCTGTCGCTGCAGGGAATCACTGGCCTGCTATACATCGATCTGGAGCAGCAGCGCGCCGATGAGGGCGGCCGGCGCATCCTGGCTGCGGTGCCGAGCGAGCGTTACCAGGTGATCCGCTCGTCGCATTCCGACTTCGATCTGTTGCTGAGCAGCCTGCCGACGCTAACGGTGCGCCTGAACGAGCTGGTGGATCGTTCCACGCGGCTGCTGTCGGACGCCAACATCGCGGGCGTCGAGCGCGTGGTGGCCAATCTCGACCGCGCCGCATTGCAGCTGCCGCGCACCGCCGGCAATATCGACCGGCTGGTGGATGAGCTGCGCACCAGCGTCAGCGATGCGGATCAGGTGATCAACGAAATGCACGCCGCGACCCGCAGCGCCAGCGTCGACTTCGTGGCCGCGGTGCAGAAGCTGCGCGCTAGCAGCGATAACCTCGAGCGCGCCACCGGCACACTTGACGCTTTCGTGGCTGAAAATCGCGATCAACTGAGCGGCTTCGTGCGCGGCGGCCTGCCGCAGTTCGAGCTGTTGCTGCGCGACAGCCGCGCCGCGGCCCAGGAGGTGCGCGACCTGTCGCGCAGCCTGCGTGAAAATCCCTCGCAGCTGCTCTACCAGCCGGCGGCCGGCGGCGTGGTGATACCCCCATGAGCAGTGCGCCACTGGCTTCGGCAGCGCTGCTGCTGCTGTGCGCATGCAGCGGCGGACTGAAGAGCAACCTGCCGGTATCGCAGGTCTACGTGCTGCGGCCGAGCTGGTCGGCCGGCGCGCCGCGGACGCCAGCGCCCGCCAGCACGGTGCAGGTCGCCTGGCCGCTGGCGGCCCCGGGGCTGGCGAGCGACAGCATCGTGGTGCTGCGCGCCGGCGAGCGGCTTGACTATTACAGCGCCGCGCGCTGGGCCGCGCCGGCTCCCGCCATGCTGCAGGGATTGACAATCCAGGCATTGCGCGCGGCGAACAAGTTCGCGCTGGTCGAGTCGGAGGCCGGACCGTTCACTTCCGAATACATGCTGAGCCTGGAGCTGACCCATTTCGAGGCTGAATACGCCGGCGGCGGTCCGCCGACCGTGCACGTGGCGCTGGTGTGCACGCTCGGCAGGCGCGCCAGTCGCGATGCCATCGCCAGCTTCACCGCCGAGAGTCGCGTGACCGCCGATGCCGATCACATGCAGTCGGTGGTCGCAGCGTTCGAGCGTGCGACCGGGGAGACGCTGGCGCAGATCGCCGCCAACATCTCGGTGCCGGCGACCCCCAAACCCTAGCTGTCGCGGGCACATCCCGGAATACGCATTGCAGCGACCGGACCTGCATTTCCTGCAGAGCCTGACTTTCGCGGTCGGGGAAATTCCATCGGCCTAGCGCATCGTCACCATCTCTTCCGCGCTGGTGGGGTGAATCGCGATCGTATCGTCGAAGTCGCGCTTGGTTGCACCCATGCGCAGTGCCACGGCGAAGCCCTGCAGCATCTCGTCGGCACCCTCGCCAATGACGTGGATACCCACGATCTTCTGAGTCGGGCCTACGGTCACCATCTTCATGTGCTCACGCGGCTTGCGCGGCGTGAGCACGTGATACATCGGCATGAACGTCGAGGTGAATACCTTGACCGCATCACCGTGACGCGCACGGGCATCGGCTTCGCTCAACCCCACGGTGCCGATCGGCGGGTGACTGAACACCACCGAAGGGATGTTTTCATAATCGACCTTGCGGCCTGACTGGCCGCCGAACAGGCGATCCGCCAGCCGCCGTCCGGCCGCTATCGCCACCGGCGTCAGCCCGGCCCGCGGCGTGACATCGCCGAGCGCGTACAGGTGTTCCAGGCTGCTCTGCTGGTATTCATCGGTGACGACGTGTCCCAGCCAGTCGACTTTCACACCCAGCAACTCCAGCCCCAGGTCAGTGGTGATTGGTTTGCGGCCGATGGCCCAGATCAGGGCGTCGAACTGACCCAGCACGCGGCCGTCCTCGACCGTCAGCTCGAGCAACCCCGCGGCGTTGCGGGCCAGTGACTTCGGCACCGCGTTGGTGGCGAATTCGACACCCTCGTCGCGCATGACTTCCATCAGCGAATCACCGAGCATCGAATCGAAGTGCCGCAGCACGCACTCGTGGCGCAATACCACCGTGGTGCGCGACCCGAGCGCGGAGAAAATGCCGCTCAGCTCCGCCGCGATGTAGCCGGCGCCCACCACTACGACGCTGTCCGGGCGCGCACCGAGCTCAAAAAAGCCGTCCGAGCTGATGCCCAGCTCGGCGCCAGGAAGCGTCGGGATGATCGGCTGGCCGCCGGTCGCGAGCACCACAGCGCCGGCCGATATCACCCGGCCATCGACCTGGATCGACTGCGCCGATACGAGGCGCGCGCGGCCGCGCAGCAGCTCGACCTGGCGCTTTTCCAGGTTGCGCTGGTAGATGGCATTGATGCGGGCGATGAACTCGTCGCGCAGCTGCTTGAGCAGTGGCCAGTCGTGGCGCCATGCCGGAATATCAAAGCCGTAGCCGGCTGCGTCGCGCAGCGCGTGAGCGAGTTCGCCGGCGTTCCACATCACCTTCTTGGGCACGCAGCCGACATTGACGCAGGTGCCGCCGAGGCGCCCCATTTCGACCAGCAGCGTCCGTGCGCCGTACTCGGCGGCGCGCTGGGCACAGGCCAGGCCGCCGCTGCCGCCGCCGATCACGATCAGGTCATAGTCGGACGCCATGGGCAAAACCTCGAAAAACTTTTCAATCGAGCACAATCACCATGTTACACCGGCGGCTGAAGGCTAAAATGCCCGCTTGTCATGCCGAGGTTGCATCCCCATGTCTGCACCTATGATCGATAATCCGCTGCTGCAAGACACGCCGCTGCCCCAGTTCGACGCCATCCGTCCCGACCATGTCGAGCCGGCCATCTCGCACCTGATTGCGCAGCAGCGCGCGCTGGTGGCGCAGATCGAGGCAATGCCCGATCCAACCTTCAAGACGGTGGTGGAACCGCTCGAGGAACTGCGCCATCGCCTGAGCAGGGTCTGGTCGCCGATCGGGCACCTGAATGCGGTGATGAACTCCGAGCCGCTGCGGGTCGCATACAACGCCTGCCTGCCGCTGCTATCCGAGTACAACACCGATATGTCGCAGAGCGAGCGATTGTACCGCGCCTATGCACGGATTTCCGAACGCGAGGGGGCGACACTCGATGCGGTACAGCGCGAAGTGATCGAGCACGCGCTGCGCGAGTTTCGTCTCGCCGGAGTTGCCCTGGACGCCGCGCGCAAGGCGCGCTTCAAGGCCGTCATGATGGAACTGTCGCGGTTGTCGGCAAAGTTCGAGGAGAACGTGCTCGATGCCACCAACGCCTGGTCGCATCACGTCACCGATCGCGCGCAGCTCGCCGGCATCAACGAGCCGATTGTCGAGCAGGCCCGCCGGCGAGCACTGGAGAAAAATATCGATGGCTGGCTGTTCGGCCTCGATCAGCCCAGCTACGTCGCCGTAGTGACCGACGCCGAGTCGGAGCCGCTACGGCGCGTTTTCTACGAGGCCTGGTCAACGCGCGCATCGGACCAGGGACCGGGTGCCTGCAATTTCGACAATACCGTGGTGATGAATGACATCCTGCGGCTGCGACACGAAGCGGCGCAGCTGGTGGGTTTCGAAAGCTACGCCGACTATGCGCTGGCCAATCGCATGGCACGCACCGTCCCCGAGGTGATCGGATTCCTGCGCGAGCTGGTGCGTACCGCCAAGTCGGCCGGTGCCGCGGAGTTTGCGGAGCTGGAACAGTTCGCGGGCCGCAAGCTCAACGCCTGGGACGTCACGTTTTATTCCGAACGGCTGCAGCACAGCCGCTATGCGGTAACGCAGGAGGAACTGCGCGACTACCTGCCGCTGCCACGGGTGCTCGAGGGCCTGTTCGAAGTGGCGGAGAAGCTGTTCGATGTGCGTATCCGCGAGCGCAGCGGGGTGCCGGTATGGCACCCGGATGTGCGCTATTTCGAAGTGCGCACGCCGACCGATACGCCGGTGGCAAGTTTTTACCTGGATGCCTATGCGCGGCCGCACAAGCGCAGCGGCGCCTGGATGGACGACTGCGTCGGGCGCAAGGCGCTGAGCGGTGGCACGATTCTTCCGGTCGCCTACCTGGTGTGCAACTCGATGCCGCCCGGCGACGGCCGGCCGGCGCAGCTCACCCACGATGATGTCGTGACGCTGTTCCATGAGTTCGGCCACGGCCTGCACCACATGCTGACGCGGGTGAACTACCCGAGCCTCGCCGGCATCAACGGCGTGTCCTGGGACGCGGTCGAGCTCCCGAGCCAGTTCATGGAGAACTATGCATGGCAGAGCGAGGTGCTCAACCGCATCTCGGCGCATGTGCGCGCCGGCACGCCGATTCCGGCCGAGAAGCAGCGCCAGCTGATCGCGACCCGCAGTTTCCAGGCTGGGTTGCAGACCCTGAGGCAAGTGGAGTTCGCGCTGTTCGACATGCGCCTGCACGCCGAATACGACCCGGCCCGCGGCGGGCGCGTGTACGAGATCCTGAACGAGGTGCGGCACGAGGTGGCGGTGGTGCCGGTGCCAGACTGGAATCGTTATCCGCATGGATTCGGCCATATCTTTTCCGGCGGCTACGCTGCCGGCTACTACAGCTATAAATGGGCGGAAGTGCTGGCGGCAGATGCGTTTGCGGCGTTTGTCGAGCGCGGGGCGTTCGATCGCGCCACGGCACGGCGCTTCCTTGACAGCATTCTGTCGCGCGGCGGCAGCCGTGATGCGCTCGAGGCTTTCGTGGAATTTCGCGGCCGCAAGCCGCAGGTTGCCGCGCTGCTCAAGCAGTACGGCATCGCGGCCTGACGCAGCACCAGGCCGGGCGGCGCTATCGCGCCGGGGCCGCTGGCGGTGCAGGATTTTGCGGAGCGGCGTGCGGCGGACCATCACCCGGCGGCACCGCTTCGGGCGGTTCACCGAATCCGGGTCCGCCGAAACGCGGCTCGCCCGCCCACGGGTGATGCATCATGAAGCGACCGGGTCGCTCGCGCATCATCGCGCCGTACCGGTGGCCGTGCGCGGCGGCGAATATCGCCCCCAGGATCACCAATCCAGCCAGGCTGAAGGCCCAGAAGCCCAGGTACTTTCCGAATGAACGGAAACTGCCCTCGGAACGCTGCGACACATAAAGTACACAGTAGCCGGCGACAGTCAGTGCCGTAGCCGGTACCAGCGCCAGGAAGTAAATCATGCTGCTAGCCTCGCGAATACGCCTACGCCTGGAACGCATTCTACTCATCCTGCTGTTCAGCAGCCAATTGGCGGGCGCCGCGAATGTCGCCGCTGATGCACCTGCGGCGCGCGCGTGGCACTGGCCCGACAGTTTCCTGGCGCGCGTCGAGGCGCTGGCGCTGCTTGAGACGCTGAACGCCGATCTGCTGAGCCATGACAGTGCGACTCAGACGCTCGAGCGCTGGTGCGCCGACCACCACCTTGCCGCACCGGCAACAATGGTCGCCGCCCGGGTCGCTGGCGTTGACACGCCAGTTACTGAAGAGCAGCGCCGTGATCTGGGTGTCAATGCGAGCGAGCGCGTGCGTTACCGCCGGGTCAAGCTGATGTGCGGGCAGCTGGAATTGTCGGAAGCCGACAACTGGTACGTCCCGTCGCGCTTGACGCCGGACATGAACCGGGTGCTCGACACCACCAACACGCCTTTTGGGCGTGCGATACAGGCACTGCATTTCCACCGCCATACGCTTTCGGCAACGCTGCTGTGGCAGCCGCTGCCGTTCGGCTGGGAGATGAGTCCGGACGCGGCGGCAGATGCCCCCACCAGCGCCGGCGAACTGATAGCACCCCCTGGCGTGCTGCAACATCGGGCGCTGCTGTCATTGCCCGACGGCACGCCGGTCAGCGAAGTGGTGGAGACCTATAGCAGCAATGTTCTCGCGTTTGCGCCGCCCCGGCGCTAAGTCTAGAGCTCACCAGATGCGTGCGCGCCTGGCGGCTTCCAGGTAGAGCTGGTCGCCGGGCTCGATGCCAAATGCCTGGTACCAGGCGTCGATGTTGCGCACCACGCCGTTGACGCGAAAACTACGGTAGGAGTGCGGATTGCTGACGGTCAGCTGGCGGATGTAGTCCTCGCGTGCCGTACCACGCCACTTCTGCGCGTAGGACAGAAAAAAGCGCTGATCGCCGGTCAGGCCATCGATGTCCGGGGCCGGCTCATTGTGCAGCGATGCGTGATAGGCCTCGAGTGCGATCAGCGCACCGCCAAGGTCGGCGATATTCTCCCCCATCGTCAGGTCCGGATTGATGTGCAGCCCCGGCAGCGGCTCGAACGCGGCGTACTGCGCGCCAAGGATTGCCGCACGCGCACGGAATGCGCCGGCGTCGGCTTCGGTCCACCAATCCCGCAGCGCGCCACTGGCATCGAGCGTCCGTCCCTGGTCGTCGAAGCCGTGCGTGAGTTCGTGGCCGATGACGGTACCGATGGCGCCGAAGTTGACCGCGGGGTCGGCATTTGGGTCAAACTCTGGTGGCTGCAGGATCGCGGCCGGGAACACGATGTCGCGCAGTGAGCCGTTATAGGCGTCGACCGTCTGTGGGGTCATGTCCCAGCTGCCTTTGTCGACCGGCCCGGTGCTGCGATGGAGCAGGAAGCCATATTCAGCGGCGGCAGCGCGACGCACGTTGCCGACCAGGTCATCGTCGCGGATGACGACTGCGGAATAGTCGCGCGCCGTATCCGGATATCCCACTTTGACGACATAGGTGTCGAGCTTGCGCAGCGCCTCGGCGCGCGTAGTCTCGCCCATCCAGTCGAGCCGCTCGATGCGATCGCGAAAGGCATGGATGAGCTCGGTTACCAGTAATTCGATCGCGGCCTTGGTGTCAGCCGGAAAATAACGGGCGCTATATAGCTGGCCGACGGCCCAGTCCAGCGTGCCAAAGCAGCTGGCCGGATTTGCCGCGCAATCCCCGCCGGCCACCGCGCTGACACCCTGCTTCCATCGCGCCTGCCGCTCGCTGATACCCAGCAGCACGTGATCGTGAAACTCGAAGTGGGCATCGACGTACGAACCCGACAGATAGGGCGAGGCGGTATCGATGACGGTAAATGCCAGCCAGGCCTGCAGCGTGTCGAGCGGTGTGTCGGCGAAAATCTGTGCGATATTCGCAAACGCGGATCTCTCGCTGACAATGATGCGATTCCCGGCTGCAATCCCGGCGCCGGCAAGGAACGCATGCCAGGGAAATCCCGGTGCAAACGCCGACAGCTGCACCGGCGTGTACGGGTTATACAGCTTCGAGAGGTCGCGCTGTTCGGCGTGGGTCCAGCTCGCCTGGGCGATGCGGGTCTCGAGCGCCACCACCGCGGCGGCACGCTCGTGCGCCGCCGGCCAGCCGCCCAGCGTCAACAGGCGATCGACGTAGTCGCCGAACTGGCGTTTCTTGTCGGCCAGCTCCGGCTTCAGGTAGTAATCACGGTCGGGCATCGTCAGCCCGCTCTGCTGCAGATAGATGGCGTAGTGCGCGGTGTCCTTGAGATCGACGTCGATCGAAACCCGGAAAAAGCTGCCCTCGAAGCCTGCGGTCGAGTGCCCCATCAGTGTTGCCAGCCGCTCGCGCGAGTGGCTCGAAACAATTGCGCGCAGCTGCGGCTCGATCGGCTGCAGTGCCAGTGCCTCGAGCCGCTTCGTGTTCATGAAGGAGTTATAGAACGCGCCGACCTTGCCTTGCAGCGTGGCCGGTTGGTGGCCGGCCTGCGCGGCGGCCTGCTCGATGATCGTGCGCAGCTGCGCCTCGGTGCGCTCACGCATCTGCTGTGCCTCGGTCAGGTACGGGCGGTCGGGCGGGATGGTGGAACGCGCAATCCAGGCGCCGTTGCAGTGCTGGAAAAAATCATCACCGGGTTTGACCGACGAGTCCATCGCCGACATGTCCAGGCCCACGGGCGGATACATCGGACCGCCGAAGGCTGGCGGCGCCTGCGGCGCCGCCAGCGCGAGCGACGCGCTCAGCAGCATGCCGGAGGCGAACAGGCAGTGCGCAGCAATCAACCCGATGCTCCCATCAGCAGCTGTCGCTGCGACATTACCACGACCCCCAGGCGGTACAATGTCGGGGTCGACAAAGGGAGGAGATGCCAATGGACAATAATCTGGATGCGATCAATCACGCCAAGAACGAGCTGATCGACCTGGCACTGCGTTTTGGGCCCAAGGTTCTGGTCGCGCTACTGATTCTGATTGTGGGCGCGATGGCCGCACGCTGGGTCGGGCGCGCGCTGGAACGCGCTCTCGCGCGCATGCAGTTCGAGCCGCCGGTGCGGCTGCTGATGGTGCGGCTGGTGCGCGTGCTGGTGTTCGCCCTGTTCGCGATCCTGGCGCTGCAGAACCTGGGCGTCGAGCTGCTGCCGCTGATCGCCGGCCTCTCCATCGCCGGTGCCGCTATCGCGCTCGCCACGCAGGGCATCCTTAGCAACGTGTTCGCCGGCCTGACAATCATCTTCACCAAGCCGTATCGGGTCGGTGACTACATTGAGATCGTCGGCGTACAGGGCCAGGTGCAGCTCATCACGATATTCAGCACCACGCTGCTGCACGCCGATCAGTCGCGCGTCGTGGTGCCGAATCGCAAGGTGGTGGGTGAGATCCTGCACAACTATGGGCAGATCCGCCAGGTCGAGGTGAAAGTCGGCGTCGGCTACGAGGTCGACCTGCCGCAGGCGATTGCCGCGATCCGCGACCTGGTGCTCGCCAACACCCGGGTGCTGCCCGATCCGCCGCCGCAGGTGCAGGTGGTCGCGCTCGCCGAGTCGATGGTACAGATCGCGCTGAAACCATGGGTGGCGGTCGCAGACTACGCGCCGGTGGTGGGCGAATTAAGCCTCGCGGTGGTGGAAACCTGCCGTCAGCGCGGCATAACGATTCCGTTCCCGCAGCGCGAGGTGCGCCTGCTCGGCAGCGGCTGACCGGCACCCATCAGACAGCCTCGGTCTCCTCCCGGCCGCGCTGCCGGGCCTCGGCTTCGCGGCGCGCGTCCTCGATCTGGTCGAGCACCGCGCCCAGGTCGGCTTCTGCCAGATCCTCGGTGAAGCGCCCGGTGAGCGCGCTCTCGGGTGTCAGCAGACCGGCCTGATACAGCTTCCAGATTTCCCGCGCGTAGGCGGTCTGCAGCAGTTCCGGCGCCGCACGCCCGAACGCCGCACGCATGTTGTTGACGTCGCGCTCGAACATGGCGAATGCGTTGTTGTTGCTGGCGGCGCTCACCGCCTGCGGCAGGTCGATGATGACCGGCCCGTTGGCGTCCAGCAGCACGTTGTATTCTGACAGGTCGCCGTGAACCAGGCCGACGCACAGCATGCGCACGATCTGCGTGATCGTGAATGCGTGCCACAGGCGCGCCTGCGCGGCGCTCATCTCCACGTCATTCAGCCGCGGCGCCGGATTACCGAGCGCGTCCACCACCAGTTCCATCAGCAGCACTCGATCGTAGACCCCATACGGCGCGGGTACACGCACACCGGCGTACGCCAGGCGATACAGCGCGCTGACCTCGGCATTGGTCCATTCCGTCTCCTGCATCCTGCGGCCATGGCGGCCGCGCTTCGCCATCGCGCGCGCGTCGCGACTGCCGCGTGCCTTGCGCCCTTCCTGGTAGGCGGCCAGCTTGTGGAAGCCGCGATGTTCGGCGTCCTTGTAGAGCTTGGCGCAGCGGATCTGATCCCCGCACGCCACCATGTAGACCGACGCTTCCTTGCCGCTCTTGAGTTGCCGCAGTACCGCATCGACCTTGCCGTCGTCGACCAGCGCCTGCAGGCCCTTGGGAATTTTCACCGGGTGTAATCAGACATCGACGTCAACGCCCTGGCGTTGCAGCCGGATCGGGCCGCACCGGTGCGGTAGCGGGGACTATTTATTTTTCTTCTTCTCGGCCTTGGCCGCCCGCTTTTGCATCAGGTTCATTGCCGGCTTCTTCTTGGTTTCCTTCTTGCGATCGATTCCCTTGCTCATCTGGTGTACTCCTTAGCTGCCGGCGGCGGTACGCTGGCCGCCGGCTAAGCGCGCCAGTTTAAAGGGAAATCGGGCACAGCGGTCTGGAACTTGCGTCAAACGGTACTGATTCACTGATTGCCCCGGCTATTCGCGCAGCGCCAGCCGATACCCCACCCCGGTTTCGGTGAGTAGCCACTGCGGCCGCGCCGGATCGGGTTCGAGCTTCGCGCGCAGCTGCTTCATGTAGACCCGCAGGTAGTGTGTCTGCTGCGCACTGCCCGGCCCCCACACCTGCTGCAGCAGCGCGCGATGCGTGACCACCAGGCCGATGTGCTGCCCCAGCGCCTCCAGCAGCCGGTATTCGATCGGCGTCAGGTGCAGCTCGCGCCCGCTGTCGTCGCGCGCGCTGCGCGCCTTCAGATCGATGCGCCAGGCGCCGATCTGCAGCGTGGCGCCGGCGGCGCCCGCGGCCGCGGTGTGGCGCAGCGCGACCTGCACCCGGGCACTGAGCTCACGGGCGCCGAACGGTTTGGTGATGTAGTCATCCGCGCCGGCCTCGAGCGCGGCCACCTTGTCCGACTCATCGCTGCGTGCCGACAGTACGATGATCGGCACCCGCGACCAGCTGCGCACGTCGCTGATCAGCTCGGTGCCATCGCGATCCGGCAGGCCCAGATCGACGATCAGCAGATCGGGTTTGTGGGTACGCGCTTCCGCCACACCGCGTTCGGCGGTCTCGGCCTCGATGACACGGAAATTCTCCAGCTCGAGCAGGGTGCGCAACACGCGGCGCAGTTGCGGTTCGTCTTCCACCACCAGTACCGCGCGGCTGGCGAGCGTCATGGCGCGGGCCGCGGTTCGGACGTCAGCGGCTGTTGCGCCGCGCTCGGGTCGTTCGCCGGCAGCGTGAAGCGGAATGCGGCGCCGTGGGGCGCGCGGTTTTCGGCCCAGATTCGGCCCTTGTGCAGCGCCAGGATGGTGCGGCAGATCGCGAGCCCCAGGCCGATACCGCCGACCGCCCCCTCGGGTGCACCGCGCTGGAACTTCTCGAACAGGATCTCCGGATCGGCGACCGCCAGGCCCGGTCCGTCGTCCACGACGCTGACTTCGACCTGGCGCGAGAGCAGCTGCGCGCTGATGACGATCTGACTGTCCGCGGGCGTGTACTTGCTGGCGTTGTCGAGCAGGTTCTCGAGCACCTGCTCGATCAGGCGTCCGTCGACGCGCAGCAGCGGCAGGGATTCCGGCAGCTCGATGCGCACCTGGTGACGGCGCAGCCGCTGCTCCAGGCGATGCAGTACCGATCCGAGCAGCTCATCGAGCGCATACAGCTCGATGCGCGGCTGGATCGCGCCGGTTTCAAGCCGCACCAGGTCGAGCAGCGTGGTGATGCGCTCGCTCATGCGCATAGCCTCGTCGCTCACCGAGCTTGCCAGCGCGCTGCGATCGGCGGGGGTCAACGCATCGAGATTGCCTGCCAGCGTGGCGGCGCCGCCCGCGATCGTGGCGAGCGGCGTGCGCAGATCGTGCGAGATCGATGCCAGCAGCGCATTACGTATCGCCTCGGTCTCCGCGCGCACCTCGGCCGCCTGCGCGTGGGCGGCAAAATCGGCGCGCTCCAGTGCCAGCCCGATCTGGGCCGCAAAGGTCTCGAGCAGTCGATACTGCTCCGGCAGCGTGACGCGCCGCGGATTCTGCGGCAGCAGCGCCAGCACGCCGAACGCACGCTCGCCGCCGGCCAGCGGCAGGTACAGCCCGGCCGAGCCGCTCAGCGTATCGGTGCCCATGCCGGCGGGCTTGCGATGATCGAACACCCACTGCGCGACTCCCAGGTCGGAGCCGCTATAGGACGGCTCCAGCCTGCCGGCGCGCGGGTAGACAACGTGCCCCTGCTCGTCGGAGAACAGCAGCACCGCGCGGCTGGCGAACACCTGGCTCACGTGGCGCACCGCCACCTCGGCCATCTCGTCGCGCCCGCGCGCCATCGCCAGCTGCCGGCTCATCTCGTACAGCAATGCCGTGCGCCGCTCGCGATAACCGGCAATGCGTGCCTGCTGGCGCACGCTGGCATTGAGCGTGCCGATGATCAGCGCCACGATCAGCATGATGGCGAAGGTGATGAGGTACTGGACATCGGTGACCGCAAAATTGAACCGCGGCGGCACGAACATGAAATCGAATGCAGCCACCCCCAGCACCGAACTCAGGATGGCGGCGCGACGTCCGCCGTAGACAGCGACCAGCGCGGTGGTCAGCAGGTAGATCATGACCAGGTTGGCTTGCCCCAGCCGCGGATACAGGTCGTAGAACACCCAGCACACGCCGGTGGCTGCGATCGTGGCCAGCAGCGCCAGCAGGTAGCGCGGCCAGCGCGGCTTGCCGGAGTCGGCCGACAGCACGCTGTCCGGCGCGGCCGCGGGCGGCGCCTGCGAGCCCGCGACGACGTTGTGCGCGATCACCATCACGTCGATGTCGCGGCTGGCCTCGAGCAGGTAGTCGGTGGTCGAGGGGCGCAACAGCCGCCGCCAGCGCGGGCGATTGGAACTGCCGACCAGGATGCGCGTGACATTACGGGTGCGCGCATATTGCAGCAGCTCGGTGCCCGCCGAGGCGCCGCCCAGCGTGATGGCTTCGGCACCCAGCGATTCGGCCAGACGCAGGATCGCTATGCGTCTATTGCGATCATAATCGGACAGCCGCTGCAGGTCCGGCGTTTCGACGAACACCACCAGCCATTCGGCGTCGAGCCGGTCGGCGGTACGCTTTCCGGCGCGTACCAGCCGCTCGGCCTGCAGGTCCGGACCCACCGCGACCAGCAGCCGCTCGCGTGCCGCCCAGGAGCCGCGCACCGCCTTCTCGCGCCGATAGTCGCGCATCGCCAGGTCCACGCGGTCGGCGGTCTTGCGCAGCGCCAGTTCGCGCAGTGCGATCAGATTGCCCTTGCGGAAGAAATTCTCCAGCGCGCGCTGCGCCTGTTGCGATACGTAGACGCGGCCTTCGCGCAGCCGCTGCAGCAGGTCGTCGGGCGTGATGTCGACCAGCTTGACCTCGTCGGCCTCATCGAACACGCGGTCCGGCAGCGTCTCGAGCTGGCGCACGCCGGTGATCTGCCACACCACGTCGCTGAGTGATTCCAGGTGCTGCACATTGACGGTGGTGAACACGTCGATGCCGGCATCGAGCAGTTCCTCGATATCCTGCCAGCGCTTCTCGTGCCGCGGCGGCGGATCCCCGCCGCTGATGTTGGTGTGGGCGAGTTCATCGACCAGCAGCAGTCGCGGCCTGCGCGCCAGGGCGCCGTCGAG